>Ga0155082_133_pt1 | contig 73618 bp, 66 predicted proteins | sample RifCSPhighO2_01_FD_106050 | JGI IMG/M metagenome (GOLD analysis project Ga0155082, IMG submission 106050) | Sphingomonadales bacterium RIFCSPHIGHO2_01_FULL_65_20 | reverse complement strand
TCGATGCCGGCAATCCGTTGCCTGGGGTCGATCCACCGCCAACTGCCATGCCCTCGTTGCAACCATACGCAGTGCCGGAAGTGCAAGCATCCACCGGACAGGCTGACGCATTGCGGCAGCAGCGCGATGCCGCCCGTGCCAGTCAGCTGTTCTTTCCCAGCCGGGCACAGCCAGAACCGCAAGCCGCCGGCCCTTACCCACCTGCTTCGGACGCCATGACAGGCCAGAACCGATTGGCGGCGACCAGCAAGGAGGACTCAAATGGCCGGCTTGGTACACCAGCCAACCCGAGAGTCATTCAGGCAGGCACAGTGATTGCTGCGGCGCTGATCACCGGAATCCAGTCTGATCTGCCGGGCATGGTCATCGCGCAGGTGACAGAAAATGTCTATGACAGCCCTAGCGGCAGCATGCTGCTTATTCCCCAAGGGGCCCGGCTGATTGGCGATTACTCGGCAGATGTCGGTTTTGGGCAGAACCGTGTCCAGCTTCAATGGACGCGCCTTATCATGCCTGATGGCCGATCCCAGCAGCTTGCAAGCTTCCCGGCGACGGATACTGCCGGATACTCCGGACTGAAGGACAAGACCGACTACCATTGGGCAGGCGTGTTCAAGGCTGCGATGATCTCGACCCTGCTGGGCGCGGGCGCAGAATTCGGGGCAGGCGACGACAGGAATCTGGTCCGTGCCTTGCGCAGGGGCTCGCAAGACAGCATCAACCGGGCCGGCGAGCAGATTGTTTCGCGCGAATTGAGCATTCGTCCGAGCCTTACCATCCGTCCTGGATTTCCAGTCCGGGTCATGGTGACCCGCGATCTCATAATGGACGACGCACGATGACCAGAATTTCACTTGCTGATATCACCGACGAGAAGCCCGTGAGGCTGACTGTGGAAATGCCCGCAAAACTGCACCGGGACCTACAGGATTACTGCATTGCGCTGAGCAAGGGCGCGACGGCAGCGGTCCCCTCACCCGAGCGGGTCATACCGGCGATGATCGAACGGTTCATTGCATCTGATCGCTCCTACGCCCGGGAAAGAAGGCAGCTCCGCCGCTGATAATCGCGCGAGCCGATCTGAGGCCAAGCCATACAACTGCGCCTGCCTGATGCCTCAGTGAGTCCGAGCTCTAGCGGCGGCGGGTTACCGGTGGACGCAGCCGGATGGCAAGCGACAGGACGGCAGGCCACAATAGGGTGTTGAGAACGTCCATCGACGTGTCCGGCCACCGCCACGACCCGTAATGAAGCCGGTCCATGATCTCATTGCCAAGCTCGGCAACAACGACAAAAGCCAGCGGAACGAGAGAACCCAGCGACTTTCTGGTCAGAAGCCGGGCGAGCAGCAGGACCGCCATGCCGGCATGAATGTGCAGGATGGTATCGGGCAGACCGGTTCCATCCCCGGTCCATTGGATAAACTCGATATAAAGGGACAAAAGATCTGAACTTTGGCGCGTCATCGGCAACCATCCTGTCGGTTTCAGGCGCACAACGGGCATTTGTCTCTCTGGCGCTCACATAGGGACGAACAGGGCCAAGGTCCTGAACGGAGGCGGCCTATACACGATTGCGGGGCTCTGGGCAGCAGAACTAGGCGGACCCAGCGCCAGAGCGGTCAGCCATGACCTGCGCTGTCGATATCGGATCCGATGCTCTTCTGCTGCACGGGCTGCGGATTACCGGCCCGATCACCGACTGCAGGACCACCAGCAACGATGCTTCGCAGACTGTGCAGCAAGGGGTTGGTGTTGCCAGGGCTCCAGTACAGCGCATGCCCTTTGCCAACAGGCCTGTAGCCGCCCGCCTCGAGCGACGGCTGAGCAAAGATCTGGCTCGACCAACGCACGTCGGGGTGACCTTCGGGCGCAATCACTGCATCTACATATTTGGCTTCAAGTACGGCGAACAGGGTCTCCGGTCTGCGCTCGTGTCCTTCCAGGCGTACATCCGGATGCAGCGTGAGAAAGTCGCAAACGGCCTGGCGGCCTGCCCCAGAAAACAGATCTCCGACATAGCCGAGCGAAAGTCTGGGCATGGCAGCACGCCGGAGGGCCAGGGCCTGCTGCTCCAGTCGGCCCGCGCGATCCAGCAGCTCCCTGGCTTCCGCCAGAAACAATCGAGCACGCGGGGTGGGCCTGGCTCCGCGCGTTGTCCGTTCGAAAAGTCGGAATCCCAGCTGATCTTCGAGCCTTGCAACCTTGCGGCTCAGCGTCGACTGCTTGACCTGGAAACCCCCTGCGGCCCGCGAAAAGCTGCGCTGTTCGGCTGCGGCCAGAACATAGGCGAGATGACTAAGGTCAATCATGCGCACATGCGGCCATGCCGCAGCAGGTCAGGTGAAAGGCTGGCGTTCATGGTTCACCACAATTTCATCGACTTGCAGCCCTTGCCAAGCCGCTCAGCTGAAAAACTCAGGCCTGGCCGGGCTCGGTTGCGCCGACCGATGGCATCCCCCCGCATCTCGCCGAAAATCCGCCGATGGCGCTGCTTTGGTCCGCAAGAACTGCCGTGTTCGCACCTGAATCTGGCGAATCGCACAACACTGCGTTTGTTTTCGGTCGTCGCGGTCCACGACGCTGGTCATTTGCACCTTGTTGGCGGGGGAACCGTCAGCTTCAGGCAGTATGCCCGACAAAATCTGGCGGAAACAGTTCATACTCGCCGCATCATCGCCTTGCGCACTGCATTTTTTCAGACTGTCCGCTTGCGTGACTCGCTTGGCAACGGACTGCTGCTAAGTCCGTTTCGCCGGGTGCCGTGAAATAGCGCCAGATGCTGAGAGCCGGGGGGCCTGTGGCTTTAAGCCCGTTGGCCGGCAGCGCAACTGGGGCAAATAGCGGGCCTTCATGTGCAGGAGGTTCCAACACCCGGCCCCTGTTTCGACCTTTCGGCAGGGATTGCTTCAGCCCATAATTCGCGCAAGCGTCGATGTGTTGCCGGTCGTTCCGGCAGCGGGGCGTGGAAACCCCTGTACACTCGCCAGGTAGAAGCAGGTTGCTGGCTCCGAGCCGGCATGATTCATCTCAGGCGGCATGGATGCAAGGCGAGGCATTTGCCACGCCTGTCTCCCACACAGGCTTCCTGCCTGCCCGATCGGCAGGCTTTGAAAGCGCCCCTCACCAAGAGGGATTGCTGCTGCCATGCCTGATCGCCCTTCCTGCTCGATGCCGCCCGAAGCTCACCAAGCCTCGGCAGCGCAATCCGGCCTGGAATTGCTCTATCGAAATCATTGCGAATGGCTGCGAAGGGCTTTGCGCTACCGGCTGCGCGGAGCGAACATCGAGATCGAGGATGTCGTGCAAGACACCTATGTGCGCATCACCCGCTATGACAGCAGCAAAGCGCAGCATAAACCGAAGGCCCTGCTCTTGCGTATCGCGCTCAATCTGGCGCGAGATCAATTTCGCCGGCAGTCGCGGCAGGCGGCCAATGACGTTTGCGCTCTGGAAAACGTCTCAGAGGAGGGTGACCAGGAATATCTCCTAGCGCTCAAGGAAGCGATTCTGGGATTACCGCCTGATTTGCAAAAGGTGTTCCTACTGGCGCGATTTACGCCATTGTCGAACGCACAGATTGCCAAACAACTGGGTGTATCTGTAAAGACGGTAGAGTATCGGATGCACCAAGCCATGATGCTCTGCTCGCAAAGGGTTGAACGATGAGCACCCCGTTTTCCGAAGAACCGGGGTCTCCATCAGATCGTAGCGAAAGCGAAGCAGCTACCTGGCTCGTACGCCTGAATGCACGGACGGTCGATACTACCGAACTCGAGGCGTTCTTTGCCTGGCGCCGCAGCCCCGCCAATGCAGCGGCCTATGACCGACTGGAGGCACAATGGCGGGAGAGTCGGCGACTGGCAGACGATCCGGATATTCAATCTGCCATTCGCGTCGCTCTGGAACCCGGACCAACAAGATCCAGGCGGCTGATCGCTATAGCACTCGCTGCAGGCATTGTGTCGCTGCTCGCCACCATGGCCTTCCTGTACCTTTCACGAGAAGCGGTTTTCGAAACCGACATCGGCGAGCAGAGGCTCGTCCGACTCGACGATGGCAGCAGGATCCATCTGGATACTGGCACCAGGGTCCGCATCAACAACGCGAACAGGCGTGCTCTTATGCTCGACCGCGGCAGAGCATTATTTGATGTCGCCCGAGATCCGTCTCACCCGTTCACCGTAACCGCCGATGGCACGGAAATTCTGGCCTTGGGCACCCGTTTCGAAGTCGAGCAAACTGCCTTGGGTGTGTCGGTTGCCTTGCTGGAGGGGCATGTTCGTGTGCAGAAGGAAATTTCCGGGGCTGAGATTAAAGCTCTGGACCTCTATCCAGGGCAATCGGTGACAATAGGGCGGACAGGTCCAGGCGAGGTGCGTCCTGCCAACCCGGACATTGTAACCGCCTGGACCGAGGGACGCCTCGAGTTCAATGAGACTCTCCTTCGTGAAGCAATTGTCCAGGTCAATCGCTACAGCCGCATGAAACTTCGGATCAGTACCAATCGCTGGGCAAACGAACGTGTGACGGGCAGCTTTGCCGTGGGCGACACCGCAGCCTTCGTGGATGCCGTCACCGCACTTTATCCTCTTGTGCCGATCCAACGTCCCGATGGCACGCTGGAGTTGAAGGAGCGATAGCTTGCCATTCGGGAAAATATTGGCGAGGCTTTAGGGTCACCCCCCCTCCGGATCGTTGAATACAGAGAGGGGGTCATCAGCAAAACCGCGAACTCCCTGGAACAACGATATGGGAGGCCCTGCACATGACTTGCCGACGAGCATCAATAACAGCACCATGGCGGATAATGGCGCCGGTTTTGTTGGCGAGCAGTGCGCTCACAGTTCTTGCAGCCGCGCCGCTGCACGCAAAGACTCAAGCCGAAGTCTTCCAGTTCGACATCCCTGCCGGCTCGCTGGATCAGTGCCTCCGCCGCTATATTGCACAGACGGGCCGGCAGCTGCTGTATCCCTCGGCACTTGTGTCGGAACGCCAGGTGCGCGGCATAAAAGGCGAAATGGATGCAGATCGGGCCCTGCAGCTGCTGCTCGCGGGTCAACCCATCTCTTACCGCAAACGCGGTCGCAACGTCATCGTCCTGCTGGCTGCCAAGCCGCCCGCTCCCAGCACCCCTTCGGTCCGCAGGCCGCGGGAAACCACACGGGCAAAACCGGCCGCATCCCTGCCTCAAGCACCCGTCCAAGCCGATGAGCTGCAAGAGCTGCCTATCGTTGTGACGGGAAGCAACATCCGGTCATCCGGAGCAGGTGTTTCGCCACTGATCGAACTGTCCGCAGAGGATATCGAACGGACAGGCAGCGGCACGATTGCAGAAGCGCTGGCTCTGCTACCGCAGAATTTTGGCGGGACTGGCAACGAGGATACCAGCCTGACCGGCAGTGACCGGACCATCAACAATCTGGGACTGGGCGCAAGCGTCAACCTGCGCGGCCTCGGTTCCGATGCGACCTTGACCCTGGTAAATGGCCGCAGAGTAGCTGGCTCTGGTGGCCGCGGCGACTTCACGGATCTTTCGACCATCCCCCTTGGTGCGGTAGAAAAAATAGAGGTGCTCCCCGATGGCGCCTCAGCTCTTTACGGCTCGGACGCTGTTGGTGGGGTGGTCAATCTGCTGCTGCGGCGAGACTATGACGGGGCGGAAACCCGGTACCGGATCGGAAGCGTGACACGGGGGGCCAGCCAGGATGTCCAGTTCGGCCAGCTCATCGGCACACGCTGGGACACAGGGCATGTGCTTGCAGCCTATGAGTTTCAGCGTCGCGAGGCTCTGAACGCAGCATCGCGCGCCTATACACGGTCGGCGGACCTGCGGTCTCTAGGTGGCAATGACTATCGGCTGTTCTTCGCCTCGCCTGGCACCATTGTATCGCTGGACCCCGTCCGGCGAACATTTGTCCCAGCCTTTGCCATTCCAGCCGGTCAGAACGGCATAGGGCTGTCGCCAGCAAGCCTAACCCCAGGCCAGAACCTCTCGAGTCCCCGCGAACAGGTCGATCTGCTTCCTCAGCAAACCCGTCACAGCGTCTACATTACAGGCGAGCAGAAGCTGACCAATGGGGTGACAGCCTATGCCGAGGGTCGATACACCGACCGCGCTTTTCGTCACCTCGCCCAACCATCACTGACAGTCATGTCCGTCACACGGGCAAACCCTTTCTTCGTCTCGCCCAACGGAACGTCGGTCACGAACATTGCCTATCTGTTCGACAAGGATCTTGGCCCCCTTGAGACGCGCGGCAATGTCGAAGCCTGGTCGATGACCGGCGGTATCCGCGCCGAACTCGGCGGCGACTGGCAGCTTGACGGGTTTGTGTCACTGGCGCGGCAGAGCGACTATCGGCGCAATGACAATATCCTCAACGCGACCGCATTGAACGAGGCGCTCGGCACCACTCCCGACGATCCGCTGACATCATTCAGCACCGCGCGTGATGGCTTCTTCAATCCTTTCGGACAGGGACGCAGCAACACGGCTGCCGTACTCGACTTCATTGGGAGCGGCTTTATCGAGGAGCGCTTTGAAAACGGCCTGCTCAATGGCAGCATCACGGCTGACGGGACCCTGTTTGATGGTCCGGGCGGTGCCATCAAGATTGCGCTGGGCGTTCAGGCGCGGCGCGAAGACTTCTCTCGCGACACGCTCAGCTTTATTTCCGGGAGATCGCCGACTCCGGGCACACCCGTCGATGCTGATCGTTGGGTTGCATCGGCATTTGCCGAGATTGCCGCGCCCATTGTTGGGCCCGACAATGCCGCACCGGGTATCGAGCGGCTCAACCTGTCGGCAGCTGTCCGGGCAGAGCACTATTCGGATTTTGGGACGACGATCAATCCAAAGCTTGGCCTCTCGTGGCAGCCAGTCGCAGGTCTTCTCCTCCGGGCAAGCGCTGGCACCTCATTTCGTGCCCCCGCTCTGCTGGAGGTGCGCGATGCCTTCCGCATATCCAATACCCAGCTGCCAGCCATAGGTGGTGGGAACCGACAGGTCATCTCGCTTGGGGGAGGCAATGCCGATCTTGAACCTGAATCCGCACGATCGCTGACCATCAGCGCCACGGTGGCGCCACCACGCATGCCAGGCCTGTCGCTCGAGGCCAGCTATTTTCAGACGCAGTTTCGAGACCGCATCGGTCAGCCTGCAAACGAAAACATCCTCCAGGCACTTACCAATCCCATTTTTGCTCCCTTCGTGACCTTTATCGATCCGGTCGCCAATTCCGAAGACAGAGGAAGGGTGATCGCCCTGATAGGCAACCCGAACTCGACCATCCAGCCGACGATAAATCCTACGGTTTTCAGCGCCATCGTCGACGGACGGTTCGTGAATTCGGCGCGTGTGGACATCCGCGGGTTCGACCTCGCTGCCCGCTACCGGGTCAGCATTGGCGAGCACCGACTGGCTTTCAGTGCCAGCGCAGCAATTCTGGTCGATTTCAAGGACCAGATCACGCCAGTATCCCCGCTGATCGAGAGGGTTGGCACCCTCGGCAATCCGGTTGATTTCCGGCTTCGGGCGACAGCGGACTGGTCTTGGCACGAGCTTGGGGTCAACCTGGCCCTGAACCATGTCGGTCCCTATACGGACAATATCAGCCTTCCTTCGCGTCCGATCAGCGCATGGACAAGCATCGACCTTCAGCTGAGACTGTCCTCGGCAGACAAAACAGGCCTGGCAAGGGGTCTCAGCGCAGCTCTGACGATACAAAACGTCTTTGACCGCGACCCGCCTTTTGTCGATCGGTCGCTGGGTTTCGGCTACGATCCAGCAAATGCCGATGTGCTTGGCAGGTTCATCGCCCTCCAGATCAAGAAGCAGTGGTAGTCGCGCGCCGAACCTAGCCATCTTCCCAGTTCGATGAAGGACAAGCCATGCGTGTTTCATGGATTGCTGCGCTGTGCCTGCTGGCGGCAGGTCCAGCAGCGACTAAGCCCTATCAGATCGAAGATATGCTCAAGCTGCAAAGCTATGGCAAAGCCCAGCTCTCGCCTGACGGCCAATGGGCGGTAATCGAGCGCTTCAGGCCTTACGACAGCGCTGCGGCCTATGGCTTCGATGTCTTCAACAAGCGGATGCTGGGCCAGATATGGAAAGTGGATTTGAAAGACGGAAGGCCACCAGAGCTTCTGTTCGAACAAGATCCTGATGCTGGCTACTGGGCGGGCAGCCTGTCTCCCGACGGGCAGCACCTGACCGTGTTCCGGCTGGAAACAGACAAACTGTCTCTTGGCATCGTACGCACCGCCGATCGATCGGTCCGATGGCTCGATATCAATCCAGTCCCTGCCCTGCTCAATCCGGTGCCCATCTGGCGCGGAAACAGCCGGCTGATCGTCCTGGCCAGCGAGGCAGACGAAATTGCCTACCCTCTCGATTCGGGCAACAGATTGCAGCGCAGGCTTCCCGTCCTATGGCAGCGCACAGCGTCCGGTCAGATCCCGGGCATGACCTTGACTACCAGCAAATCCATAAACCCATCTGGCCAGCGCTCCCATCGCCAGGTAATGGAGATAGACCTTGCGAGCCATGGCCAGCGTCTTCTCGCCAGGGGCCAGGTCGTCGATCTGGCGGTTTCAGCCGACGGAAACTGGCTCGCCTTGCTCGAGGAAACGTCAGATGCTGCGCCGGCCCCAGCAGAACCGGTTTCCCCCAGCGCGCGTCCAAGGCACCATCGCGTCCGGCTGATATCGCTGGCCGACGGCCAAGTGATACAACCCTGCCCAACATGCGATATCCTACCCGGGCTCTTGGCATGGTCGGACCGGAGTTCCGCGCTGGTCGTCTCGGTCGGTTCCGCGCAGTCGCCCCAAGGCCAGTTCATACGCATCGATCCGGACAAAGGCTCGGTCGTCGCGCTCACCGATAAGACGAGTGAGCCTTGGGTTGCAGACAATGACAGCGGGGCAAGGATGGTCCGCGCCGGGTGGCACCAGGGAATACCTCGGATGCTGCTCAGAGCAAAGGACGGCCAACCGATATGGTCCAAACCGGGCGATGCCGGGGCACCGAAGGAAACGCTACCATGTTCCGCTCTGCAAATCGCGAGCAATGGACGCGCGCTTCTGGTGCCCTGTTCTTCCGGGCTGTGGCGAATATCCCCTGGCGGCAAGCCCGAACAACTGATCGGTGGTACAGCGCACCTCGACCAGCCTTTTGAAGAGACGTTCGATACAGGCATAACCGAGCGCTACCGAGCCATTGTACCAGCCAGCGATCGCAGCTTCTGGGTGCAAAGGACACAGGAAGCAGCAGCCATCACGCCAAATGGCAGAAGGGTGTTAACGGCAAAGCTGCCATTGCGCGCAAGCCGCCTGCTCCTTTTCTCTGCCAAAAGCGGCAAGGGACTGGCGGTTTCCAGAACCGGTAGCGGTGCCAGCCAATTATGGCGCATAGGCACGAACAGGGCACCGGAGCTGCTCGACACGATCAATGGCCATCTGGAAAACGTCGAACCCCCGGAGGCCATAGCATTGCCATCGCAGGTGCCGGATCGCGTCGACTGGCTGCTGTTGCCTGTACATGCAAGGCCTGGCGAGCGTGTTCCGATGGTGATCATACCCTATCCGGGCGCACAATATGCCAGGGTCAGCGGACCGCCGATCACACCCGACTCCGTAGTCAGTGTCGCAAATCCCCTGCTGGCACTGCAGTTGGGTTATGCCGTGCTTCTGCCCAGCCTGCGCCATGACCGATTTTCTGGCGAGCCAGCCGAGGGATTGGTTGACCAGATCGAGGCAGCAACCGATCGCGCAGTTGCGTCCGGTCGCATCGACAGGGACCGGATTGCAGTCTTCGGTCACAGCTTCGGAGGCTATACCGCCTTACTTACTGCCAGCCGAAGCAAGCGCTTCCGGGCCTTCATCGCTGCCGCTGCGGTGCCTGATCTCTTTCTACAACATGGGTCGTTGCTGCCTTATGACACTGTGGGCCTTGAACAGGGCTATCCGCTTGGCAGCGCTTATGGATGGGCGGAGCTTGGTCAGGCGGGCCTGCGAGCAGCGCCGTGGCACCAGCCCGACCGGTACATCCGTAACAGCCCCTATTTCTCGCTGCACCATATCGCCTCGCCAGTCCTTCTGATCCACGGTGATCTTGACCCTGTATCGCTGCAAGGTGCTGAAAGGATGTTTTCAGGGCTCTACCGCGAGGGAAAGGACGTCTCGCTCCTTCGCTTCTGGGGTGAAGGGCATGTCGTCCGGAGCCCCGCCAACATTCGGGCCATGTGGCAGCATATCGACCAATGGCTTGCCGATAAGCTCATGAACAAGAGGCATGCCTCCCCACATAGCATGGAAAAGCAGCGAGCAGATCCGTTCAGCGTGGAAACGGACAAAGAACCTGGGGCAATTGAGCCCGCACCATCGGGCAATCTTTGACGCGCGCATGAAATCGGCAAACACAACTTGTGGGCGTCGGATTCAGATACTCTGTCAACGATAAACACAAGACGATGATGCTTTCTCGGGCATTGGCGAGCAAATCACCAACAATGGATTCAAGGGCTATGGCTGCCGCTTTTTTGGGCAAACGGCGATCCGTGCATGGGATGATGGTTCGAGCTCAGTGATGTCACCGCGGTCAGGAGGTCACGAAGGGCCACAGGTGGCTTCTTCTTGACCGTTTCACGGAAAGACAGTCTGGAACGGCGAGGACGTTTCCACAGTTTTTCGATCAATTGCTAAAAAAGGCGTCGTCTATCGCATCATGATAGCTTAGACCGACTCCAATTGGAACAAAAGTCGGAGGCATGCACATGAACGATCAGCCCGAAGAACACCTGATCACCCTCACGGCGGATATCGTTGCCGCACATGTCGCAAATAACAGCGTTGCCTTGGCTGATATCCCTAATCTTATTGGAAGCGTCCATGCTGCGCTGGCGGGATTGTCGACGACAGAGGCGCCGGCACCAGTCGCGGAACGACCGCAGCCTGCTGTGTCGATCCGCTCATCTGTCAAGAACGACTATCTCGTATGCCTCGAGGATGGCAAGAAAATGAAGATGCTCAAGCGATACCTCGCCGTGCAGTACAACATGACACCGGACGAGTACCGTGAGCGTTGGGGTCTGCCTAAAGATTATCCCATGGTCGCCCCGGCCTATGCGGCAAAACGCCGTGAACTTGCCAAGACGATTGGTCTCGGCCGCAGCCCAAATGCGGGGCGGGGTCGAAAGAAAGCCTGAGGGCACCTTAGCAAGGGGCGACGCCCGCCATGTGTTCCGGTAAGAGCGCGTTCAGGAAGCCTTTGGCTTGAAATTCGATCGAACAGGCTGTGCGGCTTGCCGGACCATCTTCGGAGCTTTCGCCTCCAACCAGTTTTCTGCGAAAGTATCTCGCTTCCGGACATGCTCCGCCAAATCACGGCAAAGCCGTGTAATGCCGCCGATGATGGTGCGTGACTGCAGATAAACGATATCCGGACCCAGATCTTCGTTGAGATCGCGCAGAGCAAGCAGGACAATATGCATCAGCTTGTTGTCCGCACAGCGTTCGGCAAATTCGACAGAGCCCATCGGCACGACAGCCAGCAATGCCACTGGGTCGCAGTTCGCCACTTCGGCAAACCGCTTCAGACGATCATATGTGATTTTACCCTGGCCCGCCTCGAGATGTTCATACGATCGCAACGGCATGCCCATCGCGCGAGCGACTTCGGATGTGCGAAGGCGTCGGGCCTTGCGTATCTTGCGCAGTGCCTCGGCTACCAGAGCATTCTCGGGCAAGCTGTCTTCCGATTTTTCTTCCATCCGTCCACCTGCCTTGTCTGACCCGAAGGATATTAGGACCACGATGTAAAGCGCTGATGATAGCCGAGAGCGTGCTATTTTCAAAGTTTGAAATAGTCCGCCATAATTTGGTTCTGAAATCGCAACTTATCTCGAAAAAACGTAAATTCGAGGGTAAATATCGGCAGGACAAGGAATATTCCATACCGCAATTTTGGATGATGTGCCTACTACGGCTGCTTGCCTGATCAAGACAGAGACTTGTGATTCGCTCATACCACAATGGACATTCCAGTCCAAGCAAGGGAGATCACTATGCCCCTGTCCAAGCCGCCTGCGTTTGAGCAGGCTTACGCGTTTCTACATTATCGCCTACCAAACGGGGACTACATGCCTGGATCCAGGGTCCAGGCAGGAGATGTTGTCTCTGTGTTGGGCATTAGCGCTACTCCAGTCCGCGAAGCGCTGTCGAGACTGGCAGGTCAAGGCCTGCTGATTGATCGCCGCGCCATGGGGTATTTTGTACCGCCCGTTGATCCAGTCGACCTTCGTGATCTGTACTCACTAGCGTCCATGCTGGCGGTGTCTGCAATGCGATCGATCAATCTGCCATCGCTCGACAGGCAACGCTACGGTACGGGTGCAGAGCTTCCGTGCGGATGCGCCGGCGAACTCCTGGTGACGATCGCATCGCTGACCGCGAACTCTGCGCTCTGCTTGGTTGCAGCCAATGTCGATGATCGGCTGGCTCCGTTTGCAGCAGTGGAAAAAGCCATGTTCGGCGAGGTAGATCGCGCGCAAGGCGAGTTTGTGCATTGGCTGGCCAGCTGTGACCAGCGACAGTGCGTCTTGAATGTTGCGCGCTTCTATCGCCGCCGAATGCGATCGACGATGGATATCGCGGCGTCGGCAAGCGCATCGATGTCAGCGCGCGAGAATATATTCTGAATATGATTTGAGTAGATCAAGCATGCAGCCTTCAATGACATTGTCGCAAACGCGGCATTTCAACAAAGGAGGCTGAAATGATGAATGTCACTCAACCCAAGCTGATCCGTCTCGGAAGCATCCGGCGCGATACCAAGGCCATCGTCACGGCTGGCCAGCAGGAAGAATTCCTGCCGATCCTCTCCTACAATTGACCTTGGAACGGGGTGGCGGCCTCGCCGCCCCGCTTCTCGATCATGCCCATCAGACCATCTGACCATGTCCGAATTGCCGATGTCGCGGGGGACCTCGTCCTGCTCGACCTGCGGCAGGATGATTATCTGGCACTATCCAGCTGCCATGCGGGACCCGTTTTTGCCGCATTGGAGGGCAAGGACCATGACCCTGCCGATCCGATCTTGCAGGAGCTGCTGGAAAACCGGTTGGTTCAGATGGCAGCTGAACCTTGGGAACAGGCCGACTCGATCCACGTTCTGCCATTGCCCGAGCCAGCACGCTCCAACAGCCTCTACAAGGGGTGGATGCTGCTGGCGTTTGCACTGGCGGTGCTCTTGACCCTCGCTTCCTACTATCGCTCGACCAAAGCCCTGGCTAGCCAAGCATTCAGCTGTGGCAACCGATCCGAATTTTCGCCCGAGCGCATGGCAGGTATTGTCCGATGGTTCGAGAGTTTGCGGATTTTCATACCTCGAACCGGCAGATGCCTCGTCCAATCGCTGCTTCTACTTCACTTCCTGCGTCTGCTACGTATTCCTTCTGAGCTGGTATTCGGCGTTCGAACGCATCCTTTCGAAGCCCATTGCTGGGTGGAATGGAACTCGCGCGTGCTCAACGACAGTGTCGATCATGTCTGCTGGTACACTGTCATTGCCCGCTTCTGAGCAGGCCTCGTTCTGTGCGATCGTCGCAATGAACGCAGGCTGCCAAGCGCTTGAAGAAAAAAGAGCTGCAACCCTTCGTCTACAAGGCAAATGTGCGGACATGCGTCCCGTGATGCACAGCCCGCAAGCTACATTGCTTGCCGAGAAAGCGTTGCCCCTCCTCATATCTCCAGATCAAGGCGTCGCATTGCTTGGCGAAGCGTTTCCCAGGAAGCATAAAACCTTGGAGGAGACCGTGCAGTCGCTCGAGGGTGATCGACCCAAAGCTGCGGCTGTAACGGTCAGCGAAAGCCTCTGGGGTAGATACACTCTCTTTTGCATCGACCGTCATTCTGGGGGCTGCGCCTGGTACCGCGAGCCCTCTGGTGGCCAAAGGCTTTACACCTGGCGTGTTGGCGCCATCAGCATCGTGACGGATTGCCTATCATCCGAGATCATCGCAGCGATCGGCCGTCGCCCCAGCATCAACTGGGAACGGGTGGCCCAGTTGATACGCCAAACAGAAATGTCGGCATCGTTCTGCGCGCTGAACGAGATTGAGATTGTTCAGCCGGGCATGTTGGGGACATGCTCGGACAGCCGGATCGCATCAACAACAATCTGGTCTCCCGAACGCTTCTGCGCCGCCGGCAGGATAGAGGAAGCAGAACAACTTCCCAAACTTGCCGCGGAGTGTGTCTCGCGTTGGCTGGATGGTCACTCCCGGGTGATTATTGAACTCTCGGGCGGCCTCGACTCTTCGATTGTGGCTGGCCTCCTGGCGAACGATCCGAAATCGCCATTCATCCAGGGACTCACAATCATTCCCGAGTCTCCGGGCGGTGACGAACGTGCCTATGCTCGAAGCGTCGCTAGGAAGTGGAACTTTGGCCTTGTGGAAACCCGCGTAACACCCGAGCAGCTCAACTACCTCGAGTTGCCAGCTGCAACCCCCACCGTGGAGCCGGCCGTCTACGGGTTGGACGTGCTGGCCGACCGCCTATCGTCAGATTTAGCCGACACATTCGGGGCGACGCGCATATTCAGCGGACAGGGGGGAGATGCCATTTTCTTCCAGCCGCATGTCGCCGCCATTGCAGCTGATTATTTCCAGTCCCAGGGACTCACCCAAAGGTTCTTCAGGATCGCATCCAGCATAGCCCTAGCCACCAACACATCACTATGGACTGTCCTTCGGAGCGCATTGAGTTCCGCTGCATCATTCGAGCAGAGAGAGATACCTGCTGCCATGGGAGGTCCTATTGGAAGGCACGTGTGGGACGGCGAACGACTCTTGCACCCTTGGAATGCTGAAAGCCAGCATCTGCCCGCGGGGAAAAGATTGCAGATCGCCATGCTCACTCATTGCCAGCTGTTTCACAGGGCAACCCGCACAGCGGCCAATCGCCGGCTTGTTCACCCTCTGCTCTCCCAACCCATTGTCGAAGCGTGCTTGGGCATACCGACTTGGGAGCTTGTGCCCGATCGACGCGAGCGTGGATTAGCACGGGACCTGTTCGGCAAATTGCTACCGCAGCAGGTTCGGGATAGAAGGGGCAAAGGTGAGGCGTCTGGATTTTACAACCGCGTTATCAACGCGCATTTGCCGGAGCTTCGCCCATTGCTCATGGATGGTGCTCTGGCAAGCGCAGGCGTCATAGCGCCCGGGTTGCTTGATAGCTGGCTGACGACAGAGCACCTACTCTGGAAGGACGATCATCCCACAATCGGTGCTTTGATCTCGCTCGAACTATGGGCGCGACAATGGATGTAGGGAGCCCAGCGATAGTAATAATTTTCCGGACAAGCATCAGAAGCACTTTCACCAATATCACGGCGCCGGCGCAATTCCTGTAACTTGAATTTATAGATCGGGAACCAGAAGAGTTCCAACCTGCCCAGGTATTTATGCTCCTTGCCTTATCGCGCGCGCAACATGCTCATTCCACAAACTCATCGCTTCGCGTTTTTCTGGCTTCCAATCATGTCGCTGGTAAATACCGGCGACTCCGGCTCGAGCACCGCCCACATGGTTCAGTATTGCCTCGGTGACTTCGAAGCGCACCCCTAGTCTTTGGAAGCCTGTAGCAAGCGTGCGGCGCAAATCGTGCAGACGCCAGGCAGGCATAGGCTCACCACCATCAGTCGCAATAAGGCTATCAAGCTTGGATTTGCCCTTATGGTACCCTGTAAAACCCTTGCCTGATGATGTCGCAAAAACCCTTCCATGTAGGGGCCATGCCCCTCCATTTGCCAGATCATCGAGCACCTGAGCCGCTAGCGCGTTCAATGGTACTATGTTGGGCTCTCCATTCTTCGACCGATTGCTTGGAATGGTCCACACGTGCTCATCTTGATCGAGCTCTTCCCATGACATTGAGGCGACTTCCTCGCGACGCTGGCCTGTTGCGATGAGCAGTCTGATTATAGGACCAAAGCATCGATGGACATGATAGGATTGCCGCCAAATCCTACCGAGCTCACTATCGGATAACCAGCGGTCCCGTGGCTTCACAGCTGGCGGTGTCTCCATGCCATCCATAGGGCTGCGGTCCAGATCTCCCCTGCTCACCGCCCAACGGAACAATCTGCGCAAAACGGCGAAAACATTGCGTCGATTCGCGATTTGTGCAGGCGGCATGCGATCAAAGACGACAACGATGTCATGTCGCTTGATCTTCGGCAGAGGTTTTTTTCCGAGGACAGGTATGACGTGGAGCTTGAGCGACCGACTGACGAGATTTCGCCATTTTTGTTTCACCAGCGATTGCTCAAACTTCGCAGCATAATTGGCAAAGGCGAGATCTACCGCTTCGCGCCGACGTTGTCGGTCGGCTTCTGCTGGATCGGTGCCCTGCGCGATCAGAATCAAGAGCCGCTGGGCTTCTTCTCTTGCCGTCGTCGGCGTCCACGGTGAACCGTGACTGCCGATTGTGTATCGGCGCGTGCTCGCCTCCCTACCGCCCATCCTGAACTGGAGAACATACACGACCGCTCCGCTTCTGGAGAATTTGGCACCAAATCCCTTGATCCCATCATCCCAAACGAAGCCCACAAAGTGCGCAGCGATCGCAGCGTCAATTGACCGCTTTGTAATTTTTCCACTGGCCATCCGGGGTCTCCTGGCTCTCGCTCAGCAATCACCCAGCAATCACCGAGCAATCACCGAAGCGGAAATCACCGCCAATGAGCGAAAACCTTAGACGACCTAAACTCTTGGAAAAACAGACTTTTCGTACTCTAGGCTACGCTCAAATTCGACGATACCTAAAGTACCAGACCTCGTGCCCCTGCACGCGGGCCTTGGCCTCGTAGCGCGTCTCGGGCCAGCCGCCGGGGCGGGTGAGAAAATCCTTCGGCCGCTCGCACAGCCAGTCGAACGCGGGGTGATCGTTCATCACCATCATCGCATGCGCGACATAGATGGGGTGATCGGTGCCGAAGCGGAATTCGCCGCCGGGTTTCAGCTTGGACGCAATCAGGTCGACCGGCCCCTTGTTCATCATCCGCCGCTTGGCATGGCGCGCCTTGGGCCAGGGATCGGGGTGCAGCAGATAGACGAAGCTCAGTGCGCCGTCGGGCACGCGCTCGAGCACGTCGATGGCATTGCCCATGTGCAGCCGGACGTTGTACAGATGCTGCTCGCGCACATGCTGCAACGCGCCGACCACGCCGTTGAGAAACGGTTCCGCGCCGATGAAACCGTGATCGGGCAGCATGTCGGCGCGATAGGCCATATGCTCGCCCGCGCCGAAGCCGATCTCGAAATGCAGCGGGCGATCGTCGCCGAACAGCCGGCGCGAGGTGATCTCGCCGTCTTCCGGCACGCTGATCTGCGGCAGCAGCTTCTCGACCAGCTCGGCCTGGCCCAGCCGCAGCTTGTGATTCTGCTGACGGCCATAAAGCCGCCGCACCGATACGGGGTCTCCGGGTTTGTACGCGGTCATGGGCAACGCGCCTAGCAAAGCCGCGCCGCGATGCAAGCGGCAGGTTGGTGATTGACGCAATCTATCGGGCGCTATCGACCGGTTGAATGGCAAGCGGCTTGTGCGGTGCGCGTCGCTTATTTACAGTGATGTCAATGACTGACGCTCCCGCCTCCGCTTCGCCCGCCCTTTCCGCCACTGCCGATGGTGCAGAGCCGATCTGGAAGACGCATTACAACCATCCCTGCGCCTGGGATCAGACCTTTGCGCCGCTATCGCTTCCGCAGATGTTCTTCGCGTCGGCTGAGCGCAAGGGATCGGCGCCGCTGCTCGACTTCATGGGTCGCAAATACGGTTATGACGAGGTCGCCAGCGGTGTCGCCAGAGTGGCCAAGGGCCTGCAGGCGCTGGGTATCGGCAAGGGCGACCGCGTTGGCCTGTTCCTGCCCAACGTACCGCATTATGTCGCGGCCTATTATGGCGCGATGGCGGCGGGTGCGACCGTGGTCAATTTCTCGCCGCTCTACACCGTCGACGAGCTGGCGCATCAGGTCGAGGACAGCGGCACGACGATCCTGTTCACGCTGTCGGCCACCGCCCTGCTGCCCACCGCGCTCAAGGTGCTCGACAAGTCGAGGCTCGAGCGGCTGGTGGTGGGATCGGTCGCGGGCGGGCTTTCGCCGGTCAAGTCGCTGCTGTTCCGGATGTTCAAGGGCAAGGAGACCAGCGCGCTCCCGAACGATCCGCGGATCACGCGCTTTTCGAAGCTGATCGCCAATGACGGCCGCTACACGCCGGTGCCGATCGATGCGGAGCGCGACATCGCGCTGTTCCAATATACCGGCGGCACCACCGGCACGCCCAAGGGCGCGATGCTCAGCCACCAGAACCTCTCGGCCAATGCGCGCCAGGTCAATGCGATCGACCCGCGCAACGACAGCGAGCATGACCGCATCCTGGGCGTTCTGCCCTTCTTCCACGTCTTCGCCAACACCTGCGTGCTCAACCGCACCGTGCTCAACGGCGGCGAGATCGTGATGCTGCCGCGCTTCGAGGCGGAAGCGGCGCTCAAGGCGATCACGCGCACCCAGGTGACCGCGCTGCCCGGCGTTCCGACCATGTACCAGGCGCTGCTCGACAATCCGGAAATTGCCAACACCCGGTTCGCATCGCTTCGCGCCTGCATTTCGGGCGGCGCGCCGCTCGCCGCCGAGGTGAAGGCCCGGTTCGAGGAGGTCACGGGTGCCAATGTCGTCGAGGGCTATGGCCTGACCGAGAGCAGCGGCGTCGTTTCGACCAATCCCTATGAGGGGCTGAACAAGCCCGGCACCATCGGCCAGCCGCTGCCCGGCACGCTGGTTCGTCTGGTCGACAAGGAAGACCCGACCAAGGATGTGGCCCCCGGCGAGCCGGGCGAGATCATCTTTGCCGGACCCCAGGTGATGCGCGGCTACTGGAACCGCCCCGATGCCGATGCCGAGGTGTTCATCGGCGGATTCCTGCGCACCGGCGATGTCGGGCAGATCGACGAGGACGGCTATATCCGCATCGTCGACCGCATCAAGGACATGATCGCGGTGGGCGGCTTCAAGGTCTTTCCGAGCCAGATCGAGGAAATCCTCTATCGCCACCCTGCGGTGAAGGAGGCGCTGGTGATCGGCGTGCCCGATCCCTATCGCGGCGAGAGCCCCAAGGCCTTCGTGGCGCTGCAGGAGGATGCCGAAGCCGACGGCGCTGCATTGATGGCCTGGCTCAACCCGCAGCTGGGCAAGCACGAACGCGTGATCGCGGTCGATATCCGCGACTCGCTGCCCAAGACGCTGATCGGCAAGCTCGACCGCAAGGAACTGCGGAAAGCCGAGGGAATCGCCGCCTGAGGCATGCGGTTAACGCCCCTTGCCAAGCTGTCACGTCAATGACACACTCCCCGTAAATGCAGGGGTGGGGCCTGCATTGGCAAGGCAGGGGAACGCATATGCCCAATGCACTCGATAAGCGGTTCGAGGCCGCACGCTTCAATGCCGATATCGTCAAGCCGGTCGCACCCGAAAGCGTGTGGGAAAAGCGGATCAGCAACCAGGTCGCCTATGCGCTGCTGATGTATACCGGCCTCCAGATCTTCGTGGTGATGCAGGCGATCCGGGGCGAAGGCGCGTCGATCCTGCCGTATATGGGCCTGGTGGCGCTGGTCGGGATCGTCATTCCGCTGTGCCGCCGGATGGAAAAGCGCTGGCAGCGGCTCGCGCGCAGCGGCGCTTCCGAGGACGCCCTGCTTTCTGCCTATCGCGGCGATCGCCTGGGCATCTGGCTGTTCGCCATCGGCTTTCCCTTCGGTTTCGTTGCTCTTTTCAAGGGCCTGCAGTCGCTGATCTGACGCGGCAGGCTCGATTGACCCTGGCCTGCCCGCGCCCTACATCGCGCTGATGCAGACCCCCGATCAAGCCAGAGACCTGGCGCAAGACCTTGTTTCCCGCGCCATGGCCGCTGGTGCGACCGCCGCTGATGCGGTGTTCGCCTGCGATGCTTCCACCGATGTGCAGATGCGGCTCGGCGCGCTCGAGGACGTTCAGCGCTCCGAAAGCGCTTCGATCGGCCTGCGTGTGTTTCACGGGAAACAGTCGGCGAGCGTTTCGGGCGCGGACGTCAGCCCCCAGGGCCTTGCGACGCTGGCCGAGCGCGCGGTGGCGATGGCACGGCTTGCGCCCGAAGATGCCTATGCGGGCCTCGCTCCCGAAGACCGACTGATGCGCGCGCCCCTGCCCGATCTCGAACTCGATGACGGCGGCGATCCCGATCCGGCGCTCTTGCGCGGACTCGCGCTCGCCTGCGAGGAGGCCGCACGCGCGGTGCCCGGCGTCACCAACAGCGAGGGCGGGTCCGCCAGCGCGGTGCGCTCGGTGATGGCGCTCGCCACCAGCCACGGCTTTTGCGGCAGCTATGGTGGCAGCCGCTATGGCGTTGCCGCGAGCGTGCTCGCCGCGCGCGACGGGCAGATGGAGCGCGACTCCGCCTCGCACAGCACGCGCTTCCTCGCCGATCTCGAATCAGCCGAAGATGTCGGCCGCCGCGCCGGCGAGCGCGCGGTCGGGCGGCTGGGCACGGGAAAGATCGAGAGCGGACCGATGCCGGTCATCTATGATCGCCGCGCGGGCGGATCGCTGCTCGGGCCATTGCTGGGCGCGATCTCGGGAAGCGCGATCGCGCGCAAGACCAGCTTCCTGCTCGACAAGCGCGGGCAGCCGGTATTCGATTCGAGCGTGTCGATCATCGACGATCCGCACCGGCGGCGCGGACAGCGTTCGCGCGCCTTCGATGGCGAGGGCCTGCCCACCGCGCCCTGGCGGATCATCGATCATGGCGTGCTGAGCGGCTGGATGATGGACAGCGCATCGGCCCGCCAGCTGGGCGAAGCGCCCACCGGCCATGCGGCGCGCGGCGTGAGCGGCGCGCCTTCGACCGGCTCCAGCAACGTGCACATGGAAGCGGGTGGGCAGAGCCCCGAGGCGCTGATGGCGGACATCAGGCTGGGGCTCTATGTCACCCAGCTGATCGGCATGGGCGTCAACGGCGTCACCGGCGACTATAGCCGGGGCGCGAGCGGCTTCATCATTCGCGACGGCCAGCTCGCCGAACCGATCAGCGAGATCACCATCGCGGGGAACCTGAAGGACATGTTCGCAGCACTGATCCCGGCGGACGATCTCGAGTTCCGCTACGGCGTCAACGTGCCGACGCTGCGCATCGACGGCATGGTCGTGGCGAGCAGCTGATGCGCATCGCCGCCCGCGCGCTCGCATTTGCCGGGCTGGTGCTGCTGGTCGGCTGCGGCGGCTGGCGCGACGAAGGGCGCCCGCCACGCACCGATGATGCGATCACGGTGCCGCCCCAGGCGTCGCTCGTTTCGGTGCCGGTCGAGGCCGATCTCGGCAATCTCGCGCGCGCGATGGAGCGGCAGGTGCCGCGCCGCCTGTGGAGCATCGACGAGAAGGACCAGGTCTGCGTCGCCAGCGAGATGGTCGATCTCGGCATCGCCAAGGTCAAGACACCCAAGATCAAGTGCCGCATCGTCGGGGAAGTCACGCGGGGAGCAATCTCCGTCGCGGGGTCGGGCCAGCGCATCCGTCTGTCGATCCCGATCACCGCGGTGGTGCGCGCAGAGGATATCGCCGGCATCCTGAAGCGCGAGACCGCGACCGCGCGCGCGATGGTGCATGCCGATGTGAAGCTGGACCTTGCGCGCGACTGGACCCCGCGCGGCACGCTCGACCTCAGCTATTCGTGGACCTCCGAGCCGCATATCGAGTTCCTCGGCCAGAAGATCCGCTTCACCCGGGAAGCCGAGCGCGAACTCGCGCCGATCATCGCCAGGCTCGAACGCGAGCTGCCCGGCGAGCTGGGCAGGCTCGAGCTGCGCCGCCAGATCGAGAAGGCCTGGGCCTCGGCCTTTACCTCGGTGGTGCTCAACGAGCGCAACCCCGAGGTGTGGATGCGCATCACCCCGCGCGAGCTGCAATATGGCGGGTACGAGATCGTGCAGGGCAGGCTCAGGCTGAAGCTCGGCATGCGCGCGCTCACCGAAACCTATGTCGGCAAGAAGCCCCGCCCGCGCAGGCCGATCGCGCTACCGCCGATGCAGAAGCTCGAGGCTGACACCGGCGAGCTGGCCTTCTTCCTCCCCGTATTCGGCGATTATCGCGAGTTGCAGCCGGTGCTGCTCAAGGCGCTGCAGAAGCGCGCGCGCCGGCCCTTCGTGGTGCCCGGGCTTAACCCGGTCGACGCGACCTTCAAGGCGGCAACGATCTACGGCACCAACGGCGGCAAGATCGCCGTGGGACTCACCTTCAGTGCGCATGAACGCGGCAGCAAGACGCCGACGACGGGCACCGTCTGGATGACGGGCAAGCCGGTCAATGCCGAGGATTCGCGGCGCGTCGGCTTCGAGGATTTCGAGGTCACCGGCACCACCGACATGACCGGCGGCGACCTGATCCTCGACATGATCAACGCGCCCGGCGTCGCGCCGATGGTGGCAGAGATGCTCGCGCAGAATTTCGAGCGCGATTATGCCGAACTGCTCGGCAAGATCGATGCGGCGATCGAGACCAAGCGCACCGGCGACCTGATCATCCACGCCAAGGTAAAGCGCGCGAAGACCGGACAGCTTCAGGCGGCCGGGGCCGGGCTTTACCTGCCGGTCTGGGCGAGCGGCACGGCGAGCGTCACCATTCAGCCCTGACCGGCGTCGCTCAGCCCTTCAACCGCGCGGCGTGCCAGCGCAGGTGATCCTCCATGAAGGTGGAGATGAAATAATAGCTGTGGTCATAGCCCGGCTGCATCCGCAGCGTCAGGTCAATGCCCGCCCTGTCGCAAGCCTCGGCGAGCAGCTGCGGCTTGAGCTGTTCGGCCAGGAAGCTGTCGGCATCGCCCTGATCGACCAGCAGCGCGGGCACGCGCGCGCCATCCTCGATCAGCGCGACCGCATCGTGCTTGCGCCACGCGGCGCGGTCCTCGCCCAGATAGCCGGTCAGCGCCTTGACGCCCCAGGGCACCTGCGAGGGCGCGACGATCGGCGCAAAGGCCGAGACCGCACGAAACCGCTCGGCATGCGTCAGCCCGATGGTCAGCGCGCCATGGCCACCCATCGAATGGCCCATGATCGACTGGCGCGTCAGGTCCGCCGGGAAGCAGTCGCCGATGATCTCGGGCAGTTCCTCGGTGATATAGCTCCACATCCTGTAGTGCTGCGCAAACGGGTCCTCGGTCGCATCGACGTAGAAGCCTGCCCCCAGGCCGAAATCGTACGCACCTTCTGGGTCATCCGCGACGCCCTCGCCCCTCGGGCTGGTATCAGGCGCGACGAAGATCAGGCCGAGCTCGGCACAGGCCCGGCGGAAATCGCCCTTTTCGGTGACATTGGCGTGGGTGCAGGTGAGGCCCGAAAGATACCAGACCACCGGCAGCTTCGCGCCCTCTTCATGATCGGGCACGAAGACCGAGAAGGTCATGTCGGTGCCGGTGGCCTCCGAGGCATGGCGCAGCACCGCCTGTTCGCCGCCGAAGCTCTTGGCCGACGAGATGGTTTCGACAGCGACCGGCATCAGAACACCACCACCGAGCGGATCGACTTGCCCGCATGCATCAGGTCGAATGCGGTGTTGATCTCTTCCAGTCCCATGACATGCGTGATCATCGGGTCGATCTCGATCTTGCCCTGCATGTACATGTCGACGATCTTGGGCACGTCGGTGCGGCCCTTCGCGCCGCCGAACGCGGTGCCGCGCCAATTGCGCCCGGTGACCAGCTGGAACGGCCGCGTCGCGATTTCCTTGCCGGCCTCGGCCACCCCGATGATGATCGAGGTTCCCCAGCCGCGATGGCATGCCTCGAGCGCGGTGCGCATCACCTCGGTATTGCCCGTCGCGTCGAAGGTATAGTCCGCGCCGCCATCGGTCATCTCGACGATCTTGGCGACGACATCCTCGCGGCTCATGCCCTTGCTGTTCAGGAACGCGGTCATGCCGAACTTGCGGCCCCATTCCTCGCGATCGGGATTGATATCGACACCGATGATCCTGTCCGCACCCGCCAGCCGCGCACCCTGAATGACGTTGAGGCCGATGCCGCCCAGGCCGAACACCACGACATTGTCGCCGACCTGGACCTTGGCGGTGTTGATGACCGCACCGACCCCGGTGGTGACACCGCAGCCGATATAGCAGCTGGTCTGGAACGGCGCGTCCTCGCGAATTTTGGCGACCGCGATCTCGGGCAGCACGGTGAAGTTCGAGAAGGTCGAGCAGCCCATGTAATGGTAGATCGGCTGGCCCTTGTAGCTGAACCGGGTGGTACCGTCGGGCATCAGCCCCTTGCCCTGGGTCGCGCGGATCGCGGTGCACAGGTTGGTCTTGCCCGAAAGGCAGCTTTTGCACTGGCGGCATTCGGGGGTGTAGAGCGGGATGACATGATCGCCCGGCTTGACCGACGTCACGCCCGCGCCGACCTCGCGCACGATCCCGGCGCCTTCATGGCCGAGCACGCTGGGGAAGATTCCCTCGCTGTCGAATCCGTCGAGCGTATAGGCATCGGTATGGCAGATGCCCGTCGCCATGATCTCGACCAGAACCTCGCCCGCCTTGGGACCTTCCAGGTCGAGCTCGACGATTTCCAGCGGCTTCTTCGCTTCAAAGGCAACGGCGGCACGGGTCTTCATGGGTCGCAGACTTTCTGTTGATGGGGTCGCAGCGCCTCTAGCACCCTCGCGTGCCTGCGTTAACCCCGCAACGGGACGGTGGGGTGGAAGAAATGCTCAGCTTCGTCTGGCGCTTGGCGCATCCGGGCCTATATTGCGCAAAACCTGATGCGCGGCATGGCTCGCGCGTCTATGGACGGGTCGATGCTGCTCAACCTCAGCCAGGCGAATTTCCGCAATGACGATGATGCCGCGCGGCTGGCCGCGCTGCGCGCCTATCAATTGACCCCCGACGATCCCGATAACGGCCTTTATGCCGATCTGGTCGGGCTGGCCCGGTCGCTGGGCGGCACCGAAACCGCGTTCATCTCGATCGTCGAGCAGGATCGGCAATGGTTCAAGGCGTCGCAGGGGCTCGACGTGACCGAAACGCCGCGCTCGATCGCCTTTTGCGACCATGCCATCCGCCAGAGCGAGGTGATGGTGGTGCCCGATGCGCTGGCCGATCCGCGCTTCGCCGACAACCCGCTGGTCACCGGCCATCCGCATATCCGCTTCTATGCCGGCGCCCCGATCATCAACGGCGATGGCTTTGCGCTGGGCACGATCTGCCTGTCCGACAGCCGGCCGCGTGAAGCTTTCGAGGGTACCGAGCAGCTCGCCGCGCTTGCCCGTCAGGTCGCGGCGCTGCTCGAGCTGCGCAAGCAGCTGATCCACCAGCAGCTCGCTGCCGACCTTGCCGCCGATCAGCGCGACCGGTTGTGGGACTCGTCGCTCGACATGATGCTCATCACCACCACCGACGGGCTGCTGGTGGCGGGCAATCCGGCCTGGGAAAAGGCGTTCGGCCCGGTTCCCGGCGACGGCAAGGGCCATATCCGCGACTATTTCGCCAGTCCCGATGAGGCCGAAGTGGTCCAGCTTGCCAGCGGCCAGACCGACGTCCAGCTCGAGCGCGAGATGCGCGGGCGCGACGGCCAGCAGATCTATGCCAGCTGGAGCCTGGCGCGCGAGGGCGAGCTGATCTTCGGCATCGCGCGCGACATTACCCGCGCCCGCGCCGCCGAGGCGCAGCTGGCGCAGGTGCAGCGGATGGAATCGATCGGCCAGCTGACCGGCGGCATCGCGCATGATTTCAACAATCTGCTCACCATCATCTCGGGCAATCTCGATATCGCGCAGAAGCGCATCGCCACAGGCCAGGTCGACCGCGCCGAGGCCGCCATAGCCAACGCGCGCGACGGGGCGAGCCGCGCCGCCAACCTGACCCAGCGCCTGCTCGCCTATGCCCGGCGCCAGTCGCTCACCCCGACGCTGATCAAGCCGACCGAACTCATCCGCGATCTCGAACCGCTCGCAGCCCAAGCGCTCGACGAACGCCACGAGCTCGCGGTCGACTGCCCCGACAGCCTGTGGCCGATCACCGTCGATGCCAGCCAGCTGGAAAATGCGCTGCTGAACCTCGTGGTCAACGCGCGCGATGCCATGGACCAACCGGGCACGATCACCATCCACGCCGCCAACGCGCTGCGCAACGAGGAGGACATGGCCGACGGGCACGACGCGCCGCCGGGCCGCTATGTCCGCTTCTGCGTCAACGATACCGGATCGGGCATTCCGGCCGATATCGCCGCGCATATCTTCGAGCCGTTCTTCACCACCAAGGAGATCGGCAAGGGCACCGGGCTCGGCCTCAGCCAGGTGCAGGGCTTTGTCGCGCAATCGGGCGGGTTCGTCACGCTGAAGACCGCGCCCGGCGAAGGCACGACGTTGAGCCTGTGGCTGCCGGTCACGGCAGATGCGTTCGACGACCTGCCCGGCCGCGATGGCACCGGCGATGCCGAGGCGATGTGTCGCGCGGGCTGCACGATCCTTCTCGCCGAAGACAATGCGGCATTGCGCGCGCATGTCAGCGACGTGCTGCAGGAAGCCGGTTTCCGCGTTGTCGAGGCCGAGGACGGTCAGGCCGCGCTCGACATGATGCGCGCCGCCGAGGAGCGCCCCGATCTGCTGCTGAGCGACATCACCATGCCGCGGCTCGACGGCAAGGCGCTCGCCGCAGAAGTGCACCAGTCCTGGCCCGAAATCCCGATCGTGCTGATGACCGGCTATGCCGGCGGCGCGATCGACAGCTGCCCGTACAATGTGCTGATCACCAAGCCGTTCGCGCCGGATGATCTGGTGGCTTTGGTGCGGCGAACGCTCGCCGCCGCACCGGCAGCCTGATCGGAAAAGGTCAGCCGACCACGCCCGCCGAGGCGAGCAGCGCCAGCGTGAGCAGATCGCCCGCGGTCGAGGACATAGAGGCGATCTGCACCGGCTTTTCCATGCCGATCAGCATCGGGCCGATCATCGCATCGCCACCCAGTTCGCGCAGCAGCTTGGCCGAGAGATTGGCCGATTGCAGTCCGGGCATGATCAGCACATTGGCCGGTGCCGACAGGCGGCAGAACGGATAATTGGCCATCAGCTTCGGGTTGAGCGCGACATCGGGCGACATCTCGCCTTCATATTCGAACGCGACCCCGCGCTGGTCGAGAATGCTCACCGCATCGCGGATATTGTCGAGCCAGCGTCCCGAGGGATTGCCGAAATTCGAATAGGACAGGAACGCGACGCGCGGCTCGTGCCCCAGCCGCCGAGCGACATGCGCGGTATTTTCCGCGATGCACGCCAGTTCCTCGGCATCGGGGCGTTCGTTGACCGTGGTATCGGCCAGGAACACGGTATGGCTCTTGCCGACCATGACATGGATGCCGAACGGCGTCTGGCCCGGCTTGGGATCGAGCACGCGGCGGATTTCGCGCATCGACTGGCCGAAGGTGCGGGTGATGCCGGTCAGCATCGCATCGGCCTCGCCCAGATGGAGCAGCGCCGAACCGAAGATGTTGCGGTCCTGATTGACCATGCGCTTGACGTCGCGCTTCAGATAGCCGCGCCGCTGCAGCCGTTCGTAGAGCACGTCGACCATGTGCGGCACCAGCGGCGAGTTGGTGCTGTTGTGCACCTCGAACGCCATCGGATCGTCGACCGCCAGTTCCTTCAGCTTGTCGCGCACGCGCTGCTCGCGGCCGACCAGCACCGGCGTGCCATAGCCGCCATCGCGGAACTGGATGGCAGCGCGCAGCACCACCTCCTCCTCCGCCTCGGCAAAGACGACGCGCTTGGGATTGGCACGCGCATCGCTGTACACCTGGGTCAGCACCGCGGTGGTCGGGTTGAGCCTCGACTTGAGCGAATGGCGATAGGCCGCCATGTCCTCGATGCGCTTCTGCGCGACGCCGGTGTCCATCGCCGCCTGCGCCACTGCCGCCGAAACCCGCTCCATCAGGCGCGGATCGAACGGGGCGGGAATGATGTAATCGACGCCGAATTTCTGCGTCGCGCCGCCATAGGCCGCCGCCACCTCTTCGGGCACCTGCTCGCGCGCGAGTTCGGCAATCGCCTTGGCGGCCGCGATCTTCATCTCCTCGTTGATCGCCGTCGCGCGCACGTCGAGCGCGCCGCGGAAGATGAACGGGAAGCCGAGCACGTTGTTGACCTGGTTCGGATAATCCGACCGGCCGGTGGCGATGATCGCATCGGGCCGCGCCGCCTTGGCATCGGGCGGGGTGATTTCCGGATCGGGATTGGCCATGGCGAAGATGATCGGCTGCGGTGCCATCTTCATCACCATGTCGGGCTTCAATGCGCCAGCGGCCGAAAGCCCGAGGAAGATGTCCGCCCCGTCGAGCGCCTCTTCGAGCGTGCGCCGGTCGGTCTTGGCGGCATGCGCCGACTTCCACTGGTCCAGATCGTCGCGGCCCTGATAGATCACGCCCGAACGGTCGCACATCAGCACGTTGTCGTGCGGTACGCCCATCGCCTTGATCAGCTCGGTGCACGCGATCGCTGCAGCGCCCGCGCCGTTGACCACCATCTTCACGTCCTTGAGCTCGCGCCCGGTCAGATAGCAGGCGTTGAGCAGGCCAGCGGCGGAAATGATCGCGGTGCCATGCTGGTCATCGTGCATGACCGGGATGTTCATCCGCTCCTTCAGCGCCTGTTCGATGATGAAACAGGCCGGCGCCCCGATATCCTCGAGGTTGATCCCGCCGAAGCTGGGTTCGAGCAGCTCGACGCATTCGATAAAGCGGTCGACATCCTCGGTATTCACCTCGATATCGATCGAGTCCACATCGGCGAAGCGCTTGAACAGCACCGCCTTGCCTTCCATCACCGGCTTGGAGGCAAGCGCACCGAGATTGCCCAGACCCAGGATCGCGGTACCGTTCGAGATGACGGCCACCAGATTGCCCTTGGCGGTATAGTCATAGGCGGTCGCCGGGTCCTCGGCGATCGCGCGCACCGGCACGGCCACGCCCGGCGAATAGGCGAGGCTCAGGTCGCGCTGCGTCGCCATCGGCTTCGAGGCGATGATCTCGATCTTGCCGGGACGCCCCGCCGAATGGAAGTGCAGCGCCTCGCGCTCGGTGAACTGGACGTTGCTCTTATCGCTCATCGACAGGCCCTTGTCTGGCGAACGCATGGGCTGCGTCCGCTGGTTGATCGAAATGTGTTCTGCCGCTTGCCCGGCCCGATGGTTTGATGACGCCCCGCTGGGTCTTGCATAGACGTGACCGCAAGCGTTGGGCAAGCCTTGACGCTACGAAATGTTGCGCAGCATGGCGCTTCAGCCATGGTCCTCGCCGCGCAGCGCGGCCGCGACCAGGTCGGGCCGCTGGAACAGCAGCATACGCCCGGTGCCGGGTACGATCGCGGCGCGCGAACCCGGCCAGAGCCCCTGCCAATAGGGCACGGAATCGGATGCGGCGTACATCGTGTCCTCGGCCCCGCACAGGATCGTGATACGGCTGCCATCAGCGAGCGGGCGCACCGTATCATGCGGTTCGCAGCGCGCGATGGCGAGGAAGCCCGCCCCGCCCTGCATCGCGCTCTGCTGGGTCGAACGGACATAGGCGGCGAGGATATCGCGATCGGCCAGCGTGGCGCGGTCCGCTTCCGATCCGCCGACCACCTGCAGCACCAGCCGCTCGACCGTGCGTGCCGAGGCGCGGCGCGACAGGTGCGTGGCGAGCGGCGCGACCAGCCCGGGGCGCGAATAGACCAGCCGCTTGACATGGCCCTGCAACCCGCCGAGCCGGCCGTCGGCCAGCGGCGGCGGCTCGGGGTTGAGCACTACCGCGCGGTCAAAGCGGTCGGCATGCTGCACCGCGAAATGCGCCAGCACCATCGTGCCGCCGCGCGCAAGAATGCACGTCCGGGCGATCCCCAGCGCATCGAGGATCTCCAGGATATCGCGCATGTTGTGGTCGAGATAATCGCCCTCGATCATCGAGGTGAGGCCGAAGCCGGGCCGGTCGAGCGTGATCGGGCGGACGCCGCCGGCCTGCAGCGCGGCGATCGCCTTTGCAGGCAGGTGCCGCCCGGTGGTTGCGGTGTGCAGGCAGATGAGCGGGATGCCGTCGCGCGGCCCGTGATCGGCAAAGGCGATGCGCCCCGGCCGGTCGCGGCGCGGTAGCAGCCGCAGCGGTTCGGCGCCGCGCGTTGCCACCGACAGGTCGATATCGGTCGCATCGGCGAGGGCCGCCACTGCCTGGATATGCCCGACCAGCGTGGTCAGCTGCACCACGGATTGCAGCTCGCACTGCGCGAAGATCGCCTTCAGCTCCGACTTGACGATGTTGACCGACAGCCCCAGCCGCAGCGCGCATTCCTCGCGCGTCAGCCCGCGCGCGATCGTGTCGGCGATGCGTGCCTGGCGTTCGGACAGCCCGAAGATATCGCGCAGCACCGGCTCGATCGCGAGATCGCCGGGCTGCTCGCCGCTCTCGATCTGCAGGCACAGCGCGACGAACTCGCCTTGGCGGTGGCAGCCCGCCTTGGCCATCGCGGACTTGATCGCATCGCGCCCGGTCTCATAGCCGATGCCCTCCATCCGCGCCGCCTCGCGCACATCGCCGCCGCGCACCAAGGCTTCGGCCATGCTGACCTCGCGCGCGGAAAAGCCGAACAGCCGCGCCGCTGTCGCCAGCCCGCGCGGTTGCAGCGTCGGCGGCAGATGCGCGACCAGCGCATAGCAGGCCTCGCCGCGTTCGAGCGCGCGGCGCACCTCGGCTGCCAGCGGCCAGTGGCGCGCGGCGGCGAGCGGGGCGGCGGCCACCGCGATGAACTTGCCCCGGTCCTCGAGCAGGTACGACACGCTCGCGCGCCCCGCTCTCAGCGCGCCGAGCTCTGCCCGGCCGCGGTTGAGCGGCGCGGCCCAGGCGGCAAAGGCCGGGTCGGCGATCACGATCGCGCCGTCGGCGTCGCAGGCGGCCGAGGCATAGGCGCGCGGATTGACGAAGGCGGGGCCCGCAGGCGCGCGATCGGCATCGTGCATCAGCGCTTCGGCCAGCGCCTCGGGCGCTTCGGCAAGCACCGCGCCAAAGCCTTCACTATCCTCGTGCAGCATGTCGAGCGGATTATGCGCATCGTCCGCAGCGCGGAAGCGTTCCAGAAAGCGCTGAGCGCGGGACATGGGCATGCCCTCCTGCCTTTGGCGCGACCCCCCGGCAGGGACAATGTGTCGAAAGGCCCGCGCCGAGGCAAGCCCCGGCGCGGCAAGGGCTCTAGCTCGGCACGCTGGGGGATGGAGCGGATTCTGGCGGAGCGGCCACGGTCAGGTCCATCTGCTCGAACCGGGTGCGGCCACCCCGCTGGCGGATCAGCGACTGGCCGGGGATGATGAAATCGGCCGTCAGCGTGTAGCGCTCGACCCGCTGCCGCCCCTGCATGTCACCAGGATCGGCTGCGGGCGTGTAGCGGCGCTGGGCAATGGTCTTGAGCAGCGGTGCCGCCCAGACCGCCCTGGGCGACCCGCGCAGAACCTCCACGTCGCTGACCCGGCCATCGGGCTCCACGGTAAAGCCGATATCGACCCAGCGCAGCGGCGTGCCCCCGCCCGATCGGCGGTCACCCGTGCGGGGCGCGATCGATTCCATCGCCGGAGCGCCATCGGGCTCGGGCATCCGCGGAGCCCATAGCAGCACCGGACCGCCGCGCTTGAGGTCATCGCCGAGGCTTGCGATCAGCGCTTCGACCGCATCCGAACCGCCATCCTTGACCGTCAGCCGAAGCCGCAGGATCTGCGCAGCCTTGCGCAGGCCATCGCCGTTGGGAGCCGCGTTGGCGACTACCGAATCGAGAACCGAAAGGGCCTCCTTTTCACGCCTCAGCCGGTAGAGCATATTGGCCCGGCCCAGATCGGCGCGCATCGCGACCAGCGGCTGGCCTGCCGCCCGGGCATCGTCGGCCAGGAAACGGAGCCGGTCCATGGTGTGCAGGGTGCCGAAATTGTGCGCCTGCGCCGCGATCATCCGCATGCGCGCCATCAGGGCATTGGCGGATTGGGGCGCATGATCGCCGAGCAGCCGGCTCGCCTCTGCCGTCGCGCGCAGTGCCTCGCGCTGATCGCCATAATGCCAGGCGACCGTCGCACGCGCCGTCTGAAGTTCGGCCACCGCGAAGGGGTCGCTGTCTGCAGCAGTCCTGGTCCGCGACACCGACCGTCCCAGCACCTTGCGCGCATCATGATATTGCCCGTTCCGGAACTGCGCCTCGGCATAGCGGACCGTGGCGATCACGTCCTCGCGCACGGTGCATCCGCCCGCCTCGCAGCGTTCCATCGCAGCCTTGAGATCGGCGAGTTTCGCCCCGACCACGACGATCTCGTCGCGCTGGAGTGGGCCGGGGTTCGCGGCAGCGGGGTTGAGGGCGGCTGGGCTTTGCGCTAGCCCGGCAGTGGAAAGCATCAATAGCCCAGTGGCAGCAAACAGACGGGTGGCCATCCGGTACTCCATCGCAAGAACAACTCCCAGTCGGAAGATTAACACTGGTATCGGAGAAGCCATAGCGAATAAATCTGTGCACGATGATAGAAACGGCCCCAATCGCCGTCATAATGGAGAGATAAATGCCGCTCGTCCTTACTGAAATCGAAGACGCTGTCGCCATCGTGACGCTGAACCGGCCCGAGGCGATGAATGCGCTGTCCAAGGCCTTGCGCGCCGAACTGGCCGAGGCGATGCTGGCCGTGGCGCACGACGATGCGGTGCGCGCGGTGGTGCTGACCGGGGCGGGGCAGCGCGCGTTCACCGCCGGGCTCGACCTCAAGGAACTGGGCGCGAGCACCGAGGGGCTGGGCGCGGCCAACGCCACCGACCCGCGCGACAATCCGGTCAAGGCGGTCGAGCAATGCGCCAAGCCGGTGATCGGCGCGATCAACGGCGTCGCGATTACCGGCGGCTTCGAACTCGCGCTCGCCTGCGACGTGCTGATCGCATCGACCAATGCCCGCTTTGCCGATACCCATGCCCGGGTCGGCATCATGCCCGGCTGGGGTCTGTCGCAGAAGCTTTCGCGGATGATCGGCATCTCGCGCGCCAAGGAGCTGTCGTTCACCGGCAATTTCCTCGATGCCGACACCGCCGAGCGCTGGGGGCTGGTCAATCGCGTGGTCGAGCCGGACGGGCTGCTCCCCGCCGCCACCGCGCTGGCGCGCGACATGGCGAATATCGATCCCGCCATGCTCGCCGCCTACAAGAGGCTGATCGACGACGGCTATGCGATGAGCTTCGGACAGGGCCTTGCCCTAGAGGCGGAGCGGTCAACCGCCGCCAATGGTCAGGTCGCGCCGGAATCGGTCGAGCAGGCGCGGCTGGCGGTAATGGCGCGCGGACGAGCGCAGAGCTGACGCCGCTTTAACCGAACGATTAAATAGCGATTGACGTTTACGTCAACGCGGCGCTAGACCTTGGTGCACTGCCGCGCGGCATGAATCGCGCGGCCGAGAATTCACCGGAGAGAAGCCATGTCGCTCGATGCCCTTGCCCGCACCGCCTATACCGCCGATCACGAGGCCTTCCGCCAGACCGTGCGCCGCTTCATGCAGGAAGAGGTCGCGCCCAATGCGGTGAAATGGGACGAGGAAAAGATCGTTCCACGTGAAATCTGGCCCAAGGCTGGCGAGCTCGGCATGCTGTGCCCGACCGTGCCGGAAGAATATGGCGGCCTGGGCCTCGACTTCGGCTATAACGCCATCGTCAACGAGGAAGCGGCGTATTTCGGCGGATCGCCGCTCGGCTTCTCGTTGCAGTCGGACATCGTGGTCAACTATCTCGTCCAGTACGGTTCCGAAGAGCAGAAGCAGAAATGGCTGCCGCGCCTCGTTTCGGGCGAGACGATCACCGCGATCGCGATGACCGAGCCGGGCACGGGATCGGACCTTCAGGGCATCCGCACCACCGCCCGCAAGGATGGCAACCATTATGTCATCAACGGATCGAAGACCTATATCACCAACGGCCAGAATGCCGACCTGATCCTGGTCTGCGCCAAGACCGATACCGAGGTGCAGCCCGCCTGGAAGGGCGTGTCGATCATCCTGGTCGAAGCCGATCGCGAGGGCTTTGCGCGCGGCCGCAACCTCGACAAGATCGGCCAGGACGCTGCCGACACGTCGGAGCTGTTCTTCAACGACGTGCGCGTGCCGATGACCAACTGCCTCGGCGAAGAAGGCAAGGGCTTCATCTATCTGATGAGCGAGCTGCCGCAGGAGCGCCTGTCGATCGCCGTCTCGGCCCAGGCTTCGGCACAGAAGGCCTATGACGATACCGTCGCGTTCGTGAAGGACCGCAAGGCCTTCGGCAAGACGGTGTTCGATTTCCAGAACACCCGCTTCGTGCTCGCAGACCTCAAGACCAAGCTGCAGGTCGGCTGGGCGCATCTCGACTGGGCGCTCAACCGCCACGCCAAGAAGGAACTGACGGCGGTCGAGGGCGCGGCCGCCAAGCTGTGGCACACCGAATTGCAGTGGGAAATCATGGACAAGTGCCTCCAGCTGCACGGCGGCGCCGGTTACATGAACGAATATCCGATCGCCCGGGCCTGGCGCGGTGCGCGCGTGACGCGCATCTTCGGCGGCACCAACGAGATCATGAAGGAACTGATCGGCCGTTCGCTCTGAGCAGCTGACCAGGAACCATCGAATGCCCAAAGCAGAAGCCTGGCAGCGCGATCCGGAGAGCTATCCGTTCAGCACGGTCACCGAAACGCGCTTCCAGGATCTGGACCCGCTCGGCCATATCAACAATGTCGCGATGGCGGCGCTGTTCGAGAATGGCCGGGTGCGGTTCAACCGCAATCTGGGGCTCGAACGCCGTCAGCCGGGCGAGCGCTGGCTGATCGCGGCGGTCTCGATCGATTATGTCGCCGAAGCGCATTTCCCCGATCCAGTCGAGGTGATGAGCGGCATCGGGCGGATCGGCTCGTCGAGCTGGGACATCTATTCGGCCGCCTTTCAGCAGGGCGTGTGCGTCGCGACCTGCGTCTCGACGCTCGTGCTGACCGACAAGAACGGGCCCAAACCGATCCCCGAGCCGTTGCGCAAGCGCTACGAAGAGCTGTTCGTGCGCAAGCCGGGATGAGAAAAGGGCCAGAGCATCGCTGCTCCGGCCCTTTCGTCCTTACCAGTAAGGCTGGACCTGCCAGTAATTGTAGACGCTCGACTGATAGTCGCGGTCATAGGCGCGGTCACGATCGCTTTCGGAAAAGCGCGGCGCGTCCTTGAGCTGGTCGGCGGTCACGTTGACCAGATAGCCGCCAAGATCGGTGTCATAGCTGAGCTTCGACCAAGGCAGGCTGTGCAGTTCGCTGCCGATGCCCAGAAAGCCGCCGACCGAGACGATGACGTCGGTGACGCGCCCTTCGCGCTTGCTGATCAGCATGTTGGTGACGGTGCCGATCTTCTCGCGATCCGCGCCATAGACCGCGGTGCCATCGACGCGGTCGCTCGAGATGGTGTCATAGCCGCGTTCGAGCGTGCTGTCGGTCATGTTCATGGGGGTTCTCCTCGTGCTGTCCGCCGGTTCGCCGCTTCCGTTGGGGAATGGGGCGCTGACCGGGCCATGAGGCGGTTTGGGGGGCGGCCCGGCCAGCAGGGCATCAAGGGTTGAACCCGCAAAGCGTTGCTCGCCTCGTCGCAAATTGCGCTGCCAATACCGATACTTCTGTTTTTCATGGGGCTGGGCTAGGGTTGGGCGACAATCGCGCGGGGACCAATGCCCCGGAGGGGATGATGGGTGACGCTGGAGCCTGATCACGAGCATGCGGATGGCAGTTTGCGCGACTGGATGCAGTCGGGTCTGTTCGCGGGCGTCGACCAGGCGGCGATCGACGCGCTGAGCGACCGCGCCCACCGGCTCGAGCTGCCAGCCGGCAACATTCTGGTGCGCCAGGGCGATCCTGCCGATTCGCTCTATTTCCTCGAGACCGGCCGCTTGCGCGTGCTGATCGAGACGCCGACCGGCAACAAGGCGGTGGCGCAGATCGAGGCGGGCGAGCCGGTGGGCGAACTCGCCTTTTTTGGCGGTGGCACGCGCACCGCGACGCTGCAGGCGAGCCGCGACAGCGTGGTGATGGTGCTCGACCGCGCGAGCTACGACGCCGTGGTCGCCGCCTATCCGCAGCTCGTCCCTGCCATCCTCACCGCCGTGACCCAGCGGCTTGCCGCAGTCACCGCCAAGACCCCGCCGATGGAGGCGCGGCTGCCGCGCGTCATCGCGGTGGTGCCATGCGGGTCGAGCCGGGTCGATCCGGCGCTGCTCGGCCGCCTGACCGATGCCATTCGCAAGACGGTGCCCGACGATCGTCAGGTGATGCTGGTGCGCGAAAGCGACGTGCCGCCCGGCCCCGCCAGCGCCTATCAGGCCTGGCTGCGCGAGCACGAGGCGCGGCGCGGCTATCTGCTGATCGATGCCTCGGGCGATCCCGAATGGGGCTCGCTGGTGTGCCGCAATGCCGACGGCCTCCTGATGATCGCCGAATCAGGCGCGAATCCGGCGATGAACCCGCTCGAACAGGCGGGCTGCGCGGCGATCGAACCACCCAATCGCACCTTGCTCGTCCTCCGCGCCGAGTCCGGGCAGCCGATCCGCGGCACCGCCGCCTGGCTGACCGGGCGCGATCCGCATCTGCACCACCACATGGCGCTCGACAGCGAGGCCGATTTCCGCCGCGTCGCGCGCTTCCTTACCGGACGCGCGGTGGGGCTGGTGCTCGCGGGTGGCGGCGCGCTGGGCTGCGCGCATCTGGGCATCGTGCGCGGGTTGCAGCGCTCGGGCGTGCCGATCGACCTGATCGGCGGCACCAGCGCGGGCGCGGCGATGGGCGCGGCGATCGCGCAAGGACTGTCGGTCGACCAGACGCTCGACCAGATGGAGGCGATGTTCATCGGCGCCAAGGCGATGCGGCGGTTTACCGTGCCGATCCATTCGCTGCTCGACCCCGCCGTGTTCGATGCCGAGCTCGAGGCGCGCTACGGCAATGCCGATATTGCCGACCAGCCGATCAATTTCTTCGCGATCTCCACCAACCTGTCGACCAACGACCTGCACGTCCATCGGCGCGGGGCGCTCTGGCACGCGGTGCGGGCCTCGGGATCGCTGCCGACCATCCCGCCGCCGTTCATCGATACCGACGGCAATATCCTGGTCGATGGCGGCGTGCTCGACAATGTGCCCGTCGTGACGATGCGCGCGCTCAAGTCCGGCCCCAATATCGTCGTGACGCTGGGCGAGGCGGGGCAGGTCTGGCGGATCAAGGCCGCGTACCAGTCGCTGAGAAGGCGCGGGCAGCTGATCCGCGACCTGCTGCTGCGGCGCAAGTCGGACAGCGATTTCCCCTCGATCGTCGAGATCATGCAGCGTTCGATGGTGGTGGCGAGCCGCATCGCTTCGCGGTCGATGCTGCGCGAGGGCGACATCTTGTTGAGCCCGCCGATCGTGCAAGGCATGCAGATTCTCGACTGGCATCTGGGGCGCAAGCAGGCCGAGCAGGCGGCGCATTATGCCGAGCAGCAGGTCGCGTCGTATCCGGACCTGCGCGCGCTGGCCGATCCGCCGGGCTGATCGTCAGCTGGTAGGATCAAGCCTTTCCGCAACCTCTTCGGTCTTGCGCTGCGGGAGCGCGGTCATGCCCAGGATGAACATCGCAAAGCACAGGCAGATCGCGTTGGGGATGATCAAGGCCCATTCGCCCTTGAGCAGCCCGAAGGTCGTCCAGGCGAGAAACGCGAGGCTGGTCAGCGCGAACATGCCCAGCGACAAGCCCTCGGTCGAGCGATCGCGGATGATCTTCCACGCCTGCGGGGTGAAGCTCGCCACCGAGGCGCACGCGCCCACGGTGCCGACAACGGAAATCCAGTCGAGGGTCATGATAGCTCCAGGGGTTCGAGCGCCAGGCGGCTGCGGTTGAGAGAATTGGGAAGTTCATTGGCCATGAAGCGCGCCACCGCCTCGCGCACGTCGCAGCGCAGGTCGAACAGTTCGCCGCCATTGCGCGCGCTCATCAGTACGCGCAGTTCGAGAATGTCAGCGGTCATGTCGGTCACCTGGAGCAGCGCGACGCGGCCATCCCACAGCCGGTGCCCGCGCACCGCGTCGAGCGCGACCTTGCGCACGCTCTCGACATCGGCGGCATGATCGGCATGGATCATCACCGTGCCCAGCAGATGGCTGGTCTGCAGCGTCCAGTTCTCGATCGGCTCCTCGAGCAGCTTCGAGACCGGAATGACCAGGCGGCGGTCGTCCCAGATCTTCAGCACGACATAGGTGAGCGTGATCCGTTCGACCCGGCCCCATTCGCCGCGATAGACCAGCACATCGTCGATCCGCACCGGCTCGGTAAAGGCAAGCTGGATGCCCGCGACCAGGTTCTTGAGCAGCGGCTGCGCGGCGACGCCGAAGGCCAAGCCGGCGAGGCCCGCCGAGGCGACCAGCGCAACACCGATCTCTCGTACCGCCGGAATCTTGAGCAGCAACAGGCCGATGCTGACCAGCCCGACGATGACAATCGCGATGCGGGCGAGAATGTCCGCGCGCGTTCGCCTGCGCCGCGCGGCGAGATTGTCCTCGGCGCTGACATCGGATCGCGCTTCGATATAGCCATGGACGAAACGGATGATCGCGATGACCAGCCAGCCCCAGAGCAGCGGCATGATCACCCGCACCGCGCCGGTCAGCGCGGCGGCGGCCTCGTCACCGCGCACCGCCAGGCTGTCGGTGCCGAGCAGCACCAGCGCGACCATGATCCAGCGCGAAGGCTGGCGGATCGAGGAAACCAGGGCCTCGTCCTGCAGCGTGCTGGTGCGCCGCGCGATGCGGTTGGCGATCGCCATGACGACGGCATGTGCAACCAGCGCAACCGCAACCATTGCCGCAGCCAGCGCGGGCGTGCGCAGCATTTCCCAGATTTCGGATTGGTCCATCAAGGGGTAACGGCGCACGCCCGATCGGGTTCAGCCATGGGTTCAGAAAAGCGGCTGATAATTGACCTGGTCGGCCAGTTCCTCGCGATCGAGGATCTCGAGACGGCAATTGACGAGGCGGATGACGCCGTCGGCGCGCATCTGCTGCAGCGTCCGGTTGACGTGCACCGACGAGATGCCGACGAGATCGGCGAGCAGTTCCTGGGTCAGCGGCATGTGATAGCTGTCGGCCTCGCCCTGGCCGCGCATCGCCAGCCGTTCGCCCAGCTCGAGGAACAGATGCGCCATGCGCTCATAGGCGCTCAGGCAGCCGAGGCGGAAGATGCTGTTCTCGAGCTGGCGCTCGATCAGCGCGCATTCCAGCTCGACCACGTCCGATTCGGGCAGCGAGCCGAACTCGATCAGCTGCAGACGGCTGATCGACATCACCGCGTGGTAGAAGCTGGGCTGGTTGCTGCGCCAGACGCCGATGATCTCGCCGGGCAGATACAGGTTGGTCAGCTGGCGCCGACCGTCAAAGGTGATGCGATATCCCGCCGCCCAGCCTTCCAGGACGAGTCGCGGCCGGACGACGGTGTCGCCCTGCTGGATGAAATCGCAGCGCGGCTCGATGGAACTGGGGGAGTGGCGGGGTTGAGACGGAAACGCGATCGGCAAGCTCGCATGGATGTTCATGATTACGGTGTCTCTCTGCTAGGTCCCTCCACTCGCACCCTTTCAGTTGGCTGAACGCCCGTCCTTATACTGGTATATGTTAGTGCCGGATTCGCGACGAGATGAAAAAAAGGGGGGGCGAAATGCCCCCCAAGTGTCTGAATTACCGCCAGAATTAACCCATGTTAAGTCTTGGGCTTCTCGGTCTTGCCCAGGCCGGAGGGCGAGTTGGACGCGCTGGCACCATCGCGCTCGTCATCCTGCCGGTTCTTCGAGCGCCATTCGCTGAACTCCTGGTCGAACTGGCTCTGGCGCTGCTGGTTGAAGCGGTCATAGTCGCTGTCGAGCTGCTCGATCTGCTTCTGGCGCCAGCTCGAATAATGCGGGTCGTGCTGGTGCCGGTGTCCCGAGCTGTCGCCCTGCTGGCCCCAACCTTGCAGTCCGCCGCCCTGCTGGTTCTGGCCGCCCTGGAAGGACTGACCATAGCCACGCTGGCTGCCTCCACCGGACTGGCCGCCATAGCCACCGCCCGACTGGCCCCAGTTGCTGCCATTGCCGCCCTGCTGGTCATAGCCGCTGGGCTGGCCATAGCCCTGATTCGACTGACCATAGCCCTGGCCCGACTGGCCATAGCCCGACGAACGGTTCTGCTGGCCCTGGCCTGCGCCGCCCCAGCCGCCACCTTGGGCGAAGCCGCCGACCTGGGCATAGTCCTGACCCGACTGGCCGAAGCCGCTGCCGCCGCCCTGGCCCGAGCCCCCACCGCCATATTGCGCGGGATCGGCGAAATGGCCGCCATGCTGCCAGTTGCTGCCCCCCTGCTGGTGCGACTGGCCCGACGAGCCGGACTGGCCCCAGCCGCCGCCCTGGTTGTTGCCGCCCTGCTGGCCGCGCTGGTAATCACCCTGCCCGCGCTGGCCCCAGTTATCGCCCTGCTGCTGGTGGGGCTGGCCCTGCCCGGCATAGCCGGATTGATGGCTCGCCGAGCGCGCATAGTCGTTTTCCTGTCGGCGCTGACCTTGCTGATTGCTGTCACTGTCGTTCCAGTTCTGATTGTTATCAGCCACTTGAGACTTCCTTTCCTGCATTGCGGTTGCGCTTCTCGGGGAAGCAGAAGCGCTCCGGACCGCTGCGGCCATTGTCAGGACGCAGGATGGCAGCGGCCCTTGCACAGGTTAGGAACGGCGCGGCTCGTCGCACCGCTCGCCGCAAATCAGCTTCCGACGATCACCCCTCCATTGGGGTGCAGCACCTGCCCGCTCATGTAACTCGAATCCTCGCAGGCGAGGAACAGGAAGCACGGCGCGACCTCGTTCGGCTGGCCGGGGCGTCCCATCGGGGTCGATTCGCCGAAATGCTCGAGCTTCTCCTCGCTCGCGCCGCCGCAGGGGTTGAGGGGAGTCCAGATCGGTCCCGGCGCGACGCCGTTCACGCGGATGCCCTTTTCGACCAGATTCTGCGACAGGCTGCGCGTGAACGCGGTGATCGCACCCTTGGTCGCCGAATAGTCGAGCAGCTCGTCCGCGCCCTTGTACATCGTCACCGAGGTGCAGTTGATGATTGTCGCGCCGGATTTGAGATGCGGCATCGCGGCCTGGACCATGTAGAACATGCCATAGACATTGGTCTGGAAGGTGCGCTTGAGCTGCTTGTCCGAAATGTCGGTAATCTCCTTGTCGGGATGCTGCTCGCCGGCATTGTTCACCAGAATGTCGATCTGGCCGAACGTGCGGATGGCAAGGTCGATGACCTCGCGGCAATGGTCGCGCTCGCCGATATCGCCCGCGATGATCACCGCCTTGCCGCCTTCTTCCTCGACCATCTCGGCCGTGGCCTCGGCATCGGTGTCCTCCTCGAGATAGCTGATCACGACATTCGCGCCCTCGCGCGCGAACAGCACCGCCACCGCGCGGCCGATCCCCGAATCGCCGCCGGTGACGACCGCGACCTTGCCCTCAAGCCGACCCGAACCGGGATAGCGCGGCTGCCATTCGGGCTTGGGGTCGAGCTCGGCCTCGAGGCCGGGCAGTTCGGCTTCCTGCATCTTCGATACGGTCTTGGTCTTGGTCATGGGGAAGATCCTTTGATGAGGGGAGGGTGCGTGCCCGGCTCAACCCAGGGTCACGTCGAGAAACATCATGATCGCCAAACCCGCCATCAGCGCAGGGGTTGCCGACCCGTGCTCGATCCGGCGGCTGGTTCCGGGGATGATGTCAGCCATCACGACGAACAGCATCGCGCCGGCCGAAAAGCCCAGCGCCCAGGGAAGCGCAGCGGTCGAGGTCTGGACGATGGCGACGCCGATCGCCCCGCCGAACGGTTCGATGAGCCCGGTCATGAGCGCCGCGAGAATGCAGCGCGCGCGGCTCCATCCCAAGGTCGAGAGCGCGGCCGCCACCGCCATCCCTTCCGGAATGTTCTGGATGCCGATGCCAAGCGCGGTCGCCCAGCCCAGGCTGGCATCGCCCGACATGAAGCTGACGCCGACCGCAGTGCCTTCGGGGATGTTGTGCAATGTCACCGCGAGGATGAACAGCAGGATGCGCCGATGTTCGGCATCGTCGGCAAGCCAGCCGGGCAGCTTCGCCAGCCGGGCGCGCGCGATCCGATCGATGCCGCGGCCGAGCTGCGCCATCGCCAGCGCACCGAGCAGCACCGCGCCGATTACGATCACCGCCGCCATCTCGCGCGACGATCCGGTGGCCTCGGCCCGCGCGATGCCGGGGATGATCAGCGAAAAGAACGCGGCCGCGATCATCACCCCGGCGGCAAAACCCATCAGCAGGTTCTGCCGCCGGGCATCGGGCGCGCGCCCGAGCATGACCACCACCCCGCCCAGCCCGGTCAGCGCGCCTGCGACCAGGCTGCCGACGATGCCCAGGATCGCCAGTTCATCCATCGGCTTGGGCGGGGTGGCGAGCGGTCATGCCGGGCATCGTCACGTCAGGCTCAGACCTGCTTCATGCCGAGTTCGGCACCGGTGACCGGATCGACCGTGGGGTCCGATGCGGTGCGCTCGGCCATCGCCATGACGGTGCGCAGCTGGTCCTTGGGCAGTTCGACCTCGGCGGTGCCGTCGCCGCCATCGACCGGACCATGCGCCTCGAGATCGTCGATCCGCTGCCACTGGTCGCCGCTGTTCCACGGGCCTTCGGTATCGCCGGGGCCGGTCGACGCGTTGACATAGAGCGAATCATAATCACCCATCGCGCCAAGCTTACCCGGCGGGAAATTGTCCGCGATCGTGTAGAGCGCCTTTTCGAACGACTTCTGATGGGCGATTTCGCGCGTCATCAGAAAGCCCAGCGCATCCTTGATGCCCGGATCATCGGTGACGTTGATCAGCCGCTCGTAGACGATCTTGGCGCGCGATTCGGCGGCGATGTTGCTGCGCAGATCACAGGTCGGGTCGCCGCGCGAATCGACATAGGCCGCGGTCCATGGCACGCCCGACGAGTTGGTGAGCGCGGGGCCGCCGCCATAGAGGATCGCCTGGGTGTGGCTGTTGCCGCCGGCGGTGAGCGAGCGGTACAGGTCCGCCTCCTCCAGCGCGGCTTCGGCCAGATCGCCCTTCGCGCCCTTGTTGAGCATCGCGACGATCGATCCGATCACCTCGAGATGGCTCAGCTCCTCGGTGGCGATGTCGAGCAGCATGTCCTTGCGGCCGGGGTCCTCCTCGGCCAGGCCCTGCGTGAAATAGCGCATCGCGGCGGCAAGCTCGCCATCGGGGCCGCCGAACTGTTCGAGCAGCAGCGAACCGAGCACCGGGTTGGGCTCGGACACGCGGACGGTATATTGCAGGCGTTTGTTATGGGTGAACATGCTGGGGTTCCTTGGGAAAAGGGCACGCCCCGGACCGCGACGATCCGGGGCTTGCGATCAGGTGGCGGTGGTCGTGGGATGCGCCGTCGTCACGGTGGCGGCATTGCCGACACGCTCGTCGCGGCGCAGCGTGCGCGGGATGGTGTTGTGCTTCGGCGCAGGCAGCGCGAGCGTGATCAGCGCACCGATCAGCGGCACGCCCATGATCCACAAGGGCAGCAGCGGAAAGCCGAGAAAATAGGTCATGGCGGGGTCTCCATCATCGCCGGGGCGGGGTGTCCCGGCAGGATGGCGCAAGGCTGGGCCTCGATCGGTCCGCGCCCAATAACATGGGTCAGCTTCCCCCAAATTGGCCGGAAGCGCGGGGCCTCACCTATGTAAGATTGCCGGGAGCCACGCTCGGCTAGGTGCCGGATCAGTCCGCTAGCGACACGCCCGTCCGTTCCAGGACCGGCGGCCACCTTCGATCCGGAGATACCCGATGCACCGCCCGTTCCAGCACAGCCAGACCCCTGCCCTTTCGGCGCGCCCGGTGATCGTCTGTTTCTCGCACCTTCGCTGGGACCTGGTGTTCCAGCGGCCGCAGCACATCATGACCCGTCTCGCCGGCCAGTTCGACGTGACCTATTGGGAGGAGCCGCACTTCGATGCGGCGTGCGATTCTCCCCGGCTCGACCGCAGCAGCGTCGAAGGCGGGGTGACGCGGCTGGTTCCGGTGCTGCCCGAAGGGCTGGACGGCACCGCCATCGATCGGGCGCTAGGCGCGTTGCTCGAGGCCGAGGTCGCAGGGCACCGGGGGCCTCTGGTCTTCTGGTACTATACCCCGATGATGCTGGCGTTCAGCGCCGGCCTGCAGCCCGATTTCACCGTCTATGACTGCATGGACGAGCTCGCCAATTTCGCCTTCGCGCCCGCCGATATCGCCCAACGCGAGGCGAGCCTGATGGCGCGTGCCGACCTGGTGCTGTGCGGCGGACGCAGCCTGTACGAGGCGCGGCGCACCCGCCATCCCAACGTGCACTGCTATCCATCGGGCGTCGACATCGCGCATTTCGCGCGCGATGCGAGGACCACGGCAGAGCGCGGGGATCAGGCGCATCTGCCGCGCCCGCGCCTCGGCTTTTATGGCGTGATCGACGAGCGCATGGACCTCGCGCTGCTCGCCGAGCTCGCGGCGCTGCGCCCCGACTGGGCGTTCGTGATGATCGGCCCGGTGGTCAAGATCAGCCCCGACGATCTGCCCCGCGCGGCCAATATCCATTGGCTGGGCGGGCGCGATTATGCGCGGCTGCCCGATTATGCCGTGCACTGGGACATCGCGCTGATGCCCTTCGCGCTCAACGCCTCGACGCGCTTTATCAGCCCGACCAAGACGCCCGAATACATGGCGAGCGGGCTGCCCGTCGTCTCGACCCCAATCGCCGATGTCGTCACCACTTACGGCGCGCTCGGCAGCATCCGCATTGCGGGCGATGCGCGCGGCTTCGTCTCGGCCTGCGAGGCTTTGCTCTGCGCCGATTCGCGCACCCGCGCCGCGTGGAAGGCCGAGGCGCAAACGTGCCTTGCCGACAAGAGCTGGGACGGCACCGTCGCCCGCATCGCGCGCCAGCTGCAGGACGGTCTCTTCGCGCGGCAGGTCGCGCGGATTTCGAGCGCACGGCCGGCGAACTGCGCGCGTCATTACGACGTGCTCGTCGTCGGCGCGGGCTTCGCCGGTGCGGTCATGGCCGAGCGGATTGCTTCGGGATCGGGCAAGTCGGTGCTGGTCATCGACAAGCGGCCGCATGTCGCGGGCAATGCCTATGACCATCACGACGATGCGGGCATCCTGGTCCACAAATACGGGCCGCATATCTTCCACACCAACAGCCGCGACATTCTCGACTATCTGTCGCGCTTCACCGGCTGGCGGCCCTATGAGCATCGCGTGCTCGCCTATGTCGACGGCCAGCTGGTGCCGATGCCGATCAACCGGACCACGCTCAATGCGCTCTACGGCATGAACCTCGAGACCGAGGAGGAGGCCGCCGCGTATCTGCAATCGGTCGCGATCGATGTCGGCGAGGTGCGCAATTCGCGCGATACCGTGGTGTCGCAGGTGGGACAGGACCTCTATGCCAAGTTCTTCGAAGGCTATACCCGCAAGCAATGGGGCGTCGATCCGCGCGAGCTCGACAAGTCCGTCGCGGCGCGCGTGCCGGCACGGACGAATACCGATGACCGATATTTTACCGATGCGCATCAGTGCATGCCCGACAAGGGCTATACCAGGATGTTTCGCAAGATGCTGAACCACCCGCAGATCGACGTGCTGACCGGCCAGGGCTATGACGATCTGCCCGAGACGATCAGCTGGGACCATCTGGTCTGGACCGGACCGATCGACGAATATTTCCACCATCGCCTCGGGCATCTGCCCTATCGTTCGCTGCGCTTCGAGCACGAGACGCTGCCCCAGGAACAGGTGCAGCCGGTCGCGACGGTCAACTATCCGGATTATGACGTGCCCTATACCCGCATCACCGAGTTCAAGCATCTGACCGGGCAGCAGGCCGAGGTGACCAGCATCATGCGCGAATATCCTGCGGACGAGGGCGATCCCTACTATCCGGTGCCCAATCCGGCGGCGCAGGACATGTACCGGCGCTATGCGGCGCTGGCGCGCGATTGCCCGGAGGTGACCTTTGTCGGGCGGCTCGCCACCTATCGCTATTACAATATGGACCAGATCGTCGGCCAGGCGCTGGCGACCTGGCGCAGGCTCGATGCGCGCTGGCGGCTCGAATCGCTCTCGACCCTGGGTGTGGTGGCCGCCGAATGAAGCATGTTGCCGAGCTCGAACCGGCCGCGATCCGCCGCGTTTCCGCCCCGCATCCCGAACGGGACTGGGTGCGGTGCGCTGCCAACGCGCCCTATTTCCAGACCGAATCGGGCGCGGCCTGGGCACCGGTCGGGCATAACGAGGCTATCACCTGGCCGCATCTCGCGCCGCTCTATCGCCGGCAGGATGTCGCATCGGTCGACCGGCATTTCGCCGCGCTGAAAGCGAGCGGGGTCAATTGCCTGCGCCTGATGCTCGATTACAACCAAGTCCGCTACCGCCATCTGGAAAGCCGCTGCGGCCATTTCAGCCCGGCGATGGTGCGGCTGTGGGACGATCTGATCCAGCTCGGCGAGCGGCACGACATCCGCTTCCTGCTCACCCCGTTCGACACCTTCTTCATGGCGCGGCGCTGGAAGACGCACCCTTATGCGCAGGCGACCGGCGGCCCGTGCAAGTCGCCGCGCCACATGTTCACCTGCGAAGCCACGCGCGCAGCGATCATCAACCGGCTGCTGTTCGCCACCCGCCGCTGGGGGCACAGCCAGGCGGTGTTCGGCTGGGACCTGTGGAACGAGATCGACAGCTTCTATGCCGGCGGCGACATGGCGGCGGTGCACGATTTTGTCGGCGAGGTTTCGGCAGCGCTACGGGCCGAGGAGCTGCGCGTGCATGGCCGCAGCCATCCGCAGACGGTGTCGGTCTATCTCCCCAACCTGCTGCTCCGCCCCGATCTGGGCGAAGTGATCTTCCGCCACCCCTCGCTCGATTTCGCCAGCGTGCACCTGTACGAAAAGGGCACGATCGACCATCCGCGCGGTACGCTCGCGCCGGCCGAGGCGACCGCGCGGCTGATGACGGCGGCGGTCGAGCAATGCCCGGTCGATCGCCCGCTGCTCGATACCGAGCACGGCCCGATCCATGCCTTCAAGGACCGGCACATCACGCTGCCGGACGATTTCGACACCGAGCTGTTCCGCCGCATGCAATGGGCGCATCTGGCGAGCGGCGGCGCAGGCGGCGGCATGCGCTGGCCCTATCGCCACCCGCATGTGCTGCTGCCCGCGATGCACGAGGCGCAGGGCGTGCTTGCGCGCTTCCTGCCGCTGATCGACTGGTCGGACTTCCGCCGCCAGCCGCTCGGCGAACGGTTGCGCGCACCGGGCTTCGATGGCCTTGCGACCGGCTGCGGCGACGCCCATCAGGCGATCGTGGTGCTGATGGCCAATCGCGCGCAATGCGGCCATGCATCGACGCTCGACATTCAGGGCCTGGAGCCCGGCGTGTACAGCGTCACCCAGGTCGACACGCTGACCGGCGAGGCGGAAACCGCGCAGCTCCAGACGATGCAGGACGGCACATTGACGGTGCTGGCGGGCGGCACCGGGCAGGATATCGCGCTGGCAATCACGCGCGCCAGCTAGGAAAGGCTGCGGTCCTTAGCTGTGCGCAGCCCGATCGCGAGCGCGGCGAGCGTGACCATGTTGCGGATGTCGCGCCGCGGCCGCTCGCCGTAATCGACGCGATAGACCCAGGACTGGTCGGGCACAGCCACGCCGATATGCGCGACGCCCGCGCCCTCGCTTTCGTCAGGGTCCGAGGCGCCGGCAAAGCCGGTGATCGCGAGCGAAAGCTGCGCATCGGCAAGGCACAGGCTGTTCTCGGCGAGCGCGCGCGCCACCGGTTCGCTCACCGCGCCCTGCTCGTCGATCAGCCCCGGATCGATGCCCAGCATGTCGTGCTTGGCCGCGACCGAATAGCAGACGTAGCCCCGGTCGAGGCAATGGCTCAGCCCCTCGACATCGGTGAGAAGCGACGACAGGAAGCCGCCGGTGCAGCTTTCCGCCGTCGCCAGCTTCCATTCCATCCGGTCGAGCATCGCGAGCAGCGCCCGCGCCGCCGATTTCAGCTGGCCATGGTCGGGCACCACACGTTCGTCGCGCTCCTGTTCGGGCGCTTCGCTCATGCCCGGCCCGTGCGTTCAGCTCGCCAGCGCGACCAGTTCGGGCCGGGGCAGGCCTTCGGCCTTGGCCTGGGCGAGCAGTCGCTGCTTCAGCTCGGCCATCTGCCCGCCCAATGCGACCAGGTCGATCTCAGCCTTGCGCACCTGCGCAAAGATGCTGCCGCGCTGGCGCTCCTCCTCATAGACATGGTGCTCGACCTGCTCCTTCAGCACGCTGACCTTGGCGTCATAATAGGCGTCCGAGGGCGTGCCCTGTTGCAGCGAGAGGATCAGCGTCTTGGCGCTGTCATGCTCGACCTGCGCCTCGTCCATCATGTCGTCGTCGACCGCCTCGCGGATCGCAGGATAGAAGACCTGTTCCTCGACCATCGCGTGGATGGTCAGCTCCTGGCAGATCTGCTGCACGATCTTCTGCTGCGCTGCCTCACCGCGCGCATTGTCGTATTTCTCGAACAAGGCTTCCACCGTGCGGTGATCGTCGGCGAGCATCTGCAACGCGTCGCGGCTTTCCTTCTGGGCCATGTCTCTCTCCTTTGTCGAACGGGTCAGGCGAGAATCAGCCCGGCCATGTTCATCTCGCGGCTGAGCTTCCTGTTCTCCTCGTCGCTCAGGCGCTCGCGCAGCGCGGGGAACAGCTCTTGCTCTTCCTGGCGCATATGCTCCTCGAGCGCGCTGCGCAGGCGGCCGAGCGTCTCGCCGAATGCTAGATCGCCCTTGTCCATATGGCCGAGTTCGTAGAGCATCGCCTTGACCTCGCCATGGTCGCTGTTGAGCGATTTCGCCGCCTCGTCCTCGCCGCCCTGGGCCAGCACGGGATAGATCACATTCTCTTCCTGCATCGCGTGCTTGGTGATCATGTGCTTTAGGTTCATCAGCAGCATGGCGCGGCGATCGGTCTGCTCGGGCGAGAGCTGTTCAAGCTTGTCGATCACGGCCAGCGTCGCCTTGTGCTCCTTGATCAGCCCTTCGCACCAGTCCTGCGCCATGGCAGTCGGGGCCTGGACCGCCATCTTGCGGCCGATATTGGCGATCGCCGCCACGCCTGCGGTGAGCAGCAAGCCCTTGACCGAGCTGCTCAGGATCGAGCTACCGCCCTGTCCATTGGGGGTGCGTCCATTGTGCGTTCGTGAATGGGCCATGGCTATTCCTCTCGATGGGGGCCGCCGATTCGGGGAGGGGGCGGCTTCGGACCCTGTGTCGCGCAGCTGCGAACAACCCACACCGGCCTATGTTAGCGCCCCGCGCAATTGCCGCGCCTAGTCCTTGCAGCCTCATTTTCGAGGAGGACGGAGCCATGACCAACAAGAAGCGTATCCCCGACGACATGGAAGCGCGGACCGGCAAGGGCGGTGCGGGGGAATCGGGTGGCGGCGCCTATCCCAACCCGCATACCGGCAAGGAGCTGCGCGGCGAAAAACGGGGTTTCATCGAAGGTGGACAGAGCGAGAACCGCTATTACGGGCCGAAAGATGCGCAAGGCAATGCCGCCAAGAATGCCGGGCGCGACGATCTGGCAGGCGACAAGGACCATGAGGGCATGTGATCTGCCCGGCGCGCCTGCCCGATGAGCAAGGAAGGCGCGCTGGTCTTCACGACCGACGACATGCCCGGCATCACCCGCAAGCGGCGCGGCAAGGGCTTCAGCTATCATGACAACAAGGGCAGGCTGATCCGCGACAAGGCGGTGCGTAAGCGCATCGACAGCCTCGCCATTCCGCCGGCCTATGAGCAGGTGTGGATCTGTCCCGACCCGAACGGCCATCTGCAGGCGACCGGGCGCGATGCGCGCGGGCGCAAGCAGTTTCGTTATCACCCCGCTTATCGCGAGCAGCAGGAGGCGGCCAAGTTCGCGCGGCTTGCCAGTTTCGGCGCCAAGCTTCCCGCGATCCGCGAACGGGTGGAGAAGGATATTTCCTCAAAGGGAACATCGCGCACCTGCGTGATGGCGACGATCATCCACCTGCTCGACTGCACCGCGATCCGCATCGGCAATGCGCTGTACGCCAAGCAGAACCGCTCCTATGGCCTGACGACGCTGCACTGCCGCCATGTCGCGCTCCAGGCCTCCGAAATCCGATTCCGCTTCAACGGCAAGAGCGGGCGCAAATGGGACGTGTCCTTGCGCCACCGGCGCGTCGCCAAGGTGCTGCGCGGCCTGCAGGAGCTGCCCGGACAGCAGCTCTTCCGGTACAGGGATGGTGACGAGCTGCGCAGCGTCACCTCGGACGATATCAACGCCTATCTGCGCGAGATCGGCGGCGAGGATTTTTCGGCCAAGGATTTCCGCACCTGGTGCGGCACCGTCACCGCCTGTTCGGCATTGTGCGAGCTGCGCCAGCAGGAACAGCCGCCGGCGACCGAGAAGGCGATCCGCGAGGCAGTGGCGCGCGCCGCCGATGCGCTGGGCAACACGCCGACGATCTGCCGTCAGTCCTATATCCACCCGCAGCTGCTCGAAGCCTATCGCGACGATGACCCGATGTTCCGCCGCACCGACCCGGACGAGGCCGAACCGGCGGTGCTCAAGCTGCTGAAAAAGCGCCGTTGAGGGGAACCTGCACGGCGTTGGCGCGTGTCCCTTGCACACCTTCATGGATGGACCCGAAAAGGAGCCGCAGCCGCGTGCCTGACAGCCTTGTGCATTTGATCGTCCCCGCCGAGACCCATCAGGAGGCGAGGCCATTGGCGCTGCTGCTCGATTTTGACGGGACACTGGTCGAGATCGGCGACACGCCCGATGCTGTCGCGATCAGCCCGGCGATGGCCGACACGCTGGCCGAGGCGTCGCGCACCCTGGCCGGCCGCATCGCGGTGGTCAGCGGCCGCTCGCTCGAACAGCTGCACCACTTGCTGCCTCCCGCACTGGCAGGCGGCGTGATCGCGGCCAGCCATGGCCAGGAGCTGAGCGTCGACGGTGCGGTCCAGGCCCCTCGCCCCACACGGCTTTTCGCCGATCTCGCCTTCGAGGCGGCACTGCATTTCGAGGACTTTCCCGGGATCGTCATCGAGGAGAAGAGCTTCGGACTGGGTGTGCACTACCGATTGATGCCGCAGTTGCGCGACCGGGCGGAGCAATGGGCGATGGCCCAGGCCGCGTCGCACGGGCTGATCGTGCAGCAGGGCGACATGGTGTTCGAACTGCGACCCGGCGGATCGGACAAGGGCGATGCGGTGCGCGCCATCATGGCGCTGGATCGCTTTGCCGGGAGCGTGCCGGTGTTCATCGGCGATGATCTGACCGACATTCCTGCGTTTGAGGCGACGCGCGCGCTGGGCGGCCAGGCGATCAGCGTCGGCTCGCGCACGGCCGATCACAGCGACGAGCGTCTCGACAGCGTCGAGGGCGTGCGTCGGCGTATCGCGGCGCTGATCGCGTGAGTGCGGCGATGAAGGACGCCATGAACCTCTGGCCCATCGGCAATTGCGAGATCGCCGCTCTGGTCGATCCCAATGCGCGCATCGCGTGGGGATGCCTGCCGCGCTTCGATGGCGACCCGGTGTTCTGCTCGCTGCTCGAGCCGAAGCAGGACCATGGCTTTTGGGACATCGTGCTCGAGAATTGCGCGCATACCGAGCAGCACTATATCCGCAACACCCCCGTGCTGGTCACGCGCATGTCGTGCAATGCGGGCAATGTCATCGAGGTCATCGATTTCATGCCGCGCTTCCCGCGTCATGGCCGCATGTTCCGCCCGGTGGCGATCGCGCGCATCGTCCGCGTGATCAGCGGGTCCCCCCGCATCTCGGTCCGGCTGCGCCCCGCTTATGCCTGGGGCGAGGGTTCGCCCCGGCTCACATCGGGCTCCAATCACATACGCTATATCCTGGGCGAGCAGGTCCAGCGATTGACCTCGAACGCCCCTTTGGGGTGGATCCGGGACGAGCGCATGTTCAGGGCAGAACGCGACCTCTATTTCTATTTCGGCCCCGACGAGGGGTTCGACGCGCAGCTAGAGGCGCGGATGGAAGCGATGTTGGACGAGACCGTCTCGACCTGGCAGCACTGGGTGCGCGGGCTCAACCTGCCGCTCGAATGGCAGGAGGCGGTGATCCGGTCTGCGATCACGCTGAAGCTGTGCCAGTACGAGCAGACCGGCGCGATCGTCGCGGCGCTGACCACGTCGCTGCCCGAACATGCCGATTCGGGGCGCAACTGGGACTATCGCTTCTGCTGGATCCGCGATGCCTATTTCACCGTGCAGGCGCTCAACCGGCTCGGCGCGCTCGACGTGCTCGAATCCTACCTGCATTACTTACGCAACATCGTCGATGCGGCGCGCGGCGGGCATATCCAGCCGCTCTACGGCATCGGCGGCGAGGCAACGCTGACCGAGCATGACATGCCCGGCCTTGCCGGTTTTGCCGGCATGGGCCCGGTGCGGTCGGGCAACCAGGCCTATGAGCAGATCCAGCACGACGCCTATGGCCAGATCGTGCTGTCGAGCGTGCAGGCGTTTTTCGACCAGCGGCTGCTGCGCCAGGCGACGGTGCAGGATTTCGAGGCGCTCGAAGTCGTCGGCCACCGCGCCTTTGCGATGTTCAACGAACCCGATGCGGGCCTATGGGAGCTGCGCACCCGCGCGCATGTGCATACCTATTCCGCCGCGATGTGCTGGGCGGCGTGCGATCGGCTCGCCAATGCGGCAGGCGCGATCGGACGGCCCAAGGCGGCGATGTTCTGGGGCGAACGCGCCGAGCATATCCGCCAGCATATCGACGCCCATGCCTGGAGCCATGCGGGCAACCATTATTCGGCGGTGCTCGGCGAACGCACGCTCGATGCCAGCCTGTTGCAGCTGCTCGACCTCAAGTTCATCCGCGCCGACGATCCGCGCTTCATCGCGACGCTCGATGCGATCGAGGGCGGTCTGCGCCGGGGCAGCCATATGCTGCGCTATGCCGATGAGGACGATTTCGGGCCGCCGCAATCGGCGTTCAACGTATGCACCTTCTGGTTGATCGAGGCGCTGCACGCCACCGGCCGCTATGGCGATGCGCGCGCGCTGTTCGAGGAAATGCTGAGCCGGCGCACCCCTGCCGGGCTGCTGTCCGAAGATATCGACCCCAGCACAGGCGCGCTGTGGGGCAATTACCCGCAAACCTATTCGCTGGTGGGGCTGATCCAGTGCGCAGGCCTGCTCTCCCGGCCCTGGAGTGACGCACGATGAACCGTCTGATCTGCATATCCAACCGCGTCCAGGCCGCCAATGGCGGCGCGAGCAGCAACCGCGGCGGGCTGGCGGTCGCGCTGTCCGCCGCGCTGCGCGAAAGCAACGGCATCTGGTTCGGCTGGTCGGGCGAGCAGACCGACCATTTCACCGGCCAGATCAGCTTCCGTCGCCAGGACGGGGTCGCCACCGCGACGATCGACCTGGAGGCGCAGGATATCGAGGAATATTATAACGGCTTTGCCAACCGCACTTTGTGGCCGCTCTTCCACTACCGGCTCGATCTGACCGAGATCGCGCGCGACTTTGCCGGGGGCTACGCCCGCGTCAATCAGCGCTTTGCCGAGACGGTGGCGCCGCTGATCGAGCCCGACGACATGATCTGGGTGCACGATTATCACTTGATGCCGCTCGGCCAGCGCTTGCGCGAGCGCGGCTTTGCCAACCGGCTCGGCTTCTTCCTGCACACCCCCTGGCCGCCCGCCAGCCTGATGATGTCGCTGCCCGGCCATCGCGAGCTGGTGAAGAGCCTGCTCAGCTATGACGTGATCGGCTTTCACACCGACGAATGGCGCGCCTCGTTCATCGACTATATTGTCACGCATCTCGGCGCCGAGCTCGACGGCGATCATGCGCTGCTCGACGGGCGATCGACCCGGCTGCTGATCTGCCCGATCGGGCTCGATACCGCCGAATTCACCTCGGCGCTGGGCACGCCCGCCGCGCGCGATGCCGAACAGCGGCTGATCACCAGCGCGGTCGGACGGCAGGTGATCGTGGGCGTCGACCGGCTCGATTATTCCAAGGGGCTGCAGGAGCGCTTCCTCGCCTATGAGCAGCTGCTCGCCACCCGGCCCGAATTGCGCGAGAAGCTGTTCCTGCTGCAGATCGCGCCGCCCTCGCGCGGCGACGTGCCGAGCTATCAGCAGATCCGCGCAGAGCTCAACGCGCTGTCGGGCGGGATCAACGGCGAGTTCGCCTCGATCGACTGGGTGCCGGTGCGCTATGTCAACAAGGGCTATGCGCGCGAGGAGCTGTTCGGGATCTACCGCGCCTCGCGCGTCGGGCTGGTCACGCCCTTGCGCGACGGGATGAACCTGGTCGCCAAGGAATATGTCGCGGCGCAGGACCCCGAGGACCCCGGCGTGCTGGTGCTTTCGCGCTTTGCCGGAGCCTCGGTGCAGCTCGATGCCGCGCTGATCATCAACCCGCACAGCAGCGAGGACATGGCCGATGCCATCGCGCGCGCGCTCACCATGCCGCTCGAGGAACGCCGCGAGCGGCATGCCGCGATGCTCGCTTCGGTGGTCAAGCAGGACGTGCGCTGGTGGAGCGCGCGCTTCATCGCCGCGCTGCAACCGCCCCAGCCCAGCGAGGACCGGCCCCGGCTTGCGCTCGCCGGGGGCAAGGGCTGAGTTTCCTCGCCGCAAAAAAATGGCGACCCGAAGGCCGCCAGTGAGGTGGAGAGAAGAAGCGGTTCCCCGCTTATTGATCGGTGGTGGAGCCGGTCGCGCGCGGGGCGCGGTTGGTGCTGGCCGATTCGCCCGCCGCAGCCGGATTGCCGTCCTGCATCGCGCCGCTGCGGTTGCCGGTGCCCACGCCTGCAGTCGTGCCGTTCGCACCGCCGCCATTCTGTTCCAGCCAGTCGTGATGCTTCTGGACCACCGGGATGACCTGCGTCGCGAAGCCCTTGAGCTCGGCATTGTCGCCGCTCTGGGCATAGCCCTGGTGCAGCGCCAGCGCCTTGCGGTGCGCCGCCATCTGCTGGGTCATATACTCGCGGTCAAAGGCCTCGCCCTTGGCCGCCTTCAGCCGGTCGATCATCGCCTGATGCTCGGCATCGAGCCGCGCAGGAGGCTGGGTGCCCAGATTGGCACGCGTCACCACCGCCTTCATGTCCTGCGAGGACTTGGTGTGATCGGTGACCATCATCCGGCCGAAATCCTTGACCGCTTGTGACTGGCCGTTCTTCGCCGCCAGCTCGCCCGCCTGGATCTCGTACATGTCCGAATTCGCCGCCTGCACGACATAGGCTCCGGTCAAGCCCGGCGCGGCCGACATGGCCGGGTCATCGGCGGCGTTGGTCGCCATGTCGCCCTGCTGCATGTCGGCGGCATCGCCATCCGCCGTATCCGACCGTGCGCCATCGGGTGCATTGCAGGCCGCCACCAGCAGCGCCGCCGTCAAGATTGCCATATTCCGCATAACCCCATCCTTTCGAAGATTGGTGCGGCAGGCATAGGTCGGGCGGAGCGGCGGTGAACTTACATAGGAGGGTCCGCACAGCGCCCTGACGGGCTTTCAGCGCAGCGGTCCGCCGCGCGGGCCCTGCATCAGCCGCGCGATCATCTGCACCATCTCGGCAAAGCCCTGATGCGACAGCGGCTTTTCGAAGCGGGTGACCTCGCGAAAGCAATCGGCAATCGGGTCTTCGCCATAGCCGGTACAGAAGAGAAAGGGGATGCCCGCCGCATAGAGATGCCGGGCCAGCGGGAAGACCAGCGTTCCGCGCAGGTTGACGTCGAGCACCGCAATGTCGATGCGCTGGCCAGCGACATCGACCAGATCGCGCGCGCCCTCCAGCGTCGCCGCCGGTCCGACGATCTCGGCCCCTTGCGCGGCCAGGCGCCGGGAGAAGTCATCCGCTATCAGGAAATCGTCTTCCACCACGAGCACGCGGCAACCGCACAGCAGGGCTTGGTCGGCAGGCGGAGATGTCATTGAACTCTCTAGGTTATCGGACCGGAACAGGTGCGAGAAACGCTCATGCAACATACTCGCCAACGGTGCGTAGGTTCCCCCGAACGATGTCATGGGAGGCTAGGAAAAGTTGACGCCGCACGTCACCCTGAAGCTGCGTGGCTTCGGCGATCTGAACGACGCCTCGCAGACCTGGCTGGCCGACCAGGTGCAGCGGAATGTGCGCAGCCTGCCGCCCCGTGTCGACTTGCTGTGCCAGGGCGGAGGCACCGGCCCCTTGCACGTACTGATCGAAGGCTGGGCGATCCGCTACAAGACGCTCGAAGACGGTCGCCGCCAGATTCTGTCGGTGCTGATCCCCGGCGACATGTTCGACATCAACGGCCACCTCGCCAGGTCCATGGACCACAGCATCGCCACGCTGACCCCGGCGCGGGTGGCACTGCTCGCAGACGATTTTCTCGATACCGCCCGCAAGCTTCATCCCGATCTCGAAAAGCTCCTCTGGTGCGACATGCACGTGTCGTCGGCGATCCAGCGCGAACGGTCGACCTCGCTCGGACAGCGCACCGCGCGCGAACGCATGGCTCATATCCTGTGTGAGTTATTCATGCGGCAAAGGTCCGTACGATTGGCGGAAGGAGGAAGCTGTGCCTTCCATCTGACACAGACGGAACTGGCCGAGGCGCTGGGCATGACCCCGGTCTATGTCAACCGCACCCTGCAGGATCTGCGCCGCGACGGCCTGATCCAGCTCGAACAGAAGTGCCTGACGATACTCGATTTGACGCGTCTCGAAGCAACCGCGCTGTTCGATGGCGATTATCTCAAGATCTGCGATGCCGATGGCGGGGCAGGTGCGCGCAAGGAGAATGCCCATGCCTTCTAGCTGGTCCGGCCCGGTCCAGACGCTCAACCATTTCATCGCCACGCTGCCGCTGCTCGTCTGGCGCGCGGACCGCGATGGCGCATGGTTGTGGGCAAGCCCGCAATGGGAGGCGTTCACTGGCCAGAGCGAGGCCGATTATGTCGGCGATGGCTGGCTCCGTGTCGTCCATCCCGACGATCGCGAAGCGGCGCAGACCGCGTGGAGCCTGGCCTCCGACCGGCAGAGCTTCGAGGTCGAATTCCGCATCCGCAACGCGGAGGAGGATCGCTATTACTGGCACAAGACCCGCGCCGGTCCGGTCCATGGCGATGACGGAACGATCATCGAATGGCTGGGCACATCGACCGATATCGACGACCTCAAGCGACTGCGCGACCAGGAGCGGTCGCTGCTGGGGGAGTTGCAGCATCGCGTCCGCAACACGCTGGGCGTGGTGCGGGCGCTGTCGCGGCGCACGGCAGATCATTGCGATACCATTAAGGAATTCGTCGCCAAGTTCGACGGGCGCATCAACACCTTCGCGCGCACCCAGTCGCTGTCCACCCGATCGGCGAGCGGACAGGTCAATCTGGCCGATCTGGTCCATGACGAGCTGCTGAGCCACCACCTGAGCGACGAGGATCAGGTCCGCGCCGAAGGGCCGGACATCATGCTGGGGGTGAAGGCCGCGAACATGCTGGGCCTGGCCATCCACGAGCTGGCGAGCCATGCGGTGACCTTTGGCGATCCGGGCGATCCGCCGCCCCGGCTCCGGGTGCGCTGGGGCATCGACGACAGCGCCGCCAAACCGCTGCTCACCCTGGTGTGGAAGGAGGAGGGCCGCAATCTGGCCGATCCCGACCAGGCGCTGGGCGCCTTGGCCCGCGACTTTGTCGAACGCGCGCTGCATTACGAGATGGACGCCGAAACCGCGATCCAGACATTGCCCGGCGGGCTGGTGTTCGATGTGCGCCTGCCGCTCGCCCGGGCGCAGGATCGCGACAGCTGATGGCACAATGGGCCGATTTTATCGGCACTTACCAACCCATGTGATGATCGCGGGTGGCCTCGGCGCCTAATCCTGACCCCGACACGGTGCCTTTACCCACCCCCCGACGAGCCTTGAGGGGCACCGTGTCACCATTGCTCGCAACCAGGGACACAGGCTATGACCATCGCCAACTGGGCCCGATACGGGCTCGCCGCCACGCTTGCCACTGCGGCAGGCGGGGTCCTGATCTATCGCCGCAAGCCGGGCATCAACCATGATGCCGCCCCCGCGCGCAGCGCCCGGCATCGCAGACGCTTCGGCGATTATCGCGTCACCGGTGCCACCGTCACCATCCGCGCCACCCCCGAGCAGATCCGCGCCTGCTGGCAGGGCAATGCGCAGCTCTGGCCCGCGCTCGAATATCTCCCCTTTCCCGAAGGCAACCAGCCCGATCTGTTGCTGCCGCCGTCCGAGCTGCGCGACATGGCCTCGCGCCCGTTGCTGACCCGCATCGTCGCCGAACGCGAGGACGAGCTGATCGCCTGGCGGTCCGAAGGCGAGGGCCATGCCGACATGCACGGCCGGCTGCGCTTTCGTGACAATGGGGCGAAGGGCACGGCGGTCGAGGTGATCATGGCGGTGCGCCCGCACCATTTCGCCTCCGCCTGGAAGACCGAGGCGATGATGGCCGAAGCGCTCGAGCTGGGCCTGCTGCGCGATCTGCGCCGGATGCGGATGCTGATCGAGACGGGCGAGATCGCCACCGCCCGGATGCGCCCCGACGCGGCCTGAGCCGCGGCGTATCGCCGACCCAGCAAGACAGAGGAATCCAAGCCATGCGAGCTGCCACCTTCCAGGGCAAGGGCGATATCGACGTCCGCCAGATGCCCGATCCCGCCATAGTCAATCCGCGCGATTGCATCATCGAGGTCACCTCCACCGCGATCTGCGGGTCGGACTTGCACCTGTATGACGGCGTCATTCCCGGCGTCGAGAAGGACGACATTCTGGGCCATGAGTTCATGGGCCGCGTCGTCGCGACCGGCAAGGAAAGCACGCTCGAAGTCGGCCAGCGCGTCGTCGTGCCCTTCACCATCTTCTGCGGCCAGTGCTTCCATTGTTCGGAGCAGCGCTACAGCAACTGTGACAACAGCTGCCCGGTCGAGGACCAGGAGGTTGCCGAAAAGGCCTTTGGCCACCCGATGGCCGGCATGTTCGGCTATTCGCACCTGACCGGCGGCTTTGCCGGGGGCCAGGCCGAATATGTCCGCATTCCCTATTCGGACGTCGTGCCGCTGGTGGTCCCCGAGGACATTCCCGACGAGCGGCTGCTGTTCCTCTCGGACATCCTGCCCACCGGCTGGATGGCCGCGCTCAATGCCGAGATCGCGCCGGGGGACACCATCGCGGTCTGGGGCTGCGGCCCGGTGGGGCTGTTCACGATCCTCAGCGCCTTCCAGCAAAAGGCCGGACGCGTGATCGCGATCGACGGTGTCCAGGGCCGGCTCGACATGGCCGAACAGCTGGGCGCCGAGCCGGTCAATTTCCACGAGACCGACATTCTCGATGCCTTGAAGCAGATGACTGGCGGCATCGGCCCCGATGCGGTGATCGACGCGGTCGGCATGGAAGCGCACGGCTTTGCGATCGACAATATCGCTGACCGGATCAAGCAGACCGTCGGCATCGGTCAGGACCGTGCGCATGTGCTGCGCCAGGCGATCATGGCCTGCCGCAAGGGCGGGCGCGTCTCGGTGCCCGGCGTCTATGGCGGCAAGGCCGATCTGTTTCCGCTGGGCGCGATGATGCAGAAGGGGCTGCAGCTGCGCACCGGCCAGACGCATGTCCGGCGTTTTACGGCGGAACTGCTCGACCTGATCGAGCGTGATGTCATCGATCCCAGTTTCCTGATCAGCCACCGCCTGCCGCTCGACGAGGCAGCGACCGGTTATCGCAATTTCCGGGACCATCAGGACGAATGGATCAAGGTGGTCATGCACCCCTGATCCCCACGCAAGGAACCCAAGCCATGGAATACAGCATTTTTGGCATCGTCATCCTGATCCTGGATGTGATTGCGGTGGTCAGCGTCTGGGGCAGCGGTGCCACCACCACGACCAAATTGCTCTGGACGCTGCTCATCGTCATCCTTCCGGTGATCGGCCTGATCGCCTGGTTCTTCCTCGGCCCCAAGCGCGGGCGGGTCTGACCTGGAGCCCGCCTAGCGGGGCGGCAGAATGAACGCTCCCAGCGCACGCCAGGCTTCGGACTTGGCGGCGAGGGGCAGCGTATAGGCCGGGCTGCTTGACGGCAGCGCCAGGATCGGCAGATCCAGCCCGGCCAGCGCGCGCATCGCGCCCTTCGCCGCCAGCGCACCGTTGCAGCCAATCGCGCGCAGATGCGGCAGGCTCTCGACCAGCGGGCGGAGCGGATTGGCCACGGCATCCCGGATATCGCCATCCAGGCTCGATCCGCGCCGCGCCGATCCGATCACATCCCAAAGCCCGACCCCGCGCGCGCCGAGCCGCGCGAGCCGCTCCGGATAATCGAGCGCAACCAGCGATTCGCCGATCACCCCTTCCATCAGCGTCCAGAAATGGTTGCGCGGATGCCCGTAATAGCGCGACGCCGCCAGCGAGGCGCGCCCCGGCAGGCTGCCCAGCACCAGCAATGTGCAAACATCCGGGATAACCGGCGGCAGGCCGATCAGCCGCTCGGGCCCGGTCATGTCAGGTCGAGCCGGCTGACCTGCTGTCCGATGGCGAACACGCGCTTTCCGCCGCCATGCTCGACGATGCGGATCTTGTTGACCGCCGGGCCCATCGCATCGACGCGCGTCCAGCTCTGCCCGCCGTCGCGCGTCTCGAAGCCGCAGGCGCGCGTCCCCACCCAGCCATGCTCGGCATCGGCAAAGCCGATACCGAAGGTGCGGGTGCCGGGCACCTGGGTCAGCGCGATCTCCTGCCAGCTCGCACCGCCATCGGTCGTCTTGATGACCAGCCGCACCGGATTGCTCTCGTCATAGGACTGGACGGTGGCATAGCCGACCAGCGGCGTCGGGAAGCTCATCTTCCAGATGTTCTCGAAAGCGCGCGCGCCGCGATAGGCGGTCTGCCAGCTATTGCCGCCGTCGCGGGTGCGCAGGATCAGCGCCTGGCCCTTCTCCACTTCCGCCGATGTGCTCGCGGCGATCAGCCCATGCTGCGCATCGTGGAAATGCACGTCGAGGATCATCCCCGCCTGCGCGCTCAGATCGATCGTCCGCCAGCTTTCGCCGCCATCTTCGGAGCGCAGCACGAAGGCGGGACCTCCGACGCGCCCTGCGGCGTGGATCACCGGGACGTTGCGCGTCTCCCCCTGGAAGATGCGGCGCTGCGGCAGGATATGGATGGCACAGATGCCGCCATTGGCCGGAAAGCCGCTGACGGGCACCGGCGTCCAGCTGATGCCTCCGTCGCGCGTGCGATAGAGCGGGGTCTGATCGGTGACGCCGGGATAATAGCCGGTGCCGACATTGCCCAGAAAGCCGTTCTCGGCATCGACAAAGCCAAGCGCGCGGATGAACGTGCCCGGCCGGTCCCAGAGCTTCTCCCAGCTCTCGCCGCCATCGCGCGTTGCAAAGAGCTTGCCCGCGCCGTTGCCGTACCACGCCAGCTCGCCCCCGGGCAGCGCCGAGAGATCATCCTGCTTGCCCTTGTACACCTCGGTCGCGAGCGTCTTCCAGCCCGATGCTGCCGACTCGGCGCTGAGGCGCGCGGGCAAGGCCAGCAGGGCGGCAAGCCCCAGCGCGGAGCGACGGGTGCACGAGGTAATGCTGGGCTGCGCGGCGAGCGGAGCAAACTGATCGGGAAAACGGGTCATGCGCGATCCTCCAGGCCAGGGGCAAAGCCCGAAGGTGCTGGGCCGCCCGCGGCCGCGCCACGATTATTCGACAGACGGCATTGCCCGACACGGAGTCAGTTACAACGGAGCGATCCGGGTGCGGCGATGGTGGAGAATGGATGCCCCCCAAGGATTCGAACCTTGATTAACGGAGTCAGAGTCCGTGGTCTTACCATTAGACGAAGGGGCAATAGGCGGTCGCAATTAGGCGCGTCGGCGAACGCGGTCAAGACCCAAATCGCGACGAATTTGTGCCAAGCTTGCGCATTCGTCGCATATTGGCTAGCCTTTGCCCCAAGTACCGGCGAAGCGTGGACATATTGGCCGCGCGGGCATGCCCGGATGAGAAAAAGAGCGATTTTGGCATGGTGGAGCGACCCACATCCATGCCGCAGGCCGAATCCCCCGCAATCACGCCGCCTGATGGTGGCAAGGTTGCCAAGGAACTGGCCAATCCCGCCAGAAATGGCCGGAATGCGGCACGACAGCGAGGCAGATCCAAGACTGCCGTCCAGCAGGGCCAGCGCGGCCCGGGGCCCGCACCGACGCGAATCACCGAATCGAGGCCGGCAAGGAATGGGCAGGGCGATCGTGGCGGCTGGAACGCCCGGCGCGCCTATGCCGCGATCGACCTGGGCACCAACAACTGCCGGTTGCTGATCGCCAAACCGGCGGCCGACGGGTTCGTTGTCGTCGATGCGTTTTCGCGCGTCGTGCGGCTGGGCGAGGGCCTGGGCCAGAGCGGACGGCTGAGCGACGCGGCAATGGACCGCGCGGTCGCCGCATTGTCGATCTGCGCCGACAAGCTGCGCCGCCGCCATGTCGCGCTGGCGCGGTCGGTGGCGACCGAGGCGTGCCGCAAGGCGAGCAACGGCCCGGCCTTTATCGAGCGCGTGCGCCGCGAGACGGGCATCGTGCTCGACATCATCACCGCCGAGGAAGAGGCGCGGCTCGCGGTCCTCGGCTGTCATATCCTGCTCGAACCCGGCGATGGGCCGGCGCTGATCTTCGATATCGGCGGCGGATCGACTGAGCTTGTGCTGGTCGACAGCTCCGGCCCGGTGCCCGACATTCTCGACTGGATGAGCGTGCCCTGGGGTGTGGTGACGCTGACCGAGAGCGAGCGCTTCGATCATGACGATCCCGAATCGCGCGCGGCCGCCTATGCGCGCATGCGAGCGCGGGTGATGGACGGCTTTGCCCCCTTTGCCCGCCGGTTGCCGGAGCTGCCCGATGCAGAGCGGCGGCTGCTTGGCACCAGCGGCACGGTGACGACGCTCGCCAGTCTGCATCTCGACCTGCCCTGCTACAATCGCGACGCGATCGACGGGCTGATCGTGCCGTCCGAATCGATGCGCGCCATCAGCGCGCGGCTGGCAGGCATGAGCCTGAACCAGCGGCGCGAACTGCCCTGCATCGGCAAGGAGCGCGCCGATCTGGTGGTGGCGGGCTGCGCCATTCTCGAATCGATCCTCGACATCTGGCCCGCCATGCGGCTGGGCGTCGCCGATCGCGGCATTCGCGAGGGCATCTTGCGCGCATTGATGGGCAAGGATGCGCCGCAGCCGCGCTCCGCGCACGAGCAACGCGCATGAGCGGCGACGGCAAGCAGGGTAGCGGTTCCGGAGGCTCTGGCGGCAAAGGCGGATCGGGCGGGGGCAGGATCCCCGGCGACAGCCGGCGCAAGGCGACCGGAAAATATGGCGATGGCCTCAAGCAGCGGGTCAAGACCGCGCGCGGGCGCACCGCCTCGTCCAACCGCTGGCTCGAGCGCCAGCTCAACGATCCCTATGTCCGCAAGGCCAAGGCCGAAGGCTATCGCAGCCGCGCGGTGTACAAGCTGGTCGAGCTCGACGAGAAATTCGCCATCGTGCGCAAGGCGCGGCATGTGGTCGATCTCGGCATCGCGCCGGGCGGCTGGTCGCAGCTGGTGCGCCGGGTCAATCCCAAGGCGGCGGTGGTCGGCATCGACCTGCTGCCGGTCGACCCGATCGAGGGCGTGACCATCTTCCAGATGGATTTCATGGCCGATGAGGCACCCGACAAGCTGATCGATGCGCTCGGCGGCAGGCCCGATCTGGTGCTGTCCGACATGGCGGCGAACACCGTCGGCCACAAGCAGACCGATCATCTGCGCACCATGGGGCTGGTCGAGGCGGCAGCGCATTTCGCGGTCGATCAGCTGGTCGAGGGTGGGACCTTCGTCGCCAAGGTGCTGGCCGGCGGCACCGACAACGATCTGCTCACCCTGCTCAAGCAGCATTTCAAGACCGTGAAGCACGCCAAGCCGCCTGCCAGCCGCAAGGGCAGCAACGAATGGTATGTCGTGGCGCAAGGTCGCAAACCGCGAGCAGCGTCTGCGGGCGGCGACGAACTGGCCTGAAACTGGGGGTGATTCGCCTTGCCCCGCGGGGCGGAATGGCGATGCTGGGGGCTGATGCAGCCTGAGCGATGCGCTGCCATGGACGCGGGGGCGGCATGATCAATCGCAATTTGCTGGTTCTGGCGTCGATCGTGTTCATCGACATGGCCGGTATCGGCCTGATCGTGCCGGTCATGCCGTCGCTGATCCAGTCGCTGACAGGGCAAGGTCTCGATCACGCCGCGACCTGGGGCGGCTGGCTGCTGTTCACCTATGCCCTGATGCAGTTCCTGTTCGCGCCCGTCATCGGCGGGCTGAGCGACCGGTTCGGGCGCCGTCCGGTGCTGCTGGCGACACTGGCGCTGCTGGGGGTCGACTATGCGCTGATGGCTTTTGCCCCGAGCCTGGCCTGGCTGTTCGCAGGCCGCGCCATCTCGGGCGTGATGGGCGCAAGCTATGCCGCCGCGAACAGCTGCATCGCCGACAGCATTCCGGCAGAGCGGCGCGGGGCGGCGTTCGGCATGCTCGGCGGCGCGGGCGCAGCGGGCTTCGTGCTCGGCCCGGCGATCGGCGGGCTGATCGGCCAGTTCGGCGACCGGCTGCCGTTCGTGGCGGCGGCGCTGCTGTGTGCGGCGGGCACGGTCTTCGGCTGGCTGCGTTTTGCCGAAACGCTCGATCCCGACAAGCGGCGGCGCTTCGATCCGTTCCGCTCCAACCCGCTGGGCATGATCGTGCGCATGGCGCGCATTCCGCTGGTCATCGGCTGCCTGGCTGCGATCTTCCTGATGCAGCTCGCCAGCCAGGCACAGCTATCGGTCTGGGCCTATTATGGCACGGCGAAGTTCCAGTGGACCCCGGCGATGACCGGAATGACGATCGCTTTGTTCGGCGTGATGATCGTGCTCACCCAGGGCGTGCTGTCGGGCAAGGCCATCGCCCGCTTCGGCGCGGTGCGCACCGCGACGATCAGCCTGCTGTTCTCGATCCCCTCGTTTCTGACGCTCGCCTTTGCGCCGAGCACGCCCGTCGTGATCCTGGGGGTGATCATCGGCGCCATCCCGGGCATGTGCTTCCCGGCGATGCAGCAGCTGATGAGCCCCTGCGTGGGCGACGACGCGCAGGGCGAGTTGCAGGGTGCGATCGCCAGCACGATCAGCCTGACCGCGATCATCGGACCGCCGCTGATGACCGGGGTGTTCGCCGCTTATGCCGATGCCCGGGGCCCTTTTTTCCCCGGCGCGCCCTTTGTCGTTGCAGCAGGGCTGATGGCGGGCGCGGTGACGGTGCTGACCATCACGCTCCTTCGCCATGCCGGGCAACCCTCCGCCGCCTGAGCGCAGCAAAAAACCCCGCCCGCGCGATGCGGACGGGGCTGTTTCGCGTTACCCTAGCAGAGCGGTCAGAAGCGGCCGCGCAGGGTGATACCATAGGTGCGCGGTTCGCCCAGGAAGGCCGAGAAGATCTGGCGTCCGCCGGGGAACTGCGGATCGACGAACGGCGCTGCGGTCGTACCGGCCTGGAACGGGCTGTTGATCGCGACCTGGGTGAAGTCCTCGTTGAACAGGTTCTGCGCCCAGAGCTCGATCGCCCAGGCCTGTTCCGGACCGCGCAGGCCGACGCGTGCGTTGACCACCACGAAGCTCGGCTGTTCCTTTTGCGGGAACAGGTCCGATCCGGTGTTGAAGGCATCGGTCACGCGGGTGTCGAGATAGAGCAGACCCGAAAGGCCGTTATTGCCGATATCCGGCGTCCAGGCCATCGATCCGGTCAGCGTCAGCTCGGGCGCGTTCGACAGGTTGTCGCCGGGCAGCTTGCGCAGCGCCGGATCGAGCGGCGCGCCGTTGCGGTTGCCGATCAGGTTGTTGCGATAGCTGGTATCGGCATAGGTCAGACCGCCATTGACCGTGAAGGTGCGCGACGGACGGATCGAGGCTTCGAGTTCGACACCCTGGGCGACCACGCCATAGGTCACGTCGCCGCGGGCACAGCCGCCGGTCGTGGCGCTGAGATCGCGGTCGGCGCCGGCGAGATCGGTCGAGCAGCCGTTGACCGTCTGAACCAGGAAGACGGTGCCGTTGAAGGTGTTCAGCTGGAAATTCTCGAACTGCTGACGGAACAGCGCGAGGTTGATGGTCAGCGGACCACGCGAATATTTCGCGCCCAGTTCGAAGGCATCGACAATTTCCTGGTCGAACTGCAGGTTGCGCACCAGCGCCTGGGCGCCGCCGACCGCCGCGAAGGTGGTCACCGGAGCGCCGCCCAGCGGAGCGACGACCGGACCCTTGAGCGCCGAACGGTCGAGGTTGAAGCCGCCTGCCTTGTAGCCGCGCGAATAGCTGCCGTAGAGCAGCAGATCGTCGGTGGGCTTCCACGACAGCACCGCGGTGCCGGTGAACTCGTTCTCGCTGCGACGATCACGGATCGACACCCCGTTAAGCTCTGCGGTCGAGTTGCCCTGGCAGCCCAGGCCGACCAGAGCGCCAGCCAGCGCGCGTGCGGTGGCATTGGGGCTGATCAGATCGTCGGTGAGCGATGCCTGCAGGCGGGTACAGACCGTGTTGTCGTTGCTGAAGGTCGCGTTGAAGCGCTTGCGCTCGTTGGTGTAGCGCAGGCCGACCGTCAGATCGAGATTGTCGGTGATGTGGAAGATATTGTGCGTGAAGAACGCATAGTTGCGGCTGTTCTGGAAATAGCGATCGCTGATCGAGCCCAGATTGTTGAGCGTATCGAGCAGCGCGAAGCCGTTGGCGATATCCGCGCCGGTCTGGCCGCCGCCGGTGGCTGCAGCCAGCGTGGCCGGGCCAACACCGGGTGCGACGCAGCCCGGCGAGGTCGGCGAATACAGGCCGGCCAGACCACCGCCCGAGATGATGCGGCAGGTGGCGAAGCGGCCATACTGGTTGCCGAAGCGCAGATTGTCGCGCACAGTCAGGTCTTCGTCGGCGAAATAGCCGCCGACGAGCCAGTCGAGCTTGCCGTCGAACGCCTCGCCCTGCAGGCGCAGTTCCTGGGTGAAGGTCTTGAACTGGCGGAACTGGGCGTCGGTATTGTCGGCGCGATACAGAATGTCGACCGCGCTGTAATCGGTGTCCGATGCCTGGCTGTTCTTGTAATAGCGATAGCCGGTGATCGAGGTCAGCGTCGCGCCGCCCATGTCCCAGTTCACTTCGAGCGAGAGACCGCCATCCTTGGTCTTGCCGTTATAGGTGCGGCCACGGGTGACGAAGGTGTTGCGGCTGAACGGATCGTTGAACGAACCGATCGGCTGGCCGAGGTCACGCAGCACGTTGATGATGTTGTTGCCCGTGGTCTGGAGCGGCGCGAGGGGGGTCGACGGGTTGTTGAGGTCGCCGATCAGCGGGTTGAAATCGCGGCCCAGATAGACCGCACCGCAGCAGCGCTCGTCGCGATTGGTATAGTCGGCGATGAAGCGGAACGAGACGGTGTCGACCGGCTCCCACAGCAGCTGACCCTTGACGAAATAGCGGTCGCGATTGTTCAGGTCGATATTGTTGTTCACGTCGCGCAGGAAGCCGTCGCGCTTTTCGTACACGCCGTCGAAGCGTGCCGCGAGCGTTTCGCTCAACGGGCCGGTGAGACCGGCCTGCAGGCGGATATTATCGTAATTGCCATAGGTCGCCTCGCCAAAGCCGCCGAATTCGAAATCGGGCTTTTTGGAATAGATCGACAGGATCCCGGCGGAGGCGTTGCGGCCGAACAAGGTGCCCTGCGGACCGCGCAGCACTTCCACCCGGTCGAGCTCGCCCAGTTCGTTGAGACCGATGCCCGAGCGCGAGCGATAGACGCCGTCGATGAACACCGCGACCGAGCTTTCCAGGCCCGGATTGTCACCGACGGTACCGATACCGCGGATACGCGCCGATCCGTTCGCCTCGTTGCCGGTCGACGACACGAGCAGCGACGGGACGACCTGGTTTAGCTGGCGGATGTCGTTGGCGCCGGTATTCTCCAGCGTTTCGGCGTTGACGGCCGACACCGCGACCGGAACGTCGGAGAGCAGCTGCTCGCGGCCCTGGGCCACGACGACGATGGTGTTGCTGTCGTTGACGCCTTCCTGTTCAGCCTCCTGCGCCAGGGCGGGGCTTGCCATGGCCACCAGGCCGGCTGAAAGCATGAGGGACACACGGCTGGCTTTGCCGAAACGCATGGGCATATCTCTCTCCTGATTGTGGTCTCTCTGGCGGTCATTCGCCGCCTTGACGTGAACATTAGACCAAAATCGGCGGGATTCCAGCGGTTGCGCGGACTTCCCGCAAAAATGCAGAGCGTTGTCGCGAAAACGCAACACCAGTTATGCAAGTGACTTTATCGCCGAAATTCTGCCGTTTTTTGCAAGTCGAAGCGCAACGCCGCGCTTTCCGTAGCGACAAAGGCATGAGGTCCTGCGCCCAGCACGGAAAGAATGGCCGGGTCGTCGGCATCGAGCCCCCCGGTCAATGCCCCGAAGGCGGGCAGGATCAGCCGGTCGGAACAGGCGACGAAACAGGGACGCGAGACCGTCCGCCCTCGCAGCCGCACCCTGAGGCGCGGATGGAAATGGCCCGAAAGTTCGGGCACGCTCCTGCGCGATTCGGCCTTGTGGCGCAGCGCCAGCCCGGCGAGTTCGGCCTCCTCGACCACGCTGCCGCCAAAACCGGTTTCGAGCGCGCTGTCATGGTTGCCGGTGATCCAGTGCAGCGCGACGCGTTGCGCCAGTCGCTCAAGCCGATCGACCAAAGCGGGGTCGAGCCGCGAGGCGCCGTCGCTGTCGTGAAAATTGTCGCCCAGGCACCACAGGCTGGTCGCGCCCGAGGCCTCGAGCGCGCGCTCGAGCCGGTCGAGTGTCGCCGCGCTGTCATAGGGCGGGAGCATCTGCCCCGAACGGGCATACCAGCTTGCCTTTTCGAAATGCAGGTCGGCCACGAACAGCGCCTTTTCGCGCGGCCAGTAAAGCGCAGCGCGATCGACGATGACGAAATCCTGCCCGGCGAACGAAAGGGGAACCATTATCCCGCCATGCCGCAGACATCGGGGTGTTGCAAGCCCGGTGCTTGGCAGACCGTCGCACGCCGATTATGGGGCAGCGCATGACCTTGCCCACCGACTATCCGCTGACCGTCGCGGCGCTCTATCATTTCGCGCCGATCGCGGAGCCTCGGGCCGTGCGCGATGCGCTGCACGCGCTGTGCGAGGGCGAGGCGCTGTGCGGCACGCTGCTGATCGCGCACGAGGGCGTCAACGGCACGCTGGCGGGGCTTGGAGCCGGGATCGCAGCTTTGGTCGATGCCATCCGCGCGATGCCGGGCTTTGCCGCCATCGAGGTCAAATATTCGGGCGCGCACATGCCCCCGTTCAAGCGGCTCAAGGTCAAGGTGAAGCGCGAGATCGTGACGATGGGCGTGCCCGATATCGATCCGGTGCACGGCCAGGGCGCCTATGTCGAACCCAAGGACTGGAACGCGCTGATCGCCGATCCCGAAACGGTGGTGATCGACACGCGCAACAGCTTCGAATTCGCGCAAGGCACCTTCGCGGGCTCGGTCGATCCGGGCACCGAGCGGTTCACCCAGTTTCCCGCCTGGTTCGACGCGCAAGCGGAGGAATTGCGGCAATCGGGCAAGAAGATCGCGATGTTCTGCACCGGCGGCATCCGCTGCGAAAAGGCGACCGCCTATGTCCGCGCGCAGGGCTTTGACGAGGTCTATCACCTCAGGGGCGGCATCCTGAAATATCTGGAACAGGTGCCCGCCGAGCAATCGCTGTTCGAAGGGGGATGCTTCGTGTTCGACGAGCGCATCGCGCTGGGCCAGGGGCTCGAACTGCTCGATGTCGAGCGCGCGGTAGCCAAGGGCGGGGAGTAACCCCGCAACCCCTACACCGTCACCCCCGCGGAGGCGGGGGTCCCGCTTCACCCTTCATCGTCTGCGCAGAAGCGGAATTCCCGCTTTCGCGGGAATGACGAAGTTCAGCCGCGCGCCCTGCTTCCGAAACTGCTCTTCACCAGCCGCGTCACCAGCCCTGCAAGGCTGCGATAATTCGCCAGCTGGTAGGTCGATTCCAGCCCAAGTTCGCGCGACAGGCGGCGGTGCGCCTCGGGCAGCGCGTGATAGGGCACGCCGGGCAGCAGATGGTGCAGCGCGTGATAGCGCAGTCCCACCGGCGCCCAGAGTTCGGGCAGAAGGCCCGGCGGCGGCACGTTGACGCTGTCGAGATATTGCGCGGTCACGCTCATCGGCTCGTCCTCGTTCTCCCACAGATGCGCGACCAGCGTGCGCACCTGGTTGAGCACCATCGTGCCCGAGACGATGGCGAGACCGATCAGAAAGGCGCGCAGCGGCAGGGTGCCGGTCGCGACCAGCGCGATCAGCGTCATCGCCCAGGCGCTGGCGAGCGTTTCGAGTACCAGCCAGTGCCGGCGCGCCTGACCTTCGGGCATGACGCGGCGAAAGGCGGGATTGATGACCAGCCCCGAATAGCGCTCGACCACGATGCGGCGCAGCGGCGGGATGATCAGCGAAAGCGGCGACAGCACGCCATAGCGTACGATCAGCCCGATCGGGCCCAGCGCCGCGACCAGCACAAACAGCGGCACCGTCCACGGCTTCATCAGCGCGAGTGGCAGATATTCTGGGTCCTTGACCGTGCCATAGCGCAGCCGCTGGTGGTGCAGGTTGTGCACGCCCTCGTACATGAAGCTGGGAATGAGCAGCGGAATGCCGACCAGCGCGTTCCAGCCGGCATTGAATCCGGGAACGGCATCGGGGCGAAGATGCGTCAGTTCGTGAATGAAGCTGCCCGCGCGGTAGAGCGCCAGGATCGCGACCAGCGCGCACAGCAGCGCCAGGCCAACGCCATCGACCAGGATCGCACCGGCAAGCGCGCCATAGCCGACCGTGACCGAGGCGAGCATGTCCGCCCAATAGACACCCGGCTTCGCGGCATTGAGATCGCGCGTCAGCGAAGCCGCAGCGCGGATCATCGCCATGTCGTCGGGCACCTGGCCGCTGGCGCGCGCAAGCGTCGCGCCCTGGGTGGCGCTGCGACCGGAATCGGAAAGGGGGAAACTGCTAGCCATGATGTTCCTGTACTGATCGCCCGCTTAAGCCACGGCAACGTGGCAGCATGATGGCAATATCTGGCCCGCAATTCCTTGACACAGATCATGGCAGAGCGACAAAGGGCACGGCCCTTTGGGGCTTCCATGACGATGAAGGATGAGTTTTGGCGGACCAGCAGCAGATAAGCGTCAGCCCGGTGAACGACAAGGCCGCCCTCAAGGCGTTCGTCGATATCGCCTATGATCTGAATGCCTCCGACCCGGCCTGGGTGCCGCCCCTGCGCGCCGAAGTCTACGAGATGTTCAATCCGGCCAAGAACCCGTTTTATGGCCATGCCTCCGTTCAGCCGATGATCGCACGTCGCGGCGGCAAGGTGGTGGGTCGCATTTCGGCGCATATCGATCATCTCGCGCTGACCCAGCCGGTCGATCAGGGCATGGGCCCGGGCACCGGCAATTTCGGCATGTTCGAGGCGGCGGACGAGGCCGTGGCCCGCGCGCTGCTGAACGCCGCCGAGCAATGGCTGCGCGACCAGGGCATGACGCGCGCGCTCGGCCCGCTGAGCCTGTCGATCTGGGACGAGCCGGGGCTGCTCACCTTCGGCCATGACCGCCCGCCGATCATCATGATGGGGCATCACAATGCCGCCTATCAGGGCTGGATCGAGCGCGCCGGCTATACGGTCGCCAAGAAGCTGCTGAGCTATGAATTGCCGATCGTCGAGGGCTTTTCGCCGCTGGTCCAGCGCATCGTCGCCGCCGGGCGCAAGAACGAGCGCATCCGGCTGCGCAAGGTCGACAAGAGCCGGTTCGACGAGGATGCCGCGACGATCCTGGCGATCCTCAACGATGCCTGGGGCGAGAACTGGGGCTTCGTGCCGATCACAGACGAAGAGGTCGCCTATATCGGCAAGAAGCTGCGCCCGCTGGTGCGCGAGGACCTGATCATGATCGCCGAATATGACGGCCGTCCTGTCGCGTTCCTGATGACGCTGCCCGATATCAATACCGTCACCGCACCGCTTAACGGATCGCTCTTCCCGTTCGGCTGGGCCAAGCTGCTCTGGTGGCTGCGCACCTGCCGTTCGCCCAGCGTGCGCGTGCCGCTGATGGGCGTGGTCAAGGACCTGCAGAACACGCGCATGGCCGCACAGCTTGCCTTCATGCTGATCGAGACGATCCGCGTCGAGGCGGTGAAGAATTACGGCACGGTGCGCGGCGAGATCGGCTGGGTGCTCGAAGACAATCAGGGCATGAACGCGATCGCCGATGCGATCGAGAGCAAGGTCAACCGCGAGTATCTGATCTACGAAAAGCCGCTCTGATCGCCTGGCCGCGCTGCCGGGCGTTCAGACCATTGCAACATTCGCGCGTTATGGCGCTCGACCGGCCCGGTGCGGCGGGGATTTGACGCCCCGTTTTCCGCCCACTAGACGACACGCAAACGCTGTGGAGCTTATCCCCCTATGAAGATCGCGATGATTGGTTCGGGCTATGTCGGCCTGGTGTCGGGCGCCTGTTTCGCCGATTTCGGCCATGACGTGGTCTGTGTCGACAAGGATCCGGCCAAGATCGAATCGCTGCTCGCCGGCAAGATGCCGATCTACGAGCCGGGGCTGGAAGGGCTGGTGGCCGCCAATGTGCGCGCTGGCCGCCTGTCCTTTTCGACCGATCTGCCCTCGAGCGTCGCCGATGCCGATGCGGTGTTCATCGCGGTGGGCACGCCCTCGCGCCGCGGCGACGGTTTTGCGGACCTCAGCTATGTGCGCGATGCCGCACGCGAGATCGGCGAATCGATCCGCAAGCGCTGCGTCGTCGTCACCAAGTCGACCGTTCCGGTGGGCACCGGCGACGAGGTCGAGAAGATCATCCGCCAGACCGCGCCGGACGCCGATTTCGAGGTCGTCTCCAACCCCGAATTCCTGCGCGAGGGCGCGGCGATCGGCGATTTCAAGCGGCCCGACCGCATTGTCGTCGGCACCGAGGTCGAATGGGCGCGCGAATATATGCGCGAGATCTACCAACCGCTGTTCCTCAACGAATCGCCGATCCTGTTCGTCTCGCGCCGCACCTCCGAGGTGATCAAGTACGCCGCCAATGCGTTCCTCGCGACCAAGATCACCTTCATCAACGAGATGGCGGATCTGTGCGAGAAGGTCGGCGCGAACGTGCAGGACGTCTCGCGCGGCATCGGCCTCGACGGACGGATCGGATCGAAGTTCCTGCACGCTGGCCCCGGCTATGGCGGCAGCTGCTTCCCCAAGGACACGCTCGCGCTGATGAAGACCGCGCAGGACCATGAGGCGCCGCTGCAGATCGTCGAGGCCGTGGTGCGCGTCAACGACCTGCGCAA
>Ga0155082_132_pt2 | contig 76941 bp, 71 predicted proteins | sample RifCSPhighO2_01_FD_106050 | JGI IMG/M metagenome (GOLD analysis project Ga0155082, IMG submission 106050) | Sphingomonadales bacterium RIFCSPHIGHO2_01_FULL_65_20 | reverse complement strand
ACCGGCGAGGTCACCAAGGTGATCGAGCGCGGCACCAAGAGCATCGACGTGATGCTCTATTTCCTGCTGTTCAACATCGCGCCCACGGTGCTCGAGCTCATCGCGGTGCTCGTGATCTTCTGGATCAATTTCGGCTTCGGGCTGGTGCTGGCGACGGTGGCGATGGTGGCGATCTATATCGTCTTCACCCGCAAGATCACCGACTGGCGCAACCATCTGCGCGAAGCGATGAACACGCTCGACGGCAAGCAGCTCGCGCGCGCGGTCGATTCGCTGCTCAATTACGAGACGGTCAAATATTTCACCGCCGAGGAACGCGAGGCCAAGCGCTATGGCGATGCCGCGCGCACCTATGCCAATGCGGCAGTGAAGTCGGAAAATTCGCTCGCGCTGCTCAATATCGGCCAGTCGCTGATCACCAACCTGATGATGGCAGGCGCGATGGCCTATACCATCTGGGGCTGGAGCCAGGGGCAGTTCACCGTCGGCGATCTGGTGCTGGTCAACACGCTGCTGATGCAGCTGTTCCGCCCGCTCGACCTGCTCGGCATGGTCTATCGCACCATCCGCCAGGGGCTGGTCGATATGGCCGCGATGTTCGACCTGATCGACACGCCCGCCGAGATCGTCGATGTGCCGGGTGCTCCCGCGCTCGACATCCGCCAGCCCTCGGTCGAGTTCCGCAACGTCGATTTCGGCTATGATCCCGACCGGCAGATCCTGCACGGCTTGAGATTCCGGGTCGAACCTGGTCAGACGCTGGCGCTGGTCGGCCCCTCGGGCGCCGGCAAGTCGACCATCGCGAGGCTGCTGTTCCGCTTCTACGATCCGCAAGGGGGCCAGGTGCTGATCGGCGGGCAGGATATCGCCAAGGTCACCCAGGCCTCGCTGCGCGCAGCGCTGGGCATCGTGCCGCAGGATACGGTGCTGTTCAACGACACGATCGGCTATAATATCGGCTATGGCCGCGAGGGCGCGACGCAGGAAGAGATCGTGCGCGCAGCCCATGGCGCGGCGATCGGCAATTTCATCGAATCGCTGCCCAGGGGCTATGAGACCGAGGTCGGCGAGCGCGGGCTGAAGCTGTCGGGTGGCGAGAAGCAACGCGTCGCGATCGCGCGCACGCTGCTCAAGAACCCGCCGCTCACCATCTTCGACGAGGCGACCAGCGCGCTCGACAGCGCCACCGAGGCCGAGATTCTCGATACGCTGCGTTCGCTGGCCGAAGGCCGCACCACGCTGATCATCGCGCATCGGCTCTCCACCGTGACCCATGCCGATACGATCATCGTGCTCGACAAGGGCCAGGTGGCGGAGCAGGGATCGCATCGCGAGCTGCTGCAGAGGCGCGGGCTCTATGCGGCGATGTGGGAACGCCAGGCGCAGGAACGCGCCAAGGAAGAGGTGGCGGCATGACGATGACGGCGGCAATTCTCGCGGCGCTGGCGCTGCAGGGCGTAGCGCTCGATCCGCCGGTCGAGGCCGAGGCGGCAGAGGTGGAGCAACCGACGCGCTCGGGCCCGTGGAACGACATGTATGGCGAGCCACAGCATCCAGGCGCGACCTATCGCGTGCGGCTGTTCGTGCATGCCGCGCAGGCCTGTCTTCATTTTGCCGGCGAAGAGCCCTATGATGCCGAGCGCGCCGAATTCCTCAACGCGATGATGGATGAAAGCTGCGCCGGGCTGAAGGAACGATATACCGCGATCCTGGCCGATCCGAAGACCGATGCGCCGTCGCGCGCACTGGTCGAGAAAGCATGGGAGCCGTTTCGTGAGTGACAAGCTTTCCAGGATTTCCGCCCTTGCACTGGCCGCCGCGCTGCTGACGCTGCCCTCCTGCAAGGACCGCAACCAGTCCGACCGTTCGCCGGTGCAGATGCCGCCGATCCTGGCCTCTGCCACCGCCGCCCCTGCTGCCATGAAAGAGACAAGCATGTTCACTCCGCTTACCGATGATGTTCAGGTTTCGCCGCAGATCACGCTCGATCAGATCGCGGCGGCCAAGGCGGAAGGCGTGACGGTGATCATCAACAACCGCCCCGATGGCGAGGACCCGAGCGCGCCGCAAAGCGCCGAGATCGAGGCGGCGGCAAAGGCGGCCGGGATCGATTATGTCTCGATTCCCGTCACCCATGCCGGTTTCTCCGCTCCCCAGGTCGATGCGATGATCGCGGCGCTGGACAAGGCCGAGGCGAGCGGCGGCAAGGTGCTCGCCTATTGCCGATCGGGCACGCGCTCGACGCTGCTCTGGTCGCTCGCCCAGGCCAAGCAGGGGCGCAGCCCCGCCGAACTCACTCGCATCGCGGCGCAGGCTGGCTATGACCTGACCCCGATCCGTCCGATGCTCGACGCGCTCTCGGGCCAGGCGGATTGACAACACCAGATCCTCCCCGAGCTCGTCTCGGGCCAGGTGGACTGACTAAAAAATCCTCCCTGAGCCCTTCCATGCCAGAACTATCCGTTTGCCCTTCCACCACCCGCTATGCGGGCGGTCCCCCTCCCCCAGGACGCTGTGGGAGGATTTCATGGTTAACCCGATAATAACCATCTTGTGACCAATCTTGCTCATTCCACCGCGGCGACTCTGCGGTGGCGATGCAAGGAGAATGGGGCATGGCCAGCCATCCCGGCGCGGCATCCGGCAATTCCGCAGCGGCACTCACGCTTGCCGAGCTGCGCGAGTTCGCGAGTTTCTCACCCGCGGCGCAGCGCTATATCAAGCGCGCGCTCGATATCGGCCTCGCCCGCGAGGACGCGTTCAAGCGCTGGGCGCGCAACGCCGAGGAAACCGCCTCGATCCGCATGCATTATCTGGTCTATCAGGACCTCAAGCTGCTGCGCGGCAATGTGCCCGATGCACCGCATGAGGACGGGTTCGAGCATTTCATGGCGCTGCTGGTGCGGCTGGCGGCATTCGATCTGGCGCAGGGCCGGATCGAGAGCTTCTCGGCCTTCCGCTTCCTCTACGAACGCCTGCTCGGCGCCGATGTGCGCCCCTGGCTGCCGTCTGCCTACTGCGCCGCGGCCGCGCTGCCGCAGATTCAGCCCGAACGGCGCAAGATGCTGCTCCAGTCGATCAGCGAAGCCGCTGCCACTGCTCCGGGCTGGTCGCTGCGCGCGCCGGTCTTCTTCCCCGAATGGGTCGAATGGGTAAGCGGCGACGCCGCGCATTGAGCGCTCGGTTCTGAGACATCACCGTCACCCCCGCGAAAGCGGGGGTCCCGCTTCTGCGCAACGGGTTGAAAGATAGCGGGATTCCCGCGTTCGCGGGAATGACGTGCTTTCTAGCTCGTCCCCACCAGCGCGGCGAGCGCCACGCGGCGGTAGATGCGCGCCAGCACGTCCAGGTCGGCTACCGCCACCGCCTCGTCGAGCTTGTGCATCGTCGCGTTGGACAGGCCGAATTCCACCACCGGGCAGATGCGCGAGAGGAAGCGCGCGTCGGACGTTCCGCCGGTGGTCGACAGCTCCGTCTCCACACCCGTCTCCGCGCGGATCGCGTCGACGATGATGCCCGAAAGCTCGCCCGGCGGGGTGAGGAACGCTTCGCCCGAAATCTTCGCCTCGACCGTCCCACCCAGCGGCTCGGCGATCGCGCGAATGCGCTGGATCAGCGATTCGCCGCTGTGCAGATCGTTGAAGCGGATGCTGATCCGCGCCTCGGCGGCGGCGGGGATGACATTGTGCGCGGGATTGCCGACATGCAGGTCGGTCACCTCGATATTGCTCGGCTGGAACCAGTCGGTGCCCTCGTCCAGCACCACCGCCTCGATCGCCGAGAGGATCGCGACCAGCTTCGGGATCGGATTGTCGGCCAGATGCGGATAGGCGACATGGCCCTGCTGGCCCGCCACGCGGATCCACATGTTGACCGAGCCGCGCCGCCCGATCTTCACCATGTCGCCCAGCCGATTGACCGAGGTTGGCTCGCCCACCAGGCACAGGTCGGGCACCGTGCCCTCGCGCAGCATCAGGTCGATCAGCGCGCGGGTGCCGTAGATCGCGGGCCCTTCCTCGTCGCCGGTGATGATCAGGCTCAGCGTCCCCGCCTCGCGCGGGATGTCGGCAGCCGCGGCGACGAAGCTCGCAATCGATCCCTTCATGTCGACCGCGCCGCGCCCGTGCAGCAGGTCGCCGCGCACCTCCGGCACGAACGGATCGCTCGCCCAGCCCTTGCCCGGCGGCACCACGTCGAGATGCCCGGCAAAGGCGAAATGCCGCCCCGGATCGCCGAGCGGACGCCGGATCGCGAACAGATTCTCGACCGGGCCATCGGGGGCCTCGCCGCAGACGAAACGGGTGACGGCAAAGCCCAGCGGCTCGAGCATCGCCTCGAGGCAATCGAACACCGCGCCGGTGGCGGGCGTGACGCTCTCGCAGGCGATCAGGCGGCTGGCGAGATCCAGCGGGGCGGCGGCAATCGTGGCACTGTCGGTCATGGGGGCTTTCTCGTTGATCCATGGCGCATTAGCATCGCACCATGCCTAAAGTCGACCTGGAAGCCATTCCGCAAACCAACGCCACCGGATATCCCGATCACCTCGCGGATGTCGTGCAGGGGCGCTGGTATCGCCGCCTCTCCCCCGCGCTGGGGCTCAGCGATTTCGGGGCAAGCCATGTCGTGCTCAAGCCCGGTGCCTGGTCTGCCCAGCGACACTGGCACGAGAACGAGGACGAGATTCTCGTCATCCTGTCCGGCCAGGCGGTCCTGGTCGACGACCACGGCCGCACCCTTCTTGGGCCGGGCGACATCGCCGCCTTTCCCAAGGGCGAGCCGAACGCGCATTGCCTGGTCAACGAAAGCGACGAAGATTGCGCGTTCCTGGTGATCGGTCAAAGCGTCAATGGCCCGTGCCATTATCCCGATGTCGACATGCATGAGAACGGCGCGGGCAACAAACGCCGCAAGGACGGATCGGCTTTCTGACTGCCCGAAGGGGCTACCCTCCCTCGCTCCTGAATATCCCAGCACCATCCCGATGGGCCGAACGAGGGCCGGGCCCGCGCTCGCCTGACGCGACTGAGGCTGCATGCGCCAGGTTGACCCAACAACCAAAATCCCTATTAGGCTAATGCGAATCGCTTGCATTATCATTTGGGGGATTATCCATGAACCGCTGGTTGAACTCTGCCGCCCTGATCGGCCTTGCCGCCGCTCAGCTGCAGGTCAGCGCCGCCGAGGCGGCGCGCGCAGAGACCGAAACGCTCGACGAGGCCGAGGCTGCCGACGGGCGCACCATCGTGGTCTCCGCCACGCGCACGCCCATCACCATCGACGAGGCCCCTGCCACCATTTCGGCGAAGTCCGACGAGGAAATTGCCGACGATCTGGCGACCGACATCAAGGATCTGGTGCGCTTCGAACCCGGTGTCAGCGTCCGCCGTCAGCCCGCGCGGTTCGGTGCGGCGCTCGGCAGCACCGGCCGCGCGGGCAACGAGGATTTCACCATTCGCGGCATCGGCGGCAACCGCGTGCTGATCCAGGTCGATGGCGTGCGCATGCCGATGGGCTTCAGCTTCGGCGCGCAAAGCGTGGGCCGGGGCGATTCGGTCGATATCGGGCTGGTCAAATCGGTCGAGATCCTGCGCGGTCCGGCCTCCGCGCTCTACGGCAGCGACGGCCTGGCGGGTGCGGTCAGCTTCACGCTGAGCGACCCCGAGGACATATTGAAGGGCCAGTCGGTCGCCGGGCTGGTGCGTGGCCAATATGCCAGCGCCGATAACGAATTTGCCGAAACCGCGATCCTGGCTGGACGCAGCGGCGAGCTCTCGGCGATGGTCGCCTATACGCGGCGCGATTTTCAGGAGCTGGAGAACCGCGGCACTAACGATGTGCTCGGGGCCAATCGGACCACGCCCAATCCGCAGGATGGGCACAGCAATGCCGCCACCGCGCGGCTGGTCTGGGATCCCGCCGGTGGCCACAAGGTCCGGCTGACCGGCGAATATCTCGACAACCGCATGGTCACCGATCTGCTCTCGGGCCGCTCGGCGAGCGTCGACAATCTGGTGGCGCGCGACAGCGGCAAGCGCTGGCGGGTAGCGGGCGACTGGATCTGGGAAGGCACCGGCACGCTCGAGATGGCGCGGGCCAGCCTGTACTGGCAATCGGCCAAGGACCGCCAGTTCACGCAGGAAGACCGCACGCCGCTAGCCGATCGCACCCGGCTCAACACCTTCGACAACCGCGTCTATGGCCTGTCCGCCGAAGCGCGCGCAGGCTTCGTCACCGGGCCCTTGAGCCACAAGCTGGTCTTTGGCGGCGATGCGAGCTCTACCCGGCAGCAGGGGCTGCGCGACGGCACCGTGCCGCCAGCGGGCGAGCGCTTCCCGTCCTCCGCCTTTCCGGTGACCGATTACACGCTCGCCGGTCTGTTCATCGGCGACGAGATCAGCATGGGGCCACTCACCCTGTTCCCTGCGCTGCGGTTCGATCATTACAAGCTCTCACCCCAGAACGATCCGCTGCTCCCGGCGACCTTCGTCACCACTGGCCAGTCGGGCAGCCGGCTGAGCCCCAAAATGGGTGCGGTGCTGAAGCTGAACAGCGAGGTGCGGCTGTTTGCCAATTATGCCCAGGGCTTCCGCGCCCCCGAGCCCTCCCAGGTCAACCAGTTCTTCGAGAATCTGGCACAAGGCTATACTTCGCGCCCCAATGCCGATCTGGGGCCAGAGCGCAGCGAGAGCATCGAAGGCGGCATCCGCTTTACCAGCGAAGCCGTAAGCCTCAGCGCCACCGCGTTCAGCGCGCGCTACAAGGACTTCATCAGCCAGGAGGTCGTGGGTGGCGGCTTCACGCCGAATAATCCCGCGATCTTCCAGTTCATCAATCTCGACCGGGTGAAGGTCGAGGGTGCCGAAGCGCGGCTCGAACTGCGCGACAAGGGCGGCCTCAACGGGCAGCTGGCCCTGTCCTACGCCAAGGGTGACGTCATCGATCCGCAGGCGAATACCCGCATGCCGCTCGCCACGGTCGATCCCTTGAAGCTGGTCGCGGGAATCGGCTGGCGCGACCCGCAGGGCCGGTTCGGCGGGCAGCTGATCGCCACGCACAGCGCGCGAAAGTCCGAGGCGCGCAGTGCGGGCGTCTGCACCCCGTCGTGCTTCCGGCCCGAGGCGTTCACCATCCTCGACGCGACGGCCTTCGTCGCGCTGGGTCCGGTGACACTGCGCGCAGGCCTGTTCAACCTCACCAATGCCAAATACGCCTGGTGGTCCGATGTGCGCGGCCTCGCCAGCAACACCACCATCGCCGATGCCTTTACCCAGCCGGGCCGCAACGGCAGTGTCTCGTTGACTTATCGCTTCTGATTCGCAATACCGTTATCAATCAAACCAGGGGTCTTGATCATGCACAGAAAGATCGTCTCGCTTGCTGCTGCCAGCCTGTTCGCGCTGGCTTCCACGTACGCGCTTGCCCATCCGCCGATCGCCGAACGGCCCGCCCAGGAAGAAGCCGCCGCGTTCGAGGCCGATCGCGCCGACATTCTGGCGATGGCGGGCAATTTCAAGGTGCGCTTCGACATGCAGGAAGCGACGCCCTGGCAGAGCGGCTACGCCCCGCTCGACCGCAAGATTTCGGGCGGGCATGAGGTCGTGCGCGTGATCGAGGATAGCGGCCGCCGCATCGTGCTGCAGCATATCCTGGTCAGCGAGATAGACGGCAAGCCGCATATCACCAAGCACTGGCGGCAGGACTGGGAATACGAGCCCGCCCGGGTGCTGGTCTATTCGGATCGCAATGCCTGGACCTGGGAGGACGTGCCCGAGAAGATGCGCCGCGGCCGCTGGTCGCAGACCGTCTGGCAGGTGGATGACAGCCCGCGCTATGCCGGCTGGGGCCAGTTCGAGCAGCAGGGCGGCCTTCGCCGTTGGCGTTCCAACTGGACCTGGCGACCGCTCGCCCGGCGCGATGCGGTGCGCAATCCCGTGTACGACCGCTATTATGCGATCAATCGCCACCAGCCCACCCCCGATGGCTGGGTCCACTGGCAGGACAATATCAAGATGGGCATGAAGGACGGCCGCCTGCAGCCGATCGTCCAGGAATATGTGCTCAATACCTATACCAAGTTCGACGGCTATAACGTCAAGGCCGCAGACGATTACTGGGCCGCCACCAAGGGCTATTGGGCTGCGGTCCGCGCCGGGTGGGACAAGGTGGCGGCGACCAAGGGCGGCATTGCCATCCAGGAGGAAGCGCAGGCCGGAACCATCATCAGCGCGCGGTTGCTGACCATCGCCGACGAGATTGTCGAGGGCAAGCTAACCGAGGCTAAGGGCACAGCCGAAGCGCTCAAGCTCATCGACGACAATACCCGGAAAACGGGCGCGAAGCAGGTCGCAAGCGCCGGTCGCTAAGCGTCGGCGCCCCGCCCCCTGTTGGGGCGCCGATACTCCCCTGCCCCGCCGACTGGACACGGCGGGGCGGGGGATATTGCGTTCAGTGGTCGTGCTGCGCCAGGGCTTCCAGCACGTCTTCCAGTCGTGCCGGATCGCCCATCGCGACGACGCGCCCGTCGCTGCCCTTGTGCAGCGGATCGCCGTTCCAGTCGCACATATGTCCGCCCGCGCCCTCGACCACGGGGACGAGCGCGGCGAAATCGTGCAGTTTCAGGCCGCTTTCGCAGACCAGATCGACCGAGCCCTGCGCGACCAGCGCGTAATTATAGCAATCGCCGCCCCAGATCAGCCGCCGGGTGTCGCACTGCTTGGCGAGCGCCATGAAATGCATCGCGTCATGATCGCTGAACAGGTGCGGGCTGGTGGTGGCGAGCACGGCATCGCCGATCTCGGGGCAGAGACGCGCCTTGACCGGCCTGCCGTTGAACGTCGTGCCGCGCCCGGTCGCGCCCACCCAGCGCTCGCGCCCGATCGGCTGGTCGATCACGCCGAGCACCGGCCATTCGTCCGAAATCAGCGCGATCAGGGTGCCGAAGATCGGGCGGCCGGCGATGAAGCTCGTCGTTCCGTCGATCGGATCGAGCACCCAGACGCGTCCCGTCGTTCCGGGTTTCTCGCCATATTCCTCGCCGACCACACCGTCGCGCGGGGCCTCGGCATCGAGGATCGCGCGCATCGCGGCCTCGGCGGCACGATCGGCCTCGGTCACCGGCGAGGCATCGGCCTTGCGGTCGGTGGTGAAATCGGCGCGGTAAAAGGGACGGATCGCCTCCCCCGCCGCATCGGCGAGCCGCTGCGCGAGCTCGATGTCCTTGCTGTGTATCATGATGGTCTAGCTAGGGGCTGGCGGGCAGCTTGGCCAGAGGCGATGGCGTCAGAACAGGCCGAGCGCCGCAACCTCGGCGTCGGACAGCAGGATTCCGAATTCGTCCGCCAGCAAGGCGCGCATCGCGGCCGTACCGGCAATCGGCATCCGCTCGCTCTCCGCCCCGCGCTGGACGCTGAACTGGTCGTTGGTGATCGACTTGAGCCCGTCGCGCGTCACCTGGCTGACCAGCACGTTGCGGATGAAGCGCGATTCGGGCGAGGTCGCGGTCCAGTGGTTCGACATGGCCAGATCGGCAGGCTGGGCAAGCTCGTCGGTGAAGCTGTATTGCGGGCGGACCTCGCCGCCGAAATGCCGTTCGAGCATCCAGCCGAATGCGTCATCATGGCGCAGCCGGTGGACCGAACCGTCATTGCCCGCCGCCTCCGCGCCATCGGCCAGACGCATCGCGGGCACATGCCCGCCGCCAAAGCCCGCATCGGCGAGCCAGCGTTCACCCTCCAGCGACACGGCCAGTACGATGTGCGTGCGCGGCGGCACCGGGTCGCCCGGCTGCTGGCGGAACCAGACGCGGGCGAGCAGCGGATCGACTCGGAAGCCCAGCGCTTCGAGCCCGCGCTGGAACAGCGGGTTGAGCTCGAAGCAATAGCCGCCGCGCGTGCCGGAGAGCAGCTTGGCAGCAATCGCCTCGGGCGCGATATCCACCCCGCGCCCGAGCCGCGCATCGAGCGCATCATAGGGAATGGCGAGCCGCTGCGCCCAGAGCAACGCATCGAGCCCGGCGAGATCGGCCGCTGGCCGCTGCGCCAGCCCCAGCCGCGCGAGATACTGGCCGAGAAAGTCGTTCAATGCGCGCCGCCCGGCTGATCGGGCACGGCCACGCGCAGCGGCTGGCCATCGGGCACGACCCAGCTCGAAACCGCGCGCAGGCCTTTGGGCCCCGCCTTGCCCCAATGCACCGTGCCCGGCGCTATGCGCACCCCTTGGCCGGGCAGCAACGTCATTTCGCCCTCACCTTCGCGCACGATCACCGTGCTGCCGCCCAAAATGTAGAGAAACTCCTCGCCATGGTGATAATGGCGCGGGATCGGGGCATTGGCGGGAATGTTCAGATCGCCGGTCACCAGATGATGCCCCGGCGCGGCCTGGATCGGCCCGGACAGGACCTCGGTTATGCCGGGCGCGGACTGATAGACCGCGACACCCTGAGAACCGGGAGAAGCGCAAGCGCCCAGCCCCGCTGCCAGCGCGATCAGCACGGGCAGGCTCGGGCGCATCGGCCGATCAGTCGAACAGGCTGGAGACCGAGCTTTCGTCGGCGATGCGGCGGATCGCCTCGCCGATCAGCGCCGCCATCGGCAGGCTGCGGATACGGCTCGATTCGGTAACCGCCTCGGTCGCCTGGATCGAATCGGTGATCACCAGCTCTTTCAACGAGCTGTTGTTGACGCGTGCCACGGCGCCGCCCGAGAGCACGCCGTGCGTCACATAGCTGACCACATCGACCGCGCCCGCATCCTTGAGCGCCTGGGCCGCGTTGCACAGGGTGCCGCCCGAGTCGACGATATCATCGATCAGGATGCAGAAGCGCCCCTCGACATTGCCGATGATGTTCATCACTTCCGATTCGCCCGGGCGCTCGCGGCGCTTGTCGACGATCGCCAGCGGCGCGTTGTCGAGGCGCTTGGCGAGCGCACGCGCGCGCACCACGCCACCCACGTCGGGCGAGACGACCATCAGCTTGTGCTCACCGAACCGCGCCTGGATGTCCGCCGCCATCACCGGCGCGGCATAGAGGTTGTCGGTGGGGATATCGAAAAAGCCCTGGATCTGCCCGGCGTGGAGATCGACCGACAGCACGCGGTCGGCGCCTGCCACGGTGATGAGGTTGGCGACCAGCTTGGCCGAGATCGGGGTGCGCGGCCCCGGCTTGCGGTCTTGCCGGGCATAGCCGAAATAGGGGATCACCGCGGTGATGCGCCGCGCCGAAGCCCGTTTCAGCGCATCGATGCAGATCAGCAGTTCCATCAGATTGTCGTTGGCGGGATAGCCGGTCGACTGGATGACGAACACATCCTCGCCGCGCACATTCTCGTGAATCTCGACGAAGATTTCCTCGTCGGCAAAGCGGCGCACGCTGGCATCGGTCAGCGGCATTTCCAGATAGGCGGCGATGGAACGCGCCAGCGGCAGATTGCTGTTGCCGGAAAGGATTTTCATGTGGCTTCCCCGTTGCCTTGATCGCGCCCGCCTTAGCCAGATGGTCCGCAAACCGGAAGATGAAACTTTGATGAAATGCAGGCGGCGGCTCGCCCCTTCCCATCAAAAGCTGTTGCCGCTCCCCTGGCCAGCCCCTATCCCGCAGCCATGACCGACCGGCTTATCATCACGCTTGTCCAGTGCGGGCAGACCATGGGCGATCTGGCACGCAATGCCGATGCGATGCTGCAGGCGCGCGCCGAGGCGCAGGATTGCGACCTTGTCGTCTTTCCCGAGTTGCAGCTGATCGGCTATCCGCCCGAAGACTTGGTGCTGAAACCGGCGCTGATCGCCCGCGCGCAGGAGCAGCTCGAGCGGCTCGCAGCGGCCACGGCCGATGGCGGTCCGGCCATGCTGGTGGGCAGCGTCTTCCAGCGCGAGGGCGCGCTTTACAACGGAATCGCGCTGCTCGACGGCGGGCAGATCGCGGCGGTGCGGCTGAAGCACGAGCTGCCGAACTATGGCACGTTCGACGAGAAGCGGCTGTTCGCCTCGGCCCCGCTGCAATCACCGGTACCGTTCCGCGGCGTGCTGCTGGGCCTGCCGCTGTGCGAGGACATCTGGTTCCCCAGGGTATGCGGCCATCTGAAGGCGATGGGGGCTGAGCTGCTGATCGCGCCGCATGGCAGCCCTTACGAGATCGAGAAGGACGACCGCCGCCTGCACAATGTCGCCCGCGCCCGCGTCGCCGAAACCGGGCTGCCGCTGGTGTTCCTCAACCGTATCGGCGGGCAGGACGAGCTCGTGTTCGATGGCGCGTCGTTCGTGCTCAACGCCGATGGATCGCTGGCCCATCAGCTGCCCGACTGGGAGGCCGCGACGGTGCGCACCGAATGGACGCGCACGCAGAGCGGCTGGCATTGCGCGCCGGGCGAAATCCATGCGCTCGATCCGTTCCCGCAGGATGTCTATCACGCGATGATCGTGGGCTTGCGCGATTACGTGAATTCCAATGGCTTTCCCGGCGTGGTGCTGGGCCTGTCAGGCGGCATCGACAGCGCGCTGTCTGCCGCCGTCGCGGTCGATGCACTGGGCGCGGACCGGGTGTGGTGCGTGATGCTGCACAGCCGTTATACGAGCCAGGAGAGCCTCGACGATGCCGCCGAATGCGCACGGCTGCTCGGCTGTCGGCTCGACACGATCGGAATCGCACCTGCGGTCGAGGCGTTCGATGCGATGCTGGCCCCCAGCTTTGCCGGACGCGCGCCCGACCTCGCCGAAGAGAATATCCAGTCGCGCATCCGCGCGGTCACGCTGATGGGGCTGAGCAACAAGTTCGGCCCGATGCTGCTCACCACCGGCAACAAGAGCGAGATGAGCGTCGGCTATGCCACCATCTATGGCGACATGTCGGGCGGCTATAATGTGCTGAAAGACGCGTACAAGCTGACGGTGTTCGACCTGTCGCGCTGGCGCAACGCCAACAAGCCGCCGCTGGGCCTTGGCCCCGATGGCCCGGTCATGCCCGAAAGCGTCATCACCAAGCCGCCGAGCGCCGAACTGCGCCCCGACCAGCGCGACGACGACAGCCTGCCGCCCTATGAAATCCTCGACCCGATCCTGCACGGCCTGGTCGAGGAGGAACTGAGCGTCGCCGAGATCGTCGCGCGCGGCTTTGACGAGGCGACCGTCGCGCGGATCGAACGATTGCTCTACCTCGCCGAATACAAGCGCCGCCAGGCCCCGCCGGGGGTGAAGCTGGGCATCCGCAATTTCGGCCGCGACCGGCGCTATCCGATCACCAACCGGTTCCGGACGGCGTAGACGCCGCGCCGATTTTCGGCTAGAATTCTGGCCGAAAGGAATCTTATGCGCCACGTGCCCGTCGCCATCTTCAAGGACAAGGTGTCCGAATTCATCGCAGCTGCCGAGCAGGGTGATGAGATCGTCATCACGCGTCACGGCAAGGCCGCTGCCAAGCTGGTGCCGATCATCGATCAGGATGAGGTCGAAGAGCGCGGGCGCAAGGCCTGGGAGGCTCTCGCGCAATTGCGCGAAGAATTACGCGCAGAGGGCAAGACGGCGACGATCGAGGAGATGATCGCCTGGAAGAACGAGGGTCGGCGTTGAAGCTTTGCGTCATCGACGCAAGCGTCGTCGGCCCGATGATCCTCCCAGACGAAGCCCCCGACATTCCGCCGCAACTTATGCCTGTGATGGTCGAGGGGCGCGCGCTGGTTCCCCAACACTGGCGGCTTGAGGTTTTGAACCTTGGCCGTACGGCCCTGCGCCGGAAGCGAATCGATGCCCAAAGGCTCGAAAGAGCACTGAGCATCCTCTCCGACTACCGCATCCATCTGGACGACGGCACGAACCGGCATGCATGGGGGGCGTGCATGGAACTGGCGGCACGTCATGATCTGACCGCCTATGATGCGGCCTATCTGGAGCTTGCCATCCGGGCAGAAGCGCCGTTGATGACTCTCGACAAGGCGCTGGCTAAGGCCGCACGCCACGAAAAGCTGGAATTGATTGCATAATGACCATCACCCGTTTCGCCCCGTCCCCCACCGGGCATCTGCATATCGGCAATATCCGCACCGCGCTGCACAACTGGATGTGGGCGAAGAAGACCGGCGGCACGTTCATCCTGCGCATCGACGATACCGATGCCGAGCGCAGCCGCGAGGAATATGTCACCGGCATCCGCGCCGATCTTGCCTGGCTGGGGCTCTCGCCCGATGCCGAATATCGCCAGTCCGAGCGCAGCGCGCTGTACGAGGCGGCGTTCGAGCGACTGCGCGACGCGGGCCGGGTCTATCCGTGCTACGAGACCGCGCAGGAGCTCGACCTCAAGCGCAAGATCGCGCTCGGGCGCGGCCTGCCCCCGGTGTACGACCGCGCCGCGCTGAACCTCAGCTACGCCGAGCGCGCCGACCTGGAGGCGCAGGGGCTGAAACCGCACTGGCGGTTCAAGCTTGACCATGACGAAGCCATCGCCTGGGACGACCTGGTCCGCGGACCCCAGAGATTCGAGGCTACGAGCCTGTCCGATCCCGTCATCCGCCGCGCCGATGGCAGCTGGCTCTACATGCTCCCCTCCGCGATCGATGACGTCGATATGGGCATCACGCATGTCGTGCGCGGCGAGGACCATGTGTCGAACACCGCCGTCCAGCTGCAGATGTTCACCGCTCTGGGCAGCACGCCGCCGCGCTTCGCGCACGAGGCGCTGCTCACCGGCGCGGAGGGCAAGCTCTCGAAGCGGCTCGGCTCGCTCGGCGTGGGCGAGCTGCGCGACAAGCACATCTTGCCGCAGGCGATCGTCGCGCTGCTCGCGCGGCTGGGCACCTCGGACCCGGTCGAGCCGCTGCATGATCGCGCCGCGCTGCTCGAGACGTTCGATTTCGCGCGCTTCGGCCGCGCGCCCGCGCGCTTTGCCGAGGAGGATCTGGAGCGGATCAACCGCCAGCTCGTCCACAGCGCCGATCATGCTCTGGTCGCCGACCAGCTCCCGCCGGAGATCGACGAGGCGATCTGGCATGCGATTCGCCCCAATATCGCGCATCTGGGCGAGGTCGGCGATTACTGGCGGATCATCACCGGGCCGGTCGATGCGCCCGCGCCCGAGCCGGAGGACGCTGCCTATCTGGCCGAGGCGCGCAGCGTTCTGGAAGGTCTTGAATTCGGCCCCACGGTCTGGAAGGACTGGACCGAGGCCTTGAAAGCGAGCACCGGACGCAAGGGCAAGACGCTGTTCCTGCCGCTGCGCCGCGCGCTCACCGGCATGGACCATGGCCCCGACATGGCGGAGCTGCTGCCGCTGATCGGCAAGGATCGGGCGCTCGAGCGTCTGGGGGGATAGCTTGGCTTTTTGGTCCCTCGACTTGAGCCAAAGGGCCAAGTCGAGGGACGTATGCGCCGCCCGGCCAATCAGCTGCGCAGCAGCTCGTTGATGCCGGTCTTGGAGCGGGTCTGCGCGTCCACGGTCTTGACGATCACCGCGCAATAGAGCGAGGGGCCCGGCGTGCCATCGGGCAGCGGCTTGCCGGGCATCGCGCCGGGCACGACCACCGCATAGGGCGGCACCTTGCCGTAATGCACCTCGCCGGTGGCGCGATCGACGATCTTGGTCGACGCACCCAGATACACGCCCATCGAGAGCACCGCGCCCTCGCCGACGATCACGCCCTCGGCCACTTCCGAACGCGCGCCGATGAAGCAATTATCCTCGATGATCACCGGTCCGGCCTGGAGCGGTTCGAGCACGCCGCCGATGCCGACGCCGCCCGAGATGTGCACGTTGCGACCGATCTGCGCGCAGCTGCCGACGGTGGCCCAGGTATCGACCATCGTGCCTTCGCCGACATGCGCACCGATATTGACGAAGCTGGGCATTAGCACCGCGTCCTTGGCGATGAACGCACCGCGGCGTGCCACGGCACCGGGAACAGCGCGGAATCCTGCCGCCTTGAATTCGTCCGCGCTCCAGCCGTCGAACTTGCTCGGCACCTTGTCCCACCAGCTCGCGCCGCCCGGCGCGCCGCTGATCAGGTCCATCGGGTTCAAGCGGAACGAGAGCAGCACCGCCTTCTTGAGCCACTGGTTGACCTGCCAGCCGCCCTGACCATCGGGCTCGGCGACGCGCGCCGCACCGCTGTCGAGCAGGTTCAGCGCTTCGAGGACGTCGGCGCGCACGGGGCTGTCGGCGCCGGTGTCGAGGCTGTCGCGGCCTTCCCAGGCGGCTTCGATACGGGCTTGCAGGGTATCGGTCATGCAGAAGTCTCCTCGGTCAGCGCCGCGAGCCACTCGCCCAGCGCGGTAATTTCATGGTCGATATAGTCGTGATCGTGCTCGTGATTGCCGCCGTCCGAGCCGTTGTTCATCCACACCGTGGTCATGCCGAGCTGCTTGGCGGGCCTGAGGTTGCGCGCCAGATCGTCGACGAACAGGGCCGACGCCGGATCGATGTCGAGCGCATCGACCAGGCTCGCATAGGCGGCGGCATCGGGCTTGGGCCGGTATTGCGTCGCGTGAATGTCGTGGATCGCCTCGAACTGGTCCACGAGCCCCAGCCGGTCAAGCACGCGCGATGCATATTTGACATCGCCATTGGTGAAGATGAGCTTGCGCCCCGGCAGCCGAGACAGGCCCTGCGCGGTGATCGAGCAGGGCGAAACGCGGCCCATGTCGATATCGTGCACATAATCGAGGAAATGGTGCGGATCGACGCCATGGTCGAGCATGAGACCCGCCAGCGTCGTGCCGTGCCGGTAGTAATAATCCTTCTGGATGCGCCGGGCCTCGACCAGATCGACCTTCATCAGCTCGGACACATATTGCCCCATGCGCTCGTCGATCAGCGCGAACAGGTCGGTCTCCGCCGGGTAGAGCGTGTTGTCCAGATCGAAGATCCAGGTGCGGACATGATCGAAGGGCGGGCGCATGATGGCCAAAGCGCCTAGACCGGCTGAGGCGCATCGGCAAGCCGCCATTCGGCCTGCACGGACGGATCGGATTCGCTCGCTGCCCGGTTGGCGCGTTCCGCCATCGCCCGCGCCGGATCGAGCCGCCCCAGTGCCCAGACCGCCGCGCCGCGCACCACCGGATCGGGATCATCGAGCAGCGCGGTGACCGGCGCGACCAGCGCCGCATCGCCGCTATTGCCCGCCGCGACAGCCGCATTGCGTACCATCCGCCCGCGCCCGCTGCGCTTGATCGGTGAGCCCGAGAACAGCGCGCGGAAACCGGCATCGTCGAGTGCCAGCAGATCGGCGAGCGAGGGCGCAACCAGCTCGGCGCGCGGCAGGAAGGCCCGGTTGCGGTGCGCGGCATCGGCGAACTTGTTCCACGGGCAGACCGCGAGGCAATCGTCGCAGCCGTACACATGGTTGCCGATGCCTTCGCGCAGCTCGAGCGGAATCGGCCCGGCATGCTCGATCGTCAGATACGAGATGCAGCGGCGGGCATCGAGCCGATAGGGCGCCGGAAACGCATCGGTCGGGCACACCGTCTGGCAGGCGGTGCACGATCCGCAGCGGTCGCGCCCCGCGCCGCTCGGCGCGAGCTCGAGCGTGGTATAGATCGCGCCGAGGAACAGCCAGCTGCCATGGCTGCGGCTGACCAGGTTGGTATGCTTGCCCTGCCAGCCGAGGCCCGCGGCCATCGCGAGCGGCTTTTCCATCACCGGCGCGGTATCGACGAACACCTTCACCTCGGCGTCGCTCACCTGCTCGACGATCCAGCGCGCGAGTGCCTTGAGCGCGGACTTGACCGTCTTGTGATAATCGCCGCCCTGCGCATAGACCGAGATGCGCGCGCGATCGGGATGCTCGGCCAGCGCGAACGGATCGCGCCCCGGCGCATAGCTCATCCCTAGCATGATCACCGAGCGCACATCGCTCCACAGCACCTTCGGCTCGGCGCGCTGGTCGGCGCGCCCCTCCATCCACAGCATGTCGCCATGGCAGCCACCCTCGAGCCATTGCTGGAAGCGCGCGGCATTCTCGGGGCCGAGCGTCGCGGGCGCAAAGCCGCAATTGGCAAAGCCCAGCTTCGCCGCTTCCGCCGCTATTTCCGCCTCAAGGTTTCGCTTGCCGCTCGCCATGCTCATCCGCTACCCGATTGGCGGGCCGCAACCAAGTGCGACGGCCCGCCGGAGAGACGCTTGAGCAAGGATCGCCCGTGACCGCCAACGCCATCGAAGCGCATGGCCTCGTCAAAATTTTCGGGCGGCAGCGCGCGGTGGACGGGGTGGACCTGACCGTTCCCGCCGGCAGCATCTTCGGCATTCTCGGCCCCAATGGTGCAGGCAAGACCACGACGCTGCGCATGTTGCTCGGCATTGTCGATCCCGACGAGGGGACGCGCACCCTGCTCGGCACCGATCATCCGCTCGATGTCGCGCGGCGGGTCGGCTATCTGCCCGAGGAGCGCGGGCTCTACCCTTCGATGAAGGCCTATGACGCCATCGCCTTCATGGGCGCGCTGCGCGGGCTGCCGCTCGCCGAGGGGCGCAAGCGCGGCCGCGCGATGCTCGAGGAGCATGGCCTGGGCAAGGCGGCGGACAAGGAGGTGCGCACGCTCTCCAAGGGCATGGCGCAGACGGTGCAACTGCTCGGCACTCTGGTGCACGATCCCGAGCTGATCGTGCTTGACGAGCCGTTTTCCGGCCTCGACGCGCTCAACCAGGCCAAGCTCGAACGGATGATCCGCGCCCAGGCGGCACGCGGCGTTACCGTGATCTTCTCCACGCACGTCATCGCGCATGCCGAGCGGCTGTGCGAGCGCATCGCGATCATCGCCGGCGGCAAGGTGCCCTTTGCCGGATCGGTATCCGAAGCCCGCGACCGGCTGCGCCCGCAGGTGCGGCTGGAAACGCGCGCGCTCGACGGGCCTTGGCGCGCGGCGCTGCCCGCCGATGCGGTGCCTGAGGGGCATTTCTGGCATTTCACCTTGCCCGAGACCGGGGTCGAGCCGCTGCTGCGCGCGCTGATCGAGGGCGAGGCCGGCATCCAGTCGCTGTCGATCGAGCGGCCCGGGCTGCACGATGCCTTTGTCGCCATCGCCGGGGCCGATGCCGCACGCCAGCTCGAGGAAGACCAGCAGCAGGAGAGCGCCGATGCCTGAATTGCTCCGCGCCTCCTGGGTGATCGCCCGGCGCGACTTTGCCGCGATCATCTTTTCCAAGGCGTTCTTCTTCTTCCTCCTGGGCCCGATCTTCCCGCTCGCGATCGGCATCGCGGCGGGCAGCATCGGCGGGCAGGTCGCGCGCGATATCGACAAGAACAGCTTCGCGCTGGTGATGGATGCGGCCGACAGCGCCGCCGCGCTCAAGGCGCGCACCAGCCTGGCAAAGCAGCTGGGCGAACAGCGCGTGCCGGTGCTGGTCGCGGTCCAGACCGACAATCCCGATAGCGTGATCAAATCGGGCGAGGATACGCGCTATCTGGGCGTGCTCACCGGGAGCCTGGCCGAGCCGAGGCTGATCGGCACGAAGGACGAGGTCGAGCGGTGGAAAGGCCCGCTCGAGCTACTGGTCGAGCGCGCGCGCGAAGGCGATAGTGCCGCCCCGGCGCGGATCACGACGCGGCTGGTCACCGAAAGCAGCGGCTCGGTCGAGCAGGGCCGGCTGGTCACCGCGCAGGTCGGCCAGGCGCTGCTGGTGCTGCTCACCATGCTGCTCGCAGGGATGGTGCTGTCCAACCTGGTCGAGGAAAAGACCAACAAGATCATCGAGATCCTCGCCGCCGCAGTGCCGATCGACGCGATCTTCCTCGGCAAGCTGTTCGCGATGCTGGGCATGGCGATGATCGGCATTGCCTGCTGGACCTCGCTCGCGCTCGTCGCGATCCTGCTCGCGGCCAATGGCCTGCCGCCATTGCCGATGCCCGCGATCGGCTGGCCCGCCTTCCTGGCTTTGGGCGTCGCCTATTTCGCCATGGCCTATCTGCTGCTCGGCTCGCTGTTCCTCGGCATCGGATCGATGGCGAGCACGGTGCGCGAGGTACAGACATTGTCGATGCCCGCGACCATGGGCCAGCTGGTGTTCTTCTTCCTCGCCTCGTTCTCGGTCACCCGGCTGGGCGAGCCGATCGAGCTGGTCGCGGCGATCTTTCCGTTCAGCTCGCCCTTCGCGATGCTGGCGCGCGCGGCGCAGCAGGACGTGCTGTGGCAGCACTTGCTCGCGCTTGGCTGGCAGGCCTTCTGGGTGCTGCTGCTGATCCGCTTCGGGGCAAAGCTGTTCCGCCGCAACGTGCTCAAATCGGGCGGCGGCAAGCGCGGGCTGATCGCAGGGATGTTCGCGCGCAACTGACGCAAAAAGGGCCGCGACGGCATCACGGCGCGGCCCCTTTGCTGGCTGCTGGCCAAATCAGTACATGTGCTGGCCGCCGTTGATCGACAGCGTCGATCCGGTGATGAACGCGGCTTCCTCGGCGGTCAGGAACACCACGCCGCGCGCGATTTCCTCGGCCTGGCCAAGCCGTCCGACCGGGATCTGCGCGACGATCTTGTCCATCACGTTCTGGGGAATGGTCGAGAGCATTTCGGTCGCGATATAGCCCGGCGCGATCGCGTTCGCGGTGACGCCATATTTCGCGCCTTCCATCGCCAGCGACTTGGTGAAGCCGTGGATGCCCGACTTGGCGGCGGCATAGTTGACCTGGCCGATCTGCCCGCCCTGGCCGTTGACCGAGCCGATATTGACGATGCGACCCCAGCCACGCGTGCGCATGCCGGGGAAGCACGCCTTGGCCATGTTGAAACAGCCGGACAGGTCGACGCGAATCACTTCGTCCCACTGTTCCCAGGTCATCTTCATCATCGTGGCATCACGGGTGATGCCGGCGTTGTTGACCAGGATGTCGACCGGGCCATGATCCGCCTCGATCCTGGCGACCGCGTCCATGCTCTGCTGGTGATCGCCCACATCCCATTTCTGCACCGCGATTCCGGTGCGATCGGAAAAGGCCTTTGCCGCCTCGTCATTGCCACCATAGCTGGCGATGACATGCGCGCCGGCATCCTTGAGCGCCAGGCTGATCGCCTCGCCAATGCCGCGCGTCCCGCCAGTCACGATTGCGATTCGGCCCATCTTCATCCTCCTCCTTGCCCGGAAATCGGTGCATTCGCGGCCACACTAGGAAGGCGTCGCGCGCAAGACAAGTTGACGCGGACGGGAAGTGTTAGCGGCGCAACTTCGGGTTCACGCGAAGACGCGAAGGCGCGAAGAAATCCGTTCTCCGGCGAAAGCCGGAGTCCAGAAGCGATGTAGAGCAACCGGATTCCTGGGCTCCGGCTTTCGCCGGAGAACAGCGTTCCAGATCGAGAATCTTCGCGCCTTCGCGTCTTCGCGTGAACCAAAAAAGGCGGCACCTTGCGGCACCGCCCCTTTGGTTCGACGATCGATCCCGCCGTTACTTGGTGCGCAGGCGCACAGGCAGGAACTGCGGCTGGCCGGTGCGGCGCTGGACGCGCAGCAGCACCGCCTCGCGATTGGCCGAACGTGCCTCGGCGATCACGCGGTCGACCTCGGCCGAGGTGGCGACCGGGCGGTTGTTGATCGAGAGGATCACGTCGCCCCGGCGAATGCCCTTGGTAGCGGCATCGCCCGACGGATCGACCGCCGCGACGACCACGCCCTTGAGCTCGGGCGGCACACCGATCTGGCGCGCGATCTGCGGGGTCAGTTCGGTCACAGCCATGCCCAGCGCCTGGCGTGTGGCGGTTTCGCTGTCCTGTTCGTCCTGGTCGGAGAAGTCTTCCGCCGCTTCGGGGTTGAAGGTCTGCGCGGCGAGCTCTTCCTCGCTCGGACGGCGGCCCACGGTGGCGTTGAGCGTCAGCCGCTCGCCATTGCGGATGACGACGACGGGGATGCGCTTGCCCGGCGCGGTGTTGGCGACGATGAACGACAGCGTCTGGTCGGGGGTAACATCCTTGCCATCGACCGAAACCACGACGTCGCCCGCCTTGATGCCAGCCTTTTCGGCGGCTTCACCCGGCTCGACGCGCTGGACGAATTCGCCACGGCGCTTGGGCAGGCCGAGCGATGCGGCGAGATCATCGGTCAGCGGGTTGATGCCGATGCCGAGATAGCCGCGCTCAATCGCCGAGCCGCTGCGCAGCTTCTCGACGATGGGCGCTGCGACCTCTGCGGGAATCGCGAAGCCGATGCCGACGCTGCCGCCGGTGGGCGAGATGATGGCGTTGTTGATGCCGATGACATTGCCATTGAGGTCGAACATCGGGCCGCCCGAATTGCCGCGGTTGATCGCGGCGTCGGTCTGCAGATAGCGGTCATAGGCGCCGCCCTGGCCGGTGTTGCGATAGACCGCCGAGATGATGCCCGAGGTCACCGTGCCGCCGAGGCCGAACGGGTTGCCGATCGCGATGATCCAGTCGCCGACGCGGGTCTTGGTCGAATCGCCGAAGCGCACGAACGGGAAGGGCTTGGTGCCGCTGATCTTGAGCACCGCCAGATCGGACTGCGGATCGCGGCCGATCAGCCGGGCGGGATATTCGGTGCCATCGGGCATGGTCACGGTGATCGATTCGACCGAGGCATTGCCTTCGGCGGCGATCACGTGGTTGTTGGTGACGACATAGCCATCGGCCGAAATGATGAAGCCCGATCCCAGCGACTGCGCCTCGCGCGTGCCGCCGCCACCGCCTTCGGGTGCGCCGAAAAGGCCGCCGAACGGGGTTCCGGCAAACGGGTTGTTGGGCACGCGCACGCGCTGGCGCGTCGAGATGTTGACCACCGCGGGCTGCAACTGCTCGGTCAGATCGGCAAAGCTCATCGGCGCGCCGGGACGGGGGGCTGCGGCGAGCATCGCGCTCTGGTCGTTCTGCGCCACCTGCGCGCCCAGCGGCTGGCCCGTCGCCAGAACGATCGCGCTGCCACCCAGCAAAAGGGCCGACGTCACTGCATAGGCATATCGCACGTACAAATCCTCTTCATCTACAAGAAGCGACCATCGGCGTGCCCCAGAACGCCGGAAAACCGGCACACGCCATGGCAATATTCGGTTTGCAATCCGCGCCTGAACGCAGATTGAATGATGGGCGCGGATTCACGCGCCCGGGCTCTTATCGGTTCCCCCGACCCTGAAATTCCCGCAGATATTCGTTGTTCGGCGACAGGATGATCGAGGTTTCGCCCGATCCTCCCAGGAACGTCCGCTCATAGCTCTGCATCGCGCGGTAGAATTCATAGAAGGACGCATCCTTGCCGAAGCTGTTGGCGTAGGTACGCGATGCGGATGCATCGGCCTCGGCCCGGATGATCTGGGCGTTCTTCTGGCCCTGCGCCGTGATCGTGCGCGCTTCCTGCTCGCGTGCGGTGCGCATGCGCTGGAACGCGCTCTGCAGCGGCGTGCCCTGCGGCAGGTCGGCGCGCTTGATCTGCACGTCGACGATCTGCGCGCCGTATTGCGCCGCAATGCGATCAAGCCCAGCCTGGATGCGGTCCATGATGCCGCCGCGTTCGGGGCTCAGCAAGGCGGCGAACTGGCGCTTGCCGAGCTCGTTACGCAGCGCCGAACCCAGGATCGGGCGGAGCTCCGCCGCGACGCGCTCGACGCTTCCGGCCGAGACGTACATGCGCTCGGGATCGACGATGCGGAAGCGGGCATAGGCATCGACCTCTAGCCGCAGCTGGTCGGTGGAGAGCACCTGCTGCTGCTCCATCTCGACCGCGATCACGCGCTTGTCGACCCACACGATCTGCTCGGCGAACGGAATGCGCGCGATCAGGCCCGCACCGGTCTTCCCGAATTCTTCATTGTCGCGATAGACGTTGAAGGTGCGCACCGGCTGGCCGAAGCGGACGATCACCGCCTGCTTGGTTTCGGGCACGATCGCGACCGAGCTGGCGATGACGATCAGCACCAGGGCGAGAAGGCCCAGCAGCAGCATGGGGCGTTGCATCAGGCCGTTCATCAGTTCGAGCCTCCCTGCGCACGAGGAGCTTCGACGGTTGTGCTCTCCTGCATCTTCTTGCGCAGCTCGGGCAGCGGCAGATACGGGGTCACATTGCCCGGTTCGATGATCGTTTTGTCAAGCTTGGACAGCACCCGCTCCATGGTCTCGTAATACATGCGGCGACGCGTCACTTCGGGCGCGAGGCGATATTCCTCGTACACCTTGTCGAACGCGGCGGCCTCGCCCTGGGCAGCGGCGGTGAGCTGCTGCGCATAGGCGCGCGCCTCGTTGAGATAGGTCTGCGCTTCCTGCTGCGCGGCGGACACGGCCTTGAACGCCTCGTTCACCGCTTCGGGCGGGTCGGCCTTCTTGATCGCGACGCCCTGCACCTGGATGCCCGAACGATAGCTGTCGAGCAGCTCCTTCATCCGCTGCTCAACCTTCTGCTCGACCTCGATACGGCCGGGGCCGATGGCATCGTCGAGCGTCACTTCGGCGACGCTGGCGCGCATCGCGGCTTCGGCGGCCTCGCGGATCGTCGCTTCGGGGTCGGCCAGCTGGAACAGGTAGAGCGTGGGGTCCTTGATCGTCCAGCGCACCGAATAGGCGAGATCGACGAGATTCTGGTCGCCGGTGAGGATCAGGTTTTCCTGCGTGCCTGCGGCGGGAATGTCGATGGTGCGGATGTTCTGCACGTCGACCGTCTCGAACGATTCGATCGGCGCGGGCAGCGTCAGCGCGATGCCGGGCTCGACCGTGCGCGAATAGCTGCCGAGGAAGGTGACGACGCCGCGCTCCTGCGGGCCGACGCGGTGGAAGCTCGACAGCACCAGCCAGGCGACGACGACCGCGCCGATCGCGATCGGCACATAGCTCTTGCCATTGGGACGCTTGGGCAGGCCGCCAAAGCCGCCGCCGCGGAAACCACCGCCGCCTCCGCCGCCCGGGCGACGCTTGAACAGGTCCTCGATATTGTTGGGCTTGCGGCCGCCGCTGCCGCCATTGCCGGAAGGCTGCCAGGGGTTGCGCGGACCGCCGCCGTTGGAACCGCCGCCGGTTCCGCCGCCATCGCTGCCACCCGAACCGGAATCGCCGGAGCCGCCCGAACCTCCCGATCCGCTGCCCCAGGGGCTGTTATTGGCCATCGTCAATATGCGGGGGAACCACCCGGTCAGTCTTGTCATAGGACCTTTATAGGTTGTGCCTTCGCAAAAAACAGGGGGTTCGTGCGCTTGTATTGTGCGTTGACCCGCATTTCGTCTAGGCGGGGCGGAGCGATCACGAGCAGAGCTGGCTCGGGGGCGCACACCGCTTCATGCGCGAGGAACTGATGGCAGAGCTGAACGAGATCGAGGCCGTAGCGGCAGGCGCCAGCGAAGGACGCGCCAGCGCGGTCAAGCTGCGCGATGGCGGCGTGGTATCGCTGGTGCTCGACGTGGCAGGGCTCGAGCCGCTTGCGCGCGACAGACTGGAGATTGCGGTCAAGGGCGCGTTGCTCAAGCTCGAGGGTGTGAGCAAGGTGCAGGTCGCGATGACCGCCGAGCGTCGCCCGCCCCGGCTGATCGTGGTGGGCTCTGGCAAGGGCGGGGTCGGCAAGTCGACCTTTTCGGCCAATCTCGCGGTCGCACTGCACCGTGCCGGGCGCAAGGTCGGGCTGGTCGATGCCGATATCTATGGTCCGTCGCAGCCGCGCCTGTTCGATTGCGAGGATGTGAAGCCCACCGCGCGCGACCAGAAGCTGGTGCCAGTGCCCAATGATTATGGCGTGCCGATCCTCTCTATGGGGCATCTGGTGCAGCCGGGCCAGGCGATCGCGTGGCGCGGGCCGATGGCGGGCAATGCGCTGGGCCAGCTGATCGACGCGCATTGGGGCGACGTGACCGACATCATCGTCGACCTGCCGCCGGGCACGGGCGACGTGCAGCTTTCCATGCTGCAGAAGCACAAGCCCGCCGGCGCGGTGATCGTGTCCACCCCGCAGGATCTGGCATTGATGGACGCGGTGCGCGCGATCAGCCTGTTCGAACAGGGCAGCGTTCCCATCATCGGGCTGATCGAGAACATGGCCGGCTATGTCTGCCCACATTGCGGCGAGCTGTCCGATCCGTTCGGCATCGGCGGCGCGGAAGCGGCGGCCAAGTCGATGAACCTGCCGTTTCTTGGCCGGGTGCCGCTCGACATGGCGATCCGCAAGTCATCGGACGCGGGCGTGCCGCCGGCCTCGGGCGAGGGGCTGATCGCCGATGCGTTCGGCAGCATCGCCGCGCGCATCTCGACCTGGATCGACAACCGCTTCGGTAAGGCGGGCTGAGCGACCATGGCGCTGATCACGCGGCGCGGGCTGCTGATCACGGCGGCGGCCGGGGCGGGATTGACCGTCGCCTGGGCACTTTGGCCGCGCCGCTATGACGATTCGCCCGGCTTTGCCGAAGGCGAGGCGGCCTTCGGCGCGTTCCTGCGCATCGCCACCAACGGCACGGTGATCGTCGGCAATCCGCATTGCGAAATGGGCCAGGGCGTGGGTACCGTGCTCGCGCAGATCGTGGCGGAAGAGCTGGGCGCGGACTGGCGCACGATCGCACTCGAACCCGCGCCGCCCGTTCCGGTCTTTGCCAACAACCGGCTGGCGAGCGAATGGATGCCACTGCTGATGCCGAGCGGATGGACGCTTCAGCCCGACGAGAACGACATCCTGATCCGCCGCTGGGCGGCGATGCGCGATTTTGTCGTAACCGCAGGCGATACCGAAGTGATCGCGTACGAGCCGAGCTATCGTGCCGCAGCGGCGACCGCGCGCGCGATGCTGTGCCAGGCGGCGGCGGATCGCTGGGGTGCTGCGGTCGAGGAAACCGATACCCGCGACGGGTTCGTCGTCTGGGGCAACGAGAAGCTGCGCTTTGCCGAGCTGGCCGAAGAAGCGGTGGGCTATCCCGTGCCCAGCCCGGCGCCGTTGCGCACCACCCTGCCCGGCAATGTCCGCGCCGAACCGATCGGCGATGCGCCACCGTTCGCGCGGCTCGACCTGCCCGCCAAGGTCGATGGCAGCGCCAGCTTTGCGGGTGATGTGCGCCTGCCCGACATGGTCTATGCCGCGATCCGCCAGGGGCCGGTCGGCGCGGTGCGTCTCGAAAGCGTCAGCCGCAAGCCGGCGGACGGTGTCACCGGACTGATCGACGTGGTCCAGGGCGAGGACTGGGTGGCGGCGGTCGCAACCAGCTGGTGGGGCGCGGACAAGGCGGTGCGGCTATTGCGCCCGCGCTTCGCGCATATCGGCGGAAAGCTTAGCGGCGAACAGATTGCCGAGCGGCTCGACAAGGCGCTCGACGGGCCGGACAAGGGCGGACGAACCGGCTACCGGATGTTCGCGCGCGGCGAGGAGGATGCAGGCTTTGCCTCCGCCAAGGGGCTGGCGGCGCGCTACGCCATCGCCGCCGCGCCGCATGCGACGCTGGAGACGGGCGCCGTCACCGCGCGCTTTGCCGACAACCGGCTGGAGCTATGGGTCGCGAGCCAGGCCCCGCAGGTCGCGCGCCGCCGCGCCGCCGCCGCGCTCGGCATTCCTCTTGCCAATGTGCAGATCTATCCGATGCCCGCAGGCGGATCCTTCGACCGCAGGCTCGACGACGATCTGGTCGCCCCTGCCGCGATCCTCGCGCGCGATCTGCGCCGCCCGGTGCAGCTCATGCGCTCGCGCCTGGAGGAATCCGCGCGCGACCCGGTGCGCACGCCCGCCGCCGCGCGCGTCGCCGCGCTGACCGACACCGAGGCGAACATCCGCGCGCTTTCTATCAAGATTGCCTGCCCGCCCAGCGCACGCGAATTCGCGCAGCGGCTGTTCGAGGACGCGCATCCGACGGACGCGATCGAGACGACCAGCGGCGAAGCCGACCGCATGGCGGTGGCAGGCGCGATGGTGCCCTATGACATCCCGCATCTCGCGATCGACCATTATCCGGTGCGCATCGACGTGCCGACGGGGCGCTGGCGCGGCAACGCGGCAAGCTATGGCGTGTTCGTCACCGAAACCTTTATCGACGAGCTGGCATCGCGCGGACGGCGCGAGCCCTTGTCCTACCGGGTGCAGATGCTGGGCCAGAATATCCGCCTCGCCAATTGCCTCACCCGCGTCGCGGGGCTGGGCGAATGGGATGGCGGCATGGACAATAGCGGCCAGGGCGTCGCCTGCTGTTCGTGGAACGGCGCGCATATCGCGGTGATCGCCAGCGCCTCGCGCGCGAGCGACGGCGCGCAGGGCGGCACCGGGCGCGGCGGCTTCCGGGTGGAGCGGCTTTCCGCCGTGGTCGATGCCGGACGCATCATCAATCACGACATAGCCTTGCAACAGATAGAGGGCGGCATGATATTCGGCCTTGCTATGGCGATGGGGTGCGCCACCGGCTGGACCGATGGCTATCCCGATGCCAGAGCGCTCAATGACCTTTCCCTGCCGCTGCTCGCGGACATTCCGGAGATCCGTGTGGACCTTATCGAAAGCCAGGAGCCGCCTGCGGGGCTGGGCGAGATCGGCGTGCCCGCCGTGGCGCCTGCCATCGCCAATGCGCTCGCTTCGGCAACCGGCCTGCGCCTTCGCCAGCTGCCCCTGCTGTCAGGTGGCCTGTGAGCGATAGCGAAATTTCCCGGTCGGGCATGGCACCGCCGCCCGAGCATCCGCCGATCCTGAAGCCGAAGGTCGGCGTGCTGCTGATCAACCTCGGCACGCCCGCAGCCCCGACGACCAAGGCGGTGCGCGATTATCTGGGCGAGTTCCTCTCGGACAAGCGCGTGGTCGAGATCCCCGCGATCGTCTGGCAGCCGCTGCTGCGCGGCGTCATCTTGAACACCCGGCCGCAGAAATCCGCCGCCGCCTATGCCGAGGTTTGGACCGATCACGGATCGCCGCTGATGGTCTATTCGCGCCGCCAGACCGAGGCGCTGCAGGAGCGGCTGGGCGAAGGCGTGCTGGTCGATCTGGCGATGCGCTATGGCCAGCCCTCGATCGAATCGCGGATCAAGGCGATGAAGGACGCCGGATGCGACCGCATCCTGCTCGCCCCGCTCTACCCGCAATATTCGGGCGCGACCACCGGCACCGCCAACGACAAGGCGTTCGAGGTGCTGCAGGCGATGCGCTGGCAGCCCGCGATCCGCACCTTGCCTGCCTATCATGACGATCCGGCGCATATCGATGCCTTGAAGCGCAATATCGAGCACGCGATCGCCTCGCTCGATTTCGAGCCCGAGGAGATCGTCACCAGCTTCCACGGCATGCCGCTGCGCACGCTGCATCTGGGCGATCCCTATCACTGCCAGTGCCGCAAGACCGCGCGCCTGCTGAGCGAGGCGATGGGGCGCAACCTGATCGTCTCGTTCCAGTCGCGCTTCGGCCGCGCCAAATGGCTCGAGCCTGCGACCGACGCGACGCTCGAGGCCTTGGGGCGCAAGGGCGTCAAGCGCATCGCCATCGTCGCGCCGGGCTTCTCGGTCGATTGCCTCGAAACGCTCGAGGAGCTGGCGATCCAGGGCCGCGAGCAGTTCGAGCATGCAGGCGGCGAGAAATTCGCGTACCTGCCGTGCCTCAATGCCAGCGCCGAGGGGATGGACATGCTCGAGACGCTGGTGCGGCGGGAGCTCGCGGGCTGGATTTGAGGCGGGCTGGGTTTGAGCGAATCCCGCAGCGCCTGGCCCTTCACCCCCGCCCGCTCAGCCTGAGCCTGTCGAAGGCCTCCACCGCCGCTCCGACCAATCCACACGTCACCCCCGCGCAGGCGGGGGTCCCGCTTTCTCGGATCGATCGGCACAAGCAAGCGGGATTCCCGCATTCGCGGGAATGACGATGGTGTGATTGGAACCCTTGGCGCGGGGCCTTCGGCAGGCTCAGGCTGAGCGGCGGTGGTCACAGTTTACACACCCTCGCCCTCGACTTGCCCCCATCGGCGCGGCATACCGGCCCCAGCACGATCAGCAGGGGAATGGCATGTCCGACATCTTTCTAGGCCTGGGCGGCGGCGAGAAGCAGATGCTCGTCCTGTCGCGCGCGAACCGGCACGGGATGATCGCGGGGGCGACCGGCACCGGCAAGACCGTCACGCTGCAGGGCATTGCCGAGAGCTTCTCCGCCGAGGGCGTGCCTGTCTTCGTCGCCGACGTGAAGGGCGACCTGGCCGGCATCGCGATGCCCGGATCGCCCACGCACAAGAACCACGACAAGCTGGTCGCCCGCGCGGCGGAAATCGGGCTGGAGGGCTTTGCCTATTCGGATAACCCGGCGGTGTTCTGGGATCTGTACGGCGAGCAGGGCCACCCCATTCGCACGACGATCAGCGAAATGGGGCCGCTGCTGCTGGCGCGGTTGATGGGCCTCAACGATACGCAGGAAGGCGTGCTCAACATCGCCTTCCGCTATGCCGACGAACAGGGGCTGTTGCTGCTCGATCTGGCCGATCTGCAAGCGGTGCTGGCCTATACGGCGGAGAACGCAAGCGAGCTGTCGGCGCGGTTCGGCAATGTCACCAAGGCCAGCGTCGGCACCATCCAGCGCCAGCTGCTCCAGCTCGAAAGCCAGGGCGCGGCGCAGTTCTTCGGCGAACCGGCGCTGGAGATCGACGATTTCCTGCGCTGCGACGACCAGGGCCGCGGCTATATCAACGTGCTCGCCGCCGACAAGCTGATGCAGAGCCCCAAGCTCTACGCCACCTTCCTGCTCTGGCTGCTGTCCGAACTGTTCGAGACGCTTCCCGAAGTCGGCGACCCCGACAAGCCCAAGCTCGTCTTCTTCTTCGACGAGGCGCATCTGCTGTTCGATGATGTGCCGGAAGCGCTGGAAGAGAAGATCGAGCAGGTCGTGCGCCTGATCCGCTCCAAGGGCGTCGGCGTCTATTTCATCACCCAGAACCCGATCGACATTCCCGAAAAGGTCGCAGGCCAGCTCGGCAACCGCGTGCAGCACGCGCTGCGCGCCTTCACCCCGCGCGACCAGAAGGCGATCAAGGCCGCGGCGGACACCTTCCGCATCAACCCCGATCTCGATGTCGCCACCGCGATCACCGAGCTCAAGGTCGGCGAAGCCTTGGTCTCGACGCTGCTGGAGGACGGATCGCCCTCGATCACCCAGCGCACGCTGATCCGCCCGCCGCGCTCGCGGCTGGGGCCGCTGACGCCCAAGGAGCGCGCGATCATCCAGTCGGTCTCGCCGCACGACGGCAAGTATGACACGCGCGTGGAGCGCGAGTCGGCGATGGAGGTGCTGGCGCACAAGGCTGCCGATGCCGCTGCCGTGGCCGAGGAGGTCGAGGCCAAGGGCAAAGAAGAGGTCGCAAAGCAGCCGCGCAAGACGACATCGGTCTGGGCCAAGGCAGGCAATGCGGCGGCAGGCGCAGCGGCGGCTTCGGCGGGCGCGGTGATCGCGGGCGCGCTGCGCGGCAAGAAGAGCAGCGCGCGTCCGGTCGCGTCGGCGGCGACGGCAGCAGTGGGCGAGGTCGCGACCGAAATCGGCAAGGCGTTCGGCTTTCCGGGCCTGGGCCGCTTCGCGCGCAACCTGCTCGGCGGACTGATGCGATAGGCTTACGCAGCGAGGGTTGCGCACACGTCCCTCGACTTTAGTTCATCCTGAGCGGCTGGCTGGCCAGCCAGTCGAAGGGCTCGGGACAAACGGAGGGGGTGCGTCTCGCCTTTGAACGACCTTTTCCGAGTTCCCGAGCGAAGTCGAGGGACGTCGGCACCCAATCCCCCGGTTCAAACGCTCTGGATATAATCCCTGAGCGCCGCCGCCTCGCTTTCGATCTTGTCGATGCGATACTTGACCAGATCGCCGATCGACACGAAGCCGATCAGCGTCGTCCCCTCCACCACCGGCAGGTGGCGGATGCGCCGCCGGGTCATCAGCGACAGCGCGGACATGACCTGGGTATCGGGCGTGACCGTGATCGCCGGCGCGGTCATCGCCGCCTCGACCGGCTGATCGAGCACCTCTGGCCCTTGGGCGTGCAGCTTGTAGACCAGGTCGCGCTCGGAAAAGATGCCCACCACCTCGCCGTCGCGCACGATGGGCAGCGCGCCGATGCGTTTCTCCGCGAGCAGATTGGCGGCATCGCGCACCGTGGCACTGCACGCGCACTGGTGGACGGTTCCGTCGCGGCCGGAAAGGATATGGGCAATGGTCATGGCAGGCGCTCTCCTTGGGCACAGCCCGGTCGCCTTCTAGGGAGGCAGCGCCGAAACATGAGCGCCGCCAGAGCGACTCAAGGCAGAAGCATCGTCCCACGAAATGCTTGGAAAGAAAAGCCGCGAGCACCTATATCCCTGCCCATGCCGCGCTATTCGAATCTGGACGATCCCGCTTATGCCCGTTTCGCCTGGGGCCGCTATTGGCGCGTCATGGGTTGGATGGCGGCAGTGACCACACTGGCGATCGGGCTCATCCTGGGCACGCTGTTCCTGCTGCACGGGCTGGTCTCGATCCATCTCTATATTGCCGCCGCGCTCGGCATCGGCTTTACCATGCTGCTCACGGCGGCGCTGATGGGGCTGGTCTTCCTGTCCAGCGGCACCGGCCATGACGAATCGATAGACGACGCGCTCGATCCCGACGCGCCTTGAGGGGGTCTTTTTCATGTCCGAACCGACCGGATCGCTGACCGCGGGACGAGAACCCGTGCTGCGCGTGGTGCCCGCGCCTGCCGACATCAACTCGAACGGCCATATCTTCGGCGGCTGGGTGCTGGCGCAGATGGATATCGCAGGCGGCATCGTCGCGGGCCGCGAAGTGCAGGGGCCCTGCGCCACCGTCGCGATCGAGACGATGCAGTTCCTCGCGCCAATCCTGCTGCGCGACATCATCTCGATCTATGGCGAGGTCGAGCGGGTGGGCCGCACCTCGATCGCGATCCGGCTCGACGTGATCGCCACGCGCGGGCGCGGCGCGGAGGAAGTGCGCGTGACCAGCGGGCTCTTCACCTTCGTCGCGCTGGACGAGAACCACCGCCCGAGGCCGATCGTCAGGGAAGCGCCGCTCGCATAATCGTCATTCCCGCGAACGCGGGAATCCCTCTTCTTCAGCAACGGGCGCGCAAAAGCGGGACCCCGCTTTCGCGGGGGTGACGGGTCAGGTGGATGAAAGCTGTATCAGCAGATTCCCCACCGTCTGCACCAGCAGCGCGATGTCGCCATCACGCGAGAGGCGGTGGTCGCCGTCCTTGATCAGCAGAAGCTGCACGTCGGCCGATCGCAGCTGCTTCGTAGTCTCCAGCGCATATTGCCACGGCACGTCGGGGTCGTTCTGCCCCTGGATCAGCCGCACCGGGCCGTCATAGGCGATCTCGCCGATCAGCACGCGGTTGCCCTCGCCCGACTGCCAGAAGCGGCGCGTGGTCACCATCGGCTCTGGGCCATATTCACTCGCGCGCTCGAGCCGCCCTTCGGTGAGGATCGTCATCTTTTCCTCTTGGGAAAAGCCCCACATGGTGAAATCGGGCGCGGCGGCGATGCCGATAATGCCTGCCACGCGCTGCGGCCGCGCGAGCGCGACCAGCAGCGCCAGCCAGCCGCCCATCGACGATCCTATGAGCAGTACAGGGCCGCTCACCACCGTATCGATCAGCGCGAGCACGTCATCGCGCCAGTCGGCCAGCGCCTGATCCTCGAACTTGCCGCTGCTCGCCCCGCACCCGGCATAGTCGAAGCGCAGCATCGCATGGCCGGTCTCCCCCGCCCAGGCGTCGAGCGCGAGCGCCTTGGTGCCGGTCATGTCGCTGGCATAGCCGGGCAGGAAGACAAGCGTCGGCACCCCGGCGCGCTCGGGCGCGGCCCGGCGATACGAATAGACAAGGCGCGGCCGATCGGCGCGGTCGAGAAAGCTGAGGGCGTTGGTCATGGGCTGCGGCTTAGCCGAGTGGCGGCAGCGTGGCTAGCCAAGCGTCTTCCCCTCCCGCACGCGGGAGGGGAAGAGGGGGAAGTCCGCCTCTCCCTCGATGGGAGAGGCAGCGAGGCTTGGCGACGCAGGAGCCTAGCCGCAGCGGTGAGGGTGAGGGTGCGTCCTGGCACTATGGCATGATCCCGAGCGATCACCCCCACCCCACCCTCCCCCATCGAGGGGGAGGGCTTCGGTAGGCGGCCCCTTCGCTAGTGACTCCTTCACCCTTCATCGCTATATCCTCCGCCATGGCGAGCATCCGCACCCTCACTAGCACCACCACTCCGGGTTTCCGGGGGCGGGGCTGCGTGGGCTGAACACGCGGAGCCAGCCACCCGGAGCGGGTGGCGCGGCGTCGGCTCCTCCCCGCACATTCCGGCACGACACACAGGCGCGTAACCCCTTTTGGGGCGCGGCGGTTTGTGCCATGGCGCTGCGACACGAATGGGCGGAACAACAGGAAACACGGCCATGTCCCAGCTTTTGAAGATCAGCCTGCCCGATGGTTCGGTGCGCGAGATGCCGCAAGGGTCCACCCCTGCCGATGTCGCCGCCGCGATCGGCCCCGGCCTTGCCAAGGCGGCGATCGCCGCACGCGTCGATGGCGAGCTGCGCGACATCACCCGGCCGTTCACCGGCGATGCGACGCTGGCCCTGGTCACTGCGAAGGACGAAGCCGATGCGCTGGAGCTCGCGCGGCACGATTTCGCGCATGTGCTCGCCGAAGCGGTGCAGAACCTGTTCCCGGGCACGCAGATCACCTTCGGCCCTTCGACCGACGACGGCTTCTATTACGATTTCGCGCCGAAAGAGCGCCCTTTCACCGACGAGGACCTGCCGGTCATCGAGGCCGAAATGCGCCGCATCATCGCCGCGAACAAGCCCTTGCGCCGCGAGGTGTGGGACCGCGACGCCCTGATCGCGCGCTGGAAAGAGCAGGGCGAGAGCTTCAAGGCCGAATGGGCGGCCGAGCTGCCCCAGGGCGAAGAGATTAGCGTCTACTGGTCGGGTGACGACTGGATGGACATGTGCCGCGGGCCGCATCTGGCGTCCACCGGCAGGCTCGACCCTACCGCGTTCAAGCTGACGCGCGTGTCGGGCGCCTATTGGCGCGGCGACCAGCGCAACCCGCAATTGTCGCGCATCTATGGCACCGGCTGGCTCAACAAGAAGCAGCTCGACGCGCATCTGCTCCGCCTCGAGGAAGCCGCCAAGCGCGACCATCGCAAGATCGGGCAGGAAATGGACCTGTTCCACCTGCAGCAGGAAGCGCATGGGAGCGTCTTCTGGCACCCGCGCGGCTTCGTGATCTATCGCGCGCTCGAGGCCTATATGCGCCGCCGGCTCGACGCGGCAGGCTATCTCGAGGTCAAGACCCCGCAGGTGATGGACGCGCGCCAATGGGAGCAGTCGGGCCATTGGGGCAAGTATCGCGAGAACATGTTCGTCATCCCCGACGAGGTGCCGAACACCGAGGACGAGGGCCCGGTGGTGTCGAACGACGCCGCGTGGATGGCGCTCAAGCCGATGAACTGCCCGGCACATGTCCTGATCTTTCGCCAGGGGATCAAGAGCTATCGCGACCTGCCGCTGCGCCTCGCCGAAATGGGCTGCTGCCACCGCAACGAGCCGCACGGCGCGCTGCACGGCCTGATGCGCGTGCGCCAGTTCACGCAGGACGATGCGCATATCTTCTGCCGCGAGGACCAGCTGGTCGATGAGATCAGCCGCTTCTGCGACCTTCTCGACGTGGTGTACAAGGATCTGGGCTTTGGCGACTATGCCATCAAGCTCGCGCTGCGCCCCGAAAAGCGCTTCGGCTCGGACGAGATGTGGGACTGGTCCGAACAGTCGATGCGCGATGCCGTCGCCGCGACCGGTCGCAACACGCCCGAATGGGGTTGGGAAGAGCTGCCCGGCGAAGGCGCCTTCTATGCGCCCAAGCTCGAATTCCACCTGACCGACGCGATCGGCCGCACCTGGCAGGTGGGCACGATCCAGACCGATACCGTGCTGCCCGAGCGGCTCGATGCGAGCTATGTCGCCGAGGATGGCAACCGCCACCGACCGATCATGCTGCACCGCGCCATCCTGGGCAGCTATGAGCGCTTTATCGGCATCCTGATCGAGCATTATGCGGGCAAGTTCCCGCTCTGGCTCGCGCCGGTCCAGGCGGTGGTCGCGACCATCGTGTCGGATGCCGACGATTATGCGCGCGAGGTCGTCGCAGAGCTTCAGGCCGCGGGCATTCGCGTCGAGGAGGATCTGCGCAACGAGAAGATCAACTACAAGGTGCGCGAGCATTCGGTCGGCCGCGTGCCCAACATCCTCGTCGTCGGCAAGCAGGAGGCCGAGAAGCGCACCGTGGCGCTGCGCCGCCTGGGCGAACAGCAGCAGCAGTTCCTGTCGCTCGACGAGGCGGTGGCGATGCTGAGACAAGAGGCGCTGCCGCCCGATCTCAAGGGCTGATCCGCCTTCGTAACGATCAACGAAAAGCCCCCTGATCCCGGACCGGATCAGGGGGCTTTTTCATGCCTGCGCTCCCCGGGGTTCCGCCCAGGAAAAAGGGCGCGATGGTCACCCACCGCGCCCCCGATCCTCTCCCCGAGGGGAATATTAGAAAGTGAGGCGAACCCCGAAGCGCACCGCCCAGAGCGAACCGCGCAGGTCAACCGCCTCGGCCGGAGCCGTGAAGGTCGTGCCGGTGCGGTTGGCGAACTGATACTGAGCGCAGGTGTTGGTGCCCTGTGCCACGCAGGTCACGTTGGCCAGCGTACCGTAATAGGGGAAACCGACCTGACGGATGGTACCCCAATCGGAGTCGAGCAGGTTGAGCACATTCTCGACGTCCGCCAGCAGTTCGACCTTGGTGCCCAGGAAGAACGGAACTTCCTGACGCAGCGACAGGTCCAGCTTGTTGTAGCGCGGCGACTTGCCGATATTTTTTGGCGCAATGCGGCCCTGATACTTGTTCAGTTCCGAATTCTGGACGAAGTTCTGGAACCCGGCAAAGTCGAAGTTCGCTGCATAGGTGACAAGCGGATCAGCCGTACGCGACGAGACATTGGGCACGTACATCAGGTAGCGGTTGTTGGTGCCGGTGACACCGAAGACCGCCGAACGCAGGTTGCCCGATGCCTGGTCGGCAAAGGTGTAGCTGTAACGCTGACCAGACTGCGAGTTGAAGAACAGCTCGAACCGAGTGGTATTGTCTCCGAACAGCTTGGCATCATAACCCATGACGATGCGGAAGGCGTCGTCACGCTGGTAGTTGGAAATGCCGTAGGCCGCAAAGTTCGGATCGAGCGCTGCTGCGTTGGTGTAGTTGGAGAACGCCACCGACGATGTGCCCGAGTTGGTGTCCTTCGCACGCTGATAGGTGTACGAAGCGCCAAGGCGGAAACCGCTATCCCAGCGCTTGTCGACACGGGCAACGACGTTCCAGCTATAGCCGCGATCGTCATTGGTCAGCAGGATATCGGTATTGGTGGTCGTGCCCTGGCCAGGCAGCACGCTGTAGCGCGGACGGCCATCGGGCAGCACGCCGGTCGCCACCGAGCGCAGATCGGTCCAGGTCAGACCATCCTTGACCTTCGACCAGATGACATCGACGCCGAACTGCCAGTCGTCACCGAGGAAGCCGAGATTGGCGTTATATTCCAGCGTACCGGAAACGCGCCACTGCGACGGGATATTGTAGTTCGGATCGATCGCGTTGGTCGGGGCCTGTGCGGTGCCGGTGGTGCGGATCGCGTCGATCAGCGCCTGCGGAATGCCGGTGCCGCCCGAAACGTTGTTCAGCGTGGCCGCACCCAGCGCGTTCTGCTGGGCTGCCGACAAACCGGGAACACCCGAGACGGTGAATGTGTCGGGAGCGCCGTTCACGCCGGGGACGCGGCGAACCTGCACGCGGCCCAACGTCGCACCAGGGTTCGAATAGCTGTTCGAAATCCAGACGTTCGGGTTGCCGCCGCCAAACAGACCGGCCGAACCACGGAAGGTCAGGCGGTCGGTCGGCTTCCAGTTCAGGCCGAAGCGCGGCTGGAACAGCTGGCGACCGTTGAGGGTCTGGGCGTTGGTGAAGCCGAAACGGTTGAAGAAGTCATCGTTGACGAACGGACGATCGGGCGTGTCGAACAGGTCCCAGCGGAAGCCGGCGGTCACCACCAGCGTGTCGGTGACGTCCACGGTATCCTGCAGACCGAAGGTCCAGCTGTTGTTCTCGAAATTGGCCGCGACCGTCTCGATGCCGCCGCGCAGCGGGGTAGCAAAATCGAGTTCATTCGCCTGACGGGCCTGAAGACCGGCAATCGAGTCGAAATACCACGCACCCGAGACGCGCTGGGCGAACAGGTTGCGGATATCCTGGGTCCGGCGCTCGGCGATCAGCTTGAGCGTGTGGTTGTTGAGCTGCAGTGTCGCCTGGAACTCGATATTCAGCGACTGTGCGTCGAGTTCGTTTGCCTGACGGCTGATGTCCGGGCCGAAGGTGAGCTGACGCTGGCCAACAGTACAGGCGAGCGCTGCCGCAGCCACGGTCTGGCCAGTAATCGGCGCAGGCGAGGTCGGGTCGAGACAGGTGCGGAACTCACCAAAGGACGCTGCGCCAAAAGGCTGCTGAATGCGCAGATAATCGGCATAGGACACGCGCAGCTGGGTCGAGAAACTGTCGGTCCACTGGTCGTTGAACTGAACGATGCCGAAATGGTTGGTCGCACCCTGGTTATAGTTGTTCGACAGGTACGAGAAGGTCGGGTTAGTCGCAGTCAGCGCACCGATGCCGGTCTGGCCTGCGGTCACGTTGCCCTTGTTGTAGATATAGGTGAAAGTCGCGCGGTGGCCATCGGCGATGTTCCAGTCGACCTTGGCGACGAGCTTGTCGTCCTTTTCGGGAATGTTGCCGCCAATGCCCTGGGTGTCGAAATTATAGGCGCTCTGGGCGATCGCGCTGATGTTGCTGAGCTGGGCATCGGTAATACCGAGCGCACCAGGCAGGATCGGGGCAGGAATGACATCGCGCAGCCGCTCATAGGTCACGGCGAAGAACAGCTTGTCCTTGATGATCGGGCCCGCCAGCTGAGCGGTGTAGATCTTCGATTCATAGGCACCGGTGCGAACGACGCCGCGGGCGGTATCACCGCGCAGGCTGTCATCGCCGTAATAGAAACCGGCCAGGCCCGAGAAGCTGTTGCTACCCGACTTGAGCTGTGCGTTGAGCGCGCCGCCCTGGAAAAAGCCCTGCTGGATATCGACGGGGGCGACTTCGACCGAGAATTCGCCGATCGCATCGAGCGGAACCGGGCCACGGGTCGAAACCAGGCCGCCCGCTTCGAGACCGAAGGGATCGCCGAAGGCGACGCCATCGACGGTGAAGCGGTTGAAACGGTTGTTCTGTCCCGCGATCGAGATCGCACCGCCATTGGTCGGGTCAAGGTTCACGCGCGGGTCGCGCGCGGCGAGGTTGCGGATGTCGCGGTTGACGTTCGAGACGCCGGCGATGTCACGCGCGCTCAGCACCGTGCCTGCACCCGATTCGAGCGGGGTGACATTGGCGACCGACGATGCGGTCACGACGATCACGGCCTGCGACTGCAGCTCGACCGGAACGCGGAAGGGCTGGCCGGCCTGGAGGAAAATGTCGGTGACCGACGACTGTTCAAAGCCCGACGCGTTGACTTCGACGGTGAACGGACCGCCCAGACGCAGGCCGACGGCGCTGAAATTGCCGTCGCTGTCGGTCGTGGTGGTTGCGGTCGTGCCCGAGGGCGTGTGGATGATCTTGACTTCGGCGCCCGCCAGCGGCGCGCCGTCTCCGGTGACGGAACCACGGATCGACGAGGTCGTTTCCTGTGCGTGCGCCGGCGCGGCCATCACGGTGGCCAGCGAAAGCGCCGCGGCGCTCGCCGCGAGATAATAGCGAATCTGCATGTGTCTTTCCCCGTTTCTTGCCACCCTTGGGACACTGGCGGCGATGAAAGCGCTCTCAAAAATCAAGAGATGAGCGGCGCACTAGGCGGCGCTAAGGACAGAAAAGCGAAACGAATGTGAAGGAAATGTGACAGATTTAAGTCACGATGTTACGACCCAGCTGGAAATCGTTCGCAACTGCGTTAAACACTTGTTTTAAAAAGAATAAAGCGCGCCCAATGCCGAGCAGCGGTGCGCTTGGTGCGCGACGCGCTTCAACGTGCCCTGACGTTTTCTTCGCAACTGCGGCATAAATGACACGCTGGTAACCATGCCACCGGTCAGCGGCGCGCCGATTGCCCCAATCTGGTTTCGAGTCGATGCCACGCAAAAGGGGACGCGTGGCCTGTCGCCTCGCGTCCCCTTGAAGAACCTCGATAAACCCGGCCGATGACGACCGGGCGATGTCGTCAGGCTGCGTCGCCCGCCTCGATCTTGTCCTTGGCGGCGAACACCTGGACCGGGTCCTTGCGGCCCTCGACCACCTCGCGGTCGACCACGATCTCGGCCACGCCCTTCATGCCGGGCAGCTCGAACATGGTGTCGAGCAGCATCGCCTCGACGATCGAGCGCAGGCCGCGCGCACCGGTCTTGCGTTCGATGGCCTTTTTCGCGATCGCCTCGAGCGCGTCGTCGGTGAAGCTGAGCTCGACATCCTCGAGCTCGAACAGCTTCTGATACTGCTTGATCAGCGCGTTCTTGGGTTCCTTGAGGATCTTCACCAGCGCGGTGACGTCGAGGTCCTCGAGCGTCGCGATGACCGGCAGACGCCCGACGAATTCGGGGATCAGGCCGAATTTCAGCAGATCCTCGGGCTCGCCCTGGCGCAGCAGTTCGCCGGTCTTGCGCTCCTCGGGCGCGGCGACATGTGCGCCGAAGCCGATCGACTTGCCCTGCAAACGGTCGCCGATGATCTTTTCCAGACCCGCGAACGCGCCGCCGCAGATGAACAGGATGTTGGTCGTGTCGACCTGGAGGAATTCCTGCTGCGGATGCTTGCGGCCACCCTGGGGCGGGACGGAGGCGGTGGTGCCTTCCATCAGCTTGAGCAGCGCCTGCTGCACGCCTTCGCCAGAGACATCACGCGTGATCGACGGGTTCTCGGCCTTGCGGCTGATCTTGTCGATCTCGTCGATATAAACGATGCCGCGCTGCGCCTTTTCGACATTATAGTCGGACGCCTGGAGCAGCTTCAAAATGATGTTCTCGACATCCTCGCCGACATAGCCGGCTTCGGTCAGCGTCGTCGCATCGGCCATGGTGAAGGGCACATCGAAGGTCTTGGCGAGCGTCTGCGCGAGCAGCGTCTTGCCGCAGCCGGTCGGTCCGACGAGCAGGATGTTCGACTTGGCCAGCTCGACCTCGCCCGAGCCCTTGCCCGAATGGTTGAGGCGCTTGTAGTGGTTGTGCACCGCGACCGAGAGCACGCGCTTGGCGCGGTCCTGGCCGATGACATAATCGTTGAGCACGTCGCAGATTTCCTGCGGCGTCGGTACCCCGCCATCCTTCTTGCCAGCAAGACCGGCCTTGGATTCCTCGCGGATGATGTCGTTGCACAGCTCGACGCACTCGTCACAGATGAACACTGTGGGTCCCGCGATCAGCTTGCGCACTTCATGCTGCGATTTGCCGCAGAAAGAGCAATACAAGGTGCTCTTCGAATCGGAACCGCTCAGCTTGGTCATAGCATATCCTTCTGTTCCGGCTGCATTATGCCCGGAACGTAACGTTTCAGCCTAGTGCCTAAAATGCGAAATTCAACACGCAACACCCGTCCGGCAGACGGATGTTGCGGCGAATCCTGCATGGTCCAGGGCCTGCAGCGCCCCTGATAGGGCGCAATCCTTGTTAATTTCCTGCCTCGTCCGACGGAGCGGGACGCTTGTCCATGACATGATCGACCAGCCCGAATTCCTTGGCCTCTTCCGCTTCGAGGAAGGTGTCGCGGTCCATCGCCTTCTCGATTTCCTCGAGCTTGCGGCCGGTGAACTTGACGTACAGGTCGTTCATCCGCTTGCGAATGCGCAGGATCTCGCGCGCCTGGATCTCGATGTCCGATGCCATACCGCGCGCGCCGCCCGAAGGCTGGTGCACCATGATGCGCGCATTGGCGAGCGCGGTGCGCATGCCGGGTTCGCCCGCCGCGAGCAGGAAGCTGCCCATCGACGCCGCCTGGCCGATGCACACCGTACCGACGCGCGGACGGATATACTGCATGGTATCATAGATCGCCATGCCCGCCGTCACCACGCCGCCCGGCGAGTTGATGTACATGAAGATGTCCTTTTTCGGATTTTCCGATTCCAGGAACAGCAGCTGCGCGACGATCAGCGAGGCCATGTTGTCCTCGATCTCGCCGGTCACGAACACGATCCGTTCACGCAGCAGCCGCGAGAAGATGTCAAAGCTGCGCTCCCCGCGATTCGACTGTTCGATGACAATCGGGACCAGGGCATCGCGGACGGTATCGTACATAAGGAAGCCTTCTTTCTGCGCTTTTGTTTCGACCGCCTAAATCGGCCTGTTTGCGCGCAAGTTCAAGCCCCGATGCGTTGCCCCCGCCCGACCATCAGCGTGGCGATCGCGCCGCACAGCATCAGCACGCCGGCGAGCAATATTGCGTTGCGCGGATCGGAGCCGAGCAGCGGCGCATAGATCAGCGGCATGGTCACCGTCTCGATCAACATGGGGATGACGATGAACATGTTGAAAATGCCCATATAAACCCCGGTGCGTTCGGGCGGGATGCAATCGGCCAGCATCACATAGGTATTGCCCATCATGCCTGCCCAGCCCAGGCCGATGCCGATCATCGGCACGAACATCGCGATGCGATTGTCGAGCATCGGCAGGCTGAGCATCGCCAGGCCCGAGGCGACTAGGCACAGCGCGTGCACCGGCCTTGCGCCGAACTTGCGCACGATCGGGATCAGCGCCAGCGCACCGACGAACGACACCGCATTATAGGCGACGCCCATCTGCTGCGCGGTAAGCGAGGCGGAGATGAAGTCCGCGCTCGAAGCCTTCGCGCCCTCGCCCGCCGGAAACAATGTGCGCGAGACCGAGAGCGCGATGAACTGCCAGTAGACGAACATCGCATACCATTGACACAGCATCGCCCAGGCGAGCTGGCGCATCGGGCGAGGCATGGCAATGAAGGCATCGCGAATTTCGGCAAGCGCCGCGCCCGCGCCCATGGGCTTGGCGGCCATTTCTGCGAGCTCGGCCTCGCTCAGCTTCAATTCGGGCACGCGCAGCACCGACCAGACGATGGTCGAGATCGACAGGATAGCGCCGATGACAAAGGCGATGCGGACGATCACCGGAATGCCGTTCATGTCGACCAGGTTCTGGCTGATGCCGAAGCCGACGAGCAGGCTGGGCGCGGCATAGGACAGGCATTGCGCGAGGCCGGTGAACGCGCTCTGCACCAGGAAGCCCGCAGGTTTCTGCCCCGGCTCGAGCCGGTCGGCGACATAGGCGCGATAGGGCTCCATCGTGATGTTGTTGCCGGCATCGAGCAGCCAGAGCAGGCTCGCGGCCATCCACAGCGTGCTCGAATAGGGCATCAGGAAAAGGCAGAGCGAACAGATCACCGCGCCGATCAGGAAATAGGGCGTGCGGCGGCCAAGTTTCGACCGGGTGCGGTCGGACAGGGCACCCACGATCGGCTGGATCAGAAGGCCCGTCATCGGCCCCGCCAGCCACAGCAGGGGCATCGTCGCCTCGTCCGCGCCGAGAAAGGTGTAGATCGGCGTCATGTTCGCCTGTTGCAGGCCGAAGCTGAACTGCAGCCCGAAAAAGCCGAGATTCATTTCGACGATTCGCGGCAGCGACAGCCGCGGCGGCGCGGTGCGCGGCGCGGCGAAATCGGCGGCGGAAGCGTGCGTGGCGCTGGTCATCACCCTCTCCTTGTCGTGAAAGCGGCGTCTTGCCTAGCGCCTTGGCCGCGATGCTATGCCCAGCTGGCACCGCTTGGCAAGCTTTTTTGCAAACGATTGCACATTCTGCTTGCAATCGTTTGCTAACTTGCTAGCGTCGATGGTCATAGCCGATCAACCGGCAGGTTCAGGAGAGATGTCATGACGATTTCCAAGGCTCTGCGCGCATCCAGCGCCACCGCGGCGCTTGCCGCCTCCACCCTTTTCCTCGTTCCCGCCGCCTTCGCGCAGGACACCGCTGCGCAGGACGACAGCGCCGAGAGCGACGTCATCGTCGTGACCGCCGTGGCGCGCGGCGCCAATGTCCTCGACAGCTCGGTTTCGGTCAGCGCGATCGATGCCGACCAGATCGCCACCACCGCGCCGCGCAGCGCGGCGGAAATCTTCCGCAACATCCCCGGCATCCGCTCCGAATCGTCGGGCGGCGAAGGCAATGCCAATATCGCGGTGCGCGGCCTGCCGATCGCCTCGGGTGGTGCCAAGTTCCTGCAGCTGCAGGAAGACGGTCTGCCGATCCTCGAATTCGGCGACATCACCTTCGGCAACTCGGACATCTTCCTTCGTTCGGACCTCAACATCGCGCGGGTCGAGGCGATTCGCGGCGGTTCGGCCTCGACCTTCGCCTCCAACTCGCCCGGCGGCGTGATCAACATGATCTCGAAGACCGGCAAGGGTCAGGACGGCGGCACGATCCAGGCGACGCTCGGCCTCGACTATGACGAGAAGCGCTTCGATTTCGATTATGGCGGCGCGCTGGCCGACGACCTCTATTTCCACATGGGCGGCTTCGTCCGCCAGGGCGAAGGCCCGCGCGACATCGGCTATGACGGCAATCGCGGCGGCCAGTTCAAGATCAACATCACCAAGGAATTCACCGGCGGCTTCATCCGCTTCTACGGCAAGTATCTGGACGACCGCGCGGTCGCCTATCTGCCCAACCCGGTGCAGGTGACCGGCACCAACGCCAACCCCAATTATCGCAACGTTCCCGGCTTCGACATCAGCGGCGACAGCCTGCATTCGCGCTTCTTCCGCTCGGCGCTCAGCCTGAACGGCAACAACCAGCCGCAGCGCTACGACATCACCGCCGGGCAGCGCCCGCTGGTCAAGGCGTTCGGCTTCGAGGGCGAATTCGAGGTCGCCGATGGCTGGACGGTGACCAACCGCTTCCGCTTCTCCGACGTGTCGGGAAGCTTCGCCTCGCCCTTCCCGGGCTCTGTCGATACCGCCGCCAACACCGCGACCGCGCTCGCCGGTGCCGGATCGCGCCTGGTCTTCGCCAATGGCCTGCAGGCCGGGCAGAACGTTCCCGGCAATGCGCTGGTCGCCAGCGTGGTGCTGTTCAACACGCGGCTCAACAGCCTGGACAACATCACCAACGACCTGCGCATCACCGGCGATTTCGACATCGGCAGCGGCAAGGCGACGCTGACCGCAGGCTTCTACAAGTCGCGCCAGGACATCAACACCGACTGGCTGTGGACCTCGCACCTGCTCGAGGTGCGCGGGGGCGGCAATGCCGCGCTGATCGACGTGGTCGCCGCCAATGGCCAGCGCCGCAGCGACGGTGGCACCGTCGCCTATTCGGCAAGCTTCTTCGGCAATTGCTGCCGCCGCAGCTATGACCTGCAATATGATACCAACGCGCCCTTCGCCTCGCTTTCGCTCGAATTCGACAAGCTGACGCTCGACGGCAGCATCCGCTACGATTTCGGCGATGCTTCGGGCCGCACCTTCGGATCGGATCTGGGCGGCGGCCGCGTCGGCATCACCAGCTTCGATTTCAACCGCAACGGCGCGATCAGCCCGGCCGAGGCGCAGACCGCGACCATCCCGCTGAATGCGCCCGCGCTGGTCGATTACAGCTATGATTATTTCAGCTACTCGCTGGGCGTGAACTATCGCGTCTCGAATGATCTCGCGCTGTTCGCGCGTTACAGCAAGGGCGGCCGCGCCAATGCCGACCGCATCCTGTTCAACAACGATAACGTCAACTTCGTCACTGGCGACATCCGCAGCGAAGGCATCGCGGTCGATTTCGTCAAGCAGGCCGAAGCCGGCATCAAGTATCGCTCGGGCGGTCTCGCGCTCTATGCCACCGGCTTCTATGCCGAGACCGAGGAAACCAATTTCGAGGCGACCAGCCGCCAGACCTTCGACCGCCAGTTCAAGGCGCACGGCATCGAGCTCGAAGCCTCGTACCGCACCGGCGGCTTCACCTTCAGCGCGGGCGGCACCTATACCGATGCCGAAATCAGCCGCGACCGCATCAATCCCGGCAACCAGGGCAACAAGCCGCGTCGTCAGGCCGATTTCATCTATCAGCTGAGCGGCCAGTATGAAGAGGACATGTTCACGCTCGGCGCCAACATGGTCGGCACCACCGACAGCTTCGCGCAGGATAACAACCTGCTCGTGCTGCCCGGCTTTGCCCAGGTGAACGCGTTCGTCGCGGTGCGTCCGTTCGATCGGGTACAGCTGTCGCTCAACGCCAACAACCTGTTTGACACGCGCGGCTTTACCGAGGCGGAAGAGGGCGCGATCCCAGCCAATGGCATCGTGCGCGCGCGCTCGATCAACGGGCGCACCATTTCGGCCACGCTGCGTTACGACTTCTGAGAATGACCACCGCCTGGACCGCCGCGCATATCGCCGCTCTCGAAGGCCAGCCCCTGCCGGTGCCGGGGCTGATCGGCGAGGACGATGCGCGGCGCATCCTGCCCGATCTGCTGCTGTGGGACATGTGGCCGCTGCAGCGGGCGGACGGTCGTCTGGCCGAGGTGAACGGCGGCAGCCTGTGGATGGTGCTCGGCGCGCTTGACCGGGGCGATCCGATCCTGCGCCATTTCGAGGCAAAGATCCGGCTGCTGCACCTCGACGCCGATGGCTGGCACGATCTGGGCGACATGCTTCCGCAAGGCCTGGGCGATTTCGAGCGCGAATGGTCGGGCTCGGCATTGCTCGAAGGCGACCAGGTGACGCTGTTCTTCACCGCAGCAGGCTATGCCGACCGGCCCGGCGGTTTCCAGCAGCGACTGGCAGAGACGAGCGGCACTTTGCAGCCCGATGGCCGCATCACCGACTGGTCGGCAGTCCGCGAAAGCGTGGTCGCCGATGGCGCGGTCTATCTTGCTGCCGACAAGCACGAGGGCGCTCCCGGCACCGTAAAGGCGTTCCGCGACCCGGCTTTCTTCATCGATCCCAAGGATGGCGCGCGCTATCTGGTATTCACCGGCACGCTCGCCGCATCGGATCACGCGTTCAACGGTGCGGTAGGGCTGGCACGGAAGGACGAAACGGGCGCCTGGCAGCTGATGCCGCCGATCATCCATGCCGACACGCTCAACAACGAGCTTGAGCGCGCGCAGATCATCGCGCATCAGGGGCTCTATTATGCCTTCTGGTCCACGCAACGCTCGGTGTTCAACCCCGGTGGTCCTACCGGGCCGACCGGCTTCTACGGCATGGTCGCCGATTCGCTGAACGGGCCCTGGCGGCCGCTCAATGGCACCGGGCTGGTCATCGCCAATCCGGACGAGGAGCCGATGCAGACCTATAGCTGGTTCGCGACATCGGACCTGCTGGTGTGCAGCTTTGTCGATCATTGGGGGCTCAAGGGCCGCAAGCCTTCGGACAGCGCGCTGGTAGCGGCGGAGACGTTCGGCGGCACACCCGCACCGATGGTGCGGATCGCGCTCGATAAAGACCGCTCGTCCATCGTTGAGGTCTTCGCGATGGACCGGCTTCATGCGGTCTGCGATGCCGGCTGAGGCTCCGCTGCTCGGTGCCATCGAGGCGGGCGGCACCAAGTTCGTGCTGGGCGTCGGTACCGGTGCCGATGCGATCGTCGACCAGGTGCAGATTCCCACCCGCGATCCCGAAACCACGCTCGCCGAGACGATCGCCTTCTTCCGCAAACATTCCGGCCTTGCCGCGATCGGCATTGGCTCGTTCGGCCCGCTGGAACGGGATCGCAGCGCGGCGAAATGGGGGCATATCCTGGCGACCCCCAAGCCCGGCTGGAGCGATTGCGACCTTGCCGGAACGATCGCGCGCGCGCTTGGCGTTCCGGTCGCCTTCGATACCGATGTCAACGCCGCCGCGCTGGCCGAGGCGCGGCTGGGCGCTGCACGCGATGCGAAGGTCAGCGTTTATGTCACCATCGGCACCGGCATTGGGGGAGGCGTGATCGCCGATGGCCGGATCGTCGGCGGCACCGGCCATCCCGAGCTAGGCCATATGCGCCCGCGCCGCGCGCCGGACGACCGTGAATTCGCAGGCCATTGCCCATTTCATGGCGATTGCCTCGAAGGGCTGGCGAGCGGGCCTGCGATCATCGCGCGCTGGGGCCAGTCGCTCTCCCACCTCGCGCCCGACCATGACGCGCATGGCATTATTGCGGGCTATCTCGCAGAAATGTGCAACAGCTTGCGCGCCGCGCTCGCGCCCGACGCCATCGTGCTCGGCGGCGGGGTGATGGGCACGCCGGGCCTGTTCGAGCGGATCGTCGCCGAAGCGGGTGCGCGCGACGGGGGCTATTTCGCGCTGAGCGCCGAAAAGGTGATCCGCCGCCCCGCGCGCGCCCCGATATCGGGGCTGGCGGGTGCATTCCTGCTCGCGGCGGACCTTCTGTAACCCGGCTTATTTTGCTGGCGCGGCGGCGAGCTTGTCCTGCGTGCGCAGCTCGAAATCGCTCGCGTCATGCCGCTCGAGCAGCTGCTGGCTGAGGTCATCGCCAAAGCCGCGATTGACGATCCGGCCGCGCTTGACCGCCGGGCGCTCGCCGATCTGCTCGGCCCAGCGCAGCAGATGCGTATATTCGTGCGCCTGGAGGAATTCGGCTGCGTTATAGACCTGCCCGGTCGCGACGCCGCCATACCAGGGCCAGATCGCGATATCGGCGATCGAATAGTCGCTGCCCGCCATATATTCGTTGTCCGCCAGGTGCCGGTTGAGCACGTCGAGCTGGCGCTTCGTCTCCATCGTGAAGCGGTCGATGCAATATTCGATCTTGAGCGGGGCATAGGCATAGAAATGCCCGAAGCCGCCGCCGAGATAGGGCGCGCTGCCCATCTGCCAGAACAGCCAATTGAGCGCTTCGGTGCGCTTCATCGGATCACTGGGCAGGAAGGCGCCGAACTTTTCGGCGAGGTAGAGCAGGATCGAACCCGATTCGAACAACCGCACCGGCTCTGCACCGCTGCGATACATCAGCGCGGGGATCTTGCTGTTAGGGTTGATGGCCACGAAATCGCTGCCGAACTGGCCGCCCTGGCGGATGTCGATCAGCCAGGCGTCATATTCCGCGCCCGAATGCCCGGCAGCGAGCAATTCTTCGAGCATCACGGTAACCTTCACGCCATTGGGCGTCGCCATCGAATAGAGCTGCAGCGGATGCTTGCCGACCGGAAGCTCCTTGTCGTGCGTCGCACCGGCGATGGGGCGGTTGATATTGGCAAAGGCGCCGCCATTGTCCTTGTTCCAGGTCCAGATGGCGGGCGGGGTGTAATCTTCGGGGAAGTTGGTCATGGATCGGGCCTTTCGCGATCGTGTCGCGATTCGACAGGCCGGATCGCGACGACAGGGGCGTCGCCGATCAAGATGGCGGTGCGCAAGACTCAGTCAAGGGCATCGCCTCGCGATGACCGCGCAACGAAAAAGGGCGACCGTTGCCGACCGCCCTTTCCCGAATCAGTACCTGATTGCCTTGCGGCTATCAGGGGCTGTTGGGCTCATCGTCATCGGCGATGACGATGATGCCACCGATCACGGCGGCGGCTGCCACGACACCAATGATGATGCCGGTGCTGCCTTCTGCGTCGCTCTCTTCGCCCGAAGCGCTGGCGCGAGCTGCGGAGGTCGCAGCCTGTGCCAGAACCGGAGCGCCGACCATTGCGGTCAGAGCAAGCGCAGCCAGTGCGGTCTTTGCAAGTTTCATAGGATTGTCCCTTCAGACATGCTGCTAGCGATCGCCATATTCCACAGCTGCTTAGCAAATGCAACATGCGTTCAGCGCAATTATCTGGAAATTCACCGCAGTTTTTGGGGGATTTGAAGTCTTTACAACAGATCGAGCAAACCCATGGCCGCCATCTGTAACGGCGCAAGATAAACCGCATCATCGAACGATACGCTATTGGTCAGCGCGTAAAATCGCCGGGCGCTATCGTCGCTCATCCCCATTTCACGGTAAAAATCAATATACTCGCGATGTACGGGATCGCTCTCGGGCAGATCGCCGGCCTCGCGGCCCAGGTCGTCGCGCCAGCTGTGAACGGCGAACTCTGCGCGCGAATCGGCGCGGCGGCGCACACCCGCCAGGAACAGCTCGACCGCGCCCGAACGCACCGAACCACCGGCGGGGACCAGAGTTTCGATGCCGGCATGCCGCACCATCCGCGCAAGGCGCAGATTGGCCTCGTCATCGTCGGATCCCGGGCATTCGATCATGCGCAATGTTACGATGCCCGGATAGGCTTTCAGCATGGCGGCGAACTGGCCCGGCGTGCGCGAATCGACCACGCCGATCATGTCCGCGCTGCGCGGATCGGTCACGCGGAACGGGCCGAAACTGGCGAGCGCGGGTTTCGCCTGCGCCTCGGTCTCCGGGACCGCAATTTCGGTCCAGCTGAGCTCCTCGTGCCAGGCGATCGCGGTGGTGTCGAGCGCCAGCGCCGCGCCGCCGAGGGTGATCTCGCGCGCCTCGATGCGATCGGGGCACAGCAAGAGACCGAACAGGGCAATGGCGGGCAGGAAACGCGGCAGCGGCATGAGCGGGCATCGGACGGGGGTGGATGATGCTCCACCGATGCGCCTGCCGATTTGCCGGAGAGTTGCGAAACATGGTCAGGGTAGACCGTTAAGCCGGGCTTACCTGCTCGCCCTGCTCTCAAGAAAATTCATTTTCTACAAGAGCTTGGGCCGCCTCAAATTGGTTAGCGCGCCTCGGCCAGCTCGGCCAGCTGGTCCGCCATGGTCGCCCAGCCTGTTTCGAACCCCATGGTCCTGTGCTGCTCGCACGCCTCTTTCGTCCAGTGCCAGGTGGTGGCGGTGTAATGCGTGCCCTCGCCCTCGGGCGCGATCTCCAGGCAGCCGACCATGAACGCGGCCTGCGGAATCCAGCCAGCGCGGAACGCATCGGTGAAGACGATGCGCTTGCCCGGCGTCACCTCGAGCAGCACGCCATCGCCTTCGTGGCTCTCGCCATCGGGACCGCGCATGATCGTCGCCATCCGCCCGCCCGACCGCCAGTCGATCTCGACGATCTCGGTCCGCCAGGGGCGCGGGCACCAGTAATCTTCCAGCTGTCCGGTCATCACCTGCCAGACCCGTTCCGGCGGCGCGGCAATGTGCCGGGTAACACGAAGGGGGTAACCGGGTTCGTCTGTGGCTTCGGTCATGGTCTTGTCTCCTGCCATTCAATCGCGGTTCGGTGCGCCGAGCGGGAAGAAACCGCGATAGGGGCGCGCCTCCTCGATACAGCGGGCAAAGGATGGTCGTGCGATCAGCCGGGCGCGATAACCTTTGAGGGCGGCGAAATGCTCGGGAATGGGGTGCGACCAGTCGGCATAGAAGAGCGCGGGGGCCGCGCCGCAATCGGCCAGCGTGAACGCGTCTCCCGCCGCCCAGACGCGGTCCTGCATGTGCGCGTCCAGCCAGCCATAGATGGTATCGAGCATCGCCCTGGCATCGGCGAGCCCGGCAGGATCGCGCTGGTCTTCGGGCCTGAGCGCATCGAACACCGTCTTCTGCTGCGGACTCATCACGTAATTGTCGATGATCCGGTCGAGCATCCGCACCTCGATCGCTGCTGCCGCATCGGCGGGGATCATCGGCGCGGGGCCGGGATGCGCGATCTGCAGATGCTCGATGATCGTGCTCGCTTCGATCACCGTCTGCGCGCCATCGCGCAGCACCGGAAACTTGCCGACCGGCCAGAGGCGGCGCAATTCGGCCTGGTTCTCCGGCTGATCGGGGCCGAGCATGCGGAACTCGAACGGCGTGTCGTTCTCGTACAGCGCGATCAGCACCTTCTGGCAATAGGACGAGAAGGGATGCGCGAAGAGCTGCAGCGTCATTGCGCAGCCTTTCTGGGCCCGACCAGCGAGAAGACCGCGCCCTGCGGATCGCGCCCGGTGATGATATAGTCGCCGCCCGGAATCTCTGACGGGCCGAACAGGATTTCGCCCTGGCGGACCGGGATGGTGCGCGCGGCGGCGTCGATATCCTCGACATAGAAGTAATGCGCCCAGCCGGGATGCGGCATGTCGTCAGGCTTGGTCATCATCGCCCCGATCAGCTCGCCATGGCGCAGGAACTCATATGCCCCCATCGGCCCCATATCCATCTCGCCTTCCTTCACCCAACCGAACAGCGTGGAATAGAAGGCCATGGCCCCCGCCTGATCGGTGGTGGTGAGCTCGTTCCATGCGCAGTGGCCGGGTTTGCCGCCATTGCAGACATAGGCGCGCGACGTTTGACCCGACTGGTCCTGCATCAGGTAGAAGGGAACGCCCTGCGGATCGGCGACCATGGCAAGGCGCCCGGTGGCGGGCAGGTCGCGCGGCCCCATATGCACCGTACCGCCAAGCGAGCGCAGGCTGGCGAGCGAGGCATCGATATCGTCGACCGCGACATAGCCCAGCCAGGCGGGCTGCGCGCCGCCAGCGAGCATGTCCGGGCTCAGCGCGAGGATGCCGCCGATGTCCTCGTTCCCAGCGCGGATGGTGCGATAGTCGATATCGGGCTGCTGCGAATCGCCATAGGTCCAGCCCAGCAGCGCGCCGTAAAAGGCCATCGCCCCATCGACATCGCGGGTCATCAGTTCGTACCAGACGAATTCGCCCTGTCGGTTGGTCATGCTCTCGCTCCCTTCAGGCGGTCAGTTCGACAACGGGGACAAAGCCGCCGAAGATCAGCCGCCTGCCGTCGAAGGGCATCGGGTTCTTCGCCGGGTCCATGCGCGGATCGACCTTGGAGGGGTCTTCCATCATCTCGCGCATCTTCGCCATCGCGGCATCGCGCGTCGCCTTGTCGGGCCATTCGATCCAGCTGAACAGCACCGCCTCGCCGTCTTCTGCTTTCACCGCGCGGCGGAAGTCGGTGGTATGGCCGTCAGGGATATCATCGCCCCAGCATTCGACGATGCGCAGCGCGCCCAGCTCCATGAACACCGCATCGCCCTGGCGCGCATGCTCGATGAACCTGTCCCGATTGGCCTCGGGGCAGGGAATGACGAAACCGTCGATATAGGTCATGGGTGTTGCTCCTTGTCGCAGAAGGGAAAGCAGTTTTCAGGCAGCGTCGGCGGCGGCCTCGATCGCGGCGATATCGATCTTCACCATCGCCGACATCGCATCGAACGCCGCCTTGGCGCGCGCCGGATCGGGGTCGGAGAGCAGTTCCATCATCCGCCGCGGCACGATCTGCCAGCGCACGCCCCAGCGGTCGTGGCACCAGCTGCAGGCGATTTCCGCGCCGCCCTCGGTGACGATGGCGTCCCAGAGCCGATCGGTCTCGGCCTGGTCGTCGGTATAGATCTGGAACGAGATCGCATCGCCATGCGGCTTGCCCGGCCCGCCGTTGAGCGCGACCCACGCCTGGCCGGCCAGCGTGAACTCGACGAGGATCACCGCGCCTTCAGCTGTCGAAGGGTTGCCAGACGGCGCGCGCACCACGCGCTCGATCCGGCTGTCGGGGAGGAGCCCGGTGTAAAAACGTGCGGCCTCTTCTGCCGCGCCATCGAACCACAGACAGGGCGCGATCTTGGGGGCTGTCTCGCTCATCCGGCACATCCTCGCTTGGCCCGGCCGCCTGTTTCTGCGACTCGGGGCTTTCGTTGCCGAGCGTGACTACCCGTGTTACAAAAAGCAACTGCTTAGTTATTATTTATAACCTCAAAGGGAGTAACATTGCCCAAAAGGCTGTATGACGATGCGTGCGGCACCGCGCATGCGCTGGAGCTGATCGGCGAACGCTGGGCACTGCTGGTGATGCGCGAGCTGATGCTCGGGCCGCGCCGGTTCAGCGAGCTGCGCGCCGATCTTCCCGGCATCAGCGCCAATGTGCTGACCCAAAGGCTCGAGGGGCTGGAGGAAAAGCACCTGCTCGTCCGCCGCCGCCTGCCGCCGCCCGCCTCCGCGCAGGTCTATGAGCTGACCGATTGGGGGTACGACGCCGAACCTTTGGTGCAGATGCTCGGTCGCTGGGCGGCGCGATCGCCCTGGCACGACCCGACACTGCCGATCAGCGGGGTTTCGGTGATGCTATCCTTCCGCACCATGATCGACCGCGCGCGGGTGGGGGATCTTGCCATTCGGGTGGGCTTCGTCTTCGGCGACATGACCTATGTCGGCCAGCTTGACGCCAGCGGCATCGCGATCGCGCGCGGCGCGGCGCAAGGCTGCGACCTCGTCTTTACCGGGACTCCGCACGCGCTCGCCGGCGCGGTCTATGGCGGGGTGCCGCTCGACGTGCTGGCAGGTGAGGGGCTGCTCCGCGCCGAGGGCGATCCGGCGCTGATCGCGCGGTTCCTGACGCTCTTTCCCTTGCCCGAGCGGGTGGAATTGCCTCCGGAATGACGCGATTCTGCCGATTCCGCTCGACTCCTTAACCTCGGCGCGTCAGGCTCTCGCTGGAACAAAAGGGGGGCGCTGATGGTCGCCATTGTCCAGACCGTGGCCTATCTGGGGCTGGAAGCGCGCAGCGTCGAGGCGCAGGTGCAGATCGCGCCCGGCATGCAGAAGGGCATCGCGGTGGTCGGCCTGCCCGACAAGGCGGTGGGCGAAAGCCGCGAGCGGGTGCGCGCCGCGATCGCCTCGCTCGGCCTGTCGCTTCCCCCTAAGCGCATCACCGTGAACCTCTCGCCGGCGGACCTGCCCAAGGAAGGGTCGCATTACGACCTGCCGATCGCGCTCGCGCTGCTCGCGGCGATGGGGATCATCGATGCCGAGCTGGTCGGCGAATATGTCGCGGTGGGCGAACTCGCGCTCGACGGGCGCATCGCTGCCTCGCCCGGCGTGCTGCTCGCCGCGCTGCACGCCTCGGCGACCGGCAAGGGGCTGATCTGCCCGGCGGCGCAGGGCGCGGAGGCCGCCTGGGCGGGCGGCATCGACGTGATCGCCGCGCCCGACCTGCTCACATTGCTCAACCATCTGAAAGGCAATGGCCGCCTCAGCCCGCCAAAACCGGGCGTGGCCGAAGAGCCCGCGCCCGGGCCGGACCTGCGCCAGGTCAAGGGGCAGGAAACCGCCAAGCGCGCGCTCGAGATCGCCGCGGCCGGGGGGCATAACATGGTGATGGTCGGCCCGCCGGGCGCGGGCAAGTCGCTGATGGCCTCGTGCCTGCCGGGCATCTTGCCGCCGCTCACCCCCCAGGAAGCGCTCGAGGTGTCGATGGTGGCGAGCGTCGCGGGCACGCTGGTCGATGGCCGCATCAGCCGTGCGCGGCCCTTTCGCAGCCCCCATCACAGCGCCTCCATGGCCGCGCTCGTCGGCGGCGGGCTGAAGGTGCGCCCCGGCGAGGTCTCGATGGCGCATCTGGGCGTGCTGTTCCTCGACGAGCTGCCCGAATTCCAGCGCACCGTGCTCGATTCGCTGCGCCAGCCGCTCGAGACCGGCGAGGTCAGCGTCGCGCGCGCCAATGCGCATGTCACCTTTCCGGCGCGGGTGCAGATGATCGCGGCGATGAACCCGTGCCGCTGCGGGCATCTGGGCGACCCCGCGCTCGGCTGCTCGCGCGCACCGAGATGCGCGGCGGACTATCAGGCCAAGGTCTCCGGCCCGCTGCTCGACCGGATCGACCTGCATGTCGAGGTCGAGGCCGTCACCGCCGCCGACCTGACCCTGCCCCCGCCCGCCGAAGGATCGCAAGAGGTCGCGGCAAGGGTCGCCGCCGCCCGCGCGCTCCAGACCCAACGCTATGCCAATATCAAGGCCCGCACCAATGCCGAGATCGACGGCGAGGCGCTGGAGCGCTTCGCCACCCCCGACGAACCCGCGCGCCAACTCCTCGCCCGCGCCGCCGAAGCGATGCGCCTGTCCGCGCGCGGCTATACGAGGGTGCTGAGAGTCGCCCGCACGATCGCAGACCTCAGCGGCGCGGAGACGGTGAGCCGGGTGCATGTCGCGGAGGCGCTGAGCTATCGCAGACGGGCGCCGGTGGGGTGACCAGCAGCGGAACCTCCAAAGCGGAGGCCCCACCGCCATCATCGCATCATTGCGCGGTCCAGCCGCCGTCCACGGGAATCGCGGTGCCGGTGATCTGCGCGGCGGCTTCGCTCGAGAGGAAGGCGGCGAGTTCGCCCATCTGTTCGGGGGTGGCGAACTGCTTGCTCGGCTGCTTTTCGATCAGCAGCTTTTCGGTCGCGGCCTCGACGCTGATGCCCTGTTCCTCGGCCATCGCCTCGATCTGCTTCTGCACCAGCGGGGTATGGACCCAGCCGGGGCAGATTGTGTTGCTGGTGATGCCGGTGCCAGCGTTTTCGAGCGCGACCACCTTGGAAAGGCCGACCACGCCGTGCTTGGCGGCAACGTAAGCCGCCTTGTGCTTGCTGGCGATCAGGCCGTGCACCGATCCGATATTGATGATGCGGCCAAAGCCCTTCTTCTTCATGTGCGGCAGCGCGGCCTGGATGGCGAAGAAGATTCCCGACAGGTTGATCGCGATCACCTGGTGCCACTTTTCTTCCGGGAATTCCTCGACCGATGCGGTGTGCTGGATGCCGGCATTGTTGACGAGAATGTCGACCGAGCCGAGCTTCTCGACGCACAATTCGACCATCGCGCGCACGTCATCGGGCTTCGACATGTCGGCATTGCTGTAGACGACCTCGACGCCGTATTTCTCGGCCAGGCCGGCGCGCTCCTTCTCGATCGCGTCGGCATCGCCGAAACCGGTGATGACCAGATTCGCGCCCTTGGACGCCAGAACGTTCGCGATGCCCAGGCCGATCCCGCTGGTCGAGCCGGTGACGATGGCATTCAAACCCTTGAGCATAAAAGATCCTCTTCAATTTCAATGCGGTTGCACGACGCGGCCCGGGCGATGTTCGCAGTTGCAGCGAATCACTCTTGCCGACTCGTCTAACGTGAGTTACCCCTAGGTTCCAACGGAAAAACTCGGGTTTCGCGACTGTTTCTGGGGGAACTACGATGGCCAAGGCTGGTCCGTCGTCGGCGGCTTATGCTGCGGATGCGAAACCGAAAAGTGACAGATATGTTGCAGCGGCGAACAGCAAGCCGGTCAATCTGGCCTTGCAGGGTGGAGGCGCGCATGGCGCCTTTGCCTGGGGCGTGCTCGACAAGCTGCTCGAGGACGGGCGGCTCCATTTCGATGCGGTGAGCGCGACCAGCGCAGGTGCGATGAACGCCACCGTGCTCGGTTATGGCCTGACCATCGGCGGCGCGGAAGGCGCGCGCGAGGAGCTCGCCAAATTCTGGAAGAAGATCAGCGACGAGGGCGCGAAGGGCCCGCTCCAGCCGAGCTGGATCGACAAGGCGCTGGGCAATCACAGCCTCGATTTCAGCCCTGCGTTCGTGTTCATGGACATCCTTTCGCGGGTCATGTCGCCCTATGAGCTCAACCCGTTCAATTTCAATCCGTTGCGCCAGGTGCTCGAAAGCAGCGTCGATTTCGACGTGCTGCGCGAAGGCTGCCCGATCAAGCTGTTCCTCTCGGCCACCAATGTCCGCACGGGCAAGGTGCGGATGTTCGAGAATCACGAGATCGGCCCCGATCAGGTGCTCGCCTCGGGCTGCCTGCCCTTCATGTTCCAGACCATCGAGATCGATGGCGAGGCCTATTGGGACGGCGGGTACATGGGCAATCCGGCGATCTTCCCGCTGATCTATGGCAGCCAGACCAGCGACGTGGTGATCGTGCACATCAACCCGCTCAACCGCGAGGAAGTGCCGAAGACAGCCAAGGACATCCTCAACCGCATCAACGAGATCAGCTTCAATTCCAGCCTGATGCGCGAGATGCGCGCGATCGCCTTCGTCACGCACCTGATCGACGACGGCCAGCTCAACGACGACAAGCACCGGCGGATGCTGATCCATTCGATCCAGGACGAGGTGTTCATGGAAAGCCTGGGGGTCACCAGCAAGCTGAACCCGGACTGGTCGTTCATGCAGAAACTGAGAGATGTGGGTCGCGCCTGTGCCAGCCAGTGGCTGGAAAATCACTTCGACGATGTCGGGGTGACATCATCGACGGATATCAAATCCTTCTTCCTCTGATCTCCACCAAAAAGGGGCTGTCCTGCCATGACGCCTGAAGAAATCCTGAAACTGCCTTCGATGCCGGCGGCCGCGCCCAGCTATCCGCTGGGGCCGTATCGCTTCATCAACCGCGAATTCATGATCGTCACCTACGAGACCGATCCGGTCGCGCTGCGCGCCGCGGTGCCCGAGCCGCTGGTCCCGAACGAGGAAAATCTCGTGCTGTACGAATGGATCAAGATGCCCGACAGCTCGGGCTTCGGCGATTATACCGAAAGCGGCATCGTCATCCCCTGCACCTTCAACGGCGAGCCGATCAACTATACCGCGCAGATGTATCTCGACGACCAGCCGCCGATCGACGGCGGGCGCGAGATCTGGGGCTTTCCCAAGAAATATGCACTGCCCAAGCTGGTGGTCGCATCGGACACGCTGACCGGTACGCTGAGCTATGCCGGCCAGACCGTGGCGATGGGCACGATGGCGTACAAGTGGCAGGAAGCGCCCGGGGGCTGCGAGGCGCAGGCCAAGTCGATGACCAAGACTTCGTGCAATCTCAAGATCATCCCCGATGTCGATGGCAGCCCCAAGATCTGCCAGCTCGTCGCGTACAATCTGGAGAATATCACGGTGAAGGGCTGCTGGGTCAGCCCCGCGCGGCTGCAGCTGATCCCGCATGTCAACGCGCCGGTCGCGGACCTGCCGATCCTGCGCATCGTTGGCGGCAAGCATTTCGTCAGCGACCTCACCCTGCCGCACGGCCGGGTGCTGTTCGATTACATCAAAGACGCCGCGGGCTGAGGGAGGACGCAGTCATGAAAAAGCAGGATGTGCTGAAACTCAGCTCGATGCCGCTGCAAAGCCCCACTTACCCGGTGGGCCCGTACAAGTTCTTCGAACGCCAGTACATGATCGTCAGCTATCGCACCGATCCGGCGAAGATCCGCAAGATGCTGCCCGAACCGCTCGAGCCCGATGGCGATATTGTCTCGGTCCAGTGGCTCGACCTGCCCGATGGCGAGGGCTTCGGGGCCTATTCGGCGGTGGCGCAGGTGATCCCGTGCACCTTCAACGGCGAGAAGTGCAATTTCCTGACCCAGATGTACGTCGACAACTGCCCGCCGCTCGCCGGGGGCCGCGAGATCTGGGGCTATCCGATGAAATACGGCATCGCGAAGCTCAAGACCGTGGGCGACACATTGACCGGTGAGCTGACCTATTCGGGCCAGGCCGTCGCGCATGGCACCATGGTCTACAAGCATGGGGGGCCGACCGATCTCGCCGAGATCGAATCGCTGCTGGGGCGCACACAGGTGACGCTGAAGCTGATCCCGGACATCGACGGTACGCCTGCCATCGCGCAGCTCGTCGGCATCAATTTCGAGAATATCGTGGTGAAAGGTGCCTGGACCGGCCGGGCGCGGGTCGAGCTGGTCGATTCGGTCAACTGCCCGCTCGCCGACCTGCCGGTGCTCGAGCATGTCGGGGGCTTGCACCTCGTCACCGACATGACGCTGCCTTATGGCCGCGTGCTGCACGACTATCTGGGCTGATCGGGCTGCAAGCGAACACTCCCGAACCCGGCGTGGCGATCGCTGCGCCGGGGTTTCGTGTCAGAGCAGTTCCTGCACCGTCTCGCTGGGGCGGCAGAGCTTCACCGCGCTGTCGGTCACCACGATCGGGCGGTTGATCAGGATCGGGTGCGCCATCATCGCGTCGATGATCGCCGCATCGGTGACATCGGCCCCGTCGAGGCCGAGTTCCTTCACCAGCGGCTCCTTGGCGCGCAGCAGGCCGCGTGCGCCCTCGCCCGCACGTTCGATCAGGCTTTGCAGCGTCTCGCGCGAGGGCGGAGTCTTCAGATATTCGATGACCTCAGGCTCATGCCCCGCCTCGCGGATCGCAGCCAACACGTTGCGCGAGGTGCCGCATTTGGGGTTGTGGTAAATGGTAAAGCGCATGTTGGCCTCGTGTCCGGTTGTTTGATTTCAGGGCTCGCCATCCCAATAGTCCAGGCTTTCGCGGCTGCGCTGGATTACCTCGAAGGGATGCTCCCGAAACAAGCCAGCTTCGGCCATGAACTTTCCCGAATCGGGATATTCGTAGATTTCCGGGTCGTCCTGCGTACTGATCGCGAGATATTTGAGCGGCGCGTCTGACGTGTTGATGATCTGGCGCGGGTAATCCGGCCCCGGCGGCACGGTGATGACATCGCCAGCACCAATGGGAACGTGCTCGCCCGCCACCCTCAGCGTACCGCTGCCTTCGAGGATGACGAACATCTCTTCCTGGGCATGGTGCAGATGATAGGGACAGGCGATCTTGCCCGGTGCCACGACCAGCACCGCCGCGCCCAATTTGCTCGCCGCCGTCCCCTCGGTGACCCGCGCATGGCGGAAATCGACGCTTGCGGTGCGGGTACGATGCTCGAGCGGAACGGTATCGAAGTTTCGGATCAGCAGCGCCTTGAGCGCCTCGGCCCTGTCCGTCATCGCACCGACCCGCCGTCAGCGACCGATCAGAACGGCACGTCGTCGTTGAGATCGTCGTCGAAGCCGCCGCCGCCCCAGCCGCTCGACGAGCCGCCGTCGTTGAAGCCGCGCGAGCTGCCCGAGCTTCCGCCCGAAGAGCCGCCCCGCGAGCCGCCGCCATAATCGCCGCCGCCGCCGCCCATTCCGCCGCCACCGCCGCCACGGCCCTGCGCGCTGTCGAGCATGGTCAGCACCGCGCCGGGGCCCTGCAGCACCACTTCGGTTGTGTAGCGGTCATTGCCTTGCTGGTCCTGCCACTTGCGGGTGCGCAACTGGCCTTCGACATAGATCTTGCTGCCCTTGCGCAGGAAGCGCTCGGCCACGCCCGCCAGGCCATCGCCGAACACCGCGACAGTGTGCCAGTCGGTGCGCTCCTGCTTCTCGCCGGTATTGCGGTCCTTCCAGCTCTCGGTGGTGGCGAGGCGGAGATTGGCGACCTTGCCGCCATTGGCGAAGCTGCGGACCTCGGGATCGGCCCCCAGATTGCCGATCAGGATGACCTTGTTGACGCTGCCCGACATATGCTTTCCTCAGGATTTTGATGCTGTGATGAGTGTTGCCCGGCACTATGCCGATGGCGCGATGACGCGTCTATAGACCGAATGCCGTCGCAGTCCAGAACGTGATGCCAGCCGCGATCCAGGCCAGGCCAAAGAGGTAGCCGACCATGAACATCGGCCATTTCCAGCCATTGGTCTCGCGCCGGGTGACCGCGATGGTCGAGATGCATTGCGGCGCGAACACGAACCAGGCGAGAAAGGCGAGCGCGGTCGGCAGCGACCAGCGCCCGGCGAGCCGCTCACCCAGCGCCTGGGCCTGTTCATCTTCGTCGGTCGCGTCGATCGCATAGGTGGTGGCGAGCGCCGAGACCGCGACCTCGCGGGCCGCCATCGCGGGGATCAGCGCCAGCGCGATGTCGCGCGAAAAGCCGATCGGCGCGACCACGGGTTCGAGCACGCCGGCGATGCGTCCGGCGGCGGAATATTCGGACTGGCTCATGCTGCTGCCCGGCGGCACCTGCGGAAAGCTGAGCAACAGCCACAGGCCGATGGTGACCGCAAAGATGATCGTGCCCGCGCGGCGCAGGAACAGCCAGGCGCGCTGCCACAGGCCGAGCGCGAGATCGGCCAGGCGCGGCATCTGGTATTTGGGCATCTCCATCAGGAAGCCGCTCGCCCCGCCCTTGGCGACGGTCGAGCGCAGGACGAGCGCGACCACCATCGCGCCGATGATGCCGAAGACATAGAGGCCGAACAGCACCAGGCCCTGCAGCCCGATGCCGGGGCCGACCGCGATCTGGGGAATGAACGCGGCGATGATCACGGTGTAGACGGGCAGCCGCGCCGAGCAGGTCATCAGCGGCGCGATCAGGATGGTGGTGAGCCGGTCCTTCTCGTCCGAGATGCTGCGCGTCGCCATGATGCCGGGAATCGCGCAGGCAAAGCTGGAGAGCAGCGGGATGAACGAGCGGCCCGACAGGCCGACGCTCGCCATCAGCCGGTCCATGATGAACGCGGCGCGCGCCATATATCCGGTCGCCTCCATCATCAGGATGAAGAAGAACAGGATGACGATCTGCGGCAGGAAGACGACGACCGCGCCGACGCCCGCGATCGCGCCATCGACGACCAGCGAGCGGAAAAAGCCTTCGGGAATGACCGCCGTGGCCAGTTCGCTCAGCGCGCCCGCGCCCACCTCGAGCGCATCGGCAAAGGGCGATGCCCAGCTGAACACCGCCTGGAAGATCACGAACAGCAGCGCGAACAGGATCAGCGGGCCGGCAAAGGGGTGGAGCAGCACGGCATCGGCGCGGTCGGTCCAGCGGCGGCTCTGCGTCTGGCTGACGATCGCGGCAGTCGCGATATGCTCGGCCCGGCGGCGCCGCGCGCGCATATCGGGCTCACCCAGCGGCGCGTGCGGCACCTGTTTCGCCAGGATCACCGCATCGAGCGCGGCGGCAAGATCGGTCAGGCCACGCCTGCGCACCGCGACGGTAGGGATGACCGGCACGCCCAGATCCGCCGCGAGCCGCGCCGCATCGAGCGTGAGCCCGTCGCGTTCGGCGAGATCGACCATGTTGAGCGCGATGACGGTCGGCAAGCCAAGCTGCAGCAGTTCGAGCGCGAAGACCAGATGCTGATCGAGATTGGCCGAATCGAGCACGATCACCAGCGCATCGGGCTGGCGCTCGCCCGCTTGGGCACCCATCACCACGTTGCGGGTCACCGCCTCGTCGGGGCTGGTGGGGTCGAGGCTGTAGCTGCCGGGCAGGTCGATCAGCTCGGCAGGGCGGCCATCGGCAAAGGCGAAGCGGCCCGATTTGCGCTCGACGGTGACGCCGGGATAGTTGGCGATCTTCTGCCGCGCCCCGGTTAGCGCGTTGAACAGCGCGCTCTTGCCGGCATTGGGGTTGCCGACCAGCGCGATCAGCGGCTGATGGCGGGTCATGCGATAGGCTCCGGTTCGCGCAGCGTGATCGCGCGGGCATGGACGCGGCGGATCGCCACGGTCATCCGCCCGATATCGAGCGCGATCGGATCGCGGCCGAAAAAGATGCCGCGCCGGCGGATCGAGACCATCGCGCCTTCGTCGACGCCGAGCGCGCGCAGCCGCTTGCCCTCGTCTGGGGGCAGGATGCTCCAGTCGATCGCGGCAATCTCCGCGCGCTGGCCGGTGGGAAGCTGGTCAAGAAGCATGGTTTTGCGAACCGCTATCAATATCCGCAAGCCCACGCCAGCGATTTCTTGGGGCCGTACGCGGTTGGCGAGGGCGCAAGGCTGGGCTAGGCCTTCAATCCATGGCGAAGAGCGACACACAGCCGGATGCGATCATCATCGGGGGCGGGCATAACGGACTGACCTGCGCCTTCTATCTCGCGCGTTCGGGCATGAACGTGCGCATCGTCGAGGCGCGGGGCGTCGTCGGCGGCGCGGCGGTGACCGAGGAGTTCCATCCCGGTTTCCGCAATTCGGTGGCGAGCTATACCGTCAGCCTGCTGCAGCCGCGCGTCATCGCGGACATGGGGCTGGTGCAGCGCGGCTATCGCGTCATCGAGCGGCCCGTTTCCAATTTCCTGCCGCTGCCCCAAGGCGACCATCTGATCCTGGGCGGGGGGCTCGAGCGGACGCAGGCCGAGTTCGCGCGCTTCTCGAAGCGCGATGCCGAGGCGCTGCCGGGCTATTACGCGATGCTCGACCGGGTGGCCGATGTGCTGCGCAACCTGGCGCTGCGGCCGCCGCCCAATATCGGCAGCGGCATCGCCGGTCTGGTCGAGGCGCTGACCACCGGGCGGCTGCTCTCGCGGCTGTCGCGCGACGTGCAGCGCGACGTGCTCGAGCTGTTCACAAAGTCGGCGCGCGAGTTCCTGAACCAATGGTTCGAGAGCGCGCCGGTGCAAGCCGCGTTCGGCTTCGACGCGGTGGTCGGCAACTATGCCAGCCCGGATACGCCGGGCTCTGCCTATGTGCTGCTCCACCATGTCTTCGGCGAGGTGAACGGGAACAAGGGCAGCTGGGGGCATGTCGTCGGCGGCATGGGCAGCATCACCCGGATGATGGCCGAGGCGTGCGCTGAACAGGGCGTGGACATCCGCCTGAACAGCCCGGTCGATCAGGTGCTGGTCGAGGGCGGACGCGCGGTCGGGGTGCGACTGGCGAGCGGCGAGGAGATGTGGAGCAGCCGGATCATCGCCAATGTCGGGCCGAAACTGCTCTATGGGCGGCTGGTGCCCGAAGCCGCGCTGCCTGACGATTTCGCGCGGCGGATGCGCGGCTATGCCACCGGGTCAGGCAGCTTCCGCATGAATGTCGCGCTTGATCGGTTGCCCAACTTTGCCAGCCTGCCCGGAGCGGGCGAGCATCTGCGTGCGGGGATCGTGATCGCACCCAGCCTCGATTACATGGACCGGGCGTTCACCGACGCCAAGGCGCACGGATGGTCGCGCGAACCGATTGTCGAGATGCTGATTCCCTCCCAAGTCGACGACAGCCTCGCGCCGGCGGGACATCATGTCGCGAGCCTGTTCTGCCAGCAGTTCGATCCCGCGCTCGCCTGGACGGAAGAGCAGGAAGCTGCGGCGGCGGACACGATCATCGGCACCGTGGAGGCGCACGCGCCCGGCTTTCGCGCTTCGATCCTGGGGCGGCAGATACTCAGCCCGAAAGGCCTGGAGCGCAAATTCGGGCTGGTCGGCGGCGATATCTTCCACGGACGTATGAGCCTCGACCAGCTCTGGGCGGCGCGGCCGGTGCTGGGCCATGCCGATTATCGCGGGCCCTTGAAGGGCCTGTACATGTGCGGATCGGGCACGCATCCGGGCGGCGGCGTCACCGGCGCGCCGGGGCACAATGCCGCGCGCGCGATCCTCGCCGACCGGCGCTGGCGGCGGACATGAAAAAGCCCCCGCGAGACGGGCTCGCGGGGGCTTTTCTGTGTTCGTAGCGCGGAAGGATCAGGCCTTCTTGGCTGCAGCCTTTTTCGCCGGAGCCTTCTTGGCAGGCTTTTCGGCGGCCTCGGCGGTTTCGGCGGGAGCCTCTTCCTTCTTGGCAGCGGCCTTCTTCGCCGGAGCCTTTTTGGCGGGCTTGGCTTCGTCAGCCGCCTCAGCCGGAGCGGCTTCGGCTTCCGCGTCCTTCTTCACCGCAGCCTTTTTGGGCGCGGCCTTCTTGGCCTTGGGCTTTTCGTCGTGGCTGTGGTCATGGCCGCAATCGGGACCATGGACATGGCCGTCCTCGTCCGCCTCGATCGCCGCTTCCAGCTCCTCGCGGGTGACCTTGCGGTCGGTGATCGTCGCCTTGTCGAACAGGAAGTCGACGACCTTGTCCTCATAAAGCGGCGCGCGCAGCTGGGCAGCGGCCATCGGCGTGTTGCGGATATATTCCGCGAAGCGCTGGCGGTCTTCCTGGCGATACTGCTGCGCGGCCTGCGCGATCAGCATGTTCATTTCCTGCGCCGACACTTCGACGCCATTGGCCTGGCCGATCTCGGAGAGCAGCAGGCCGAGGCGCACGCGGCGCACGGCGATCGCGTGATATTCGTCGCGGTCCTTTTCCATCTCGGCGCGAGCAGCCTCGACATCCTCTTCCTGCGCGGCTTCCTGTTCGAGCTGCGCCCAGATCTGGTTGAACTCGGCTTCGACCATCGAGGGCGGAACCTCGAAGTCATGATTGGCAGCCAGCTGGTCGAGCAGGCGGCGCTTCATGTGCGTGCGGGTCAGGCCGTTCAGTTCCTGCTCGAGCTGGCCCTTGATCAGGCCGGTCAGCTGCTCGAGGCTTTCGAGGCCGAGCGACTTGGCGAAATCGTCGTCCAGCTTGGTCTCGCCGGGCTTCTTCACCTCGCCGACGACGATGTCGAAGGTCGCGGCCTTGCCCGCGAGATCCTTGGCACCGTAATTTTCGGGGAAGGTCACGTTGATCACGGCTTCGTCATTGGCCTTCAGGCCGACGAGCTGGTCCTCGAAACCGGGGATGAGCTGGCCCGAACCGATGACCACGGCCATGCCTTCGCCCTTGCCGCCTTCGAACGGCACGCCATCGACCTTGCCTTCGAAGTCGATGACGACCTGGTCGCCTTCCTTGGCCTTGTAGCTCTTGGGCGCGGTGTCATAGCTCTTCTGGCCGTCGGCGATGCGCTGCAGCGCCTCGGTCACGGCTTCCTCGGCGGGCTCGACCGTCAGGCGCTCGAGCGTGATCGAATCGATCGCCGGGGTGGGAACCTGGGGCAGCACTTCGAGCGAGACCTTGACCTCGGCATCCTTGCCGGCGGCATAATCCTCATTGAGGTCGACCGAGGGCTGGATGGCGGGGCGCAGATTGTTGTCGCGGATCGCCTTGTCGACGCTTTCCTGGATCGTGGCGTTGAGCGCGTCGGCGTGAATCGATTCACCGTGCATCTTGCGAATCAGGTTGGCGGGCACCTTGCCGGGGCGGAAACCGGGCATGCGCACCTGCGGCGCGATCTTCTTCACCTCCGCATCGACCCGGGCGTCCAGATCCTTGGCGGGGATGGTGATGGTATAGGCCCGCTTCAGGCCCTCGTTCAGCGTCTCGACAATCTGCATCGGCTTAAACTCTTGTCTTTCCATAATAAGAAAGGGCAATCCCACCCTTTCCCGGCCATCCATGCGATGGTGCGGGCGAAGGGACTTGAACCCCCACATCTTTCGATACCAGAACCTAAATCTGGCGCGTCTACCAGTTTCGCCACGCCCGCGTCGCGGTAATCAAGCGTGCGCGTCTAAAGAAGGTTGCCGCAAAGGGCAAGGGGGCGCATCCCGCGCGATGTCTCGCCCGCAACCGCTGTACCGGCGGCGCGTAGGTCGAACGAAAGGAGCCTTTTCATGGCCACACGTCCCGACGACCCCAAGTTCCCCGCCCCCGACCGAATCGAGCCGCAGAGCCCGCCCGAACTGCCGGTCAACGAGCCGCCGATGGAAGACCCGGTGCAGCAGCCGCCCGAGATCGATCCGGTCGGCCCGGATATCGTCGAGCCCGGCCGCGGGCCCGACGAGATGCCGACGAGCTGATCGGCCGCATCACCGACCCGAGGGGGCAGGTGCCTCCTCGGGCAGCACCACGAACGACCAGGCCTTGTCGCGCAGCAGATATTTGGCGGCAAGCGCCTGCATCTTTTCAGGCGTAGTCACCGTGTAATCGGGCAGGATCGTGCGCAGCGCCGAAATCCGGCGCGGATCGCGCGTGGCGCCCTGCAGCTGGTTGAGCCAGAAATTGTTGCCCGTGCTGGCGCGCGAGACGAGCTGCCGCAGCGGCTCGGTCGCACGAGCCAGCTCGTCCGCATCCACCGGCTTTGCCGCAAGATCCGCCGCGATGGCATTGGCGATCTCGAAGAACTTGGCGACATTTTCCGGCGCAAGTTGCCCGATCACGCCGACATAGCCGCCCTGGTCGAACGCGATCGGCCAGTTGTTGACCACCTGAGGTGCATAGCTCGCGCCGGCTTGCGCCCTCAACTGGTCGAACAGACGGCTGTTGAAGATCGCGGTCAGGATCTCGAGCTGGCGGCTTTCCTGCACGCCCTCGAGCCCGCCACCGGTCGGCCAGCCGATGAACGCCGCCGCCTGATCGGGCGCGCCCTCGTGCCGCACAACCACCGGCTCGCTGTTCGGGGCCGGGAAGCGCACCGTCGAGGGGCCCGCCACTACCGGCACCGGCTGGCGTGGCGGCAGGGCACCAAAGGTCTTTTCCAGCGCGGCAATCGCCTCTGCCCGGTCGAAATCGCCGAACAGCAGCACCTCGATCGGCCCCTGTTGCAGCAGCGGTTCCCAGGTCGCACGGAACGCCTCGGGGGTCAGCTGCGCGGCTTCTTCCGGCCCCGGCACCTTCCAGCGCGGATCGCGGTCGCGGGTGAGATAGTTGAGATCGCGTTCCAGCACGGTCTGCGGCGACATCGAGAAGCTGCGATAGGCAAGCTCCGTCCCCGCCTTGGCGCGGCGGACGGGGTTCGCATCCCAGCGCGGCGCGGCCAGCTTGGTCGCGAACAGCTTGAGCTGGTCCTCCAGATCGGCGCGGCGGGTGTCGGCGGAGAACGAGAACGCGTCGTTCTCGACGTCGAAGCCGAAACCGATGCGGCGGCCATTGGTCAGCCGGTCGAGCCCTTCCTGGCCGATCTCGCCGATGCCGCTCGCCACCAGTGCCGATTGGCCCGCCCAGACCAGCGAGGGTTTGTCCGCCGGGAACGCCTGATAACCGTTACCGAAGCGGACCTTGACCATGATCTTCGAGACTTCGGCGTCATTGGGATAGAGGATCGCCTTCACCCCGTTCGACAGCTCGATCATCTCGATGTCGAGCAGCTGGAGATCGGTGGTCGCCGCGACCGTGCCCGGCGCGCCGAGCTTCGGAAGATCGTCGAAGGTTACCTTGGCGGCAGCGAGACGCGCGCTGGCATCGGCGCTGACATCACGCGTCAGCGCCGCGTTGAGCAGTGCCTCGCCATTGTCGACCGGCTTGGGCGAGACCAGGATCGCGCGGGTGGTGACGCCGGTAAACTGGCGCCGGGTCGATTCGAGCAGCCTTTCGGGCGTGTACAGGTCCTTCATGCCACGGAACACGTCGAGCGCGGTCTGCGGCGAGGCGATGGTCTCGCGGATATCGACCGCGCCCACGATATCGTCGGCCTGCTTGGCCCCCGCCTCGGTCGCGGCGCTTTCGACGCGCACCGCCAGCGCGGCATCGAACTCGGCCATCTCGCGCGCGATTTCCTCGGGCGTCGGCGGGGTGGCGAGCGCGTCGGCGAGCACGCCGCGCACATCGGCGAGCGCCGCCTGCCAGTCGTCACCGATCGGCACGACAGAAATGAACGTGCCATCGACCGAACGGCTGACATCCTCCTGGTTGACCTGCGCCTGCAGGAAGCTGCCGCCGCCGCGCGCCCGACCTTCGAGTCGGCGGTTGATCAGCTGGGTCGCGACCAGATCGATCAGCAGCTGCTGGTTATATTCGATCGTGTCGTTGACCGGCTTCCAGGGCCTCAGGATCGCCATGCTGATGAGATAGGGGAAGCCCGGCTCGACGATCGTTCGCGCGATCGGAAGCTTGGGATCAGGCGCACCGAAACCGGGATAGGGCGCCTGCTTTCCGGCAACCTTCCAGTCGCCATAATAGGTCTTGATCAGCTGTTCGAGCGTCGCCGGATCGACATCGCCCGCGATCGAGATCACGGTGTTCTCGGGCCGGTACCAGCGCTGGTGAAAGGCGCGCACCGCCTCGGACGTCGCCGCGTTCAGCGTCTCGATCTTGCCGATGGGGGAGCGTTCGGCCAGCTTCTGCCCGGCGAAGAACAGGTTGCGGGTCGCATCGCCGACGCGCACCTGCGCGCCCGACCGTTCGCGCAATTCGGCCATCACCACCGGCACCTCGGCCTTGACCGCATCTGCGGTGAGCCCCGGCTCGCGGATCATGCCCGACAGAATCTTCATGCTCTCGTCGAGCCCTGCGGGGGTCGCGGCGGGCAGGTCGAGCTTGTAGACGGTGTGCGTCGGCGTGGTTTCGGCATTGCTGTCGCTGCCGAAGCTCGCGCCCAGCCGCTGCCAGATGCGGATCGCCTCGCCATCGGGGACATATTTGGAGCCGCGGAAGGTCAGATGCTCGAGCAGGTGCGCATAGCCCTGTTCGGGATCGGTCTCCATCATCGACCCGGCATCGATGCGCACGCGGATCGCCACCTGGCCCGGCGGCACGCCGTTGCGGCGGACGGCGTAGCGAACGCCGTTGCTCAGCTCGCCGAAAGTCCAGCCCTTGTCGACCGGCACGTTGCTGCCCTTGTACAGCCAGGGGGTCTTTTCGCCCGGCTCCAGATTGGGCGGACGCAGCGGCTTGCCATTGGCATCCTTGCCGCTGGCGACCGGTTCGCCGGGCAGATTGGCGAGCAGCGGCGGGGAGATTACCAGCGAAAGCGCCGCCAGAGCAGCGGCCACGGGCGCACAGCGCATCAGGGGAAAGGTCATGCGCCGATGTATAGGCAGCGCCATCCTGACTGGCCAGTGAATATGGCATGCGCAGCGATGCAGGGGGCATCGACAAAATCGGCCTTGCGCCCGGCCCTGCGCTGCACCAGATAGCCTGCATGCTGATAGAGACCGAAACCACGCCCAACCCCGCCACGCTCAAGTTCCTGCCCGGACGCACGGTCATGGAAATGGGCACCCGCGATTTCGCCTCGCCCGAAGAGGCCGAAGCGTCACCACTGGCCGAAGCGATCTTCAGCTTGGGCGATGTCACCGGCGTGTTCTTTGGCCACAATTTCATCTCGGTGACGTCGGGGCCCGGCGCCGACTGGTCGAGCCTGAAGGGCGACGTGCTTTCGGTGCTGCTCGACCATTTCTCGGCCGACATGCCGCTGTTCCGCGCCGCCAGCGCTGCGGGCATCTCGGTCCCGCCCGAGGATTCCGACTGGCCGAGCAATCCCGAGGACGCCGATATCGTCGCGCAGATCAAGGAACTGATCGAGACGCGCGTGCGCCCTGCCGTCGCCAATGACGGTGGCGACATCGTCTATCGCGGCTTCGACAAGGGCGTGGTCTATCTGCAGATGCAGGGTGCCTGTTCGGGCTGCCCCTCGTCGAGCGCGACGCTCAAGCACGGCATCGAATCGCTGCTCAAGCATTATGTGCCCGAAGTGACCGAAGTCCGCGCCGCCTGACGGCTTCTCTTCCTCCCCAGACCCAGAAAGCTCTCCCATGTCCGCACCGCTCGACGATGCCGCGCTCGACCAGCTGTTCCGCACCGCGCGCACCTATAACGGCTATACCGACCAGCCGGTGAGCACAGAACAGCTGCACGCCATCTGGGACCTGATGAAGATGGGCCCGACCTCGGCCAACATGCTGCCCGCGCGTCTAGTCTGGTGCGTGTCCGACGAGGCCAAGCAGAAGCTCGCCGCCTGCTGCATGGAGGCCAATGCCAAGAAGATCCTGGCCGCGCCAGTCAGCGTCGTCGTCGGCATGGACCTGGAATTTCACGAGCTCTTGCCCGAACTCTTCCCGCACACCGATGCGCGCAGCTGGTTCACCGGCGATGACAAGGCCGAATTCCGCCGCATCTCGGCGTTGCGCAATTCCTCGCTGCAGGGCGCCTATTTCATCCTCGCGGCGCGCGCGCTGGGGCTTGATACCGGTCCGATGTCGGGGTTCGACAATGCCGCGGTCGACCAGGCCTTCTTCGCCGACCAGCCCCATGTGAAGTCGAACTTCATCTCGACGCTGGGCTATGGCGACCCGTCGACGATTTTCGGTCGCAGCCCGCGTCCGGGTTTTGACCGGTTCAACACAATCAGCTAGCGGCCATCGGGTATGCTGCCCGATCGTGAAACATTGCTGGTCATCGATACCGCGACCGAAGCCTGTTCGGTGGCGTTGTTCGAGGGTTCCAAGCTGATCGCCAGCGACCATGCGGTCATGGGCCGCGGTCATGCCGAAAGGCTGATCCCGATGATCGACGCGCTGCCCGATCGTGGCCGCGCGGGGGCGATTGTGGTCAATTGCGGCCCGGGCAGCTTTACCGGTGTGCGCGTGGGCCTGGCGGCAGCACGCGCGCTAGGCCTTGCCTGGGGCGTGCCGGTAAACGGCTATTCGACCCATTCGCTGGTCGCCGCGATGGCGTTCGAGGCGCATCCCGACGCCCAGGCACTCGATGTCGCCATGACCGGCGGCCATGGCGAATATTTCGTCCAGAGCTTCGCGCGCGACGGCGCAGCGCTGAGCGCGCTCGGCTCGCTCCCGCCCGAGGCGGCAGGCGCGGCGTGCGTGCACGACCTGGTGGCTGGCAGCATGGCCGAGCCGCTGGTGGCCGCGCGCGGTCACGGGGTGGCATTGACGCTGCTGCCCGATGCCAGACGCGCGCTGTTGCTGCCTGCACCATCGCGCGGGCTGACGGCCGATCCGGTCTATGGTCGCGGCGCCGATGCCAAGCCGATGGCCGTGCAGGGCACTGGCTGACGATGGCCCAGGACGACCCATCCGCTCCGCGTGCGGCTCCGGCCTTTCAGCTCGTCGCCGGACTGGCGGCAGAAGATGCGATCGGACCTGTCATGCACATCATGCAGCAGGCGTTCGATCCGCTCTATGGCGAGGCCTGGAACCACAGCCAGACCCGGTCGATGCTGGCGATGCCGCTCACGCATGTGCTGCTGCTCGAGATTGCCCCCACGACGCCAGACACGGCAGGCGAGCCGGTCGGTTTTGCCATGACCCGGCGCGTGGCAGAGGAAGAAGAACTCTTGCTGATCGCGGTCGCCCCAAATTGGCGTCAATTTGGCGCTGCGACTACACTCCTGAATCAAGTGGTTGAAAATTCGCGTCAAGCCGGCGTGTCGCGACTCCATCTCGAAATGCGGTCAAATAACCCTGCCATTCATCTTTATTCAAAATTCGGCTTTCAATCCGTAGGTTTACGGAAAGGTTACTACAAAGGCGCCGGTAGTCATCACTACGATGCACTCACATTAGCGCTCGACTTGTAAAAAATAGAATCGCATTTATCTGCCAAAAATGTTAGCATTCACTATCCGTTTTTTGTGATAGACTTTAGCTATTGACGGGGATGATTTGCCCTTGCATACCGCCGGTGCCCTGCCACTTTGCGGGATTAGTGGTCGCACACTAGAACAAGAAAAAGGGATGTAGGACGATGGCAGAAGCAGAACTTGATATGCGTGAAACGCTCATTACGCTCACGGCGGATATTGTCGCTGCGCATGTAAGCAACAACAGCGTGTCGGTTTCCGATATTCCCGGCCTGATCGAAAATGTTCATCGCGCGCTGAATAGCCTGACGCCCGGAGAAGCCGCGGCCGAACCCGAGCTGCCCGAACCCGCAGTCTCCGTACGCGCGTCGGTCAAGCCGGATTACATCATCTGTCTGGAAGACGGCAAAAAGCTGAAAATGCTCAAGCGCCATCTGATGACCCACTACAACATGACGCCCGAGGAATATCGCGCGCGCTGGAACCTGCCCGCCGATTACCCGATGGTTGCACCCAATTACGCCGCGACCCGCCGCGAGCTCGCCAAGAAGATCGGCCTGGGCCGCAAGCCTGGCAAGCGGACAGGCAAGTAATCCTGGGGCCAAGCCGGCGCAGCGGCAGCTAATCGCTGATCCGGAGCCATCCGGCATCGCGAGCGGTTGCATTTGCGGCATGGCACGATAAATTGGCTGGAAGGCGCAAGGGACCTGTCCCGGCGCCCGCCAGCCATCGCCTTTCACCATGCGGCGGACTGGCCTCAACCAGCAACGGCATTGCAAAAGGGGCAGCATGCGCCAGAAAATCGACCTGGAGGCGTTGTGCGCCGATCGTGGTCTGCGGATCACCGATCAGCGGCGCGTGATCGCGCGCGTGCTGTCCGAAGCCGATGATCATCCCGATGTCGAGCGGCTGCATGAACGTGCCTCGGCCATCGATCCGCGCATCTCCATCGCGACCGTGTATCGCACCGTGCGGCTGTTCGAAGAGGCCGGCATTCTCGACCGGCACGATTTCGGCGATGGCCGCGCGCGCTATGAGGCTGCGCCCGAAGCGCATCACGACCATCTGATCGATGTCGAGACCGGCAAGGTGCTAGAGTTCGTCGACCCCGAGCTCGAGGCGCTGCAGAAGCTGATCGCCGAGAGACTTGGCTATCGGCTGGTCGACCATCGCATGGAGCTTTACGGCGTCGCGCTCGACCGCAAGGATTGAGCCTTTCCATGAGCGAGGCCAGCCCGGCGCCCGCACCGCCGCCGCCGCTCTATCCCGATACGCCCGACATGGCGCATCTGCACTGGCGCGATCCGGGGCTGATCGGGCGCGTCCGGCTTGCCTTGCGCGTGCTGCTGATCGTGCTGATGCTGATCGTCTGCGTGCCGCTCTATTATGTCTGGCGCGCCCTTCGGCTCTCCAATCCCTGGCCCAAGCTGTTCCTGCGCGGCGTCGGGCGCGCGTGCGGGGCCAAGGTCCGCGTGGTCGGCACCCCGCTCAAGCGCGATGTGTTCTATATTGCCAATCATCTGAGCTGGCTCGACATTCCGGTCATTGCCGGGCGCAACGGCAGTGCATTTGTGGCGCAGGACGGGATCAAGAGCTGGCCCGTCATCGGCTGGCTGTGCAAGCTCAACGACACCGTGTTCGTCTCGCGCACCAACCGGCTCGGCATTGCCGGTCAGATCAACGAGCTGCGCGATGCGCTTGCCGAGACCTGGGCGATCACCATCTTTCCCGAAGGCACCACCACCGATGGCAGCAAGCTGCTGCCGTTCAAGTCACCGCTGCTTCAGGTGCTCGATCCGCCGCCGCCCGGCGTGCTCGTCCAGCCGATCTATCTCGATTACGGCGCCCAAGCGCATGACATCGCCTGGGTGGGCGAAGAAACCGCGCCGAACAATGCGCTGCGGCTGTTCACCCGGCAGGGCAGCTTCTGGGTGACGATGCATTTCCTCGAACCGTTCAGTCCGGCCGATTTCCCGGGGCGCAAGGCGATCGCGGCCGAGGCGCGGGCGAGGATCGATGCGGCGCTTTGTGCTTCCTTGGGGCGCGAACCGGCTGTATAGCCGTTGGCATTCATGACCCACAGCATCGATACATCCCCCGTGCCCGCCCCCGAATCCGCCGGGGACGCGCCCCGCCGCTATTTCGTGACCTCGTTCGGCTGCCAGATGAACGTCTATGACGGCGAGCGCATGGGCGAAATGCTCGCCGCGCAGGGCATGAGCCAGGCCGAAAGTCGTGACGAGGCCGATCTCGTCATCCTCAACACCTGCCATATCCGCGAAAAGGCGGTGGCGCGGGTCTATTCCGACATCGGCCGCCTCAAGCGCGAGGACGGATCGAAGCCGATGATCGCGGTCGCAGGCTGCGTCGCCCAAGCCGAGGGGGAGGAAATCGCAAAGCGCGCACGCAGCGTCGATATCGTCGTCGGACCGCAGGCCTATCACCGGCTGCCCGAGCTGATCGAGCAGGCGCGGCGCGGCGAAACTGCGATCGATACCGACATGCCCGCAGCCACCAAATTCGGCGCGCTGCCTGATCGCGCGCGCCAGCAGCGACCATCGGCGTTCCTGACGGTGCAGGAAGGCTGCGACAAGTTCTGCACCTATTGCGTGGTGCCCTATACGCGCGGCGCGGAAATCAGCCGCCCCTATGCCGATCTGGTGGCCGAGGCGCGCGCGCTGGTCGAAGCCGGGGTGAAGGAGATCACGCTGCTCGGCCAGAACGTCAACGCCTGGACCGGGCAGGACGACAGGGGCCGGGCCAAGGGGCTCGAAGGGCTGATCGAGGCGCTGGCCGACATGGCGGGGCTCGAGCGCATCCGCTATACCACCAGCCATCCCAATGACATGACCGACGCGCTGATCGCGGCGCACCGCGACATCCCCAAGCTGATGCCGTACCTTCACCTGCCCGTGCAGGCAGGAAGCGACCGCATCCTGAAGGCGATGAACCGCAGCCATACAGCGGCGAGCTATCTCAAGCTGATCGACCGCATCCGCGCCGCGAAGCCCGATATCGCGATGTCTGGCGATTTCATCGTCGGCTTTCCCGGCGAGACCGAGGCCGATTTCCAGGCGACGCTCGATATCGTGCGCGACACGAACTACGCTCAGGCGTTCAGCTTCAAATATTCGCCCCGCCCCGGCACCCCCGCCGCCGATATGGAGGATCAGATCGCGCCCGAGATCATGGACGAGCGGCTGCAGCGCCTGCAGGACCTGCTCAATGCCCAGCAGCACGCGTTCAACCTCGATACCGTCGGCAAGCGCATGAAGGTGCTGCTCGAACGCCCCGGTCGCAAGCCGGGCCAGCTGGTGGGCAAGTCGCCCTGGCTGCAATCGGTGCACGTGACCGACGAAAGCGCGAAGATCGGCGACCTGATCGAGGTCGAGATCGTTTCAGCCGGACCCAACAGCCTGGCGGGCGAGCCGCTGGCACTGGTGGCGGCCTGATGGCGCACAAGAAGGGTAGCGGCGGACGCGGCGGCGATTCGACCAAGTTTCGCGGCAAGCGCGACCCGCAATCGACGCAGCTGTCTCCGGTCTATGGCAGCGACTTTCCGTTCAATCGGCCCGAGCCCGCCAATAAGGCGCGGATCGGGGTCGAGTTCGACGAGCCGACCTTGCTCGGCCCGCTGTTCGGCCAGTTCGACAAGAATCTGGTGGCGATCGAGAACCGGCTGGGCGTGTATATCCAGGCGCGCGGCAACCGCATCCAGATCGAGGGCGAGGCGGAAAGCGCGGCGCGCGCACGCGACGTGCTGGTCGGCCTGCACAAAAGGATCGAACAGGGGCTGGATATCGACGAGGGCGCGGTCGATGCGCTGATCACCATGTCCGCAGAGCCCACGCTGGAAGGCATCGTGCGTTCGGAAGTAGCCGAGCCGCCCGGCATCATGATCCGCACGCGCAAGAAGACGATCGTGCCGCGTTCGGCGACGCAGACCGAGTATATGCGCTCGCTGGTGCGCGACGACGTGATCTTCGCATTGGGTCCGGCGGGCACCGGCAAGACCTATCTCGCGGTGGCGCAGGCGGTGAGCCAGCTGATCACCGGCACCGTCAACCGGCTGATCCTGTCGCGCCCGGCGGTCGAGGCGGGCGAGCGGCTGGGCTTCCTGCCCGGCGACATGAAGGAAAAGGTCGATCCGTACCTTCGCCCGCTTTACGACGCGCTCTACGACACGCTGCCCGCCGAACAGGTCGAGCGGCGGATTGCCAGCGGCGAGATCGAGATCGCCCCACTCGCCTTCATGCGCGGGCGCACATTGGCGGACAGCTTCATCATCCTCGACGAGGCGCAGAACACCACTCCGGCGCAGATGAAGATGTTCCTCACCCGCTTCGGCATGAACAGCCGCATGGTGATCTGCGGCGACCCCAAGCAGGTCGACCTGCCCGGCGGCGTCGGAGCCTCGGGGCTCGCCGATGCGGTCGGGCGGCTCGAGGGCGTGCAGGGCATCGGCACCGTGCGCTTCACTGCGGCGGACGTGGTGCGCCACCCGATCGTCGGGCGCATCGTCGAGGCCTATGAGGGCAAGGATG
>Ga0155082_103_pt1 | contig 87941 bp, 91 predicted proteins | sample RifCSPhighO2_01_FD_106050 | JGI IMG/M metagenome (GOLD analysis project Ga0155082, IMG submission 106050) | Sphingomonadales bacterium RIFCSPHIGHO2_01_FULL_65_20 | reverse complement strand
GGACAGGCCGCCGCCTCGGCCAACACACCCGCGACGCCGCCTGCCGCTGTGACGCCCCGCTATCGCACGGACTATGAGCCGCACGTGATCGGCAATATCTACGATACCGATTTCGGGACGATGACCCTGGACCGCTGGGACCGCGATGGCGCGGCCGGACACTATGTCGGAGCCACACCAGAGGCCAGCGGCAGCTTTGACGGCATTCGCGAGATCGGAAATGACAGCCCGGAAGGCATCGACAGGATCCTGGGCTACTGGTACCAGCCCGCCGCTGCACAGGCCTGTTCGACGCAGAAAAACGGCACCTATTACTGGGGCCAGATCCAGTTCAATTTCTCAAGGGACCGGAACGAATTCATCGGCTTCTGGGGCCACTGCGAGGGCACAACGCTTGACCGCTGGAACGGCACATTCGTTCGACGTGACCCGCAGATCGCCGCGGCCGTGGACGCCGATCTGCGCAACGCCGGCACCGCAGGCGCAGCCGCGACCACCACACGGGCTGGCGACGCAACCGCTCCAGGCACCGGCGCCCGGCCGCCCGCCGCCGGCCAACCCCTGCCGGGCGTGGTGGACCGGACGGTTCGCGCCGCCAGCGACGAGGTCGAACGCCGGACCCAGGACCGGATTCGCGAAGGCATTGGACGGCTGTTTTGAGCCGGGCGGGACAGGTCAAGGTCATGACCAGCCCCTCCATACCCCTGGTCGGTCTGGCGCTGTTCGCGCTGGCCCTGACGGGCTGTAGCCGGTCAGACGGCGAGGCCGCAAACGGCGACGGGACCGACCCCGTCGCCGCCGCGCCCGCAGGCTCGGCGGCCGCCGCCGGCCATGCCTCTGCCGACGCGGAAACCGTCCCCGGGGATGCCCCGTCCGCCCCCCTCCCCCCGCTTGAGCGCGAGATCAAGGTCACCGCGTTCGAGCCGGAGGTGATCGGCAACGTCTATGCGTCCGACTTTCAGGACGTCATTCTGGATCGCTGGGACGCGGACGGCGCCGCCGGACGTTATGCCGTCGGCCAGGGCCGGTTTGAAGGCGCCCGGCTGGCCGGCAGCGACGGACCGGACGGCATCGACCGGATCGAGGGCTACTGGCATCAGGCGATGTCCGACCAGCGCTGCGACACGGCCCGCGACGGCAGCCACTACTGGGGCCGGTTTCAGATGAACGTGCCGCGCGACCGCAGCGGGTTCATCGGCTTCTGGTCCTACTGTGACGGCACCCCGCTCGACCGCTGGAACGGCAACCTGATCCGGCGCGATCCCGAAATCGCCGCCACGGTCACACGGCTGCTCGCCGACCGATAGGCCCCGGCCGCCCATCCTTTCCGACACGAAGGTCCCCCCATGACACCTCTGTTTCGCATCGCTCGTCCGCCCCTGACCGCCCTCATGGTTCCGGTTGCAGTCCTCGCCCTCTCGGTCGGCGGGTGTGGCCCGTCGGCCCCGGAGGCGACCTTGAACGCGGAGGCCGGCGGAGCGTCCGGCATGGCCGACACCGTCACTTCGGCCGGGGCCGGTCAGGGAGAGACCCCGGGCGACGCGCGGGCGGCGAACGGAACCGGGTCGATCACCGACAGCTTCGCCATCACCAACCCGGACATCGCCGCCAGCCTGCCCGATTTCGTCAGAATGCCGCCCGGGGCGCGGGTGATCGTCAACTTCCCCTTCTCCAACGGGATCCGAAAGGGCGGTTCGATCATGGCCAATACGCCGATGCCCCGGGGGGAGGTCATCGCCTTTCACCGTCAGGCGATGACCCGCGACGGTCTGGTGTTGAAGCCCGACGAAACCGGTCGCGAAGGCGAAACCATCCTGACGGCGGAAAGCCCGGACGAGAAGACCCAGTACACGGTCAGTGTCTTCCTTTCGCAGGAGAACGGCACCCTCTTCCGGGTTGGCTACTATGAGCCGGTCGCCTGAGATGACCGTTTTCAGAGCCCTCGTCGCCACCCTGATCTCGAGCCTGGTCCTGACCGCCGTCCCGGTCGCGGCGCGGCAGACCCTCCCCGGCCATGACGCGGCAGCCGGCGAGGACCGTCATGCCCTGACCCCCGCAGGGCCGCTCCAGGGCAATTGGCGGATCGTGCGGGCCGGAGATCCGGCCGATGCCGCCATCATGCGGATCCAGATCATCCACGACGGCAGCCGTCTGGACGGCAGCTATGTGCTGTATCAACCCTTCTGCAGCATCGATCGTCCCTTGCCGGTCTCCGGCACCGAGGACTGCGAGTTCATCGATCTGGGCGGACAGATCACGGCGGGCCAGTCACGGGGACGCTGGGCCAGCGTAATCCTTCGCCCCGGCGCGGACGGTCTGGATCACCGCATCAGTTTCCGGAACCGCCCCGCCCGCGGCCCGCTGAGAGGTCGCTACCACGCGCCTGGGGACCGGTCGGGTGTCCCCGTCGTTCTGGAGCGCGCGCCGGAATAGCCCCGCCCATACCGGGTCGGTCATGTCCGCTTCGGCCCCGCAATTCCGTTCTGATCGATGGGGGCTTCCACCGATCAAACGAAACAGGGCTCAAGACCATGGCATTGATACGCAGAACCTTTCTGGCCGGCGCGGGCGGACTCGCCGTCGGCGCGACCACAACCAGCCTCGCCTTCGCGCAGGACGGCGGCCGGATCACCATCGAGATCCGGGATGCGCGTCGTCTGGCCCGGCTGTCGGGCGAGCGCCTCCGGCGCGGACTGATGCGAAACATGGTGCTGCGACTGGACGGCTCACGGGCCGAGCCGGTGCAGATGCTGGCGGCGCGCTTCGAAAGGGGCGAGCTTCGCGACGTTTTCGTCTCGGACCGGTTCGATCTGCGGGCCGGCTCGGTCGCCTTCCCCGGAGACATGTTCTTTCCCGGCGACATGTTCTTTCCGGGCGATATGTTCTTTCCCGGCGACATGTTCTTCCCCGGTGACATGTTCGCCCCGGGTGGCGAGCGAACCCTGTCCGGCCGCGAGGACGTGCTCCGGAACCTGGCGCGATCCATCCTCGGCCGGGACGGAGAGATCAATGGCCTAGTCTTCATGGTGGTGGCCCGCAATGACAAGGCGCTGAGCCGGGGCAGCGCGCTTCGGACCCGGCCGGGCGGGGACGACCGGCGCTGACGGCGCGCGACGCTTGTCCTTCCTGATCCTCGGGGGCGGGGTCGCCGGCCTGTCGGCGGCCCTGTCCCTGCGAGCGATCGGCCGGGAGCCCGTTCTGGTGGACCCGCGCGAGGCGGGACACCCGCCCGCGCGGTCCGTCCATGTGCACCGGATCGGTCCTGGAAGCCTGGCCCGGCTGGCCACCGTCTGCCCGGATCTGCACGGCCGGCTGGCACAGACCGGCGCGGGCATGGGCCGCATCGGCCGCGTCGCCGGCGATCGCCTGGTGTGGGGGGATGAGGCCATGATCGTCACCCTGGCCATGCTGGAGGCGGCCCTGGGCGACGCCGTCGAGGCCCTGGGCGTGCCCATTCTGCGCGGCCGGCCGGTCCCCGGCGTCGAGCCGGTCTCTGACGGCTGGAGCATCCGAATTCCGGGGCAGCGGCGAGTGGTTGAGGGCGTCATCGACGCCAGCGGCGGGCAGCGCGCCGGTGTCGATCTGTTCGGGGACCATCTACCCGATCTCGACCTCGACGACGTCGGCGAACCCCAGGCCTATGCCAGTTGGGCCGGCCAGACCGTCGGCGGGCGGCCGTGGCTGGTCGCCTGCCGCGATCCGCAGCGCGGTCTCGACGGTCTGGTTCAGGTCCTCCCCGGCGGCATGACAACCCTTACCCTGAGGCACCGGGCGGGGTGCGCGCCACCGGACCGTGATGCGGTCCTGGCGGGGCTCGGTGATGCGGGTGGGTCCGGCCTGCGGGCCCTGCTGGCCGATATCGCGTTCGAGCCCCGGCCGGTCCGTCATCTGGCACCGGGGGCCCGCCGCGTGGCGCTGGAGCGGGCGCGTTCCGAAGCCATGCCGCCGCTGGCGCTGATCGGGGATGCGCTGATGCAGATGCCGCCCAGGTTCGGCGGGGGTGTGGCCCGGGCCATTCACGACGCCGTATCCCTGGCGGACGGGATTGCCGGCGGGCAGCCGGTGGCCACCATCGGTCGCGACCTGGCGGTTCAGGCCCGCGCCGTCTGGAGCGGCGCGGGCCTGGCGATGATGGCCGGCTGATCAGCCCTGGGCCAGGTCCGGCGGTTCGGTGCCCTCGGGCGGGGTCGATGCAAGACAGGCCTTCAGCGGCTCGACCGAGTCCTGGCGCAGATCGGCGCTCGTCGCGAACCGGTTGGACATCTGGTATTCGTCCAGAAGGGCCTGAAATTGCGGCACCGTCAGGCCCGCCGCCGCGGCACGGCGCTGGGCCTCGTTGAACCAGGCCCTTTTCTGATCCTCGGTCGCCGCCGGGAGCTCGGCGGCCATCTCCGGCAGGCCGACGGCCAGGACGGTCGCGCCCTGGACAAGCCCCCAGCAGCGGGTCGCCTCGACCACGGCGGCCGGTGCCGATGGGCCTGACGCCGATGCGCCCCCGGCCGCCGGGGCCGCCCCGTTGTCGCTCGCGGACGAACCGCTGTTGTCACAGGCCGCGAGGGCCAGAACGGCGGCCGTCAGGGCCCCCGCCGCAAGGATGGATCTGCTCATATCGAGTCTCTTTCTCGGTTGGGAATCAGGGATTGCACGGGGTCGCGGCTCAGCTGTTCTGGCTGAGCATGCAGGCCATGGCCTTGGCCATCTCGGGGTCCGAAGCGATCTGGGCCTCCATCTCGCGCCGGACCTCGGGCGGCAGCTGACCCAGGAATTCGTTCAGAAGCCGTCGGGTCTCCGCTTCGCTGAGATTGCAGCTCAGACCAGGGATCGGGGCGGACGAGGCCCCGCCACCGCTGCCGCCACCCCCACCGCGGCCACCGCCGCCGCCGCCAGCGACCTCGCGACGGGGCTCCCGGCTCAGCTCGGCCCGTTGCGAGGCTGACAGGGTCGACCAGAGCTTCTCGCCCATGAACTCGATCGCCCGCGGTGCAATCATGGTTCGCCGGGACGCCGCCAGCATCGGCATCGCCACCACGCTCTGGAAGGTGCCCGACACCGGACCGACCAGCTGGGCGGTGCAACGCCCCTCCTGATGCTCCAGACGGGCCTGATAGCTGACCCTCAAAAACCCGGGCGTGGCCTGCTCGATCGTGATGGTCCCACGCCCGGCGACCGAGCTCGGCAGATCCAGGCCCCGCTGTTCCAGCGTCGCATTGCTGAGTGTGGCCGTTGCCGTCGCGGGATAGGTGCCCGGGCCGGTGATCGGCCGGTCGGCATCCAGCCCGAACTCGATGCTGGCGGACGGGACGAGCCCTTCCAGGCCCGCCAGATTGCTGGCGGTCTCCCCGGTGGCGGCGGCCATGGCTGCGGCGCCGATTCCGGCCAGCTGGGCGTTTCGACCGGCACACACCTGTGTCGGCGAGCCCGCCGCCGGTCTGCCGCCGACGGTATCCGATCCGCCCCCGAGCCCCACCGCCATCTGGATGCGGGCACATTCCATATAGCCGGCCATCAGGTCACCCTGCGAGGGCGGCAGGAACGACAGGTTGATCGAGAAATCATCCGTATCCAGCGCCGCCGCATACATCGCCATGGGGCCAAAGCTCATCTGCCCCGGCACGTCCGGCGTGATCACCTGGGGCACACAGGGGTCGCGCTGATTGTCGACCGCGGTCGCCTGCAGCTGCTGACGCGCTTCATGCGCCCCCGGGCCGACCGTCAATTTGACCTCGACGGGTTTCGTCGATGCCTCGCCACCGGGATGCAGATTGGTCAGGGCGATGGTCATCCGGTCATCGGCAAACGCCTCATCCGGTTTGAGAATGACTTCCCAGACCTTCACGGCCTTGCCGCTGCGGGAATCCTCAACGATCAGGCCCGGTCGCAGCAGGTCTGTGCCCTGTTCCAGCAAGGCCACCTCGCTCCTTGTTCCGGACTCGATGGTCAGGGACTGGCTCCAGGACTGGTCCGCCGTCAGGTGAAGGCCGTCCAGCGCGTCGGCCGGGGCCGCGCCGCCGTCGGCGACGACGGTGAACACCGGCGGCAGATCATCATCGCTCTTCGGCCCGCTCCAGTGAACCGACAGGCAGTTGGCCGCTGCGGGATCGAGGGTGAACGACAGCTCCACCACCGGATGACCCAGCGAAAGCTCGACGGGAAGACAGCCGGGCGCGGCATTGGCCTTGACCATCGCCCCCTGCCAGACATACCGCGCGAATACGCCCCGCCCGCGCTGGTCCTCGGGAATGATGTCACCGCCGGTGACATTGTAATAATTCATCTTCGCCAGCAGGAGCGCCAGGCCGCGCTCGTCACCGTCGGTCGACTTCAGCGCGGCATCCAGCCATTGCCGGGCTGCACTGTCAGACCCGAGATCAGACGGTTTCGTCTGGAACAGGGGGGGCAGGAACCGCCAGTCCCGCACGGCCCCGGCTATGCTCCAGAAGCTGCCGTCCATCCGGCCGGAAAAGAGCGGCTGATCGATCCGCCGCAATCCCCCGAGGCGCTGGACCAGGCCGACGACCGTGGCCAGACTCTCATCGCTGTCCAGCGACGTGACACCGGACTCGGCGAGAATTCTGCCGATGCTCCCATAGTCCCAGACACGGCCGTCCCGATCATTCGCACCGCCGAGAGCATAGGCGCCCAACCCGAGGCCGAGGCCGTTGATCGCCTTCACGCCGGGCGGCGTAACCGCCTCGTTGACTACCGCATCTCCGACCTGGACGACATCGCGGCAATAGACGTGGGCCTGGCGCAGTCCCAGGCCCACGGCGATGGACAGCTCCGGATAGTGTTCAGGCCAGGTCCCGCTCGACGCCTGGTCAAACCAGCCGGGCGGGACCGTCAAATAATCGCTGAGACCGGGGACGCCGCAGCTGCCGGCCAGGGCGAAGCTGGCCCCCTGGGCCCGCAGCATCACCCCGACCGTAGACGTGCGGCCCTCAACGGCGGGGCTGAATGCGTCCGGCGGCAGGGCCAGATAGCCCGGTGTGGTGGTTGAAGCGGGCCATTCTTCGAGAACGAAGTCCGTTGCGGCTTCGATCCGCCGGGTCTCGGCCGCATTTCCCGGAACGCGGCCGACATAGAGGCTGGACTGGGTCGGATCTGTCCACGTCGCATAAGGCTGCTGTTCGCCGACCCAGACCCGCATGATCGGCTTTTCGCTCTGGGCCAGAGCCGGCCCGGCGAGGGCCACGGCGAGCGCCAGCGCCGAGGCAAATCCCAGGCCGCGTCGATTTCGAATGGTCATGATGTCGGTCCCCGCTTTGGCGTCACCAGGGAAACGGGATCGCCGGCCGGAACCGGACACAACCACTGGCCTTTCGCCGGGTTTGCGGTAGGCTAACGGTGTTCAGTTTGGCGTGAGGGAGTGGGAATCATGAGTGCGATTCCGATCAAATCCTGTTTTGACGAGGTCGACCCGCAGGTCCACCACGCCGCAAGCCGTCTCGCTCCCGAGCTCTGGGGTGAGCTTCGAAAAGTCGCGCGACGCGAACGGTTCCGGGTCCAGGCGGGCGAGACCCTGCGCACTACAGCCCTGATCAGCGAGGCATGGCTGCGTCTACGCCGCTCGGAAGGGTTTCTGAACGACAGTCATTTCCTGCACGCAGCCGCCCTGGCCATGCGCCATGTCCTGGTCGACCACGCCCGCGCCCGGCTGGCGGTCAAGCGCGGCGCCGGCAAGGTTGATCCCCTGACCGAGGATATCGAGCCCTTCTGGGAAAGCGATGACCGACTGGTGGATCTGGACGAGGCCCTGGGACGTCTGGCGCGACTCAACCCCCGCCTGGCCAAGGTCGTCGAGTTCCGGTTCTTCGCCGGCTACAGCGACGAACAGACGGCGCAGATCATGGGCCTAACGGATCGCACTGTCCGGCGCGACTGGGTCAAGGCCAAGGCCTGGCTGTTCCGGGAGCTCAGCGAGATCACCGCTGAACCCGATCAACCCGCATCGTCCGGCGTCAGGGCGCGGTCCGACCCAACCCATATCGCGCCCTGATCTGATCGATCGCCTTGATCTGGGACACCGCGCCCGGACCAAGGGCCGCGAGGGTGACCTGGGCCGCATCCAGAAGACGTCCGCCTTCCGCCTTCCGCCCCTGGGCGGCGCGGACGCGGGCCAGGGAAATCCGCACAATCGCGGTGGCCGGATGGTCCGGTCCCAGCGCGGCCTCGACCTCTGATACAGCGCCTTCACTCAAACGGGCCGCCTCGCCGACCCGACCAGTCGCGAGTGAGGCCTCACTGAGTCCCGCGACGGCCGAGGCATAGTGCAAGCTGGCGACGCCGGCATGGACCCGCGCCATCTCTGTCGCCTCGCGCAGGATGGGCAGCGCCTCGGCGTGCCGGTCCAGCTGCATCAGGGTCTTGCCATAGTTGCTCAGCAGGGCGGCGGTCGCCGCGGACGGCCCATAGAGCTTGCGCCGGACCTCGACAGCGCGCCGGAACAGCGGTTCTGCCCGCGCCGGCCGACCGGACAACACTTCCAGCGCCGCGAGATTGTTCAGCGTGTTCAGGGCATCCGGGCCGTTCTCCAGCCCGTTGGTCGACCAGACCGCCAGAGCGGCCTGGAACGACGGAACCGCCTCCTCGACGCGTCCGGCCGCGGTCAGCATCACCCCCAGATCATTGTGATAGACCCCGGTGTCGCGATGGTTGGGGCCACTGATGGCGATCCGGGCGGGCAGGTTGGCGCGAAGCACGCGAATCGCGCCCTCGGCGTCGCCGGCGTCACGCAGCAGTCTGGCCTCGGTCAGGCGACTGTCCACCAGCTCGGAGCGCCAGCGTCGCGGGTCGGTGTTCCAGAACGACTGGGCCCGCAACATCAGGGCCCGGGCCTCCTCGGGTTCGGCCTGACGCTCCTTGATCTGGGCCAGGTCATAGGCGGCCCCCGCCACAATGGCGGGATCGACGCCGCGCACCGTCATGAGCCGCTCGAGCAGCGGTTTGGCCGCCTCATAGTCATTCATGTAGAAATAGAGCTCGCCCAGCATGCGGGCGACCGGCCCGCCCCGTTGCGGATCGGCCTGGAACTGGTCCAGCACCTGGGCGGCGGCGGCATCCAGAATCCGCGAGGCGTCGGCGTCGGGCCCCCCGGTCTCGGCCCCCGTGCGCAGCATGAAATAGAGATAGTTCTGAACGGCCTGCAGCCGCGACTGCTCCAGCAGGGCGGCGTCCCGCTCCCGCTGGGCGACCGCCGCCTGGTCCAGAGCGATCGCCAGTCCGCCCGACAGGCTCAACACCACGGCGGCGGCGGCGCTCACAGGAAGCCAGCGCCGCCTCAGGAACCGGCGGGCGACATAGCCCCGCTCATCCCGCCGGACGGTGACGGCGGATCCTTCCAGCGCCCGGCGCAGATCGTCCGCGAAGGCCTCAACGGTACCGTACCGCGCCGTCGGCGACTTGCTGAGCGCCCGGTCCAGCACGGCATCAAGATCCCGGACAAGACCGCTGGGCCGGACGCCGGCCGGCAGGGCTGCGATCAGCCGGTCCGGGCTCTTGTCCACGATCCGCCGGATGGCGGCGGGAAACGGCAGGGTCCCGACATCGATCGGCGGACGGCCGGCGATCAGGTCGAACAGGGTCGCGGCCAGGCCATAGACATCGCTCATGACGGTCGCCATTTGACCTTCGACCACCTCGGGCGCCGAGTATTCGATCGACACCGGCGAGGGGTCCGCCCGCGACGCGCCGTCATCCAGTTTCTGGGCCACTCCGAAATCAATCAGCCGGGTTCGCCCCCCCTCGGCCACCAGAATATTCGAAGGCTTGATGTCGCGGTGAACCGTCAGTTTCGCATGGGCATGGGAGACAGCCTCGCAGACGTCCAGCATCAGGCGGGTTCTGTCCGCCGGACCGAGGTCTTCCCGCACGCACCAGCTGTCGATGGCCGGTCCGTCGACGAATTCCTGGACCATGAAGGGCTGGCCGTCCGACCCCAGTCCCCCGTCCAGAATCCGGGCGATGCCGGGATGTTCCAGACCCGCCACGATCTGGCGCTCAGCCATGAACCGGTCCCGGTCGGCCCCTGCGATGCCCAGCATCAGCTTGAGGGCCGCCGTCTGCTGGTACTCGCCGTCGTCGCGCTCGACCCGATAGACCTCTCCCATGCCGCCTTGGCCGAGAGAGCCGACGATCTTCCAGACCCCGAACCGCATGCCGGGCTGAAGTGTGACCGGATCCAGCCGAGGCTCAGGCTCGAGAAAGGCCGTCGCCTGTTCCGCCGCGTCCAGTAGGGACACCAGCTCCTTCAGCAGGGTCGGATCGGCACGATACCGCGTCGTCAGCCAGGCACGGCGTTGCGCGACCGGCACGTCGAGCGCCTCGTCCAGCGCCGATTCTATCCCCTGCCAGTCCACGGCCGCCCCCTACCCTGTTCAGCCTGCCACGCTGTGGCGAACGCCGGTTTCCGTCAACCGTTTCTGCGGCTGTAGATCAGGGTCACGACACTGCCCTCGCCTTCACCGGATGGCGCGATGCTGATCTGGACGCCGTCGCCGACGTCTTCCGCCGCGGTGCCGCTGAGGATCACGGCGCCATTGACGTTGGCGTCACTCCGCTCGGTCAGGTCCGAAGCGTCCAGCCGGGCGCGATAGAAGCCGGCCACCCGCTCCGGGTCATCCCTTGTGCTGAACGAGACCATCCCGCCGGTCTGGACACTGCCGCCGCTGTCGCTGCCGCTGATGCCATCCATCGAACTCAGGATGACCGCCCCGGGATAGATCGGCGCAAACGCCGGCAAATTGCGGGGCGCGGCCATTGCGGGACCGGTCCGGACGGTCACGCTTTCACCGGTTTCGCGATCCCGGATGGTGCGTTCAGACCGCCCGGAATCACAGCCATAAAGCCCCATCGCGACAACAGCCAAAGCGGCCACCCAATGCGTTCGCATGTCTTCCTCCACCTGCTCGATATGGCGAAGAACGGAATTCACCCGCGCATGCGGACATCAGCCATGACGGCCCCCGGTGGAGCGGCCTGCGCGGCCATCTCTCCAAAGGCCTCTACGCCAATGATGCCTGCAGAGTATGGTACAGCAGGCAGGCTTGGCTAGCAGATCGTCCGCCTGCCGCCGTCGACAGCCATTGGCGTGCAGCCGAAACGCGGACATTCCCAAGGACAGGGATGAGTCGAGGCCGTGTAAAAACTCGAAGCAGCCAGTTTTTCAGCAATTATATTGCTCTTATTTGCAAATAAAGAAGCAAAATCAGAAGATCTGCCGAATATTATTGTGTATTCGCAGAATTTTGCGGCCATTTCTCGCGGAGAAGAATTTTTACGCAGCCTCAGTCAGAAGCGGATCTCAGGGATGCACGAAAGCTCGAGCCCCGCTGCCACCTCTACCACCGTAGGGCTACGGGTTCGCAATACCCCAACCCGACCGTTAAAGTCCCCTGTCATCAACGAAATCCCCTCGCCAGAGGCCGAACTCGCACGCCCGTCGCCCCTCACTCCCACTCCATTGTTTCATAGACCAGAAGACGATGATTTATCAGAGCTCTTTCTTTGATTTCATGAGCACGCCGTCGGCGCAACCGTCATTGAAACCGGGCTCATGAAAACAAAGGGAAAATTGGCCGCGATAAAATTCGGGTGATGTCGCCTTCTATCGGTAGCGATCCATGAGCCTCGCCCGGCCTGCCCGTTCCCACAGCCTGGTCACACGTCTGCTGATCGCACAGGTGGCCCCTCTGGCGCTCTTCGCGGTCGTCGTTCTGGCGGTCGGCGCCTGGACGGCCCAGCGGGTGGTGGCGAACAATGCCGACCGCCTGCTGGCCGGCGCGCTTCAGACCATCCGCGAGACGGTGTCGGTAGCGGAGGGTCGCATCACCGTGGATGTCGCGCCCTGGGCCCTGGTTCTGCTGGACGGTCCCGAGCGTGACGCCGTCTTCTACAGCGTCCGCGAAGGTGATCGCCTCGTCACCGGCTATGCCGAACTGCCCAATCTCCCCGAGGCCCGAACGGAGGAGCCGGTCTTCGCGGACCTGTCCGTCCGGGGGGTTTCGGTGCGTATGGCGCAACAGACCCTGATCATCCCCGGCCGCGACGCCCCCATCCGCGTCTCGGTGGCCCAGAGCCTGGATTCCCGTCGCGCCAGCCTGAGAGAGCTCTACCGCAGCATGCTGCTTCTCCCCGGCCTGCTGGTGGTGCTTGCTGCGCTTCTGATCTGGCCGGCCCTGCAATGGGGCCTGAACTCGCTGAAGCGTCTGATCGACGATCTGACGCACCGCCCCAACCCCTCTGCCGACTTCGCCCCTGCCAATGTCGATCTAGCGCCGCGCGAATTGTGGCCCGTTCTGAACGCCTTCAACCATCTGCTGGCGCGGCTCGAGGCTTCCACTTCCGGCATTCAGCGGTTCGCGGCCGACGCCTCGCATCAACTGGGCACGCCGCTGTCGGTCCTCTCCGCCAATCTTGACCTTCTGGCCGGCTCCTCCCGCCCCTGGACGGCTCAGGAACGGCGGTTGATCGCAGACTCTCGCGACGCCGTCGGCGGCATGACGCGGCTGGTCGGTCAGTTGCTGTCGACAGCCCGGGCCGACGGGGCCCGGATAGACACCGCCGCCGACCTCGGCCGCGCGGCGCGCCGCGCCTGTCAAGCCGCTCGGGACCGCCGCGCCTTTGCCGACGGCGCCCTGCGCCTTCGGCTTCCGGCCGAGCCGGTCATTGTCCTCGGCGCCGAAGACCTCATCACCGCACAGATCCTCAACCTGATCGACAACGCCTTCCACCACGGCGCGCCGCCGGTGGCCGTTCATGTCCGCATGACGGGCCGACAGGCCGCTGTCTGCGTCTGGGATCACGGACCCGGCGTGGATGAAGCCGTCCTTCCCCACCTCACCGACCGCTTCTTCCGCGCCGGCTCATCCCAGACGCCCGGCTCCGGCCTCGGCCTGGCGATCGTTCACACCCTCTCCGAGGCCCAGGGCGCAAAGTTCAAGCTGTGCAATCGCGGGGGGATGCGAACCGGACTGATCGGGAGGATCGCTTTTCAGCTTGAGAAACTGGATGAAGCTATCGGCCACGACGCTTCAGCATGATTGACTTGGTCGGCGGGGCCTTAAGTCTATTATTTCAGGCCGCTGCACCTGCCCCCTCACGCCGGTGGGCTCAAACAGATCAGCTGCAGCCCGAGCGTCCAACCGGCAGAAGCGGCGCGATCACGCCCACGTTCCAGTGCCAGGCGATATGGCCGACCGCCCGACGTCGGCACACCACCGTCTCGTGCAGGGCGAAACCGTTGGGCGGGTCGATCCGGGGCTCGGGGGCATTTTCAAACGCCATGTAGGCGCGCGCCGGGCCATAGGGCGGCCAGTCCGGCTCACCGCGCGTCTGTGGCCGACCGGCCTTCACGAAGGACGTCCAGTAGCCCAGCATCGCCTCGGACAGGCGCTGCTCGACCGCCGTCTTCGGCATGGCGGGCCACCATCCCGGTATCGCCGCCGTCGTGCCGAACGCATAGGGAATCTCTGCCCCGTGGAAGGCGTGGAAGCCCCGGTCGTCGGCGGCGGGATAGCCGTGGTCGAACAGATACAGATAGGCGCCCTGCCCCACGGCCGCCTGCGCCTTGGTCAGGCGCTCGGCGGACCAGCCGTACATGGCGTCCCGCGTCGTCGCCAACAGGCTCTCGCGGATGTCGCTGGCCGGATAGCGGTCCAGAAAGGCGTCCGCCAGATCGCCGTAACGCGCGCGGATCTCCCGCATATAGGTCTGCGCGTCCGCCGGCGCGGGCGGCAGAAGGATGGGCAGCGAGCGGACTTCACCGTCGTTGTATCCGGCCAGAACCGGCACGGGCGCCTGTTCGCCCCGGTCGAACGTATCGACGAGCTGACGCGGCAGGACCTGGCCGTCGATGGTGGCCAGCGGGAAATAGCCCGTGCGCGGCGTGTCGGCGATGATCGTCTCGGCGCTCAACGCCCGCAGCGCGCCAAGGTCGGTCGCGCCCAGCTTTCCGGCCCACGACAGGCCGATGGTCTCCGCGTCCGGCCAGTCCCGGAACGTGCCGTTCCGCAGTTCCGGCATGGCGATCATATAGCCGCTCTGCGCGATCGCCCCGTCGAACAGCCCGCGCGCCTGCGGCGCCGCCATCAGCAGGATGACGCTCAGCGCGCCGGCGGACTGGCCCGCGATCGTCACCTTGCCGGGGTCGCCGCCGAAGGCGCCGATGTTGTCGTGAACCCAACGCAGGGCCTGGATCTGGTCGGTCAGGCCGTAGTTGCCGGAGATATTCCGTGTCGATTCCGCGCTCAGCGCCGGATGGGCCAGCCAGCCCAGCGCGCCGAGACGATAGTTGATCGACACCACCACCACGCCCTGCTCGGCCAGCCGGGCTCCGTCCGTCACCGCGTCGCGGCCGGCGCCGCTGACCAGCGACCCGCCGTGGATCCAGACCATGACCGGGGCGTTGCGCGCATCCCTTGGCGCCCAGATATTGAGGAACAGGCAGTCCTCGCTCATCGCCGCATGGTCTTGGAAGGGCGACGGCGGCTGCATGCAGGCCGCGCCGAAACGCGTGGCCTCGCGCACGCCCCGCCATGCCGGCAGAGGCTCCGCAGGCCGCCAGCGCCGTTCGCCGACCGGGGGCTTCGCATAGGGCACGCCCCGGAACACGGCGACCCCGCCTTGGTCTTTCCCGCGAAGATCGCCCGCCGCCGCATGGACCACCGGCCCCTCGGTCAGCGCCCCGGCCTGCGCCAGCACTGGCGACGGCGCGACCAGCCCCAGGGCGACCACCGCCGTCGCCAGCAGCCGCCCGATCATTGGCCTTCGCCCTGATAGCCGGCCTTGGCCAGCTCCAGCCGGCTCTGCTGCAGGGCGTCGGCGGGGGTGAAGGCGGTCGTCGCATCCATGATCTCGTCCCAGCGCGCCACCACCGTTTCGGCCGCATCCGCGCAGGGCGCGATATGGACGCCCGTCGTCATCGTCACGTGCGCCGCCTCGAAGCCGCCGGCCCCGGCGCACAGGATGGTGCGCGTCGGCGCGTCCTCACGCACCAGGGCCAGCATGGCCGGGCTGACGAAGTCGGGGTTCAGCAGGCGCAGCATGTCGGCGGGCAGGATGCCCTCCATCATCTGCGTCGCCGCCGTGGGCGCCAGGCAGTTGACCTTGATGTCGTAACGCGCGCCCTCCAGGGCCAGGGTCTGCATCAGGCCGACCAGCGCCATCTTGGCCGCGCCGTAGTTCGACTGGCCGAAGTTGCCGAACAGGCCCGAGGACGAGGTGGTCATGACGATGCGGCCGTAGTTCTGCTCGCGCATCGTGTCCCACACGGCCTTGGTGCAGTTGACCGCGCCCATCAGGTGCACGTCGACCACCAGGCGGAAGTCCGCCAGGTCCATCTTGGCGAAGCTCTTGTCACGCAGGACGCCGGCGTTGTTGACCAGGATGTCGATGCGGCCCCACCGCTGCTTCGCCTCCGCGACCATCTGTTCGACGAAGGCCAGATCCGTCACCGAACCCACGGCCGCCATCGCCTCGCCGCCCTCGGCGACGATCTCGGCTGCGACCGTGTCGGCCGCCTCGCCCATGTCGTTGACGACCACGCGTGCGCCCCGCCGCGCCAGCAACAATGCGTGCGACCGGCCCAAGCCGCCCCCTGCCCCGGTCACGATCGCAACACGGCCATCCAGTCTGATCACGGTCTTGTCCTCATCTTAGAATAGGGGTCGACTTGTCGGCTGGACGTCAGTCCGCCGCAGCGGCCTTGTCGATCTTGCGCTGGTCCAGGTCGGCGATGATCCGCGCGTGCCGCGTCCGCGTCAGGTGGTAGCCGATCAGGAACAGTGGTGAGAGCGCCGCGAAGGCGGCCGGCAGGGGCCCGGAGATCAGCGCCAGCTTGTCCAGCACCTCTTGCGGAATGACCAGCCCAGGCCCCCGCGCGCCCAGGTCGGTGGGGAATTGGATCGCATCCAGCGCCAGGCCGGCGATCAGCCCGCCCAGCCCCGACGCCGCCTTGTAGGCCAGCGTCAGACCCGAGAAGAACAGACCCTCGCGACGCACGCCGAACAGCCATTCATGCTCGTCGGCGGTGTCGGCCAGCATCGACTGAAAACCGATCCCGCCCACCATGATCGCCGTGCCGACCAGCAGGCCGTTGACGAACAGGATCGGCGCCGCGGCGGCGGGAGTCAGCGTGACCGGCCCGTAGAGCTGTAGCAGCGGCGGCCAGATCAGGAACAGGGCGATGGCCAGGAAGGCCGCGATGGAGAGGGTGCGCTTCTCGATATAGCGCAGGGCGAAGGCGCTGATCGGCGCGCCCAGCAACGGCCCCAGGGTGGTGCTGAGCAGGATCATCTGGATGGCGGTGGAATCCAGTTTCCAGAAATAGCGGCTAGCGTGAAGCGCCAGCGAGACATGGGCCGAATAGGCCAGGAAATAGGTCAGCACCGTCGCAAACAGGATCAGGAACGAGCGGTTGCGCGCCAGTTCGATCATCTCGCGGCCGAAGCCGGTCAGGAAATTACCTTCGCCCTTTTCCGGGCCGTGCAGCCGGGGCTGGGCCGAGCTGACCGCGCGAACGGCGATCATGCCAGCCAGGAACATGGCGGCCGCGCAACTCCAGGCGAAGGGCACATAGTTCGCACGGTCCAGCAATCCGTCGGTCCCGCTCATGAAGACGCCCAGGCCCAGCACAACCCCGATCAGAATGCCTGCGTTCTGGAACGACAGGCGGTAGGACACGATGCTGGCCCGCTCGCGATAATCGTCGGTCACTTCCGCGCCCACCGCCGTGTAGGGCAGCACGAAGCAGGACAGGGACACGCGCAGCACGATCAGACAGACGGTGGCGTAGACGAACTGCGGCAGGCCGCTCAGGGACTCCGGCATCGAGAACAGCAGACCGAACGCCGCCGCGAACGGCAGCAGGCCGAACACCATGAAGGGGATGCGCCGCCCGAACCGCGACCTCAGCCGGTCGCTGGCCAGGCCGATGGCCGGGTCCGCCACCGCATCGACCAGCAGGGCGATCAGCTTGGCCGTGCCCGCCATCGTCCCGGACATGCCGCAGACCGCCGTCAGATAGAACAGCAGGAAGAAGCCGAAGCCCGCCGCGACGATGCCGTCCGCCAGCGCGCCCGACCCGTAGGCGGCCTTGAACCGGCGGGTCAGAGGCGCGCTGCGCAAGGCCGCGGCGTTCTTTTCGTCGATGACGCTCTGTCGCATGACCGGCTCCCTGTTGTTGTTTCGATTACCGACCGGCCGACGACCGGCCGTTCACCCGGCCGATCCCGGATCGACCGGGGCCGGATTGCTCTGCAGGGCTCCGTAGATCCCTTGCTGATAGACCGGCAGCGCGCGACGTCCCGCCGCCCCCCGGCCCGTGGCGATGGTCGATCCCGAATTGGCCGACACCGGCACCTGGTGCTGGATCAGATAGATCAGGATCAGGTCGTTGGCCGGATCGGCCTGCCACCAGGTGCCGAACACGCCGGGCCAGGTCATCGAGCCCGGCGCGCCGCACGAATAGGGATTGTCGGTCAGGTCCTCGGCGATGGACACGCCCAGACCGAAACCGGACTTGGTCCACAGATCCATTCCCGCGAAGGGCACCTGACGCTGGGCGTCCGTGAGCCGGTTGGTCCGCATCAGCCGGACCGTCTCCGGCCGCAGCAGGCGCACCCCGTCCAGTTCGCCCTCGTTGAGCAACATGCGCGCGAACCTGTGGTAGTCGCCGGCCGACGAGATCAGCCCGCCGCCGCCCGGCGTGTAGTCGGGCGGTTCGTCATACAGCTCCAGCTTGACCTTGCGCAGCCGATCGCCCGATTCCTCGTAGGCGTACAGGCTGGCCAGACGGTCGCGCTTGGCCGGCGGCATCCAGAAGTCGGTGTCCGACATGCCCAGCGGCGTGAAGATCCGATCCTGCAGCACCTGTCGGAAGGACTTGCCCTCCACCCGGCCGATCAGAAAGCCCAGCACGTCCGAAGAGTGGCCGTAGTGGAAGCGTTCGCCCGGCTGGTACGCCAGCGGCAGGCTTCCCAGCGCCGCCAGCCATTCATCGGCCGTCTTACGGTTCATCCCCGGATCGCCCAGAGCCGCCTCATAGGCCTGTTTGAGGGGCCCGACGGAGAAGGGCGCATAGGCGACGCCCGAACGGTGGGTCAGCAGGTCTTCCACAGTGATGGCCCGCCGGGCCGGCGTGGCGTCGTCCAGCGGCCCCGTCGCGTCGCGCAGGACCTGAAGCTCGGCCATCTCGGGAATCCACCGCGTGATCGGGTCTTCAAGCGCGATCCGCCCCTCCTCCATCAGCATGAGGGCCGCCACCGAGGTGATCGGCTTGCTCATGGAGGCGATGCGGAACAGCGTGTCGGGCCGCATCGGGGCCTTGGTCTCGATATCGCGCCAGCCGACGGCGTCGGCATGGACGACCCGCTCGCCGCGAGACGCCAGCGTCACCACGCCCGCCAACTCGCCGCGATCGACGAAGCCCTGAAGGGCCGGTCGGATCGCGGCGAGCCGCGTCGGATCAAAGCCCAGGGCGGCGGGCGAGGCGTCATCGGGCATCAGTTACGCTTTTCTACGGACTGCGAAGACACGATCAGAAGGACTTGCGCAGGTTCAGCGCCACGAACCGTCCGATCGGATTATAGGCCCCGCCCACCCCGTCGGTGGCGGGGAAGAAGGGCGGGTCCTTGTCGAACAGGTCGTTGACCTGCAGGGCCAGGGCCGTGCCACGGGTCCAGCCGGCCTCCGGCAGGGTCCAGGTCACGCGCAAGTCCACCGTCGTATAGGCGTCCGCCTTGTAGGAACCGACGCCGGTCGGGGTGGCGAAGTTGTTGCGGATTCCGTCGCGATAGTTGACGAAGCCGGCGACGCTGACCGGGCCGGAAACCACGCCCAGGCTGGCCCTGGCGGTGAAGCGCGGCACGCCCAGATCCAGGCTGTCCGTCACCGGCGCGGCCGGCGACAACTGGGTGTCAAAGCCCAGAACATAGTTGCCGGCCAGGCCTGCATAGACGTCGCCGAAAGCCTGGGGCCAGCGGTAGTTGACGTCGAAGTCGACGCCGTCCGTCTTGCGGACCCCGAAATTGTTCAGGCGCAGGTCCAGCAGGTTGCCGATCGCCGGCAGCGGCGTCGGCAGATTGACCGGCACGGCGATCCCCAGCAGGCCGCCCAGCGTCTCGGCCGTCGGATTGCGGTAGACCACCGAGGCGAAGGTCGGGTCGGTGAAGACCAGGGCCGTGGACGGCGTCCCGATCACATTGGTGTACTCGATATTGTAGTAGGTCAGGCTGGCCCGCAGGTTCGGCAGGAAGACCGGCCGCCAGTCGGCGCCGAACGACCAGGTCTCGGCCTCCTCGGGCTGCAGATCGCGATTGCCGCCCAGCAGATAGACGGTGTTGACCTGCGCCGCGCCGCGCGTCGGATCATTGGCCAGGGCGGCTGCGGTGGCGGCGTCATAGTAGTAGGCGCCGACAGTGGCCCCGACCTGACGCATGCCCGGCGCCCGGAACGACTGGCCATAAGAGCCGCGCAGGGTCAGGTCCTCGAGGGGCTCCCAATTCACGCCGACCTTCGGATTGCTCGTGGATCCGAAGTCGCTGTAGTCATCGTAACGCCCCGACAGCGACAGCGACAGGCTGCGCACCAGCGGCATGGCGTTCGCCGCACCGACGATCGGCACGAAGACCTCGCCATAGAAGGAGTTGATGTCGCGGCTCAGGTCTTCGGGCACAGGGGTCGCGCCGACGAAGCCGGTCTGCTCGAACGTCTCGCGCCGCGTCTCCGCGCCCAGGGCGATCTTCAGTTGCCCGGCGGGGAGATCCAGCAGCGGTCCGCTCAGCTTGATCGCGCCCAGGTTGGTGCGCTGGTTGATCGTGACCGAGGTGGAGGAGTTCAGGATGGCCGCGACCACGCCCGGCGCGGTGCCCGTCCCGAACGGATCGAGGGCGGTGGCGGTCGTCGTTCCCGCCGCCGCCGCCGCCAGGGCGCCGGCGTTGATGGTGGGCAGAAAGGCGACGTTCTCGGCCCAGTCGAAGGTGCCGTAGACGCTCAGTTCGAACTCATGCGGCAGTTGCACGTCCGCGCCGACGGACGAGTTGCCCACCCGCCGTTCGTCGGTGTTGGTGAAGTGGTCGTCGCCGATCAGGTTGTCGGGACGGAACAGCACCAGCTCCGTCGTGGCGCCCGTCCCCGGCGGGGCCCGGAAGAAGGGGTTGGCGCTGGTGAGCGCCACCGACTGCACCGGCGGAGAGACCTGAATCTCGTCCAGGCGATCCGTGTAGAGCACCTCGCCCCACAGCGTGACCCGGTCGGTCACGTCCTGCCGGCCCGACACGAACAGGCTGTGGATTCGCGACGCGGGCAGAAGGTCGGCCGACGCGCCGTTGTCGCAGAAGTTCCGGGTGTTCGCCGCCAGGTCGGGCGCCGCGTAATAGACTGAATAGAAGGTGGTGTTCACCAGGACGTTGGGCGCGGGACAGTTGACGCCGCGCGTGTCGATGCCGCCGAACGGACGAAAGTCCTGTAGCCGGTAATCGCGGTCGCCGCCGGTGATATTGTCGGTCCTGGTGAACTGGTAGGCCGCCAGAATCGAGCCGCCGTCCCAGGTCTTGCCGGCCAGGGCGCCGACATGGCCGGTGTAATAGTCGTCGGCCATGCCGTAGGCCGCCGACATCTCGACGCCGGAGACGTTCCGGCGGGTGATGAAGTTCACCACCCCGGCGACGGCGTCGGACCCGTAGATCGAGGACGCGCCGTCGGCCACGACCTCGACCCGCTCGATCGCCAGATTGGGGATCAGGGGGAAGTCGGGATTGGTCTCGTTGGCGGCGGCGGCGACCAGCCGGTGGCCGTTCATCAGCGGAAGCGTGGCGTTGGCCGGCAAGCCGCGCAGACCCGGTGCAAACGACCCCACCCCGCCCAGGCTCGGCGACGGCGCGGTGTTGAAGCTGTTCAGTTGCGGCACGCTGGCCAGCAGGTCCGGCGTATTGGCCGCGCCCAGGGTCTCGATGTCCTCGCGGGACATGCTGATCAGGTTGGAGCCAACCGGAGGCACGCCGCGAATACTGGTGCCTGTGACGACGATTTCGTCCAGATTGGCGACAGCCTTGTCCTGCGCCGTCTCGGCGGTCGCGGATTGCGCTTCGGCTGTCTGGGCGAGGCTGGGCCCCGCAGCCAGCAGCAGGACGGCAAGCGACGCGCCAGAGGCGACACGCAGCCTGACGGATTGACGGAATCCTCGCATATGTTTCCTCCCCGATGGCGGCTTTGCCGCTCTGCATTGCAGCGCCCTGCAAGAGGACGCCTCCCTAGTTCATTTACTTAGCACTAAGTTAGCCAAATCCGTCAAGTTCATTGTCTTGCGGCTAAACAAACCGCCCCTGCGTCCTTGACCCGGGCAGGCGCCGGCCTCATCGTCCGCAGCCTTGCGGGGTCTTTGCACGACCCTTTGTAGAGATCAGGAGGTCCAGACCGAATGGCAGCTTCGCCGGAAAGAATGGGTCGTCGCACCCGCGCCGAACAGCGCGCCGCGACCGAGAAGCTGATCCTGGACACCGCTGAAGATCTGTTTTCCCAGCGCGGTTATTTTGGCGTGACCATCAAGGACGTGGCCGACGCCATGGGCATCCATCCGGCGCTGATCCACTATTATCATGCCGGCAAGCAGGCGATCTTCGACGCCGTGTTCGAGCGCCGCGTCGGTTATGCGGTCACGGTCCGCACCGCCGGGCTGGACGCCTACGAGGCCCAGGCCGGCGATTCGCCGACGGTCGAAGGCGTACTGCGGGCCTATTATGACGGCGCGTTCGACGTCTACATCAACGGCGACGAGGGCTGGCGCGCGTTCGGACGGATTTTCGCCCAGGTTAACAACGCCCCCGGCTACGGCGCCGAGAAAATGGACTTCTATTTCGACCCCCTGGTGCTGCGCCTGATCCACCTGCTGCAAAAGGCCCTGCCCGACGCCGATCCGCGCGACCTGTTCTGGAGTTTCCAGTTCACCTCGGGCGCCTACACCCTGATCCTGTCGCGCACGGGGCGGATCGACCGTCTGTCTGACGACCTGTGCCGCTCGGACGACTTCGAGGCCGTGCGCGAACGGTTCGTCACCTTCATGGCCGCCGGCTTCGACGCCCTGTACAGGACCCGTCAGGCGCGGGGCGCCGCGGCCGCCGAGTAGGCGCGGCCTTTCCGCCTTTCTAGTCCAGAGGAGCCCCTTCCGTCGGCGTCAGCCGCGCCTGGCGCAGCGCCGCACGCCGCACCTTGCCGGCTTCGTCGCGCAGCGGCTCGTCGGTGAATTCGATCCGCTTGGGCAGTTTGAACCGCGCCATCCGGCCGGCCACGAAGTCGAGCAGTTCCGCTTCATCCAGGCTCGCGCCCTCGACGGGCTGGACGATGGCGTGAACCACGGCGCCCCATTCCTCGCTGGGCAGGCCGATCACCGCGCTGCCACGCACCGCCGGATGCGCCTCCAGCGCCGCCTCGACCTCCGCCGGATAGATGTTAGCGCCGCCCGAGATGATCAGATCATTGCGCCGGTCCGACAGGAACAGGTAGCCGTCGGCGTCCATACTGCCCAGGTCGCCCATCGTCTCCCACTCGCCGATCCGGACCGACTGGCTTCCCAGATAGCGATAGGTCGAACCCGGTCCGGCTTCGGGCCGGAAATAGACCTCGCCCACCTCCCCCATCGGCAATTCCCGGCCGGCTGCGTCGAGAATCTTCATCTCATAGCCCGGGCGCACCTGGCCGACCGACCCGCGATGGTCCAGCCAGTCGACGCCCGAGATGATGGTCGAGCCGATCCCCTCGGTCGTGCCGTAGTATTCCCAGACTCGCTCGGCCCCCAGCCAGCCGATCCACGCCTCTTTCAGCCAAGGCGCGCATGGGGCGGCCATGTGCAGCATCATCCGCAGGCTGGGCAGGCCGTATTGCGATAGGACGTCGGGACCCAGACGCCAGATCCGGTGCATCATCGTCGGCACCATCGTGACCCAGGTCACGCCGTGCTCCTCGATCAGCTGCAGGGCGCGAAGGGCGTCGAACTTCTGCATCTCGACGATGGTGGCGCCGACGAACATCCCCATGGTGACGCAGTGGAACGGCGCATTGTGATAGAGAGGGCCGGGATTCAGAATGACGTCGCCGGGCCTTTGCAGCAGGAAGCCCTCCCGCGGATTCCACTGGGCCGTCATGGCGTCCACGATCACCTTCGGCCGGCCCGTCGACCCCCCGCTGGTCATCGCCTTCCAGTGTGGCGAGACGATTTCCGGCAGCGGATCGGCCGAGTGCAGGTCCAGTCCCTGCGGCGTCTCCGACAAGGCCGCGAGGCCCGGAACGGGCGCCTCGCCGATGAACAGCCGGGGCCGGACCAGATCCAGGATCGCCTCCATCTCCGGCCGCGCCATCTTGGCGGAGACGATGTTGGGGATGGCGCCCAGCTTCCACAGGCCGAACACGGTCTCGTAGAAGGCCAGTCCGTTGGGCAGGGCCACGGTCACGAAGTCGCCGAAACCGACGCCCTGCGCCGCCATCAGCCGGGCGCGCCGGTTCGAGCGCGCATCCAGTTCGGGGTAGCTGACCTTGTCATCTCCCACCACGACGGCCGTCCGGCCAGGATCACGGGCCGCGTGATAGGCCAGGATGGAACTCAGCGAAACTTGATGATTCGACACGGCGAGAACGACTCCGTCTGCTCCAGCGCCGCTGACTTCGACGGCGCCTACCAGAACAGCAGGCCATCCATTAACTTAGCGATAAATAAATGAAAAGGGGCCGACTTGAAATCGACGGCCCGTTCACGCGTGCGACGCCAAGCAAGCTTGCCAGGTGTGGGTCGCCCTCACGGCGGCGATCGTCCCAAGGTGCCGTCGGACCGCGCACGCGGCAGTTTCGAGGGCAGGAGAGCGAACAAAGCTTCGCGGCGGGCGGCAATGCGGGTCGGCGCCGCTGGTCAGCAGCGCTCGAAGATCGCGGCGATGCCCTGGCCGCCGCCGATGCACAGGGTCACCATCGCGTACCGGCCGCCGGTGCGCTGAAGCTCGTACACAGCCTTGACGCTGTTGATTGCGCCAGTGGCGCCGACGGGGTGCCCGATCGAGATGCCGCTGCCGTTCGGATTGACCTTGTCAGAGTCCAGACCCAGTTCGCGCGAGACTGCGCAGGCCTGGGCGGCGAAGGCTTCATTGGATTCGATCAGATCCATGTCGGCGATCCTCAGGCCGGCGCGCGTCAGGGCCTGCCTCACGGCAGCGATCGGCCCCAGGCCCATAACGGCCGGATCGACGCCCGCATGGCCCCAGGACACGATCCTCGCCATCGGCTTAAGCGCCAGACGCTTCACCGTCGCTTCGCCGGCCAGCACCAGGGCGGCCGCGCCGTCGTTGATCCCCGACGCATTGCCCGCCGTGACCGCCCCCCCGGTCTTGAACACGGGCTTCAGTCGCTCGAAGTCGGCGCGGGAGGCATCATGACGGATATGCTCGTCGCGGTCGAAAATGATAGGTTTGCCCTTCTGCTTCACCTGGATCGGTAGGATCTGATCGACGAAACGCCCTTCCCTATCTGCGGCCGAGGCGCGGCGGTGGCTTTCATGGGCGATGTCGTCCTGGACCGCGCGATCGATGCCGTAACGTTCGGCCACGTTCTCGGCGGTCATGCCCATGTGATAGCGGTTGAACGGATCTGTCAGGGCGCCGGTGAGGCCGTCCACCAGGGCGGCGTGGCCCATCTTGGCGCCGAAGCGGGCGGCCGGGACCAGGTAGGGCGCGCGGCTCATCGACTCGGCTCCGCCCGCCAGGGCCGTGTCCGCTTCGCTCAACCTCAGCACCTGTGCGGCGGACACCACCGCCTGCAGGCCCGAACCGCACAGTCGATTGACCCCCAATGCGGGTGTCTCGACCGCACAGCCGGACTCTAGCGCCGCCCACCGCGCCAGATAGGCGTCTCGCGGTTCCGTCTGGATCACCTGCCCAAAGACCGCATGGCCGATCGCCGCCGCCTCCAGGCCGGAACGGCGAATCGCCTCCGTCGACACTTGCGCAGCCAGTTCGGTCGGCGGCGTATCCTTCAGCGCGCCGCCGAATGCCCCGACGGCCGTCCGCACGCCGGAAAGAACGAAAACTTCGTCCATAGAGATCTTCCTCAAGCCTGAAGCCGCCCTTTCAATCAGGGCGCGATGATGATTCGGGCGCGTTTGCGCCTGCCCGCTCGCAGCGGGTTTTCAGTTCGCGACCACGCCAGGCGCCGCGGGGGCGACGCCGGACTGGACGCGGGCGGGATGACTGACCTCGTGGCTGTACTGAGCCGCGCCCGATTGGGGAACGACTTCGCCCGCACGGTCGCGGATCAGCGTCCACTGCGCCTCGATACGGTCGGCGGCGTCGGGGACGTCCCCCACCCAGACGCCCTGGGTCATGGTGATGTGGGCCTGTTCGAAGGTGCCTGCCCCAGCCAGGAGGATGGCGCGGGTCGGGGCGTTCTCGCTGGCCAGGGCCACCACGCCGGGGCTGACCAGATCGGTCGACAGGCCGCGCAGGTCGTCTTCCGAATACAGGCCCTCGGTCATCCGGGTGGCGGCGCTCGGCGCCAGGCAGTTGACGTGAATTCCCGACTTCTGACCTTCCAGCGCCAGGGTCTGCATCAAACCGACCAGGGCCATCTTGGCCGCCCCGTAGTTCGACTGGCCGAAGTTGCCGTAGAGGCCGGATGAGGAGGTGGTGAAGATCACCCGGCCGTAACCCCTCTCGCGCATGTACGGCCACGCCGCCTTGGTCAGGTTGACCGAGCCCATCAGGTGCACGTCCAGCACCAGGGCGAAGTCATCGAGATCCATCTTGGCGAAGGTCCGGTCGCGCAGGATGCCGGCGTTGTTGACCAGAATATCCACGCTGCCCCAGCGCTCGACCACCGCTTCCACCATGGCGAAGACGCCGGGGCGGTCGGTGACGCTGCAGCACCACGGCATAACCTCGCCGCCTTCGGACCGGATTTCGGCGGCGACCGCTTCGCAGGCCTCTGACGACAGATCGTTGACCACGACCTTCGCACCATGACGCGCCAACGCCATCGCATGGCTGCGGCCCAGGCCCCCGCCCGCACCGGTGACGATCGCGATCCGTCCGCTGAGATCAATAGCCATGATGGTCTCCCTGTCTTCGCCGTGTTGGCCGGCGTTTCAGCGCCTGCACTCTCATCATCCTGGCCAAAAGGTCAATATTCACCAGCCGGCTAGTGAATGTTGACGTGATGAGAAATCGGTGAGACGGTGCTCCCACGGCGCCGACAGAGCGCCTGAGGAAACACCGAGGAGGAAATCATGGGGCGCAAGCTCTGGCTGACCACATCCGCCGCCGTCCTGCTGTGGGCCGGAGCCGCCCAGGCTCAGGACGCCACGACGCAACAGACGGACGACCAGCAAAAAGCGACTGAGGTAGGGGAAGTCGTCGTCACGGCCGAACGCCGCACGACGAACCTTCAGGAAACTGCGGTTGCCGCCACCGTGCTATCCGGCGACAGCCTCGATGACCGCGGAGTCTTCTCCCTCGAGCAGTTGCAGTTCGTGGCGCCGTCCACGACGGTGCAGAATTTCGGCCAGGGGAACTATTTCAACGTCCGAGGCATCGGAAAATCCGAGCCCACCACCGCCATCGGCGTGGGCGTGACCACCTATCGGGACGGGGTGCCCGTCTTCCCCGGATATTTCCAGACGGAGCCGTATTACGACATCGGCAGCGTCGAACTGCTGCGGGGGCCCCAAGGCACCTTCGCGGGCACGAACGCTACGGGTGGCGCGGTCTTCATCACGTCTCGCAACCCCGATTTCACGGGGCTGAACGGCTATGTGATGGGCCAAGTCGGCAACTACGACAACCTCAAGGTCCAGGGGGCGATAAACCTCCCCCTCACCGACACCCTCGCGGCCCGTTTCGCGATGAACACGGAGAAGCGCAGCAGCTTCCACGACATCACCGGCCCCTACCGCGGTCATCCAGGCGACGTGGACATGAACAGCGCGCGCGCCAGTTTCCTGTGGACGCCTACGCCGGCGCTGCGGGTGCTGCTGAAGGGCGACTACAACAAGCTGGATTTCGGCGGCTATCCGGCCGATCCCGTCCTTTCCACCAACGATCCGTTCGAGATCACGGCGAACGGCCCGCACTCCGGCGTCGACGAGACGGCGCGTGTATCGCTGAACGTCAGCTATGTGTTCGACAACGGTATAACCCTGCGTTCGATTACCGGTTACCAGGACGGGATCAGCGAGTTCTCGACCGACCTCGACGGCACCAGCGCGCTGAACAACACCTTCTATGACCGCGTCGAGGAAGAGGTCTGGTCACAGGAGATCAACCTCGTCTCGCCCGACAACCAACGCCTGACGTGGCTGCTGGGCGCCTTCTGGCAGCAGGACAAGGTCACCTTCCCCGTCACAACCTTCCCGCAAGGCGCCTATCACGTCGGCTTCCCCGAAGGCGTGCTCGACTATTACATCTTCGGCGAGACGCCGAAGGAGACCAAGGCTGTCTTCGGCCAAGTCAGCTATGACGTCTCCGACCGGCTGCAAATCCAGTTGGGCGCCCGCTGGTCCGAGAGCACCTCGCGCAACGAGAATGTGTATACAACCTATCCGGCGCTTGGCCTGCAGTTGCTCCAGAACGACGAGGTCACGGCCGAAAAGACCACCGGCAAGCTGAGCATCAACTACAAGGTCGATGACAACAATTTCGTCTACGGGTTCGTGGCGAACGGCTTCAAGATGGGCGGGCTGAACGCGCCGAACTTCTATGCTCCGGCAAGCTCGTTCGGACCGGAAGACGTGGTCGACTACGAACTGGGCTGGAAATCGACCCTGTTCGGCGGTCAGGTCCGCACCCAGCTGGGCGCCTATTACATGACTTATGAGGGCTTCCAGGTCGTCGTCGGCGATCCAGCTGTTCCGCTGTTCAGTTCGATCGTCAATGTCGCGGACGAAACCGTCCTGATGGGGCTGGAGGCCTCGGCCCAGGTGCGTCTGAAGGCCTGGACGATGGACGTCGGCGCCGCGGTCTCAAACTCCGAGCTCGGCGAATTCTACGCCGCCGATCCCCGCGTCGCGCGCAGCGGCACGTGCGACGCAACCACCGGACCGGCGACCGCCAACTGTCTGAATCTCGACGGAAACACCCAGGGGTATGCGCCCGAGCTGACCTTCAACATCGGGGTCCAGTACGACTTCGCCCTGCCCAACGGCGCGACCCTGTCGCCCCGCATAGACTACGCCCACATCGGCGAAGCCTGGACGAGCATCTTCAACAATGAGGCTCTGGGCGACCGTCTGGAAGCCCGCAATCTGGTCAACCTGCTGCTCAGCTACAAGACCGGCGACTGGACGCTGGCGGCCTATGCGCTGAACGCGACGGACCAGACCTACATCGCCGCAGTCAACTCGCGTCTCCGCTATGCCGGCGCTCCCCGCCAGTTCGGCGTCAATCTGACGAAGACCTTCTGACCCTTCCGGGGCGGCGGTCGACCGGCCGCCGCCCTGTTCGCTCACCGGCTTGCCGGCCCCTGTAACCGTCTGGACTATCGCTCAAGGATGATCGGCTCCTCCCCCGGCCTCATGCAGGACTACCCCCTGACCGTGGACCGCTTTCTGGAACACGGCGCGAAATGGCACGGCGCCGCCCTGGTGGCGACGGCCGGCGCAGAGGCCGACCAGAGCATCGGCTACGCGGCGCTGCGGGACCGGGCCAATCGCCTGTCCGGCGCCCTGATCGATCTCGGGTTGAAGCCGGGCGACCGTATCGCCACCCTGGCCTGGAACACCCAGCACCACGTCGAGGTCTGGTACGCCTCAATGGGCGTCGGCCTGGTCTGCCACACCCTGAACCCGCGACTGACCGTCGCCCACCTGGCCGCCATGGTCGCCAAGGCCGACGACCGGGTCCTCGCCGTCGGAGCCGGCCTGCGTGACACGGCCGAGGCCCTGCTGGACGCCTGCCCTTCGCTCGAGCGCCTGATCCTGCTGGATGGAGACACGCCGGAAGCCGGACGGCCTGAGGTAATCGACCTGGAAGGCCTGCTGGAAGCGGGCGGTCGCGCTGTGCGGTGGGGACAGTTCGACGAGACGGCCCTGGCAGGGCTATGTTTCACCTCCGGCACCACCGGCGCGCCCAAGGGCGTGGGCTATACTCACCGCTCCAACTACCTGCACACCCTTCGCGCGCTGCAGGCGGATTCTATCGCCCTGACCGCCCGCGACAGCGTCCTGGTGGCCGTGCCGATGTTCCACGCCAACGCCTGGGGCCTGCCGTTCGCAGCGCCGGCCGTCGGCGCCCGGCTGGTCCTGCCTGGTCGATCGACTGACGGGGCCAATCTGGCGAGATTGATCTCCAGGCATGAGGTGACCGTGGCCGTGGGCGTGCCGACCGTCTGGCTGGGCCTGCTGGACCACCTGGACGCTACGGGCGGAGAGACTCCCAGCCTCGAACGCGTCATCATCGGCGGATCGAGCTGTCCCGACAGCCTGCTGCAGCGGATGGAGCAAAGGCTGGGCGCCACGGTGCAGACCAGTTGGGGCATGACGGAGCTCTCGCCGCTCGGCGCCATCTCGCCGCGCAGCGACAAGCCCGGCGCGGCGCGCGGTTCGGGTCGTCCGCCCCTCGGCCTGGACCTTCTGCTCACCGACGCCGACGGGGCTCCCTTGCCCGATCAGCGCAACATGGTCGGCCGTCTGAAGGTGAAGGGCCAGAGCGTCGTGAACGCCTATTTCGGCGCCGGCGCTTCGGCTGTCGATGAGGACGGCTGGTTCGACACGGGCGATCTGGCCCAGCTGGATGACGACGGCAACCTGACCCTGGCCGGTCGCTCCAAGGATCTGATCAAGTCGGGCGGCGAGTGGATCAATCCCGTCGAGATCGAGGAAATCGTCGGCGCCCTTCCCGCCGTCGGGCTGGTGGCGGTGATCGGCCGCGCCGATCCCAAATGGGGAGAGCGCCCTTTGATGGTGATCGAACCCGCCTCCGGACAACAGATCGAGGACGAAAATCTGAGGGCGGCTCTTAAGGGCCAGGTGGCCGATTGGTGGATTCCAGAACGGATCGTTCGGGTACAGGCCATGCCCCTGGCCGCTACGGGCAAGATCAACAAGGCACTGCTTCGCGCCACCTATGGAGACGCCTAGGATGACGGCCGTCTCCATCATCGAGTCGGCGCCCCGTCCTCAGGGAGCGCCTCAACGCCCCGAGGCCCAGATCATGACGACCCCGCCCCGCAAACCGCGCCGCAAGGCCGAACAACGCGCCGAGAGCCTGGAGCAGCTGCTCGATGCCGCCGAAGAGCTGTTCTCGAGGCACGGATTCTACGGGGTGACGATCAAGGACATCGCCGACAAGGTCGGCGTCCACAAGTCTCTGATCCACTACTACTTCACCGACAAGCAGGACGTGTTCGACAAGGTCATGGCGCGACGCGCGCCGGTGACCAGCGGACGCCGGATGGAGGCCCTGGACTCCTATGAGACGGCCGCCGCCGGCAAGCCGACGGTCGAGGGCGCGCTGCGCGCCTTCCTTGACACCGACCTGGACACCTACTCCACCGGCGGCGACGGCTGGCGGCATTTCGGCGCCCTGAGCGCCCAGATCAACAACACCCCGGCCTGGGGCGCCGAGGTGATGGACCGCCTTTACGACCCTGTTGTCCTGCGTCTCATCGAACTGCTCAAGCAGGCCATGCCCGATGCGCTCGATGAAGACATCTTCTGGGGCTACCACTTCGTCACCGGCGCTCTGACGCTCAGCCTGGCGCGCACCGGCCGGATCGATCACCTGTCCGGCGGCAAATGCCGATCCGACGACTTCGAGGCGATCAAGGCCCGGATGGCGGCCTTCATGGCCCACGGCTTCATCGGGGTCTGCCGCGACCGCGCCGAGGAACGGCGAAAGCAGGCCCGCGAATGAGCCCCGGCGGCCTCCCGTTCGCATCGATGCCCGAAGCTCTCGGTTTCGATTCCGGGCGTCTCGCCCAGCTCGACCGCTACATGGCGGGCATGGTCGAGACGGGGATGGTCGCGGGCACCTCCACCCTGCTGATGCGCCACGGCCAGGTCGCCGCCTTCACCACCTTCGGCAAGGGGCGGCTGGACGACGAGGCGCCGCTGGGCCGGGACGCCGTCTTCCGCATTTACTCCATGACCAAGCCCGTGACCGGTGTGGCCATGATGATCCTGTTCCAGGAGGGGCGCTGGACGCTGGACGACCTCGTCACGGATCACCTGCCCGAACTGAAAGGCCAGAAGGTCTTCGCCGGCGTCGCCGACGACGGAACCCTGCAGACCGAGGCGGCCATCCGCCCGCCGACGATGCGCGAACTGATGAGCCACACCGCCGGGTTCGGCTATGGCCTGTTCGACGTGCACCCGCTCGAGCGCGCCTATCGCGAGGCGGGCGTGATGACCGCCGACAGCCACGAGGACCTGCTGGCCCGCGCCGCCCGGATCCCGCTGATGTTCCAGCCGGGCACAGAGTGGTTCTACTCCATCGCCACCGACCTTCAGGCCCTGGTGGTGAAGCGGCTGTCGGGCATGAGCTTTGGCGACTTTCTGCGCACCCGCATCTTCGAGCCCCTCGGCATGATCGACACCGGCTTTCACGTGCCGGCGGATCAGGTTCACCGGCTGGCGGAAATGTACCGCGACGACGGGACCGGCAGCCTGAAAGTCGCCGCCGAGGCCTTCGACATGCCCATCAACGACTACACTCGCCCGCCCCGTTTCGAGAGCGGCGGCGGCGGCCTGGTGTCGACGGCCGTCGACTACGCCCGCTTCTGCCAGATGATCCTGAACCGCGGAGAACTGGACGGGGTTCGCATCCTGAATTCCGAGACCGTCGATCTGATGGCGACCAACGTCGTCCCCGAGGCGGTGCTCAAGACGACCAATCCCCTTCGCCTGCTGCCCTTCAATCCGGCGTTCGGCTTTGGCCTGGACTTCGCCATCGCGATCGATCCCCAGGCGCTCGGCATGGCCGAAGGCCGCGGCACGCTGAGCTGGGGCGGGGGCGGCGGGACCTGGTTCTGGATCGACCCGACCAATGATCTGATCTTCGTCGGCATGATCCAGCGCATGGCCGATCCCGTCAGCAACGAATTCCGCGCCCAGGCGCGGGCCCTGACCTACGCCGCCCTGACCCATCCCGAGAAATAGACGAGCCAGAAGCTCGCTTCACCGAGGAAACGACATGAGTGCAACGCCGATCGAATCCGAAGGCCCGCCCGCCGCAATCACACCATCGGTCGGCCGGCGCGCCTGGGTCGCGCTGGGGGTGCTGTGGTTCATCTATGTTCTGAACTTCCTGGACCGGCAGCTGCTCTCCATCCTGGCAAAACCGATCCAGGATTCACTGCACATCACCGATGGACAATTGGGCCTGCTCGGCGGCCTGTATTTCGCGTTCTTCTACTGTTTCATCGCCATCCCCGTCGGATGGCTGGCCGACCGCACGAACCGCGTGGCGGTGGTCTCCATCGCCTGCGGACTCTGGAGCGCGGCGACCATGGCCTGCGGTCTGTCGCGCACCTTCGGCCAACTGGCCGTTTCGCGTATGGCGGTCGGTTTCGGCGAGGCGGGCGGCGTGCCGCCGTCCTACGCCATCATCACCGACTACTTCCCTTTGGGACGCCGCGGCATGGCGCTGGGTCTGTTTAATCTAGGACCGCCCGTAGGCGCGGCCCTAGGCATCGCCTTCGGGGCGTCGATCGCCGCCGCATTCAGCTGGCGTGACGCCTTCATCGCCATCGGCGTCCTCGGCCTGATCGTCGCCGCCCTGACGCCGGTTCTTGTCAAGGAGCCGAAGCGCGGCGGACTAGACCAGGCGGCGGGTGCGGCGCCGCTCACCCGGGCGCCCTTCTGGGGCACGGTGCGCATGTATTTCTCAACCCCTACGCTGGTTCTGGCGGCGCTGGGCAGCGGCGCCACCCAGGTGATCACCTACGGTCTCGGCAACTTCTCGGTTCTGTTCCTGATGCGTGAAAAGGGCATGACGCTGAACGACGTCGCCCTGTGGTACGCCCTGCTGGTGGCCGTGTGCATGGGAGGGGGCATCTTCGCGTCGGGGTGGTTGATCGACCGGTTCACGCGGCGATCCAAGAAGGCCTATGCGCTTTTGCCGGCCATCTCGCTGACGCTCGCCATCCCCTTCTATATCGCCTTCGTCTGGGCTCCCTCCTGGCCGCTGGCGCTGGCTCTGCTCTGTGGACCGACCTTCCTCAACTATTTCTACCTGTCGTCCTCGGTCGCCCTCGTCCAGGAAGAGGTGAAGCCGAACCAGAGGGTCATGTCGGGCGCGCTTCTACTGTTGGTCATGAACTTCATCGGGATGGGCCTGGGTCCGACCTATGTCGGCGCCGCCAGCGACTATTTCCACGCCGCCCATCCGGACAACTCGCTTCAGATCGCCCTCTACACCCTGACGCCATTCTATGTCGTGGCGATCAGTCTGTTTCTTTGGCTGGCCAAACTTCTGGGCCGCGACACGTCAAGAGAAGGAGCCGTCTGATGTTCCGCCAACTCGTTTCAACATGTGCGGCCCTCGCCTCCATCGCCGCCGGCTCTCCGGCCACCGCGCAAACGCGTCCCGTCGTGACAGCACCGGCGGGCGCCGTGCGCGGCATGACAGAAGCCGACATCGCCAGTTTCAAGGGCATTCCGTATGCATCGCCCCCCGTCGGGGCGATGCGCTGGCGACCGCCCTCTCCAGCTCCCGCCTGGAGCGGCGTTCGCGACGCCAGCCGATACGGCTCCGCCTGCATCCAGCCGACGCCCCGCGTCCAATCAATCTATTCCGCTGATCTCGGCCCGACCAGCGAAGACTGCCTGACCCTGAACATCTGGACGCCGTCTACGATGGGCAAGGCGCCGGTCATAGTCTGGATCCACGGCGGGGCGCTGGTGACCGGCTCCAGCAAAGAAGCTCTGTATGACGGCGCCCGTCTGGCCCGCGAAGGCGTCGTGGTGGTGTCGATCAACTACCGTCTCGGCATCCTGGGCTGGCTGGCGCATCCGGAATTGAGCGCGGAGAGCCCCGCAAGCATATCCGGCAACTACGGCCTCATGGACCAGATCGCTGCGCTCGAATGGGTGAAGCGGAACATCGCGAGCTTCGGCGGCGATCCGGACAATGTCGCCATCGCCGGCGAGTCGGCCGGCGGCCTGAGCGTCCTCTATCTGATGGCGTCGCCGCTTTCGCGGGGTCTGTTCGGCCGGGCCATCGCCCAAAGCGCCTACATGATCTCCACGCCGGAACTGAAACAGCCGCGGCACGGGGCGCCGGCGGCGGAGGCGGCCGGCGCCGCCCTCGCCCGGACCCTTCAAGCGCCCAGCCTGCGCGCCCTGCGGGGGATGGACGCCCAGGATATTACCGACCGTGCCGCACTCGGCGGCTTCGCCACCTTCGGCGTCGTCGATGGCATGATCCTGCCGCGTCAGATCGTCGATGTGTTCGACCGGAACGAGCAGGCCAAGGTCCCTGTCCTGGCGGGCTTCAACAGCGGCGAGATCCGATCCCTGCGCATGCTGGCTCCCGTCGTTCCCGGCGCCGCCATCGACTATGAGCGCACGATCCGCGACCGGTACGGCGATCTAGCGGAAGAGTTCCTGCGTCTCTATCCCTCGTCCGACATGGAGGAGAGCATCCTCGCCGCCAGTCGCGACGCCCTCTACGGCTGGACATCCGAACGGCTCGTCCGCTCACAGACGGCGGCCGGCCAACCGTCCTTCCTCTACCTGTTCGACCACGGCTATCCCGCTGCGGACGCGGCGGGGCTCAGAGCGTTTCACGCCAGCGAACTGCCGTATATGTTCGGCGCACTGAAGCGCACGCCGCCGCGCTGGCCCGAAATACCGGACAATCCGGAAGAGGCGCGTCTCAGCGACGCAATGGTCGCCTACTGGGCCAGCTTCGTGCGCGGCGAAGCGCCCCATGCCAACGGAGCGCCCGCCTGGCCGCCCTACGGGTACGACGCGGCCTTCCTGCGGTTAGACGACGTGCCGACGGCGGAAACAAACCTGTTCCCCGGCATGTTCGAACTTCACGAAGCCGCCGTAGAAAGCCGCCGTAACGCTGGCGACCAGCCGTGGAACTGGAACACCGGCCTGGCTTCCCCTAGCCTCCCTCCATCCCTCCAATAGCCAATCATAAGGGCCATACGGAGCGGATGACAGGTTTCGGTCCTCAGAACCGGTTGGTTGGGACCATCGGAGATACGATGATCATCGCGCAGCAGCTTCCGACCGGTAAGGCGTAGCCTCTCATTGAGGCCGGCCAAGTGGCGTTCAACAGCGTACACTCGACCCTTCTTGCAGCCGCCAGCGCGCTTCTCCTAGCGCTAGCCTTCGGTGCTTCTTCTGCTGAAGCCTCGCCCAGTCACCTGACCAGCTTCCTCACAGCCACCGCCCGGGAGCCGGCGTAAACTGACGATGCTGATCCCGCCAACGGCGCCGGTGATCGCCTGAGCGGGCAAATCGCGGCGTCCATTCCTAGCCCAGATCTCAGCAGCAGCCCTTTTCAACGAAATCGATCAGTTTGCAGCGAAGCGCCCTGTCTGAAAGCGGCCTTTTACGCGTGGCGGCCATCTATGCCGGAAACAGACAATTGGATTGGCCGAACAAGTCAGGATCGAGCCTTAAGAACGCTCGAAAAATCGCGCCTCGCTGCGACCCACCACCGTAGGGCTACGGGATCGCCCAGTCTGAACTCGACCGCTAAAATCGCTCTGTCATCAACGAGAACGCTTCGTCAGAGGCCGTTCCCGCATGCCTGCTATCCTCACTCCCACTCGTTTACACAATCAAGCCCAAGATGTTGTAAGTCTTGGGCTTTTCTCTGTTCGCAGAACGTTGGACCGACGAATAGACCGACAGTTGTCAGTGATATTGAAAACATTCGGAAAATTCTCATCAATAAAATTTACGTGATTTCGACATCTTTCGAGATCTTTTGCAGCTTCGACGCCGTCGCGCAGTGATGCGGACTGAAAGATATACTCGCCACGGCTAAACCGTCATCGGCGCTAATCTTACATCCGACACCAGCGCCTATGTCACACGATTCTTCGCGGTTGCATGCAGACGTAGGCCGACCGCACCTTCAGTTGGGTGCTCGCGGAGGGGCTTTGGACGGGCCGGCGAGATCGGTCAGGATCGGACAGTCGGGGCGTTCGTCCCCGGCGCAACAATGGGCGAGGTGACGAAGCGTGTCCGCCATCGACTTCATCTCCGCGATCTTGGCGTCCAGATCCGCAACGTGCCTTTCGGCCACCGCCTTCACCTCCCGACTCGGCCGTCCGCGGTCTTGCCAAAGCGCAAGCAACTGCCCGATCTCACCCACAGAGAAGCCCAGGTTGCGGGCCCGGCGAATGAATCGCAGTTCGTTGATGTCGCGGTCGCCGAAGTCGCGATAATTGCTGTCCGTCCGGTCCGCCGGCCGGATGAGCCCGACGGACTCATAGTAGCGGATCATCTTGGTCGAGACGCCGGTCGCCCGCGATGCTTGGCCGATGTTCATGCAAGGTCTCCCTCGAAGCGGGTCTTGAAACCCCGCAGGCGAAGCGCGTTGGTGAGCACGCTGACGCTGGACAGCGCCATGGCGCCGGCGGCCAGCATCGGCGACAGAAGCCAGCCGAACACTGGAAACAGCAGGCCAGCGGCCACGGGGATGAGGACGACGTTGTAGCCGAACGCCCAGACCAGGTTCTGATGAATGTTGCGCATCGTGGCTCGCGAGAGGGCGATGGCGTTTACCGCGCCGCGCAGATCGCCGCCGGTCAGCACCACGTCCGCGCTCTCGATGGCCACGTCGGTGCCGCCGCCCACCGCGAGGCCCACGTCTGCAGCCGCCAGCGCCGGCGCGTCGTTGACGCCGTCTCCGACGAACGCGACCCGTCTGCCGCCGGTCTGCAGGGCCCGAACAGCCTCGACCTTGCCATCGGGCAGCACTTCGGCGCGCACCTCGTCGATACCGAGCCGGCGAGCCACGGCTTCGGCCGTTCGGCGGTTATCGCCGGTGATCATCGCTACCCTGAGGCCAAGCGCGTGGATCGCGGCGATGGCGGCCGGCGTCGTCTGCTTGATCGGATCGGCGACCGCAATAATGGCGGCCAGGCGACCGTCGATCGCCGCGTATAGCGGGCTCTTTCCCTCTTCCCCCAGCCGCTGGGCATGATCGGTGAAGGCGGACAGATCGTGGCCGAGGCCCTGCATCAGGCGGTCGGCGCCGACCTGTACCGATCGGCCGGCGACCTGGCCCTCGGCGCCGTAGCCGGGACGTGATGAGAAGGTCTCGGGTTGGAGAACAGGCAGGCCCCGCATTTCGGCCGCCTGAATGATTGCGCGGGCGATCGGGTGTTCCGACCGCGTCTCCAAGGCAGCGACCAGCCCCAGCACCTCGTCCTCGGCGAAGCCGTCGGCGACGGTGAGGTCGGTCAGTTCGGGCCGGCCTTCCGTCAGGGTGCCGGTCTTGTCGAAGGCGACCACCTCGACGCCCTGAAGCGCCTGGAGCGCCTCGCCCTTGCGGAACAGGATGCCGAGCTCGGCCGCCCGCCCCGTCCCGACCATGATCGAGGTCGGGGTCGCCAGTCCCATGGCGCACGGGCAGGCGATGATCAGCACTGCGACGGCGTTGACGAGGGCGAAGCCCAGCGCCGGCTGCGGGCCGAACGCGAGCCAGACGCCGAAGGTCAGGACGGCGATGGCGATGACCGCGGGAACGAACCAGCCCGTCACCTTATCGACAAGAGCTTGGATCGGCAGCTTCGCCCCTTGGGCGGCCGCGACCATGCGGACGATTTGGGCGAGCACAGTTTCGGAGCCCACCTTCTCTGCCTGGAAGCGGAAGGCTCCGGTGGTGTTGATCGTGCCGCCGACCACCTTGGCGCCTTCCATCTTCTCCACTGGGATCGGCTCGCCGGTGAGCATGGATTCATCGACGAACGAAGCGCCGGATAACACCGAGCCGTCCACGGGGACACGTTCGCCGGGTCTGACGACAATCACGTCGCCCGGCGTAACCTCGTCAATCGCGAGTTCAATTTCCGACCCGTCCCGCTCTACACGCGCGGTCTTGGCCTGAAGCGTCATCAGGCGGCGAATGGCCTGGCTGGTCTGCCCCTTGCCGCGGGCTTCGAACCAGCGACCGACCAGGATCAGGGTGACGATGACGGCGGCTGCTTCGAAATAGACGTTGGCGGTCCCGGCCGGCAGCCAATGTGGGACAAAGGTCGCCACGGTCGAAAACGCCCAGGCGGCGGTGGCCCCCAGCACGACCAGTGAGTTCATGTCCGGCGTCAGCCTGACGAGGTTGGGCACGCCTTTCCGGAAGAAGCGCAGACCCGGAACGAACAGCACGAAGGTCGCCAGCACGAAGCTGATGATCCGCCAAGGCGCCATGCCGATGGAGTCCATCAGCCAGCCGTGGGCGCCGGGGATGAAGTGCAGCCCCATCTCGATGACGAACAGCGGAAGGGTCGCAGCGCCGGCGACGGCAACGGCGCGTCCAAGACTGCGGATTTCGGCGGCGCGCGACGCCTGCTCGCGATCCTCGCTGGTCGCGTCGGGCGCGGACGCCGCCTCGGCGGTGTAGCCTGCCTTGGCGACGGCTTCTGTCAGGGCGCGAGCATCTGCGGCGCCTTCCAGCACACGGACGGTGGCGCGCTCCGTCGCCAGGTTGACGCTGGCGTCCAGAACGCCGGGCGCGGCCTTCAGGGCGCGCTCGACCCGGCCAACACAACTGGCGCAGGTCATGCCTGTGATCTTCAGTTCGATGGCGTGTTCGATCGGTTCATAGCCAGCTGCGCGGATCGCCTGGGTCACCGCCGCCGCAGAGCCGGCGTCGTCTATTTCCACCCGCGCACGTTCGGCGGCGAGGTTCACCGTGGCGCTCTTCACGCCGGGCGCGGCGCGGATGGCCTTCTCGACCCGCCCGACACAACTGGCGCAGGTCATGCCGAGAACGGGAATGTCGAAGGTTCGCAGGGTCGTGGCGGTCATCGGGACGGTCTCCAAAGTCGAAGTCCCGCCCTTGATGAAGGTTCCAGTCATGGGAAGGTCAAGGGCTATTTCGAACGGCGCTTCAATCAGAAGGTTCTTTGAGCTTCACCCTTTGGAGATCCACGATGTCGATGAATTTGAAGGCAGGCCTGGCGGGCGTCGCCGTTTCAGCCCTGCTGATGGCTTGCACCCCCGCCGAAAACGCCAACACGGAAACGGCCGCGGCGACGGAAGCGGCGGAGGCTCAGCCGAACGCCGGGGGTATGACCGCCGCGCCCGTCGCAGGCCCTCAAACCCCCTACACCCCGTCTGAGCAGCAAATGCACCAGGCCATGATGCAGGCCCACGGGGCTGACCCGCAGGAGACGTTTGCGCTGAAGATGATCGAACATCATCGCGGGGGGATCGCCATGTCCGAGGTGCTCATGCAGCAGAACCCTGACCCAGAACTCCGTCGGATGGCGGAGAAGACCATGACCATGCAGCGGCAGGAAATCGCGGAACTGGAGCAATGGGTGTCCCAGCATCGTTCGGGTTCAGGCGGCCTGGCGCCGGCAGCGACGCGGCCGACTGGCTGATTACCTGCCGCGTTCGACACGCACGGGAGCGATGTCTCCCGTGCGACGTCGAGCCCAAGGCTTCATCGATCGAAGGGCTGCTCCCCAAGCGGATCAGTCAACCGCTCTCTGGATCTCTGGCTGCATGTCCGGCGTCAGCACCGCTGGGCGCGGAGGAAGCGGGGTCTCTCCGCGTTTCCCTTCGCGCTCGATGTCAGCAATCAGCAACTTCATTTCTTCGATTTCGCGGACTTGGCTGGCGATGATCTCATCGGCCAGTTCCCGGACCCTCGGATCGCTGATCCAAGCCTTGCTGGCGTTGTTAATGGCGATGGAGTGGTGCGGGATCATGGCGCGCATGAAGGTGGTGTCGCTTACCAAGGTCTGGGCGCGGTTCATGTAGAGAAGCAGCACGCCGAGAACCGCCGCAACCGCGACGATCACGACCTTGGTCCGCTTGCCCTCGTACATGCTCCACATGAAGCCCAGCATGATGACAGCCATGACACAGCCCATGATCAGCGACGCAATCAGCCGGTTCACGCTGAACAGAGCGTGGTCGAGACTGTAAACCAGATGGTACATCAGGAAGAACATCACGACCGTCGAGGTCGCGATCATCGCGACGAACTTGCCCCAGCCCATTTTCATCATCGGAATGCTCCCGCACAATGTTGTTGGCGGAGCAACGCTGTGCAAACGAAGCCTGTTCCTGAAAAGGCGCGACGCGCCCGGAGTGGAGAGGAAACACGGCCATGATCAGATGCCCTGGTGGCGGCGGCATCAGTGCATATGATGCCCATGCACAACGGCATGGCCCTTGCCGCGCGAGATTAGCCAGCGATTGACGGGGAAGGCGGCGGCGCCCGCGATCACCAGCGCGGCTGCCAGGCTGCCCCAGAAAAGCGGCGAGGTCAGATGGGCGTCCATGGCGCCGGGAATGACCAGCATGATGCCGTTGTCGACGATCTCCATGATCGCGATCGAGGCCGTGTCAGCCGCCAAGGCGAGCTTGAGCACCGCCCCGAACGCGAGGCCCGCACGCAGTAGCGGGACCATGGTGAAGGCGTAGCCGAAGACGAAGGCCAAGCCGATCGCGAGGCCGATGGTGGACAGGGCGGTCCACCCGAGCGCCGTGCCGATGGCCATGCCCAACACCTCCCCGACGGCGCAGCCAGAGAGGCAGTGCAGTGTCGCGGTGAAGGCCAGTCGGTTCAGTGACATGCCATGGGCGTGCGCCTGTCGGGCGGCCGGAGCCTCCTGACTGTGCGCTTCAGCGGCGTGGAGGGCGTGTGGATCGGGGGATTGGACCATCATGTTTCTCCTCGACCTCTCCGCTGCACCTTCCCACGCTGGTAAGGTCAAGCCGTCATGGATCGTTGTGTTGGGGCCGATGGAAATGATCATCGGCACCCTTGACCTTCCAACGCTGGGAAACCCCACCTGCTTCATCGTCAGTCGAAAAAGGAGATGACGATGATCGAGTTGAAGGTCGAACGGATGACTTGCGGCGGCTGCGCCGCGACGGTGCGGGCCGCCGTGCTGGAGGTCGCGCCCTCGGCCCGGCTGGAGATTGAGGTTTCCTCGGGTACGTTGCGGCTGGAAGGCGACGTCGACGAGGCCCGCGTCCGGGCCGCGATCGAGCGAGCCGGCTACGGCGTCGCCTGAGCGGGACCGAGGCCGGTTCCAGGACCGGCCGCGCCCTTCATGAGGGACGCGCCTATGCGGCGCGTAAACAAGCAGAAGGCCGGATGCGGCCAAACGTCTGGAGACTGAGTATGCGATATTTCAATCCCGCTCCCTTCATCGCGGTCGCGGCGGTCGTGGCCTTCGCGGCCGGACCGGCAGCGGCGCATGCCCGCCTGCTCAGCGCGACGCCGGCGCCGAATTCGACCGTCGCCGCGACCCGGGCGCTGAGCCTGACTTTCAGCGAGCGCACCGTTCCAGCCTTTTCAGGCTTCGACGTCGTCAACGCAGCGGGAGAGAAGGTCACGGTCCGGACTTCCGTCGCCGAGGACGGCAAGACCCTGACAGGCGTCTTGGCCCGCCCCCTGGCCGCCGGCGCCTATCGCATCGACTGGCGGATAGCGTCGAGCGACGGCCACCGCATGACGGGCTCCTACGCCTTCACCGTGCGCTGACCGTATGCTCGAAGTCGCGGTCATTGCGCTCCGCTGGCTTCAATACAGCGGCGCCGTCGTCCTGCTCGGCGCGCCGCTGTTCCTGCTTTACAGCTTCAAGGGCAGCGACGGTCCAAGCCTCCGCTGGGCGCGTCCCGTGCTGATCCTTGCGGCGATCGTCGTCGCATTGGGCTCCCTCGCCGCCCTGGTGGCCCAGACCGCCGTCATGGCCGGTTCACTGGGCGAAGCCCTGAAGCCGGCATCCCTGTCTTTCATGGTCACCGGCACCGGCCTGGGCGTGGCCATGGTCGCTCGAACCGTCGTCGCCCTGCTCGGGTTTATCGCGACCCTCGCCCTGAAACCCGAGCGCGCGCTCTGGAGCCTAACGGTGGCGGTGGGTCTGATCGTAGCCGCCAGCTTCGCGTGGACGGGCCATGGGGCGGCGACCGAAGGACCCGGCGGCCTCGTCCACCTTGTGGCGGACATCATCCATGCCGTTGCTGCCGCCGTGTGGCTGGGCGCGCTGGCGGCCTTGACGATCCTGCTCCTACGCCGGAGCGGGGCCGAGAGCCTCGCGGTCCATCGCGCCCTGCGCGGGTTTGCCGGCCTGGGAACACTGGCCGTCACCCTGCTGGTGCTGACCGGCCTGGTGAACAGCTGGTACCTGGTCGGCCTCGCGCGGATTGGAGACCTGGGAGCCAGTCTGTACGGCCAGCTCCTGATCGCCAAACTCGTCCTGTTCGCGCTGATGCTGGCCCTCGCGGCCGGCAATCGCTACCGCCTGACGCCGGCGCTTGGCGCCGCGCTTGAGGGCGTGGCGGATCCTCGACAGGCGTTTCAGCGGCTCCGACACAGTGTCGTCGCGGAGATGCTGGTCGGGGCCGTGTTGCTGGCCGTTGTCGCGGTCATGGGCACGCTTGCGCCACCCGCGGCGCTCTAACAGACGACCGCCGCGTCGCCACAGGGCGACCGTGTCAGACAAAGCTGCCAAGCCTTCGCACAGCCGATGCACGCGGGAGAGAGCCGCTCTTCAATGGCAAAGCGAGCCAAAGCCATACGCAGGGCCTCGCGCCTTCCCTCATGGCCTCCCTCTCAACATATCGTTTTGGAACGCCGTCCGAGCAGCCCGCTTTCTGGTCTGTAGCCATCACAGGAGAGCGGCATGCACGCCGAGAAGCTTATCAGCACCCACCCCCATGTTCGAGGATCGGTAAACACCGCCCTCGCCCGGTGCATCGACGAATGCTACGACTGCGCGCAGTCGTGCGTCATCTGCGCCGACGCCTGCCTGGGCGAGGAGATGGTCCAGCAACTCCTGCAATGTATTCGCCTCAACCAGGATTGCGCGGACATCTGCGCCGCGGCTGGCGCCATCGGCTCACGCCGAACCGGTTCCAACGAGGCTGTCATCCGGGTGACGCTGCAAGCTTGCGCCGAGGCGTGCCGCGTCTGCGCCGAAGAGTGCGAGCGTCACGCTGAGATGCATGAGCACTGCCGGATCTGCGCCGAGTCTTGCCGACGTTGCGAAGAAGCCTGCAACGCCGCGATCCCGACGATCGGGTGAGGTCGGCCCTCAGCGGGGCCGACCAGCCCGCTACCGGGGCGCGCGCGACGACCAGTGAATGTGGTGGATACGCCAGCCGTCGGCGTGACGCTTCAGCACCATGGTCTCCGTCGTCAGGCGGTCCACGGCTCGGCCGTTGAACTGACCGGTGGTGCGGCCTTCGCTGGTGATCCAGGCCACGTCGCCGCTCGCCCATCCCGACCGGCGCGACACCGTCGCCTCCGAGGCGGCGGCGAAAGCCGCGTCCGAGCCCAGGTGATGGGAGGCGTATTCGTCGCGCGACCGCTCCGCCCCGCCCTCCTCGAAGATCATCACCTCCGGCGCGATCAGGGCCAGTGCGCTCGCGGTCTGGCCCGCCTTGAGGGCGGCGTGGAAGGCATCGACGGCAGCGGCTGCATCCGCCGCTTCCGCGGCGACCGAGCCCGCGGCCGGGACGTTCCCGTGGGCGTGGTCCTGGGCGAACGCCGGCGTCGCCGAAAGGACGGCGAACGACAGGACGAGGGCGAGAGAGGTGCGGGACATGGCGAGCTCCATTCTTGGGATCTTGGAGACCTGAGCGCGGGCTGCGTCAGGCCGGTTGATTGTGGCGGGCGAACACGCGGGTCGCGCCCGAGCGAAGCACCAGGAGGGTGTCGTACGGCTCCTTGTGGCCCTGCGGGGTCTCCATGCCAGGCGAACCGAGCGGCAGGGCGGGGACCGCGAGGCCCACAGCCGCCGGCCGCTCGGCCAGCAGGCGGATGACGTCCGGGGCCGGCACATGACCCTCGACCAGATAGCCGTCGATCAGGCCGGTGTGACAGGAGGCCAGGGCGTCCGGCATGCCCCGGCTGCTCCGAACGGACTGCAGACTCGGGAGAATGGTGATGGTGGGGGTGAATCCCGCCTCTCGCATGTGCGCGATCCAGGCGTCGCAACAGGCGCACGTCGGCGTCTTGAAGACCGTGAGGTTTCTGGATGGGCGGGTCTGGGCGCAGGCGGATCCGCTCATGCCGATGAAGACGGCGGCTCCCAGCAACAGACGACGGTTCAGATTGGCGGGGTTCAAAAGGGTTCTCCCTGGTCGCTGTGGATGGACCGCCGCGCCTCGACGGGATCGGCGGGCTGCGGCGCCATCCGCGCCCGCAGCCACCGTCGGCCGGGCTGCTCGACGAAGACATGGATGGCGGCGGCGGCGGCGAGCGTCAACAGAAGCATGGCGGTCAGTTCGCCCAGGCCCATGCGGTAGTCGCCCGACCATCCGGCGAACGCCTGCGCCGCGTTGCGCCACACCATCAGGATGGGAATGTGCACGAGGTACAGGGCGAACGAGGCCTCGCCGGCGAACAGGGCGACGGGGTGGGACAGGAAGGTTTGCACGGGGGCCTTGGCCAACAAGGCGAGCGAGAGGATGAACGGACCGGCCGCCGCAACGATGATCCGGTCGTCGGCGCCGATCTGCATGAGCGCCAGCAGCGCGACCGTGGTCGCCAGAGCGCCCAGGAGGGCCAGTCGCGGCGAAGGATTCCAGCGCTGACCGAGATAGTAGAGGCCTATGCCGTAGAGGAATTCGGGGATGATGCGCAGGATCCCCAGGCTGTCCTCGGCCCGAGGCAACACAAGGCCGAACCAGGCGCGGTAGACGGCGTCCAGGGCGACGAACAACAACGCGGCGAGCGCGATCAGAACCCAGGGCCGGGTCCGGAGCCGGAGCGCGAGGGCGGCATAGGCGGGGAAGGTCAGATAGGCGAACCACTCCGCCGACAGCGACCAGGCCGGTCCGTTCCAGAGCGCCATGCTCTCGCGCGGGAACCACGCCTGGACCAGCAGGAGCGTGCCTGCGAAGTCGACGGGGTTGAAGCGGCCCGGCTCGAGTCCCACGCCAAACACGGGGGCGATGAGCACCAGCCCGAGCATGGCCAGGAGGATGATCAGGTGGGCCGGATAGATTCGGGCGAAACGCGCCGCCAGGAAACGTCTGTAACGGGGCGCCCGCTCACCCTGGAGATAGACGTGGGTCAGGATGAAGCCCGACAGAATGAAAAAGACGTCCACCCCCAGCCGGGCGCGATTGAGCAGGCCCGCGCTTTCCGCCGGCAGCGTCCAGTAGAGCTGGAAGTGGAACAGGACGACGCCGAGCGCGAGAAAGAACCTCACGCCGGTGAGCGGATCGAGCACGTCGGGAAAAGGAACCTGCGCGGGGCCGGATCTCTCGCTCAAGTCGCTCCCCTCTGCGGACGACAGGACGGTTCCCGGTCGTTCTCTGATATCTACGCGGACGCGGGCTCGTCCCCTCGCGAGGGGAATTTGAAGTCGGCGCGTATGGCAGATGGGGCGTGACGAAGGTGCGCGATGACTGACGACATCAGCAGACTGATCCGGGCGCTCGCGTCTGAAGACCGCGCGCAGCTGGCCGGGGTTGAAGACGCGGTGTGGGTGCGGATTGGCGAACGCCGCGATCGCGCCCGCATGGGTCAGGTCCGGATCGCCGCCGTGGCCCTGGCGCTGGTGATCGGCGTCGCCACTGGCGGCCTGATGGTCATGGCGCCGCGACCGCAGCCTTCCGAGATGCGGATATTCACCGTATCGGCCGGTCTCGCGCCGCTCTCGGGCCTGGATGTCCGCGGATGAAGGCGAACTGGAAATCCATCGTCCTCACGGCGATCCTGGCGGCCCTGGCCAGCGCCGCCGCGACCTGGGCGAGCGCGACGTGGGTTATGCGCGAGCAGCAGCCGCCCAGCCTGCACAGCGTCGTCCATGAAAAACTCGACCTGAGCGCCGAACAGGACAGCCGACTCGACGTCATCGAAGCCCGTTTCGCCGCTCGCCGACCCGCGCTGGAGGCTGAAGTCCGGGCGGCCAATCGCGAACTGGCGGCGGCCATCGCCGCCAGCGACGGCGACACGCCCCAGGTGCAGGCGGCGGTCGATCATTTCCACGCCGCCATGGGCGATCTGCAGAAGGCGACGATCACCCACGTCTTCGAGATGCGCTCCGTGCTGACCCCGGCCCAGGCCGAGGTCTTCGACACAGCGGTCGTCGACGCCCTTCGCGACGATGCCGGCTAAGCGCGGCGCGTGGGGCCCGAAGACAGCATAGAGGTCCGTGCAGCGGCCGGAGACAGGGCCGCCTTCACCGGTCTGATGAACGCCACGAAGGCCGACCTCTATCGCTTCGTGCGTCGCTACGTTGGCGACGAGGCCGAGGCGCACGACGTGCTTCAGGAAGCCTACGCCTCCGCCTGGCTCGCCATGCGGCGGTATGACCCGGCGCGCCCGTTCGATGTCTGGCTGCGCTCCATCGCCCTGAACAAATGCCGCGACTGGAGCCGGCGGCGCGCGGTGCGCCGGGTCGTGCGCGGGGTTATTGGCCTCGATGCGCCTGAGGCGACGGCGGTGGGAGACGAGGCCCCCTCCCCCGAGACCCGGCTGGACGATCAGCGCAGGGCCGAACGCCTGCAACGCGCGCTGTCCGAGCTTCCGGATGCATTGAAGGCGCCTCTGCTGCTCGCCGCCCTCGAGGGACGGCCCCACGCCGAGATCGCTTCCATCCTTGGCGTCACGCCCAAGGCGGTGGAGACCCGCATCGCCCGCGCCCGCAAGACGCTGGCGGAGAGACTGGCCGCGACCTCCCACGAAGGTCCTTGACCTTGCCATGATGGGAAGGTGCACAAGGCCACGATCCCCACGGCCTGTGGCGTCCTGACGCAAGGGATGCGGCGCGGGGATGCGTATCTGAACGAACGGCTGAATAGCCGCCAAGGACCTTCTCGCCCATGTCGACATCCCGCCTCGATCGCCGAACGCTTCTCCGTGGCGCCGCCGCCGGCGGCGGCCTGCTCGGACTGCAGGGTCTGCTGCCCGCCTGGGCGCAAACGGGATCGGCCGGTCTGCGTTCGGATCTGCCGACGCTGACGGGGCCGAATATCGACCTGACCGTCGGTCATTCGCCCTTCACCGTGGGCGGCCGCACAGGCCATGCGGTGACGATCAACGGCGTTCTGCCGGCCCCTCTGCTGCGCCTGCGCGAAGGCCAGAACGTCCGTCTCTCCGTGACCAACAGTCTGGACGAAGACACCTCGATCCACTGGCACGGCCTGTTGGTCCCGTTCCAGATGGACGGCGTGCCCGGCATCAGCTTCCCCGGTATCAAAGCCCGCGAGACCTTCGTCTACGAGTTCCCGATCAAGCAGTCTGGCACCTTCTGGTATCACAGCCACTCCAACCTCCAGGAGGCGATGGGCCACTATGGTCCGATCGTCATCGACCCGGCGGGAGCCGATCCGGTCGCCTACGACCGCGAGCATGTGCTGGTCCTGTCGGACTGGAGTTTCATGCATCCGCACGAAATCCTGGCCAAGCTGAAGAAGAGCCCGGGGTACTTCAACCAGCAGCGCACGACCTTGGCGGGTCTCATGGACGGCAGCGATCGCATGAGCCTGGAGGAGCGGCGCATGTGGGGCCAGATGCGAATGGACCCGCGCGACATCCTCGACGTCAGCGGCTCGACCTACACCTATCTGATCAACGGCCACGGGCCGCAGGAGAACTGGACCGGCCTGTTCCGGCCCGGCGAACGGGTGCGGCTGCGCATCATCAACGCTTCGGCCATGTCGATCTTCAACATCCGCATTCCGGGCCTGCCGATGACGGTGGTTCAGGCGGACGGGGAGAACGTGCGACCGGTTGAGACGGACGAGTTTCAGATCTCGGTCGCCGAGACCTACGACGTCATCGTCCAGCCGACCGAGGATCGCGCCTACACCATCGTCTCCGAAGCGATCGACCGCTCCGGCATGGGCCGGGCGACCCTGGCGCCGCGCCTCGGCATGACCGCAGAGGTTCCCCCTCTGCGCGAGGTCCCGAACCTGACCATGCGCGACATGGGCATGGGTGGGATGGATCACAGCGCGATGGGCGGGATGTCCGGGATGGACCATGGCGCGATGGCCGGCATGGATCACGGCGCGCCGGCCCAGGGCTCGCCCCCCGCGGGCGAGATGGCCGGCATGTCGATGTCCGGCATGAACATGCGCGATCCCGATAACGCCCCTCCCGACATGGCGGTCGGCGTCGGCGTCGATGCGATCGCCATGGACCCGGCCAACCGTCTCGGCGAACGGCCGATCGGTCTCACAAACGTCGATCACCGCGTCCTCGTCTACACCGACCTGGTCTCGCTTCAGCCCAACAAGGATCCGCGACCGCCGTCCCGGACGATGGAGATCCACCTGACCGGCAATATGGAGCGGTTCATGTGGGGCTTCGACGGCCGCAAGTTCAGCGAGTTGGTCGAGCCGATCCGCTTCGAGCGTAACGAGCGGGTGCGGGTGACGCTGGTCAACGACACCATGATGGCCCACCCCATCCACCTGCACGGCCACTTCTTCGAATTGGTGACCGGCGGCCCCACGGGTCATCAGCCGCTCAAGCACACGGTCAATGTCGCGCCCGGCGGCAAGGTGACCTTCGACCTGACCGCCGACGCGCCCGGCGACTGGGCCTTCCACTGTCACATGCTGATGCACATGCACGCCGGCATGTTCAACGTCGTGACGGTCCGGCCCATGGACGGAGCTGCCCGATGAACCGTCTCGCCATCGCGATCGCGCCCCTGATCCTCGCCGCCGGCGCATTCAGCGCCCAGGCCCAGGACCCTCACGCGGGCCATGTCATGCCCGCGGCCTCTCAGCCGACGCGGCCCGCACCGGCTCCGGTCGTCAGGCCGCAGGCGCCAGCCCGGCCGGCGGCGCAGGACCCGCACGCGGGTCATGTCATGCCGCCCGCCCAGACGCCGCCCGTAGCCGACCCTCACGCCGGCCATCAGATGCCGGCGCAGGCCGCGCCCGCCGATCCCCATGCGGGGCACGACATGTCGACCCCGGCCCCCGCCCAGGCTGATCCGCACGCGGGCCACGACATGTCCGCCATGGCTCCCGCCCAGGCCGATCCGCACGCCGGGCATGACATGTCGACGATGAGCATGGGCGCGCCGGACGTGCCGACCAGCGCCGACAATCCCGGTCGTCCTCCGGAAGACCCGTTGCCGGCGGCGGCTCTCGGCGAACCGGTCCACGCCGCCGATCTGGTCTTCGGCGCCGACGCCATGGCCGCGTCGCGCCGGACGCTGGTCCGGGAAAACGGCGACGTCCGCACCACCGCGGTCATTCTCGACCGCCTCGAGGCCGGCTTCAGCGACGGCGGCGAGAGCTACCTGTGGGACGTCCAGGGCTGGACGGGCGGCGACATCAACCGCTTCTGGTGGAAGTCGGAAGGCGAAGGCGACTTCGGGGAAGGGCTGGAAGAGGCGGAAATCCAGGCGCTCTACAGCCGCGCGATCACACCCTTCTGGGACGTGCAGGCCGGCGTTCGACAGGACTTCCGGCCCGATGACGAAGACACGACGCATCTGGTCCTCGGCGTCCAAGGTCTGGCGCCCTACTGGTGGGAGATCGACGCCGCCGCCTTCCTGTCGACCGAGGGCGACCTGACCGCCCGCGTCGAGGCTGAATACGACCAGCGCATCACCCAGCGCCTGATCCTCCAGCCCCGCCTCGAAATCGACGCGTCCGCCGGCGACATTCCCAAGCTGGAGATCGGCTCGGGCCTGTCCTCGATCGAGGCGGGCCTGCGACTGCGCTACGAGTTCCGCAAGGAGTTCGCCCCCTATGTCGGCGTCGAGTGGAGCCGCGCGCTCGGAGACACCGCCGACTACATCGAAGCCCGCGGCGGGGAAGCGGACGACACCCGTTTCGTCGTCGGCCTCAAGACCTGGTTCTAACCGAAGGAAACCGCCCCATGATGATCCGCACCCTCGTTTTCAGCGCCGCCCTCGCGTTCGCCGGAGCCGCCGCCGCCCAGGACCCGCACGCCGGGCACGCCATGCCGGCCCAGGCCGCTGCGCCCCAAGCGGGCGTCACGACAGTTCCTGCGAATGGCGCGATGACCCACGGCTCGCCCGAGCGGTTCAGCGTCACCTTCCCGCACGCCATGATCCTGAAGACCCTCACCCTCACCGCAGAAGGTCAGGCTCCGGTCGAAGTGACGGTCCCCGCCGCGCCGGCCGCGGCCACCGTCGGCGTGGCCCTTCCGCGCCTCGCGCCCGGAACCTACACTGCCGCCTGGACCGCCGAGGGTCCGGACGGTCACAAGATGTCCGGCTCCGCCGGCTTCATGGTTCACTAGGAGAACGACGATGAAAATTTCCAACCTGCTGGCCGCCGCCGGCGCGATCCTGACCCTGAGCGCTGGCGCCGCCCTCGCGGCTGAAGGCTGCGAGTGCTGCAAGGACATGGCTGCGGACGCGGCCATGAACTGCTGCGACGACATGAAGGCCGAACCGGCGCCGGGCGAACCGGCTCCCCCTACGCCGGCTCCGGCGCCCTCGGACACGCCCGCGCCCCAGGGACACGCCCACCACAACTGACCGCGGGCTCCGATCGCGTCCAGCGGCTCTTCCGAAGAGCCGCCGGACGCGACGGCGTCAGTTCGCCCCCTCCCGTTGCCCGGACCGTTCCGCCTGGGGTCGAGACCTGTTGGCATCGATCCGGATGAAGCGGACCGTTTCAGCGCGCGTGCGCGGTTCCGCAACGAAACCGGCGTCCGCGAAAGCGATGTGTTGGGGCATCAGCGGCCCGGCCGAATCCGCTCGCCACCATCCATCCACGGCCGCGGCTTTCGGCAGAATACCGCCCACGATCCGTTCGATATCCCGGAAGGACAGATCCACCTCCGGATGCTTCTGGCGCCGGAGAAAAGATGCGAGGGGCGCGTATTTGGCCATCGGCGTGTTTTCCTTCCCGGAGCGGTCCGGTCAAGCCTGACTCGCGCGACCCGCGCCAAGCGTTGTAGGATCGCCGACGGCGGGTTCCGGAACGGACAGGCGCTGGTCTTGAGCCAGGGGACGCAATGCGTCGGCGGCGATCAGGGCTGAAACCTCCGGGCTTCTGTACAGAAGTTCCAGGCCCGCCCCCTCCCCTTCAGCACGCTGCGTCAGTTGGTCGACGCTGAATCTTCGGGGTCGATGATGCCGGCCCGAACCCCGACCGCAACGGCTTCGATGCGGGTGCGCACACCCAATTTGGCGCAGGCCTTTTCGAGATAGCTGTCGACGGTCCTGGGGGAGAGACCGACGATTTGCCCGATGTCCGAAGAGCTTTTTCCGCGACTGACCCAGAGCAGGCACTCGGTCTCCCGACCACTCAGAAGCACGGCCGGGCGGCGGTCAGCGTGGCGACTGGGCTCCATGTTCACCTCCGTTCGGTTGATACGGATTCACGGTGAGCGGGAATCAGCGTGCGGGCAACGACAGTGAATTGCGGGGCGTCCGCCAGTTTTTTGCGGCCCCGGCAGCCTCGCCGGTAGGGCGAATTGACGCGCTTGCCCCTGGGCGGGCGCCCTTTTAGACCGCCCCGGTCGGGCGCCGTGAGATAGGCGCACAGCTTGAGCCGGGGTCTGTCCAAGCGACAGGGGCGCCGCTGTGAACCGAAGCAGCGGGCCTCGCGATCGCAGAGGATTCCAACGCCCGACCCCTCCCGCTTGCACCGGGATTCCGTTTGATTCATGCTGCATGGCCGACGCTTGCGTTGGTGGGGCCTGGAATCCCCTGTGCGATATCAGATCATCGACGGCCTTGCGCATCCGCGCACATGCCCGTTCCCAACGCCTGACGGCGCTTTTGCGCGCTGTCCCGGGCCGTGCGGACGCGTCTGGGTTCCGGAGCCTCTCATCGAGAGGCCGGAGAACCGTGGTGACCGATACGAAGCAGCTAGGGATGGAGGCGCAGGACGGTATGAACCGTCTCTACCGGCGCTATGCCGCCTGGCTGGATCGGCGTTTGCGAGCCCACGTCGGCGCCGATGCGGCGGCCGACGTCGTCCAGGAGACCTATATTCGCGCCGCGCCCTATGCGCTTGACGACATCCGCCACCCGAAGGCCTTTCTGCTCAAGATCGCCCTGAATCTGGTCCGCGACGAAAGCCGGAAAGAAGGACGCCGGCGGCGGAACGGGGAGTTTCAGAGACCGGCCGAGGCCGAGGCCGCCCCGCAGTTCGATCAGGTTTTGCTGGAGCAGGTTGTCGGCTCGATGCCGCAACTCTACCGCGACGTCTTCGTCTTGAGCCGCTTTGGCGGTATGACCTATCCGGAGATCGCCCTGTCATTCGGGATCAGCGTAAAAACGGTGGAATGGCGAATGTCCAGGGCGCTTGAGTACTGCGCGTCTCGGCTGGACCTGTAGGCAAGACGGATGACGATCGAGGCTGAAGCCGACATCAGGCGCAAGGAAGCGGCGGAATGGTTCAGCAGGTTGAACCAGCGCAAGGTCACGACCGCCGACATAAAGAACTTCAGCGACTGGCGGCGGGATCCTGAGAACGCCCGCGCCTTCAGTCGCCTGGAAGCCATGTGGGACGCAGCTGGAACGCTTGCGACAACTCCCGGAATGGCCGCGCTTACCGAAGACGCGGCGAGCCGGGCCCGCCAGGCCCCGCCCAGGCGGCGGACAAGCCCTTCGGGCCGTTTGATCCCGCTCGGTGCGGCGGGCGCGATCGCTGTGGCGCTCGCGGTGGGAAGCTGGTCGTGGTGGTCCGCGCAAAGCCCGGACACCTATGACACTGCCATCGGCGAGCAGCGCACAGTGCGATTGGACGATGGCTCCCGCGTCGTCCTCGATACGAATTCCCGGATCACGGTTCGCTTCACCGGCGCCCGCCGGCTGGTCACGCTCGCCTCCGGACGCGCCATGTTCGAAGTCGAAAGCGACGCCGCGCGTCCTTTCCTCGTGCAAGCGGGTGACACTGAAGTCACCGCCGTTGGGACCCGGTTTGACGTACGACGATCGGGGTCGGGGGCGCGTGTCGTCCTGGTCGAAGGACGTGTTGATGTCCACAAACCCTCTTCGACCGATGCGCAGTGGACGCTGGCCCCCGGCCAGGAAGTCACGACGTCGGCCCCGACGCCCCGGGTGATTGCAGTCAATGTTCCTGCTGAGACCAGTTGGACGGTCGGACGGCTCACCTTCGAGAACACGCCGATCGCCGCGGCCGTGGCGGAGGTGAACCGCTACAGTTCCAAGCCGATCGAACTTCGCAATGAACGCATCTCGTCGATCCGTGTCAGCGGCGTGTTCAACGCCGGCGACGTCGATGGCTTCGTCGCCGCCCTGCGCGATCTCTATCACCTTGAGGCCGTAACCGCCGCCGACGGTCACGTGATCCTCTCCGAGCCGGCTTGAAAATAATCTGCGTCCGGACTTAGGGGACGCCCCGCGACCCAACGTCTCCTCCCCGCCCCGCAAAGCCGCGGGTAGAAAAGAGGGGGAGATCATGGGCCACAGATTCACTTCAACCGCGCTCGCCGCGCTCATGCTGGGTGTCGCGACGCCGGTCATCGCGCAATCGACCGAGGCTGTGCGGACATTCAACATCGGGGCCGGCCCGCTTGAGCGCAGCCTGCCTGTGTTCGCCCAGCAGAGCGGCCTTCAGATCCTCTATCCCAGCGCACTCGTCGCCGGCCGCCAGGCTCGAGCACTCTCCGGAGACTACACCCCGGAGGCAGCGCTCGCGGAACTCCTGCGCGGGACCGGCCTGACCTATCGCCAGAGTCGTCCGACGGTCTTCGTGCTCGTTGACCCCTCGGCCCGCGCTGAACTCGAAACCGAAGCGACCCAGCTTGAGGAAGTCGTCGTCACCGGCACCTATCTGAGGGGAGCGGAGAGCCCGTCGCCGGTCACTGTGATCACCCAGGACGACGTGGCGCGACAGGGTCGCGCGACGGTCGCTGAGACGCTCGCCGCCTTGCCGCAGAACTTCACCGGAGCCGCCTACGAGGGCTCGGCCGGCACGGGGGCCGACCGCACGAGCCGTAACTCAGCCTATGCGACCGGGGTTAACCTACGGGGTCTTGGGGCCGATGCGACCCTCGTTCTGGTCAACGGCCGGCGGATCGCAGGCACCGGCAGCGCCGGTGACTTCTCGGACATCTCCAATCTTCCCAGCAGCGCAATCGCGCGCGCGGACGTGCTGCTCGACGGCGCATCGGCCCTCTACGGCGCGGACGCGGTCGGCGGCGTGGTCAACATCATCCTGAAATCCCGCTTTGACGGCGCCGAGAGCCGGGTGCGCGTCGGGGGCACGAGCGACGGCGGGGCCGAGGAGACCCTCCTGTCCCACAGCGGCGGCTTCAACTGGTCCAGTGGCAGCCTCGTCGCAGCTTATGAATTTCATGACCGGGGCGAGTTGCGCGCCGCCGACCGTCGCGCGACCGCGAACGCGGACTTGCGCCCGCTGGGCGGCTCCGACTGGCGCTTCTTTTACGCCGCACCGGGAAACCTCATGGCGTTCGATCCGGTCAGCGGATCCTACGAACCGACCTACGCCATCCCCCGCAATCAGAACGGGGTGGGCCTCGCGCCGGGAGACTTTCGTCCCGGCGAGGTCAATCTGACCAACCAGATGGAAGGCCAGTGGAGCCTGCCCCACCAGCGCCGGCACAGTGTGTTCGTCGCGGGCCGACAGGACCTTCCGGGCGGCTTCAGGCTGGACGGCGACCTTCGCTACACCGATCGAACCTACAATCAGGACTCGGTGGCCGACATCGGCATCCTGTTCGTGACGCCGGACAATCCCTTCTTCGTGCCGGTGGCGGGCGAGCCATATCAGGAAATCGCCTATTCCTTCGTCAACGACTTGGGACCGGGTCGTGACGAAGGCTTCTCCCGCAGCATAGGCGGCGCGTTTGGGATCGATGGCGAACTCGCCGGCTGGAATCTCGCGGCCTATCTGAGCGGCGGCCGCGAGACCACCGGCCTCACGGCCTCGAACCGGGTGCAGACGACGCGTCTCGACGAGGCCCTTGGCGCGACGTCCGACGATCCGTTGACCGCGTTCAACCCGGCGGTCGACGGCTATTTCAACCCTTATGGCGACCCGGCCGCCCATAGCGCGGCCCTGTTGGCCTTCGTCGGGTCCGGCTACCTCAGATCCGAGAACATCAGCACGGTCGGCTCTTTCAACCTCAAGGCCGACGGCGTCCTCCATACCCTTCCGGGCGGCGACCTGCGCATGGCCGTGGGTGTCGACTATCGCCAGGAGCGCTTCGAAACCTCCGGAGAGAATTTCATCTCCGGCGCAGCGCCGCGCATCGCCGCTCCGACGGCGTTCGAGCGTGACGTCTCGGCCGCCTTCGTCGAACTGCGCGCGCCGCTGGTGGGCCCCGGCAACGCCCGGCCCGGCCTCGAACGGCTGGAGCTGTCGCTCGCCGGTCGAATCGAGGACCATGAGGGGATCGGCCAGACCAGCAATCCCAAGGTCGGCGTCCTCTATAATCCAACGCCCGACCTGCTGCTGCGCGCCAGCTACGGGACCTCGTTCCGCGCCCCGTCGCTGAGGGAGTTGAACAGCGCCTACCGGCTCGGCCCGGTGTTTCTCGATCGCGCCGGCGCCAATGTGATCAGCATCGTCCAGTACGGGGGCAACCCCGACCTGATCCCGGAGACCGCGGAGTCCTGGACGGCGGGTTTCATCTGGACGCCCGCCGCCGCCGAAGGGTTGCGGATAGAGGCCGGCTGGTTTCGGACGACCTTCGAGGACCGGATCGCGACCCCCGTCGCGGAGAATCTGATCAACGCCCTGAACGACCCGACCCTAGCGCCCTTCATCCGGTATGTGAGCCCCGGCTCCAATGCGGACGACCTGGCCTATGTCCAGTCCCTGCTCAGCCATCCGGGGAACTACAATCCGAACGTCTTCCCCGCGACGGCGTACGGCGCCGTGATCGACAACCGGTACGTCAACGCCTCGGCTGTCGAGGTCGAGGGGCTCGATCTTTCCACACGCTATCGCTTCACCCTGGGGTCGGACGACATCTCGCTCGATGCGACCGTGACGCATCTCCTCACCAACGACCGGGCGGTCACCGCCACCTCCCCCAACGAGGACCTGCTGGGCGCACCGAACTTCCCGGCACGTTGGCGAGGCCGCTTCAGCGGCCAGTGGATTCGCGGCCCGCTGACGCTCGGCGGCGCGCTCAATTACGTCAGCGGAGGACGGGACCCGGTCAACGGTCGCGGGATCGACGACTGGATCACTCTGGACGGCCAGGTCCGCTACGACATCGAGAGCGGATGGGCCGAAAACCTGTCGCTCACCCTCAATGTGCTCAACCTGACCAATGAAGAGCCGCCGTTCTACGATGCTCCGGCGGGGATCGGGTACGACGCCGCCAACACCAATGTGCTGGGCCGGCAGGTCTCGCTTCAGCTCGTCAAGCGCTGGTGATCGACCATGCGCATGGTCGTTATCGCCCTCGCGGGCCTGCTTGCCGCGGCGTGCCCCTCGTCGGCCCGGTCGGACCCGCTCACGGTGGACGCCATTCTGGCGCTCAAGAGCTTCGGCCGGGTGGCGATCGACCCCTCCGGGGAGGTCGCGGTCTTCGAGGAACGGCGCGCCCGAAGCGACCTCCCTCGTCATGATCTGGAAGCCGAAGGCGCCATCCGGTACGCCCGGCTCTACCGCATCGACCTCGACGTCTCCGACCGTCCGCGCCCGCTCCTGGAGATGGAGGAGGACGCCGGCTATTCCATCGGCGCCTTTTCGCCGAGCGGGCGGCGCCTGGCCGTGTTTCGGCTCCGGAACGACGAATGGCGGTTAGGGCTCGTCGAGATCGCGACCGGGCGCGTGGTCTGGACCGAGGTGGCGCCGGACCTCGGCCTGTGGGGCCGATCCCTGGAGTGGCTGACGGACGACGCCTTGGTGGTCGTGGGCATGCCTGACGGGGCGCTTCCCCCGCGACTGGCCGGACCCCGCGCCGAGCAGGCGCGCCTGCTGGCGCTGAGGGCGGCGGCGACGGCCGGGTCCGCAGCCGCGATCTCAGTGGGCGAGGATGGCGCGCCGGAGGCCCTGTCGCCGCGACGTCTGTGGCGGATCGACGCCGTCACCGGCGAGGCGGCGGCGATCGCCGACGGCCCCTTCCTCGATCTCGAATCCTCCCCGGACGGACGATACGCCGCGCTTCTCCTGGATGGTCCGCTCCTGCCGCCTCCCGCCGCCGACACGGCGACCGAGGTGCGTCGCGCCCGGGGGCTGCAGATCGTCGACCTGATCTCCGGCGCCGCCGTCCGGCCGTCCGACGCCCGCAACATCTCGACAAGCCTTCTGGCCTGGTCGCCGGTTTCCGACGCCCTTCTGGTGGCGGCCATCGACGATGAGCCGGCCCGTCTCATGTCCATCGCCCCAGACGGCGCGACGCGGGACGTGACGCCTGCGGGGGCACGCCCGACAACGCCAATCGACTTCCAGGGCATGGCGACAGCCCAGGGCGGCTGGTTGGGCGGAACCCCGATCTTCAAGGGCCGGTCCGGATCCCAAGAGGGCTGGTTCTTCGCCGACGCCGACGCCTCGCCGCTGACAGGCCTGTCCCCGGACGCCCGGCTCCTCGTTGAAGGAGGGTCTGCGGTTCTGTTCAACAGCGGCGGTCACGTCGTGCGGTTCGACGCCGACGACGGTCACGCGGATCTCGGCCCAGCCGCATCGGCTGTAAACCCCCGCGGTCCGTTCGGATTGCGGGCGCAGAGCGGTCCTGTGAAAGCCGCCTTCGCCGTGGTCGCACGCGCCGACGGACGCCTGTGCCAGGTCTGGGTCGCCCCCGATGCCGGCTCCCGATGCGTCGCGGCGACGCCCGGAGCCGCGATCAGTTGGAGCCGGGGGATCAGCCTCGATTGGGGCGCCCTGGAAGACGATCCGAACGCTCTGCGCCTGCAACGCGGCCATCGCCGAGAGGTGGTCTGGAGGTTGAATCCCGAACTCGACCGGATTTCGGTCGCGGCCCCCCGGCGGATCACCGGCGTCGGCGGCGCCGGCGGCTGGCTCTATCTGCCGCCGAACCCGACAACGACACCGCCCCTGATCGTGGTGCCCTATCAGGGCGAGTCCTACCCCGCTCCGCCGTGGTGGATGCGGCGGGAGTCCACCAGCCTCTCCATGGCGCCCCAGCTGATGGTAGCGGCCGGCTACGCCATCCTCGTGCCGGATCTTCCGGCGACCCCGGAACCGGCGGACGGCCTCGCCCATCGCATTCTGTCGGTCGTCGACGCCGCAGCGGCGGAGGGTCTGGTCGATGCGGAGCGGATCGGGTTGTGGGGCTGGAGCTTCGGCGCCTGGTCCGCGGCGATGAGCGCGGCGCAATCCCCCCGCTTCGACGCCGTGGTGGCGTTGAACGGGCCAATGAATTTCTCGACCGTCATCGGAGACGTGGGATCGACCCTGCGCCTCGACGGCGGGCATGCGCTCGCCGCGGCGGCCAGTGCGCGTTGGCTCGAATCCGGCCAGGCCGAGATGCGGGACTCCTATTGGCGAGCGCCCGACCGATATCGCCGCAACAGCCCGTTTGAGCAGGCGGACCGCATCGTCGCGCCGACGCTTCTTGTCGTGGGAGAGTACGATCTGATGCTCGGTCAGTCGGAGCAACTCTATGGCGCCCTGCACCGTCTGAACCGCCCCGTCGCCCTGATCCTCCTCATCGGCGAGGAACACGGCCTCCGGAGTCCGGGGAACATTCGGCTCTACTACGATCAGATTCGGAACTGGTTCGACCGGTATCTCATGGGGTCCGGCGGTCCAGCCGTTCCTGCCAGCGACGCACCCACGCCTCTGTCAGGGCCAGACTGAGCAGTTGCGAATGCCCGCCGCGCCACAGCAGCGCGTCCCGGGTGAGGCGGTCCTCCAGGCCAGGATCGATCAACCCCGCCTCCGCCAAGGCGCCGCCGAGCAGATAGTCGCGCAGGAAAGCCAGGCGCGCGGCGACCGCGCCGCCATAGTAGGCGCCCAGTTCGCCTTTCGAGCGGCGGTCCAGGATTGATGCCGGAAGGACATCCGCGAAGGCGACGCGCGCTGCAGCCCGGTCACGCCCGCCCCAGGTCAGATCGACCGTGGAGATGGCCAGCCCCGCCTCCATTACGGGCTGGCTCAGCAACGGATTGACGCAGGGACCAAGTCGACTGCGGAGCGCCGGTCCCTGAAAGGTTTGGCAGAAGGCCAAGGCGGACATCTGGATCGCCTTGGCTGGCGGCACGCTGGCCAGATCGTCCAGCCAGGGATGGTCCCAACTGGCGCGATGGCCGACTTCCTCGCGCCAGTCCCGGGCCAGGGCCGTCGGCCACATGGAGCGCCGCAGCCATCGCGCGAGTCGATGCAGGACCGCCCCGCGCGCCCGGCCCCGGCGCTCACAAATCTCATCCAAGGCGATCAGGAGGCTCGGCATCTGAAAGAAGACGGCGTCGCCCCCCTGCCCTGTCAGCGAGCCCCAGGCGCCCATCGCCTCGATCCGGTCGGCGATGTCGTCATTGTAGTCGGGATCGATGTCGTTGGCCGCCGGCCTGAAGGTTTCGGAGCAGGCCGCCAAGCGAGCGGCGTCGAGCCTGAGGCCGTCGCGGCGGACTTCCGTCAGCGTGAAGCCGTGCCGACCCACGACCGCGCGGGCGTAGGCCCGTTCGTCGCCCTCCGGCTGGTCGACGTAGTGGTTGACCCAGGCAGCGACGCTCCGGCGCTGATCGGCGGTCAGGACGCCCGCCACGATGGCGGAGTCCAATCCGCCGCTGACCTCGGCGATCCAGCGCCTGTCGCCCGCCAGCGCCCTCACCGACCGTTCCACCGCCCCTCGAAGGTCCGAAGGCGGATGCGAGGCGCGGTCTCGATAGAGGTCCGCGGGCCGCCACATCTGGTGCGCCCGATTGACGCTCGCCCCGATGACCCGCAGCTCGCCGCCGGCGACGGCCTGCAATCCGGTCAGGGCCAGCCGATGTCGATACTCGCCGGGGCGGTCCACCAAGGCGGCGACCGCGTCCCAATCCAGCGCCATCCCGTCGGGAAGCCAAGGGTCGATGACGGCCGCAGCGCTCGTCGAGATCAGGGTCACGCCGGCCTTGCGCCAGACGACGCAGTCCAGGGCGCCGGACGGGTCGCGGAGCACCGCGACGTCGCCTTCGACCCGCCGGACCAACAGGTATCGCCCCCAATAGTCCGCGCAAACCGCGCGGGCATGCGCCGCATCGAGACGCCGGCATCCTAGGGCGCCTCGCGCCCGTGGCGACAGCGTTTGGCCCTCGCCGTCATAGACCTCGCCGATCAGCACGCCGTGTCCGTCCAGCCCCCGCGCGGCCTCGAGCCGTCCGCCGGTCGGAGCGAACACCTGGATGAAGGGGTCGTGCGACTTACGAGACCAGCCGGCCCGGCTCAGGCGCTGTCGAACGGGCGCAACCAGGGCGTCGAGCGCGGCCGGCGTGTCACCCACGAGAATGATCGCGCAGTCCGCCGCCACCTCAGATCACCAGGATCGGCCGATAGACGGTCAGGGTTTCCGGCGCCTCGCTGACGCACTGGTCGCCGCTCTGCAGCCAGCAATGGGCGAGAAACGGGAAGGTGCGGACACCGAACACCCAGTCCGCGTCCAGATCCGCCGCATTGACGAAGCGCAGCAGCAGCTCTGCTTGGAGAAGACAGGCGCCGGTCCTGGGCGCCAGCGGCAGCAGCTGTCGGAACACCTCGACCCGCGCCGCAAGCGCCTCGGGATCAGAACGGCGGCCGCGACGCCGGGCGTATCGCCGGTTGAGCTCAAGAATCGTAGGCCGGCGCCGCACCGCGTCGATCCAGATGACGCCGAAAGTGGCCACGTCCCGCAGCGTCGGCCGGATCGGCGGCGGAGCCGGAAGGCGGGCAGACGGCAGGGCCGGCGGCGGGATCCGGTCGTCCGGCGCCGACGTGGGGTGCAGCAGTTCCTCGGCGGCCAGGCGAAGAAGCTCCTCCATCGACCCCCGAACCCGCCGACCATCGACCTGGAGATCGCCGCACTCCGGCAGGCACAGATAGTCGTCTGCGGCGAGATCGAGCAGGACCAGGTCGCGGCCGACCCGGACCGCGTGTATCCCCTCCGCGAGCCACTCGCAGTCAGCATCCGACGCCCCATCGGCGAGAAGGGCGTGGGTCATCCTAACCCCGCGGGCTGGCCGCAATGGAGGGCCGGATTGAGTTCCAGGTATCGGCCTCCCCCGCCTCGCATGGAGAGCCGCGCTATGCTGAGGCGTAGAAGCGATTGGAGCGTCGGCCTTGGCATCAGTCATCTCCCTTTTGCGGCGAAAGGCGGCCGATCCGCCCTCTCGCAGGACGCCGGGCGGGGCCGTCCGAAGCGGGCGGCCCCTTGGAGTCATTCCGGCGGCATCGTCCAGTGGCGGGCCGGGTTCAGTTCGGTGAACGGGCCCATCAGGATCGCCCGGGTCAGCCGACGGGCGGCCCCCAGACGCAGCACGCGCGTCTTGGTTTGGATCTTCATGGATCCTCTCCTGTGTCAGGACTGGCCTCTGGTTGCGGCGTCCGGGGCGAGGCCGGGCCCGGACGTCCGGGCCGCCGAAGCGGCCCGTCCGGTCATTCGCTGGGCGGAATGGTGTACTTCAGCACCGGATTCAGCTCGTCGAACTCGCCGCGCGAGACCGCGCGGGTCAGGGTGCGGGCGGACCCGAGGCGCACGAGGCGCGAGGTTTTCTTGGTCATGGTCGTCTCCTGTTTTGAAGGCCGACAAAACGTCGACGACGAACCATCAGCGCCGGAAAGCAAATCGATTCAAACTATATTTCGCGTATACTTTGACTGATCTGGATCGATACGCCGGAGGCGGGATGCAAGGCCCGTGGCGGCGATCCGCCAGCGCGCGTAATAGGCCTCGACGTCGCTCGTCGGCTCGGGACCGGCGGCCGCTTCCGTCGGGCCGTTCAGGCGCCTGAGCGGCGCCAGGCGACGTCGCACGCGAACGAGGCTTTCGACCAGGGGCTGGTTGTCACAGGCGCCGACCAGGTCGTCGATCCACGCCTCGACGGACGCGTCCGTGCCGTCGCGGAGTTGAGCCACCGGAGCGCAGAGCGCCGCGAGCCGGACATGGGCGGCCTCAAGGTCCAGCAAGCCCAGAACATCCTCCAGGGGGGGCGCGCGGGTGAAATATCCCAGGCCGCGGCGATCCTCGACGAGGCCTTCGCCGCACAGCCGGGACAGGGCCTCGCGAACCGGGCTAGTGCTCAGGCCGAGCGACGCGGCGATATCGACCACGGAGAGGTGCTGTCCGGGGGCCAGGCCGTCCTCGAGCGCGGTGCGTAGGCTGGCGAGTGCCATGCCGAAGGGATCGCGCTGCCTCACGGCCGCCTCCAACCCACCCCAAGACGCAGATCGACCACCGGCAAGCTTCGGGTCGATCGTGTCATGCCGCGCCTCCTATACTGTCGTCCGCAAGAAACTTGCGTCATAGCCGCAGCTTTTATGCTGTTGATCTTTATCAACTTTCATTTGACGCTTGGCTGAGTCATTTTTCAACCTGTAGGGGTGAACCTAGGTTCGTAATCGCGTGGTGCCGGCGGCGAGGGAGTAAACCGAGACATGGACGCCCGGCAGACCCAGTCGACGAACGCGGTGCTCTCCTCAAGCCTGCGCCTGATCCGGGCCCACCGGCGCATGCGGTCGATCGACGTCGCCCAGGCCATGAACATGGCGCTTCGCTCTTACGAACATTTCGAGTCCGGCGCGGGGCGAATCAACATCGAGCGGATTCATCGGTTCGCCGAGGTGACGAACAGCGATCCACACGGGATACTGACCGCCCTCGCCCTCGGGTCCCCCGCTTTCGCCTTGCGGTGCGCCGACAACAAACTGGCCACGATCCTGGCCGTGGCGCTTCAGGAATTCGACGAGGAAGCCGGCGACGCGATCGCCGATCTCGACGCTCGGCCGATCATCAACACCTTCACCAGAATGTTCAGGGATCTCGTGGACCAGTCCGTTCGGCGCGACGCGGAGGCCGACGCCTGGCTCGAGCAACGCCGAAGCCGACTGCTGGCGCCGGACCGCGAAGACGGCGGCGCCAACAACAGCGGTTGAGACCGCCCTAAGGCGTCCCGGCCCCGGTCGTAGAGTCACGGTGAGAAGGTCCCGGACTGGCGCGCGGCGGAGATTTCGCGGCTGGATTCGGCCATGAAAGCGCTCAGCCCCCTTCCCGCTGAATCGTCCGCCCTGGCGGTCGAAGCCCTGACCGACCGGCAGCGCCAATGCCTGCATCTCGCCGCCATGGGCTTGACCTCATCCGGCATCGGCGAACGGCTCGGAATCTCCCCCAGGACGGTCGATGAGCATTTCATGATGGCCTGCAGCGTCCTCGGCGTGCGGACGCGCATCCAGGCCGTCGCCTGCCTGGCGGCGGCTGCCCGACGCGCCGACGAACCCCGCAGCTTCCTACCGTAGATCTCCCACGGGGCGCTCGCGGGTCGCCGCCGACGGCCTGATCCGATGGGATGGCGCCGGTTCCTGGAGGCCCTCATGCTCGACCTCGCGTTCGTTCTCGCCCTCTCGCAAAGCTGCGCGCCGTCGGTGGCGCCCCAGACCCTTGCGGCGATTGCGCACGTCGAGAGCCGGTTCGACCCGCTGGCGATCGGCGTCAATCGCAACGGCGCCCGCCCCGCTCGCGCGCGCAACGCGGCGGAGGCCGCGACGACGGCCCGCCGTCTCCTGGGACGCGGCGCCAACCTCGACCTCGGCCTGGCCCAGATCAACAGCGACAACCTCGCCTGGCTGGGCCTGACGGTCGAAGACACCTTCGACCCCTGCCTCAACCTGCGGGCAGCGGCGACGGTCCTTCGCGCGGGCTACAAGCCCGCCGGCGAAACCCCGGCGCATCGTCAGTCGGCCCTGCGCATCGCCCTGTCCCGCTACAACACCGGCGACGCCCAAAGAGGCTTCCGCAACGGATATGTCGCCCGGGTCGAGCAGGCGGCGGTCAACCTGAACCTGGCCGCGCCGCTCACGGCGACCGCCGTCGAACCACCCGACGCGCGCCTTCCCGGCCCGCCGATCCCGAGCGCCCCGCCTGCGGCCTGGGACGTGTTCGCGCGCGGGCCCGTGCGGGTCGCCTTTTCCACTTCCGTTGACCGGAGCCTCTGATGTTTCGTGCCCTGACTCTTCCCCCATTCCGGCGCCACGCCGGTGCTGCGGTCTGCATCGCGCTGGCGGCGACCTGTCTGTCGGCGCAGCCCGCGCTCGCCTCGGCCAACGTAGAAGGCCTGCTGCAGAACGTCGTCGACATGCTCACCGGCAATACGGCCCGCCTGCTGGCCGTGCTGGCGGTCGTGGTCGTCGGCATCCTGTGGATGTTCGGCCTGTTCGACCTGCGCCGGGCGGCGATCGTCGTGCTTGGCATCGTGGTGGTCTTCGGTGCGGCCGAGATCGTCAATCTAATCACGGGCGGCGCCTGATGACCGCCGCTTCGCCCTGGCTGTGGATCGGATCGGCGTCGGCCGTCCTCGCCCTGTGTCTGATGCTCGGCCTGAAGCTGATCTCGCCCAAGCGGTTCGCCCAGGTCCTCGCCGGTCTCGGCTCGGGCCTTGTGATCGGCCTGGCCCTGTCGCGCCTGTCCGCGGGAGGGCCCCATGGCTGAGGAACGTCTGGCCGAGGATCCGCTGTTCCTGGCCTGCACGCGGCCCGCGATGATCCTCGGCGTGCCCATGGAGGCGATGGGCGTCAACGTCATCGCGTCGGGCGTCGTCTTCCTCGTCGGTGGCAGCCTGCTCTATCTGCTGGTTGCACCGGCCCTGCACCTGGTGTTCCGGGCGATCTGCCGGGCCGACCACAACGCCTTCCGGCTGCTGTTCGTCTATGTCGACACCAAGGGCCGGTCGCGCAACGCGGCGCTCTGGGGCGGGAGCTCGGCGACGCCCCTCCCCCTCGTCCGCCGCTATCGTCTGGCGGAGCTGTCTCGTGGCTGAGGGCGGCGTTCCTCCGGCGCGGCTGCGGCGCGAGGCCGACGCCCGGCCGCACCTGCCCTACGCCCGTCACGTCTCGGATCATGTGGTGGCGCTCGACAGCGGCGCCCTGATGATGGTGTTCCAGGTCGACGGCGCCAGCTTCGAGACCGCCGACGCCCGGGACCTCAACGACTGGCACGTCAAGCTCAACCAGGCCTGGCGCAATCTCGCCGACGATCGACTGGCGGTCTGGCACCACGTGGTGCGACGCCCGGTCGAGCTGGAGCGATCCGCCGGCTTCCGCTCAGCCTTCGCAAAGGAACTCGGCACCCTCTACGACGACCGTGTCGCGGGACGGCGGCTCTGGATCAATGAGCTGTTCGTCACCCTCGTCCTGCATCCGGGTCGGGACGCCGGCGACCGGGCCGCGGCGCTCGCCAGACGCCTGAAGGCGGCGCGCCGCAACGACGCCGAGGTCGAACTCGCCCATATCCAGCGTATCGAAGAGGCCGGGCGGGACCTGGTCCAGTACCTCGGGCGGTATGCGCCGCGCCGGCTCGGACTCTATGAACGCGGCGGCCTGTGGTTTTCCGAGCCGATGGAGATCATGCGGCTGGTCCTGACCGGGCGCCGGTCGTCGGTCCCGATCGTGTTCGGCCACCTCGGTTCGGCGGTCTACACCGTGCGCGCCATCTTCGGGCGTGAAACCCTCGAGCTGCGGGACGCCGCCGAAGCGCGCTACGCGGGCGTCCTCGCCGTGAAGGAATATCCGGCCACAACCCGGCCCGGACTGTGGGACGAACTGCTGAGCGTCCGCTTCGGCTTCGTGATCAGCCAGTCCTTCGCCTTCCTGTCCAAGGCCTCGGCCCGCGCCGTGATGGAGCGCAAGCAGAACCAGATGGTCTCGGCGCGGGACCGCGCGGCCTCACAGATCACCGGCCTGTCGGACGCGCTCGACGACCTCGTCAGCAACCGCTTCGTCATGGGCGAGCACCAGGCCTCGATCCTCGTCCACGGGGACACCCCGACCGCGCTTGCCGACCACCTGTCCAAGGCCCGCGCCATCCTCGCGGACTCCGGCCTCGTCGTGGCGCGCGAGGATCTGGGCCTGGAAGCGGCCTTCTGGTCCCAGTTCCCCGGAGCCTTCGCCCGCCGCACCCGGCCGGCGGCGATCACCTCGCGCAATTTCGCGGCCCTGGCGCCCTTCCACGCCCATCCGGTGGGCAGGGCGCGCGGCAACCACTGGGGCGACGCCGTCGCCGTGCTGCGCACCACGGCCGGCTCGCCCTTCTGGTTCAACTTCCATGTCGGCGATCTCGGCCACACCTTCATCTGCGGGCCGTCCGGGTCGGGCAAGACCGTGGTCCAGAACTTCATGCTGGCACGGCTGGAGCGGTTCGACGCCCAGCAGCTGTTCATCGACAAGGACCGGGGCGCCGAGATCTTCGCGCGCGCCTGCGGCGGGACCTATCTCGCCCTGCGCAACGGCGAACCGACCGGCTTCGCCCCGTTCAAGGCCCTCGCCCCCAGCCCGGCCAACCGCGCCTTCCTTGTGCGCCTGGTCCGGACCCTCGTCGCCCGGCCGGACGAAACCCTGACGGTCGCCCAAGCCCGCGCTATCGACCAGGGCGTGGCCGCCCTGGAGGCCCTGCCGCGCGAGCGCCGGTCCATCGCCGCTCTGCGCAGCCTGCTCGGCCAGGGTGACGCCGGCGGCGTGGGCGCACGGCTGGAGCGTTGGCAAAGGGGCGGTCCCCTCGGTTGGGTCCTCGACAATGACGAGGACGCCCTCAGCTTGCAGGCCCGCTTCGCCGGCTTCGACATCACCCAGGTGCTCGACCACGACGAGGTCCGCACGCCCGCGATGTTGTACCTGTTCCACCGCATCGCAGAGCGGGTGGACGGCCGCCGTCTCGTCCTCGACATCGACGAGTTCTGGAAGGTGCTGGGCGACCCGGCCTTCACGGAACTGGCCCAGGATGGGCTCAAGACCTGGCGCAAGCAGAACGCCCTGATGGTGTTCGGCACCCAGTCGCCGGCCGACGCCCTGCGCTCCCCGATCGCCCACGCGATCCTCGAACAGTGCGCGACCAAGATTTTCCTGCCCAACGCCCACGGCCAGGCGCGCGATTACGTCGACGGCTTCGGCCTGACCCAGGAAGAGTTCCGGCTGGTGCGCGAGGTCCTGACCCCGGAGTCGCACCGCTTCCTGGTCAAACAGGGCCACGACAGCGTGGTCGTGGAACTGGACCTGAGCGGCATGGACGACGCCCTGTCGGTCCTGTCCGGTCGCACCGAGACCACCGCCTTGCTCGACCGCCTCCGCGGCGAAGTCGGCGACGACTACGCGCTGTGGCGCGATCCCTTCCATGACCAGAGGAGGTTCCTGTGAGAGCCCATATCCCCTTCGCCGCGGCGGTCGCCGCCCTCGTCCTCGCCTGTGCACCAGCCGTCCAGGCGCAGCAGATCGTCCACGACCCCCGGGCCTTGGCCCAGATGGTCGAGGAGGCCCGCACCACCCTGGAGCAGCTGAGAGCGCTGCAGACCCAGATCGAGCAGGGCCAGCAGCTCTTCGACAGCCTGAACGATCTGTCCGGCGTCAACGCCCTGGCCGGCGAGCTCGGCCTGCCGCAGGTGCGCAATCCGCTTCCGGACATGCGCGCGCTGCGCGCGGCGGCCGACGGCGACCTGTCCGCGCTCGGCGATCTGGCCGACCGGGCGGACGCCATCCGCCGCGACACGCGGCTCTACACGCCGCCAGCGGGTGATCCGGGTTCCGCGGAAGCCTATTATCGCGACAGCCTCGAACGCGCCGGCGCGCGGACCGCACGGGATCTCGCCATCGGCGAGGCGGTCGGCGGGGCGGCGGATCGCCGCCTGCAGGGTCTCGAGACGCTCCGCTCCGCCCTCGACACCGCGCCCAACGCTCGCGCCGTCATGGACCTGGAAGCCCGCCTCGCGGCCGAACAGGCGCTGATCCAGAACGAGCAGGTCCGGCTGCAGGGTCTGGCCCTGACCCAGGCGGCCGAGGCGCGCCTCGAGGAGCAGCGCGCCCGGGAGCGGGCCGAAGCCGCCCGAGCGGTGCGCATGGACGTCTATGAAAGGGCGTTCCGGTGAAACGGTCCGCGCTTCTCGTCGCGCTCGGCCTCGTCGGCTGCGGGGCGTCCGACCGCACCGCCGAAGACTTCGCCGCCGATCCCGACGCCGCCGAGGCGGTCGTGGCGGCCTGCGACGCCGGCCGCACCAACGACGGATGCGAGGCAGCGCGGCGCGGTCTGGCCGACGCGCGGCGCGAGGCGCGGATGCGCGCCTATGAGCGGGCCTTCTGAGGAGCCCGACGATGAGCTTTCGCGTCTTCGAGCCCAGCTACGACTTCATCGACGAACGGCTCAACGTCTTCCTCGGCGACCGTCTGTCGTCGGTGATCGCCGAGGTCGAGGGACCGCTGCGCATCGCTCTGGTCCTCTATGTCGTGCTCTATGGCGTCGCCATCCTGAGGGGCGCGATCAGCGAGCCGGTGATGGACTTCGCGGTCCGGTCGCTGAAGCTGGCCTTCCTGTATCTGCTGGCGACCACGGCCGCCTATTCGACCTTCGTCACCGAGCCGCTGTTCACCGGCCTGCCCAACGCCTTGACCCGGGCCGTCAGCGGCGCGGATACGCCCAGCGTCGGCGCGGCCTTCGACCAGTTCTTCGCCTATGCGGCCTGGCTGGGCGAGGACATCTCGCGCGAGGGCTCGGCCTTCAATCCCGGGCCCTGGGTGGTGTCGGCCGCCGTCTTCATCATCGGCGCCCTGGCCGCCGCCCTCGGGTTCGGCGTGGTGCTGGTGGCCAAACTGGCTCTAGCGCTGCTCGTCACCCTCGGCCCCATCTTCATCGCCTGCGCCCTGTTCGACGCAACCCGCCGCTTCTTCTTCGGCTGGCTCAGCCAGGCGGTGAACTATCTCGTCCTCTTCGCCCTGATCATCGTCATCTTCCAGCTCGTCCTGTCGCTCGTGCGCGACCAGTGGGGCGCGATCCAGGGATCCGACCCGATGATCGGCGGTCTGATCTTCATCGCCCTGTGCCTGCTCGGGGCGATCTTCTTTCTGCAGACCCCGGCCATCGCCGCCGGCATCGCGGGCGGCGCCAGCGCCGGCCTCGCCGACTTCGCAAACGCCGCGGCCCTGGGCGGGAGCGGCTCCGGCCGCAGCCAGGGTCCGCAAGAAGCCAGCCGCCAACCGCCCAAGGGCGGCGGCACCATTCGACCGAGAGGCGCCTGACATGACCTATCGCTCCCTTCTGCTCGCCGGCCTGATGCTGCTGGGCGCCTGCGCCCACCGGGGCGATCCGGCGTTGCCGACCTGCGACGGCTCGGCCCGGCGGCCCGCCAATCCCCATGGATCGGTGTTCGCGCCGCAGACCGAAGCCCCATCGGTCCCCGAGGCCGTAAGCTGGGACACGGGAGGCTGCGCATGAGCGGCGTCCCCTCTCCTGACCTGAAGCGCTACTTCACCGAGGCGCGCCGTTGGGACCAGGACCGTCTGGCCTCGGCGCTCCGGTCGCGCCGCCTGGCCTGGTCGGCCGCCGCGGTGGCCACGGGTCTGGCGGTGATCGCGACCGGGGCGGTGGCGATGCTGACCCCGCTGAAGTCCACCGAACCCTTCGTCATCCGGGTGGACCAGACGACCGGGGCGGTCGACGTGATGCGTGGCCTCTCGGCCGAGGATGGACCGGTCCGCTACGACGAGGCCGTCAGCAAATACTTCCTCGGCCAGTATGTGCGCCAGCGTGAGGGCTACCTCGATCCGGCTGCCGAGGACGCCTTCCGGCTCGTCTCCATCCTGTCGGCCCCGGCCGAACAGCGGCGCTGGGCCAATTTGTTCCGCGGCTCCAATCCCGCCAGCCCGCAGAACCTCTACGGCCGCGACGGCGAGGCCATCATCTCGATCCGCGCCATCGGCTTCATCAACGACGGCGTCGCCAACGTCCGCTTCCATCGCACGGTCCGCCAGGCCCAGCAGACCGTGGAGAGCGACTGGATCGCCACCATCGCCTTCACCTACACCCGCGCGCCGATGTCCGAGCCGGATCGTTTGAGGAATCCCCTCGGCTTCCAGGTGACGTCCTACCGCGCCGATCCGGAGGTCATCCGATGAGACGCCTGCCTTCCCTCCTGCCCCTGATCGCCGCCCTCGCCCTCGCGTCCCCGGTCGCGGCGCAGGCCCCGCTGGATCCGCGTATTCGCGAACTCACCTATGATCCGGCGACCGTCTACCGGATCGCCGGGGCGTTCCGGACGGCGACCCAGATCGTCTTTTCGCCGGAGGAGACCATCCGCCATGCCGCCATCGGCGACAGCGTCGCTTGGGAGGTCGCCGCCGAGGGTTCGGTGCTCTTCCTCAAGCCTCGCGAACGCCATCAGTCGACCAACCTGCTGGTCGTCACCGAGCGCGACGGCGCGGTCCGGCACTACGCCTTCGAACTGCTCGCCCGCGAGGCCGGCGACCGGACGGCGATCGCCTATCAGGTCAGGTTCCGCTACCCGGCCGACGAACAGGCCCAGGCGGCCCGTGCCTTGGCCGTCCAGGCCGAGGCCGTGGAGCAGCGCCTCATCGGTCTGGAGCTGGAGCGCGGGGTTGTCGAAGGGGTTCGCAATCTGGCCTGGTCCGCCCAGGGCGACGCCGCCCTGCAACCGAGCGAGGTGAGCGACAACGGCCGCTTCACCGTGCTGCGCTTCCCTGGCGTCCAGGCCCTGCCGGCCGTGTTCGAGGTCGGCGAGGACGGTTCGGAGCGCCTGATCCCCTACGATGTTCGCGGCGAGTTCATGGTGATCCACGGCGTGACGCAGGGTCTGCGGCTGAGGCGGGGCCGGTCGGTCCTGTGCCTGTTCAATGACGCCTGGGACGCCCGCGGAGTCGGCGTAAGCACCGGGACGGCCTCGCCGGTCGTCGATCGCGCGCCCCTCGGAGGCCGGTCATGAGCGCGCCCGATCCCACGCCGCCGGCCGACGCGCCTCGCCCGCCCTCCGCTCCGGCCGATCGCGGCGTCTCGCCGATCGCCGGACGGCTCGGCGGTCGGCAGGGCAAGGTCGTCACCCTCGCCGCCCTGGCCGTCGGATGCGGCGTCTTCCTGATCGCCAGTTGGGATCGCGGCGACGCCGGCGACGCCGAACCGGCCCGTCGCGACGAGCCCGCCCGGCAGACGACGCCGTTCGAGCCCGCCCGCCGCGAGGCCCCGCCCCTGCTCAGCGACGCCGCCGTCGATCCCGACGCGCCGACCCTGACCGGGGAAGAAGCCATTCCGCCGCTTGAAGCCGCGCCCCCGGATGGCGCGACAGGCCGTTCCGGCCCCAGTCCGGCGGAACAGCGGCGCGCCCTGGCCGAAAGCGCCCGGCGCGCGCCTGTGCTCGCCTATAGCCGCGCGGGCGGCGGCCAGCCGGGCGCGCCGCCGACCCTGACGGCGCCGACGCCTCCGAGCGAAACGACGTCGCTCGACCAGCTGCGTCAGCTCACGCCCGTCGGCCAGACGCGCGCCGGCCGCCTGCCCGACCGCAACCTGCTGGTCACGGCGGGAACCAGCGTGCCCTGCGTCCTGCAAACGGCCCTGGACAGCACCACGCCCGGCTATGTGACCTGCGTCCTGCCCCGTGACGTCTGGTCCGACAACGGCGCCGTGGTCCTGATGGAGCGCGGCACCCGGGTTCTGGGCGAGTATCGCGGCGGCCTCCAGCAGGGCCGCCGTCGGCTGTTCGTCCTCTGGACCCGGGCGGTGACGCCGACCGGGGTCGCGGTCGCCCTGGCCTCCCCGGCCGCCGACGCCCTAGGGCGGTCGGGGTTCGACGGCATGGTCGACACCCATTTCTGGGACCGGTTCGGCGGCGCGCTCCTGCTCTCCATCGTCGATGACGGCGTCTACGCCGCCGCCGGCCGGAACGACGGCGCATCCTCCATGGCCCGCGTCCCGTCCGATGCAGCGAGCGTCGCCCTCCAGGGTTCAGTCGAGATCCCGCCGACGCTGCGCAAGGGCCAAGGCGCCGAAGTGTCGATCTTCGTGGCCCAGGACCTGGATTTCGCCGGGGTCTATCAGCTGCGGCCGCGCTGATGGACGACACCTCGGTCCTGGATCACTACCTCGCGCCGCTGCGGCCCTTCCTGGAACCGGCGGACGTGACCGAGGTGGTCATCAACCGGCCGGGCGAGGTCGGGGTCGAGGCGGACGGGGCCTGGCGCTGGACGGAGGCGCCCGAACTGACCGAGGCCTGGCTGCGCACCCTGGCGGTGGCGGCCGCGGCCTATACCCGTCAGGACGTCGGCCCCGAACAGCCGATCTGTTCGACCACCCTGCCCGGCGACGTGCGCTGCCAGATCGTCCTGCCGCCGGTGGCGGCGGACGGCGGCCTCTCCCTGACCCTGAGAAAGCCGTCGCGGCGCCGTCTGGGACTCGAGGATTTCGCGGCGGCTGGTCTGTTCGATGAGGTCGCCGACGCCCAAGCGGAGGCGACGGACCTCGTCGACGCCGAACTGATCCGTCTGCGGCAGGCCGGCGACTGGCCGGCCTTCCTCACACTGGCGGTCACCGCCCGGCGCAACATCCTGATCTCCGGCGCGACCGGGTCGGGCAAGACGACCCTGGCCAAGGGGCTGATCGAGCTCATCCCGGACCAGGAGCGCCTGCTGACCATTGAGGACACCCGCGAGTTCGTGGTGCCGCACCGCAACGTCGTCCATCTGGTCTATTCCAAGGACGGTCAGGGGTTGGCCCGGATCGGACCGAAGCAGCTTCTGGAAAGCGCCCTGCGCATGCGGCCGGACCGCATCCTCCTGCAGGAACTCCGCGACGGCACGGCCTTTTTCTATCTGCGCAACGTCAACTCGGGCCACCCGGGCTCGATCACCACGGTGCACGCGGATTCCGCCGCCCTGGCCTTCGAGCAACTCACCCTGCTGGTGCGGGAGTCCGAAGGCGGACGCGACCTGCCGCGCGAGGACATCCGCGCCCTGCTGCATCTGCTCGTCGACGTCGTCATCCAGATGAAGAAGGTCGACGGGCGCTTCCGCGTGACGGAGGTCTGGCATGACCCGGTTCGCAAGCGCCAGCCCGGGGGCTAGGGCGGCGGCGGTCGCCCTCGGCGGCCTGTCCGCCGTGAGCCTCCTGGCCACCCTCGCCATCCTCATCGCCCTGGTCGGTCTCGGCCAGTTCTCCGACGCCGTCGACCCGGCCCGGGTCCCCGGCTGGCTCTGGTATTATCGCCAGGACCCGGAGGTGCGCCGCTGGCTGACCGTCGGCGTCTCGGTCTCGGCCCTGGTCGGTGCGGTTCTCGTCGCGGCCGTCCTGCTCGCCCGACGCCGGCCGCTGCACGGCGCCGCCCGCTGGGCCTCGGGGTCGGAGCAGAGGCGCACGGGCCTGCGGGCGCACCGCGGCATCGTCCTGGGGCGCGCCGACGGCGGCTTCCTCATCGCCGACGGTCCCGAGCACGTCATGCTCTACGCCCCCACGCGCACCGGCAAGGGCGTCGGCGTGGTCATCCCCAATCTGCTCGCCTGGCCGGACTCCGTGGTCGTGCTGGACATCAAGCGCGAGAACTTCCTCGCCACGGCGGGCTATCGCGCTGAGGCCGGCCAGACCGTGCACCTGTTCGATCCCCTGGCGCGGGACGGCCGCACGGCGCGCTTCAACCCGCTGGGCCATGTCGATCGCACGGACCCGATCGCGGTGCTCGACGAACTGCAGCGCATGGCGGTGATGTTGTTCCCGGTCCACGAACGGGCCGATCCCTTCTGGGCGGAGGCGGCGCGGACCGGGTTCATCGGCGTCGGCGGCTATGTCGCGGCCACGGCCGAACGCCCCTTCACCCTCGGCGAGATCTTCCGCCAGCTCACCGCCGGCGACGCCCGCTCGCGGCTGCCCCGGATAATCGCGGCCCGGGACCAGGAGGGTCGCCCCCTGCCCGGACCGGTCGTGGCCGCGCTCACCGACTTCACCAGCTCCAGCGAGAACACCTTCGCCTCGGTGCGCCAGTCGATCACCACCCGCATGGGGCTGTGGCTCAATCCGCGGGTCGACGCCGCCACCGCCGCATCCGATTTCGACCTGCGCGACCTGCGCGGCGGCCGTCTCTCCCTGTATCTGGGAGCCACGCCGGACAACATGCTGCGGATCCAGCCCCTCTACGCCCTGCTCTTCCAGCAGCTGGTCGATCTGAACAGCCGCGCCCTGCCCGGACCGGCCGACCGACCGGCCCTGATCGTCCTCGACGAGTTCGCCCGTCTCGGGCCGGCGCCGGTCCTGGCCCACGCCTTCGCCTGGGTCGCGGGCTACGGACTGCGGCTGCTGGCGGTGCTCCAAAGCCCGTCGCAGCTGAGGGCGATCTATGGTCCGGACGTCGCTGAGGAGGTCATGACCAACTGCGGGGTCGAGATCGTCTTCGCGCCCAAGGAGCTGAAGATCGCCCAGGAGCTCAGCGATCGGCTCGGCGCCTATACGATGGACGGCCGCAGCCGCAGCCGACCGACCGGGCTCAGCCCGGGTCGGCGCAGCACGACGGTCTCCGATCAGCGCCGGGCGCTGATGCTGCCCCAGGAGTTGATGCAGCTCCCCCAGACGGCCCTGATCGTCCTCAAGGCCGGCCTGCCCCCGGTCCGGGGCCGGAAGATCGCCTATTTCCAGGAGCGCGTCTTCCAGCGCCGACTGCGGCCCGCCCCCGATCTGGTGCCGGTCGCCGCCCCGGCATCGCCACCCGTTCTGGAGGAGGATTCCATGGATTTCGACGTCATCGCCCGCGCCTTCGCCGCCGAAGGCCTGCCGCCGCCTGAGGCCGGGGCGGATGAAGACGCCGTCGGCGCCTGGCTGGACCGGGTCGTCGATACGGCCGTGCTGGAGCGCGAGCCATGAAGACGCCCGGCGCCGCCGCGCCGTCCAACCGTCTCGGCCCCGCGCCGGGCCCGGCCGGGTCGCGCCGCTCCATTGCCAAGGGCGACCTGCCCGAGGCGGTGCTCGACCGCTATCTGGTGGAACGCGACCTGCGGGGACGGCCCGAACGCTTCTTTCGCGATCATCGCGCGGCCGAGCCGATGTTCTGCGACCGCGGTCGCTCGCTCGTCTCCAACCAGGCCTATCCCGACGCCGTCATCGACATGCTCAAGATCGCCCGTCATCGCGGCTGGGACCAGGTTCGGGTGTCCGGCGATCCCGCCTTCCGGCGCGAGGTCTGGATCCAGGCTCAGGCCCTGGGGATGGAGGTTCAGGGTCACCGGCCCCGCGAGCGCGATCGGCAGGCCGCCGGCGAGCCACACCGCCAGACCCCGCCGGACCTCGGCGCGCGGCTCGACCGCGCCGCAGTGGTGGTGCGCGCCCTCATCGCCGATCCGGCCGCTCAAGCCCGCCTGATGGCCCGCGCCCTGACCCGGGCCGCCGAGCGGGCTCCGCAACCGGAGCAGGTCCGCGAGCAGCGAACCCGGACCCGAACCCGGTGACCGGACGCCAGACCTGTTGATGATCGGACAAGCCCGATTGACTGGCCTCTATGTTCGTTCTTTGTTCTCATCATGCCTGTCCGAAAGAAAGTCCTTGTCGAGTGGCAAACAGCGGGGCCGCGCCGGTCCTACTTCGTGCGCCCCGGTTCCCGATCGAGACCCTGGATCTGGTTCAGGGACGGTCACATGCCCCATTTCGACGAACCGAAAGCCTGGTTCATCGTCGAGAAGCGCGGCAGCTACTGGGTGGCTGTCGAACGGGTCGATCAACCCTGAAGACCCTGTCCCGGTGCTTTTGGTATTCGGCCTGACTGTGCCACGCTGGCGGCATGTGCAACCTCTACAGCCTGTCCAAGCATCTCTCGGCGATCCTCCAGATGGTCGCCGCCATGACCAAGGACATCGGCAATTTCGGCCCGATGCCAGCGGTCTTCCCTGACTATTCCGGGCCGATCCTTCGTGGCCAGGCTGACGGCTCCCTGCTGCTCGCCCGGGCCCGTTGGGGCATGCCGAGCAGCCGGAAGGCGCTGCTCGAGGCGGCCACCAGGCGGGCCGACAAGTTGCGGGCGAAGGGGAAAGCCTTCGATTTCGACGACGTGCTGAGGATGGAGCCCGACAAGGGCACCACCAATATCCGCCGCACCGAGAGCCGGCACTGGTGGCCCTGGCTCGCTCCCGAGAACCGATGTCTGGTCCCCTTCACGGCCTTCAACGAACCCGATCAGGTCAATCGCGGCGACAGCGTCTGGTTCGCCCTGGGCGAGGATCTCCCCCTCGCCTTCTTCGCCGGCGTCTGGACCCCGCATGCCTGCGTCCGGATGATCAGCAAGGGATGGGAAGAGCTGGACGCCTACGGCTTCCTGACGACGGACGCGAACGCCGACGTGGCGCCTTTCCATCCCAAGGCGATGCCGGTGATCTTGCGAACCGTGGAGGAGCGCGACGTCTGGATTCGGGCTCCGTGGGACGAAGCGAAGGCCCTTCAACGGCCGTTGCCGGCGGGCGTCCTGACCATCGTCCAGCGCGGCGGCAAGGCGCACGGCGAAGACCCCGTGTCCTAGAAGTGGTTCTTCAGGAGCGGGGAGACCGAGAAGGCGGGGAACCAAAGGCCGCCCCTCACCCGGTTCATCAGCTCCCAGTACATGCCGAACGCCAGGTGATCGCGGATCTCGCTCGGGACGTCGAAACTATAGTCCCCGTCGAACCGGTCGCCGCTTCGCCAGGCCCGCGCATATTCCGGTGAGAGATAGTCGAACAGCGCCCGTCGGATCTGGTCCAGGAATTCACCGATAGTGCTGGCGTGATAGGAGAACACGTCCGTGTAGAACCAGTCCTGGAAGTTGGGCAGGGCGCGATAGACCATCCCTTCGTCGACGACATGGCCGTGCCGCGCGAGCATGGCCTTGATCTGTCTCACCCGGGCGTCGAGCCGGGAGAAGTTGTGCTTGTTGGCGTCGCCTACGACCTTGAGCAGCCAGACCCGCGAGACGCGCAAGTCCAGGGACAGGTCCAGTTCCGGGAGCCAGACCGCCGGACAGTGGCATTCCGCGTTAAGCCAGTCGGCGAAGCTAGAGGCCGCAGCGGCCAGGCCTGACGCCTCCGCGCCGAGTTGCGGCTGGCGGCAGATGGCTTCGAGATAGAAGAGATAGGTGCGGTCGGTCTCCCGCGCGGCTTGTCCCGAGGGCGCAAAGGCGAACGGCAGGGCAGCCCGTCTCGGCTGAGCGAGAAAGTCGGCCAGTAGGATCGCGAAGATCCGTTTGTGCGACCCCGATTTGAACACCAGATTGGTCGGGCGCGAGGTCACCGGATACTGGAAGACCTCCAGATTGACCATGTCGTCGATCATGTCCCAGACGGCCTTCAACAGGACCGCCTCCTGCTCGACGCCGGCGTAGGTCATCGTCAGGCCGCCGCCACGGCGTTGGCGCGCCGGGCGAGATCCTCGCAGGCCTCCATCAAGGCCTCGAACGGTTCGGCGTTCGCCTCAAGCAGACCGTCCTCGACCATCCGGCGATAGTCGTCCCCGAGGGCCTCCAGGGATGCGCCTTCCGGTTTCAGCCGCAGGCCGCCGGCGATCGCCCGCCCGTAGTCAATCTCCTCGCCGTCGGCGGTCGCGCGGAAGAACATGGCCTTGTGCCGCGCAACCGCCTCGGCCACGGCGCGATCCGCGATCGCGGTCCCGGCGAAGCCGGCGGCGTCCAGACGGGCCAGGTCATGCCAATGGCGAGAGAAACGGTCTCCCCGCAGCCGGCCCTGCGCGCAATAGACGTGGGCGGCGGTGGCCTTCTCCCAGAACGTTCGCTCGGCCGCCATCACGCGCGGCGTGGCGGTCGGGAACGCGACGCCTGCCAGGTGGGCGGCCGCGTCGCAGACCACAGGACGCGGCGCGCTGGGCTCGCCCGTCGCGCGGGCGCCGAACTCGAGCATGACGCTGGGCGAGACATAGCCCGTTCCCGTGCTCGTCGGAGCGTAGTCGACGAAGGCCTTGGCGCCCTCGATCCGGACCACGGCGGCGACGCCGTCTGCGGCCAGGCGCGCTTCGAGCATCGGCCGAACCTCACCCTCGACCCACAGCGGCAACAGCCGCTCCACGTCGCGGGTCCAACGTCGCTCTTCGGCGCGCGTCTCCGGAACGGGATCCTCGGCCGCACCGGCCAGGTCCGGGAGAAGCCGGCGGATGTCGTAGGTCAGGTCGATGTCTTCGGAGAACCGCTGAATGACGTCATAGGCCTTGGACAGGGAGGTGCCGCCCTTGAACACCAGCCCTTCGCCCAGCGGCGCCTCGAACAGGGCCCGAAGCGCCCAGACGACCCAAACGTCCTTCTCCAGCAGATGAGCGGGACGCCCGGACTCGGCCGCCGCCGTCGCGAGAGCGTCGATCCGGTCCTCGGCGGAGAGTTGCAGGAAGACCTCAGACATGCGCCGCCTGGCTGACCGAACGCGCCAGCCAGGTCGGCAGACGCGGCCCGACGGACACGAGTTCGCCGAACGCCGAAGGCCCCAGCTTTCGCTTCAGGGTTTCGAGCGCCATTCCGGCCTTGTCCGGCCCGAGCCAGGCCAGGGCGCGAACCGCCTCACCCGCCGGACGATCGGCAAGGAGCAGCTGCCATGCGGGCGCGTGCTGGAACTCCACCGTCTGCTTGCCGACGCTGAAGGTGCGGCTTCTCCCATTGGTCAGATAGACCATGCGGATCGGCACCTGGGTGGTCAGACCCAGGGCGTTGGCCGCCGCCGCACCGTTGGAAGCGACGACCTCGCCGCGCTGCTCGCTCACGGCGCGCACCACCTTCTCGACGGATGGGGTACGAAGACCGAAACGGCTTTCCAGCGGGCGCATGTAGACGCCGCGACCAGCGCGCATGAGCCGGCCCCGGCGAACCAGACGCGACAGGGCCTGGTCCACCGCCGCGCGGCTGCCCAGGTGCAGCAGCGACTTGGCGGCGATCGGCGCGCCTTCCGGCAACGTCGAGGCGCGCTCCATGATCTGATCGGCGAGTACTTGCATGACAACCTCAGTGTCAGAAATATAGGATAACTTCTGACACTTCGCAAACGCGGGGGCGGCGACTCCGATAACGGCCGACCTAGCGCTCACGGGTCCGACCGGTGTCGCGCTGTGTCTCGCCCCTCTGTCGCAGTGCCTGATCCCGCGTAATCGGCGTCGGTCGCTCCCGCACGAACCGCTCCACCAGAGCGGCAAGGGCGCGATCCCCGGCCCGCTCCGATCGCGACAGACGCAGGACCTCGGCCACCAGTACGCGCCGGATAGCCAACTCGCGCGTCCGGATCGCCTCCAGCCACGGCGCTTCGCCTCCGCCCCCAGTCAGCGCCGCGCGATAGGCGGCGGCGAGCACCTCGGGTAGCGGCCCCTCCCCCGCCGCGAACCTCTCCCGCATCTTGCGCACCGGGATGCGTTCGGCCTTGCGGGCGACGCCACGCGTCCGGCGCGGCGTCGCCTCGGCCTCGATGGACCGGTCGCGAAGGGCGCGGGCGAACCCTTCCCGCCAGGCCTGAAGGTCCGCCTTGCGTGGATTCAGCCGCTCGCCGTCCCGGCCGAGCCTTAGCACCGTCAGATGGACGTGGGGATGTCGGCCTTCATCGTGCAGGGCGAAGACATAGGGAAAGCGTTCGCCGAACGTCCCGGTCGCGAAGGCCTTCGCCGCGTCATGCAGGCGGACGGCGTCGGTCCCGGCCGGCATGCTCAGGATGACCGACAGGGTGATCGAGGCGTCCCGTCTGCGGCCCGGCTCGAGCGCGAATTCCTCGGCCCAATCGCGCGCCAAATCCCGCACCTGCCCACGCCCCTCCAGTCGCTCCCCGTCGGGGCCCTCCAAGGCCAGGGTGCCGTTGCGGCTGATGTAGTCCAGGTGCGCTTTCAGATGGGCGCCGTCCCGGGTCCGGCCGATGATTTTCACCATCACCTCGGGCGCGCGGCGGGCCACCCGCGCGAACCGGGCGGACGGATCGCCGCCGCCCCCGCGAGCGGGCCGCAGCGCCGCGGGCGTGATCCGCGCGCGCCTGATATCGACGGGTGGCCGCAGCACCTCCTCGAACCCGCGCGATGACCGGAAGTCCGTCACGAGGCCGGCGCCCAGTAGGCGAGATTGCCCTCGAAGGCCTCGCCGAGCGCGTCGACCCAGGCCGAGATTTCGGCCTGGAAGGCGCCGAGTTGAGCCAGCTCCAGATCTAGCACCGCGCCGTCCATCACGGCGGTGTTCAGGGCCCGGGCGATCTGGTTGACGTTCACGCCGATCCGCCTCAGCTCGCGGCGCACCTCGATCAGGCCCAGAGCTTCGGGCCGGCTGAACTGCGGCCGATCGTGCAGGCGACGGCGGATGAGCGCCGCGCTCCATTGGGTCCGCGAGAGCCCCTTCGCGGCCGCCTCGACCTCCAGGAGACGCAGGTCCGCCTCGCCCAGACGCAGGGTCAGCTTGCCCGACCTGGCCGTGGGCGGCCCCTCTTCCGGCGTCGGCAGAGGCGCCTGGGCGGCGCCTTCCATGAGCCGCCGAAGGAGCCGCGAGCGTCCGCCCTGACCTGCCGCGGCGGCGTCGAACCGGCGGGTCAGATCGGGCGGGAGGCGAAGAGTGATGCGGTCCATCGGAAAGCGGATCTGTCAGACATTGCCGGCGCAAAGCCTATCCTGCCCTAGACCGTCACCTCCCTCGCCCCGTAGGCCTCGGGTGTAGCCGCCCTCCCCTCGGCGACCGAAGACGGCCGCTCGCCCGCCGTCCTGTCGGGACGCCCCAGCCGGACGGCTCAGACCCTGACGCGCCGGTAGCCGTCACCCTCGACGAAGCCCGCTGCGAGGCATCCTTCGCGCACGAACCCGGTGCGCGTTCCGTTGGAGTACAGACGGCCGTCCCGCCGATACTGCAGAAACCTCGGCCATCGGGCGGGCCGGGCGCGGAGCGTTTCGGTGTGCACGAGCACATCCCGGTCGGCCTGCGGAACGATGTCGGCCAGGGGGCGCACTTCGTAGCGAACGTGCTCGCCGACGACCTCGTCCCGGACCGCATAGGTCGTCCGGTGTCGCGGGGTCTGGCGACGGTCGGCCGCCTTCCTGACCGCATCCGCGACGAGGGTCTGGTCTTCCCATCTCCGGAAATACAGGTTCGCCGCGCAGTTCAGGATCTGATGGTCGTTGAGCGCCAGCACGTCGTCCTCGCGTCGCAACTCGATCACGCCGTCCTGATGCGGAACGGCGTAGACGTCCGGATCGTGGAAGACGACGAGAAGCTCCGGAGACAGGGGCAGCAGCATCACCGCGCCGCCGCTGCGAACCCCGAACGCCAGCCCGCGCGCCCGGGGGTTCTGCAGGTGCCATCGATTGGTGAGAACCGCCGGATCGTCGGAGGTCACGAGCGGCGTGGCGGTCCGGTTGCGGACGAGCGTCATCTGCAGATCGTCCACGATCTTCATCGAGCGCGCATAGAACAGCATCGCCGCCTGAACGGCCTCGAGCATCGCCGCCTTCGGGTCGAACGCCTCCCCGTCCGGCAGGACCCCGGGGAGTTGCGCCAGGGCGGCGGCGATCTGGCTGGCGCTGACGGACGCGGCCTCGGTCCGCAGATGCTGGAGAAGCACAAACCGGCGAAGCACGAGGCGATCGAGCCCGGTCGGGTCCGCGCCCTGGATGACCAGCCGCTGGATCGCTGACCCGTACGCCCCTTCGATCGTCTGGATGGCTCTCTCGAGCTGTGCGTCCCGGCCGTAGAGATAGTCGTGGGAGCACTGCTTGCGGACGGCCGCGTTCGGGATGGCCCGGCCGGCGGCCAGATTGAACAGGTGAATGGCCTTGCCTTCGCCGTCGACCGAGAACGGCTTCAGATGGCCCTTCGGGACAAAATGCTGGTTCTTGTTGTCGGCCATCGCCACCCTCCTGGGCGAAGGCTGGCTGAAGCTGACGCCGGAGACCAGACATCATCCCGACTGGAGCGCATGGAGCCACGCCACGGCGCGTTGGGCGTGGGCGGCGGCCGAGAAGATGAACCGCGTGTCGTCGCGCAGCACCTGGAGCCACGAGGCGAGATAGGCGGCGTGATCCTCGCGAGGCTGCAGGGCCAGCCGGAGGTCGGCGCAGAGGAACGCGGCGCCGAGTTCGGCCACCAGCTCTTCCCGGGCGTAGCCGGCGTCTCCGTGCCGGCGGCGTCCGAAGTCGCGGTCGAGCCGGCTGGGATGCCGGGTCCAGTGCGTCAGCTCGTGGCTTAGCGTGGCGTAATAGGCTTCCGGATCGCGGAAGCTCTCGAACGCCGGCATCTGCACGAAGTCCGGCTCCGGCGCATAAAAGGCGCATCCGCCGCCATGACGGACCTCCGCCCCCGTCGCGGCGAAAAACGCCTCGGCCCGAGCGAGGCGTTGACCCGAGTTCAGGACCGGCGTCGGCGCCGGAGCGTACGACGCGGGCAGGCCCTCGATCTGCTCGACGTTGAAGACGGTGTAGGCCTTCAGGAAGGGAATTCGCCGGGTCGCCTCCTCGCCGGCGTCATCGGCGTCGGTGCGGACCAGTTGATCGGCGTAGACGACGGTGGAGCCCCGCTCGCCCTTGCGGACAAAGGCGTTCAGCGCCAGCGCCTGACGGAAGGTCATCCAGGTGGCGGACTGGAAGCCTCGGGCCGCGGCCTCGCCCCACAGCAGGACGACGTTGATGCCCTGGTAGGGCGTGCCGTCGTGCCTGAGCGGCCGGCTGACGCTTTCGGATGCGGCCCAGGGCTGGGTCCAGGGCCGGGCGCCGGCTTCGAGCTGGGCGACGATCTGGCGGGTGATGCGGCTGTGGAGATCGGAACGTGAGGGTTCGTCGGGGCGCGACATGGCGGCCTCCTCGAAAATGGGATGTGAAGAAGGGGCGGCGGCGCTGTCGTCAGCGCCGCCGCGGCTCGCTCAGCGGGACCAGATCAGGCTGTGTCCGCCTTCGATCTCGACCAGGGAGGCGTAGATCGGAGCCGGGAAGCTGGGATCGTCGAGCTTGACCGACAGGTAGTCGCGGTTCTGCTGGCTGGTCTTCTTCCAGGCGGCGCCGAACTCGGTCTGGCCGGAGAAGATGCGGAAGTCTGGAGCCTTGTCGTCGGTCTTCTCATTGGCCCGGAGCTGGGCCGCCTTGACGTTGAGGGTCAGGGTCTTGATCGAACCGCTGTAGCTGCCGTCCGCTTGCTGGGTGAAGGAACCGATGGTGGCCATGGAAGTCTCTCCTTTGCTGTCGGGCCACGCCTGCCGCGGCCTCGATGGCGATCGACGGACCGGGAGACGAACGGCCCGCAGGTCGCAGCGCCGCAGGCGTCAGAGACCCCGCAGCGCATGCGAAGGACCGGGCGGGGCGTGTTTCTTGACTTGCGCGAGGAGGCCGCCAGGCCGGGGAAGAAACTCGCCCCGCCCGGTTGCGGAAGACGGACGGCTTTCGGTCAGATCAAGCCCTTCGAGAGGCCGCGCGGGCTGGCCCGCCGGCGAGAGACCCGCACCCCGCCTCGGAGCCTTCCTAGCGCACGGCCTGCTCCGGTCGGACCTTCTGGCCCTGCACAAGTCTGGATCAGGGCCTTCTTGAACCTGCCCAGAGAAGGCCTGTAGATTGGCTACGACCGCACGCATGACCGGCGGACGCGTAAGGAGGCGATCGCTACGCGATGCACCCCGACACAATCCAGTTCACGGTGATCCGCGGCGATGGCGACTGGCGGGTTCTTCGCGACGGCCGAACCTCGGGGCATTTCGACTTCAGCGTTGACGCCATCGAGTCCGCGCTCATCAAGGCGACGACACTGATCGACAGGGGCGCGCGGGTCGAGGTCTTCGTCCAGGACGCCGCCGGCCAGCTGCGTCAGGTCGATCCCGTCGGCGGCGAAGTACTGCATTGAACTCCAGGTAGGCCACCGCCCGTCGCTCGACGGCACCGCCTCCAGCCTAGCCAGCCCATTCCAGCTCGAAGTCTGGCGTGAGCGCGAGCAAACCCGTCTCGATCTGGTTCCAGGTCAGACGGAGCGCCTTGAGGTCATCCGGTGTGAACAGATGGGCGTGATGTGAGGCGGCGCGCAGCTTCCCCGCCTGTTTGAGCAGATCGAACACCGCCTCGGGATCGTCGAAGCCGGCCTCGAAGATCGCCTGGAAATGCTCGGGATGGCTCATGATACGCGCGTAGTGGGTGTAGTCCGCGTGGTCGAAAACCTCGCCGCCCCGCTTCTTCCACTTCCCAAGCAGATCTTTGCAGTCGCACAGCGGCAGGCGCTCGTCCGCCCAGTCCTCGCCGTAGGTTTCCGCCATCACCGCATCGAGGATTTCCCGCAGGGTCAGCTCGTAGCGGTGCACCAGGGTCTTGGCCCGCTTCACGTGAGGCGGAGCCGAGTTGGCCTGGAGGCGCGCTTTCAGGCGACGCCGCTTCTCGGCCATCGTCAACAGACGCCGTTTCGGCCAGTGCGACAGCCGCAGGCCCGCCGCGTCGAGGAAACTGCGATAGCCCGCCAGATTGGCGAACTGCGGCATCTCCGTGATGGAGAAGGCCCCGACCGCTTCCCGCACGCCACGCGTCAGCCGGTCGCTCTCGGCGAACATGTCCGCCATAGCCGACGCGCGCGCGAAGGCTTCGATCTGGGCGGGCCGCCCAATCGCCAGGGCGCTCGCGCCGAGACCACTGTCATTGAGCCGCAGTATGCGATCCACGAAACTGTCCGTGGGTGTCCTGAAGCCCTCCAGAACATCCGGTAGGGCGAAGCCCCTGGATAGTTCGGCGATCCTTTCGGCCTGTTCAATCAGGCCATTCGGAAAGGCGGCCCGATAGATGCGATCCGCGTCGGCCTGAGCCCTCATCAGGGCTCCGACGCCCTGCGTCCGGTCCATGAACGGGTGTCGACCCATCGCGGCGTAGGCCAGCGGAGTGTCCATTTTCATGCGCTCGGCGATGCCGAGCGCGCCGCTCGCGCGCAGCATGTCATGCTGTCGGCGAACATCCTCGAACGGATCGGCTATCCGTCTGGCCGCGTCCAACGTCGCGCGCATGCTGGGCGGGATCAGATCACGCGGCAGGGTCATGGCTCGCCGCTTCACGCAGATGGGCCAGCCGCTCCGCACAGACGGCCGTCGCAAGGGCCCGCAACACCTCGACGCGCTGCGTCAGCCAGGTCAGTTCCTCGGCGCTGATCTTGTAGTGTTTGGAGTAGCGCGCCTTCACATAGGCTTCGCGCAGCAACTCGAAGCACCGGCGCTCGAACTTGGTCTCGCGCGGCCAAGCCTCGGCCATGCGGGGGTCTATGGCCTCGCACTTCTTGCGCAGGAAGGCGAGGTTGTGGGCCTTGCCGCTATAGAGCGTCACCACCAGCAAGACGCAGTGGTAGAGGTGCTCGCTCGCCTGATGAAGACTGAAGGCCGCCAGCTTGTTGTTGTCGCGCTCAACGTAGAAGGCGGCGCCGGCTTGGAACTCCCGCGAACTAGCCATCCAGTCGGCGAAGAAATCCTCGGCTTCGGCCAAGGCGACCTGCGCTTTCAGGTCCGCCGGTTTGCGCAGCTTGGCGCCCGGCGTGTCGAACAGAACGATCCCCTCGCGCACGATGTCGGCCCAGAAATAGCGCCCGCGATCCAGTTGTTCATTCACGTCGTCGAGGCTGTGCACGATCAGGCTCACCGGCGTGCGGATCAGGGTCTCGCCCGGCATCAGCTTGTTCTCGGCGTCGTGCCAGAACTCGCCATCGGTCAGGTCTTCATGATCGACGACGATCAGCAGATCGAAGTCAGAGAAATAGCGCCCGACCGGATCGTGGACCCAGTCGCCGCGCGCATACGAGCCGTAGAGGATGATCTTGAGGATCTTGCCGTTCTTTAGCCGCTCGGCCCGGCGGGTCGAGACGGCCTCGGCGAAGGACTCCCGGATCACCTCGACCACCCGGCGCAGTTCCACCTGCTTGCGCGGCGGCAGATGATCGATCGAAGTCTTCATCGGGCGAGTCTCGCCCAAGGCGTGCATCGGAGCAAGGCGCGAAGCCTCAGTTCTGGATCAGGCGGACCAAGGTCCCGTCCGGGTCGATCAGCGCGCCGATCCGCAGCCCTGAATCCTCGACCTTTGGCGGGTGCAAGCGGGGTTGACCCCAACAGGTTTCCGGCAGGCCGGTGACAAGGCAGGCTGCGTAAAATGCGTCCAGATCGTCGAGTCTCAGGCAGCAGCTGAAGTTGCTGGTGAGCGGATCCAGGTCAGGATGCGCGAAGAACTCGATCGTCAGCCCGCCCCGCTTCAGGATCATCCAGCCTTCGTCGCGCCAGCCCTCCTCGAAGCCGATCTTGGCGTAGAACCGGGAGGTGGTTTCGAAGTCCCGCGACGGCAGGTTGGGCGTTGCGTGGTCGGTCACGGCGAGCTCCGAATGCGGCGATGCCACCGAAGCCTAGCCGCAACAGCCCTTCCCATCCACTTGGATCGGAGGACACGGCACGTCGGCATAGGAGCAGAATACGCAGCAGTCGCCCGGCAACGGCTTCAGCTTCAAGCCGCACCCGAGGCAATCGTAAAACCAGATGCAAGCGTCGGTGGGCATGGTCTCCGTCGCGACATGACCGCAATGCGGGCAGGTCAGCGTCGACTCCAGAACGAAGGCGGCCGTCATCGCATCGCCGCCAGTCGGGGCATGGCCCAGGGCTCGATGTAGGGCTGCCACGCCAGGGACAGGACGATCAGCACGCTGGCGGTCACCAGCAGCCAGAACGCCAGGCGCGAAGGGCGCCGGCATGCGCCGTCCTTCTTGCACATGCGCAGACGGCGCCAATGGAGCAACCAGCCGGCGGCGAGGATGACGGCGGCCAGGAGCGTCAGCCAGTTTCTCGCGCCAGCGATGACGGCGGCCCCGGCGAAGGATACGCCCGCCACCGACAGAGCGAGCGGCAGAACACAACATGCCGCCCAGGCGAACAGCGAGGCGACGCCGCCGATGGCCGCCGAGGCGCTGACGGCGACCTCGGGAATCGGGGCTCGCTTTTGATCGATGCCCATGGGGCCTCCCGTTCGATTTCTGCTAGAGGCTACAACCCGTAGCCACTACGGGATCAAGGGCCATGTCCACACGAAGTTTGACGATCGGGCGACTTGCGGCCAGCGCCGGCGTGAACCTCGAAACGGTGCGCTACTACGAGCGGATCGGCCTGATGCCCGCGCCGGCCCGCACGGAAGGCGGGCACAGAAGCTACGAGCCGGAACACGCCCAGCGCCTGCGCTTCATCCGCCGATCGCGCGAGTTGGGCTTCGGCATCGACGCCATTCGGCGGCTGATCGCGCTCAGCGAGCCGGGCGTGCAGGCGTGTTGCCAAGTTCGCGACATGGCCCAAGACCATATCGCCAGCGTCGACGCCAAGATCGCGGACCTGGAGCGGCTGCGGACGGTGCTGATTCAGGCAGTCGCTGACTGCAGCGAAGGCGGGCGGGTTCGGTGCCCAGTGATTGAAGAGCTCGGCTCGACCTAAGCCTCAATAAATGGAAGTGCGCCGGTGAGTGCGCTCAGCCTCAGTGTCGTGACGGGGTGATCGACGCCGCCGCCTCGCGGCAAGCCTCTTCGCAGCGGCGGCATTCCCCGGCGCAGATGCGGCAATGCTCGTGCATCTCGGCGTGCTTCTCGCACTCGACAGCGCAGTCGGCGCACGCCTCGGCGCAGATCTCTAGCATGCGATTGATCAAGGCCTCGTTGCTGCCGGCGCGACGCGCAGCGAGGCCGGCCGTGGCCAGGCAGACATCCGAGCAATCCAGATTGAGACGGATGCACTGGGTCAGGTTCTTGCCCATCTCCTCGGCGAGGCAGGCGTCGGCGCAGATGCGGCACACGGCGGCGCAGCCGTAGGCCGCCTCGATCGCGCGAACGAGGATGTCGTTGACGCTGCCGCGCACGTCGGGATGGGTGCTGATCATCGGTTGGATTTGCATCGGGGGCTCCTCGGGTGATCGGAATCCAACCCGGGCGTCGGGCTGATGTTCCGAACGGTGGAGCCTGCGGCGTCTTCACGCCAGAACAGTCGCCTTCCGGCCTTCGCGGCGGACAGCCGGCAGGCGCCATGTGTGGACGGCTCCCCGTTGGCAAGGGTTGATCTGACGTTCTGCTGA
>Ga0155082_110_pt1 | contig 88066 bp, 89 predicted proteins | sample RifCSPhighO2_01_FD_106050 | JGI IMG/M metagenome (GOLD analysis project Ga0155082, IMG submission 106050) | Sphingomonadales bacterium RIFCSPHIGHO2_01_FULL_65_20 | reverse complement strand
CCGCTGGGCTTCCAGCGCGCCCGCATTTTCGGCCTCGGCCTTCAGCCGCGCCGCCTCATAGGCCTTGGCCAGCACCAGCGGGTCGAGCGGATCGACGCCGCCAGCCAGCGTGAAGACGGTGCGCGGCTTGGGGCCCGGAAAGGGTTCCCCGCCCAGATAGCGCGCGTTGAAGGCGATGCTGCGCCCCGCCGCGCCCTGCCAGCGATAGAAGCGATGCGCACCGATGGTGCCGATATAATCGAGGCTGGGTGCCCAATAGGGCGAGACTTCGGTCGTGTGATAATGCGTTGCCGTGCCGACCGGGCGATAGACATAGCCAGCCAGCGCGCGTTCGGCGACGCGGCGCGCCCGCGCCCAGTAGATCGGGCTCGGCGCGCGCGCCATTGCGCCATCACAGCTGAAGGTGAACTGGCAGCCGCTGGCGCGTTCCGACCCCTGATAGACGACGCCGCACACGGTGTTGGGATAACTCGGATGCATGACGCGGTTGAGCACGACCTGTGCGACCGCCTGCTGGCCGGCATCGGGTTCCATCGCCGCCTCGTAATAGATCGCGGCAGTCAGGCATTGCAGCGCGCGGGCATGATCAAGCGGCGATCCAGTCAGGGCCATGCCGCGCACCATGTAGGTGGCTGTGCCCGGGCTAGGCTCCTGATCGATGAGCACCGCAGGCGCGGGCGGCGCGAGCGAGCCTGCATCGTCGAGATAATAGAAGGCCGAGCCCGGAAAATTCTCGCCAGCGTGCTCGAACGCCATGCCGCCTTCGGGCTGATAGCGGGGTGCGCGCTCGATCTCGTCGGCGCGCTGGGCGCGCACGATCTGCGAAGCTCCGACCGAAAGGACCAGCGCCAGCAAAAGCCAGGCGATCCATTCGCGCAGACCCATCGCGCCATGGGCTCTCAAAAGGGGGGCAAGGCGCGAAAGCATGGGGAGGAGCGGTATCCTGACGGTGGGGGAGGCGTTATGATCGCCGTCACATGCCCCGATAGCGCAAAACTGTTACCAAATCAGCGCCCAAATTGCGCTGTCTCGCACAGGGACACGCATGGCAGCAGGGGTTAACAGCCTGAAAAGCCGAGGTGTCTCGAAAGGGTTAGTATCGCATCAGATCGAGCGAGAGGGTGAGTGCCTGCGGGATCATCCCCATCTTCACCATGCGTCCTGCCGTCCGCCAGAAACCCTGTTTGGTTCCCCCGTCGCGCAGATGCGCCTGCATCAGTTCCAGCCCGCCGCCGCTCATCGCTTCGGGCGAATATTTGATGCTGTCGATCACCTCGAGCCGCATCCGCGCGCCCACGCCGCTGCTGCCCAGCACCGCATCGATCTGGTCGAGCGAGGGGAGGCTGGTGGCGCCTTCGAACGGATCGGGGAGGCCTGCGCGGCGTTGCTGCGCGGCATAGCGCGCGCATGCCGCCCCGATCGCCTGCACCAGAATGTGCTTCTCGCTCACCTGGTCGGGCGAACGGCGATAGAGAAACAGCCGGTCGGGCAGATTGTACAGGTCGTGGCGTTCGCTGACCCGCAGCCACAGGTCATAATCCTCGCAATGCCGGAACGCGGCGCGATATCCGCCGAGCGCCCGGATGACATCGCGGCGCATCATCACCGAAGGATGGCACATCGCGCTCGCCGCCATCAGCCGCTCGCGAATATCGGCGGGATGTTCGGGATGGAAATCGCTGCACGGAAAGAACGCACCGTCGGCGTCGAGTTCGTCGGTATTGGTGCCCAGCACCGCAATATCGGGATGTGCCTGCATCCAGGCGAGCTGCACGGCAAACCGCTCGGGCCGCGAGACATCGTCGCTGTCCATCCGGGCCACCAGAGGTGCACGCGCCTCGTCGAGCATGCGGTTGAGGCTGACGATCAGCCCGCGATTTTCCTGGTGGATCGCCCGTATGCGGCTGTCCTGCGCGGCATAGCGATCGATGATCGACCCCGAGGCATCGCGCGACCCGTCGTTGACGATCAGGAATTCGAATCGGCCCTCGGTCTGGCCCAGGATGCTCTGGATGGCCTCGGCAACGTACCGCTCCGCGTTGTACACGCTCATCATGACCGAAATCAGGGGAGTATCGGGCGAAGACATGATCAGCGTAAAACCGGATTAGAGAAACTGACTTGCACAAATAGCTGCAACATCGCCTATCGCCAAACGGGTTAACCTATAATTGCCGCAGCTGATTTACCCTGTACCGGGTGAGCCAATAGGCGCCCAGCCCGAACAGCACGCCGCCCACCGCCTGGCCAATCAGCACGCCCGGGGCTCCGGCCATCTGGCTGCCCAGCATCGCGAGTGGCAGGACGCCCAGCGTGTTGCGCCCCCAGTTGGTCCAGGTCGACCACGAGGCACGATCGAGATTGTTGAAGCTGGCATTGGCGATGAACAGCAGGCCGTTGAAGAAGAACAGCGGCACGACCACCCAGGCAAAGGCGTGGATCAGGTCCATGCCGCCTGTCGGCAGATCGAACAGCCAGCCGATGGTATCGACGCCCAGGATCAGCAGCGGCCAGATCAGCAGCGTGAATCCGGCGGCAAAGATCACCGCGCGGTCGATGGTGCCGCGCACCCGGTCCAGCTGACCCGCACCGTAATTCTGGCCGATGATCGGGCCGATCGATCCCGACAGCGAGAAGAGCAGGCAGAAGGCGAGCGGGATGATGCGGCCGATCACCGCATAGCTGGCCACCGATGCCTCGCCATAGACCGCGATCAGGCGGAAGGCGATGATGCCGCCCACCGGCGTCGCCAGATTGGTCAGCACCGCCGGCACCATGATCTTGCGAATATCGGTGAGATTGGCAGCGAAACTCTCGAGCGAGGGCATGGCAAAGCCGCCATAATGGCGCAGGATCGGGACGACGCCGGTGATCGCCATCAGCATGATCGAGATCACGGTCGACCAGGCCGCGCCGACAAAGCCCCAGCCCAGGCCGAAGATCAGCAGCGGATCGAACACCGCATTGCCGATCGCCATGGCCAGCGTGGTATTCATCGCGCGCCGGGCATCACCATAGGCCCGCAGCAGCCCCGAACACACCATCCCGGTGACGGTGACGGGGCCGAAGGGGGCGACGATGCGGATATAACTGACCGCGGCGTCCTTGGCGGTGCCGCTGCCCCCCATCAGATCGACCCATTGCGGTGCGAAGGTCCAGAAGATCGTGGCGATGATGGCCGACAGCACGATGCCGAGCAGCAGCACCTCGCCCAGCAGCGCGCGTGTCGTTTCCGCCCGGCCCATGCCGATGCGCCGCGCCGCGAGCGCGCTGATCGTTATCATCAGCCCGATATTGAGCGAGGAGTTGAGGAACAGCAGCGTGCTGGCAAAGCCGATGCCTGCGGTCAGCGCCGGATCGCCGAGGCGCGAGATGAAGAACAGGTTGACGAAATCGACCACGAACAGCGCCAGCAGGCCGATGCTCGAGGTGAGCGTCATCACCGCGACATGGCGCATCAGGCTGCCGGTCAGGAACTTTGCGCCCCCTGGGCGCCCGGCTGCCGCAGCGGGTACGGCTGCGGCGCGGACACCGGTCTCCTCCGATCCGGCATCGGTGGGGGTCATCTCGAGCGGGGCGGTGGCGGAGTCAGAAATGGCGGCGTGTCCATGCTGTGGGCGAGCGAACCTGGCTGCCCCGTGCCGTCCATATAGGGCATAAGCGCGCCAGCAAAAGCGGGTTTCGAACAGAAACCCGCTTTTGCTCCGCCGCGCGGTCAGCCTTGGCTGCGCCTGATCCAGTCATCGACCCTGCGTTCGAGGATCGACAGCGGCTGCGAACCCGATGCGATCAGCAGGTCGTGAAAGCCCTTGATGTCGAACTTGGGACCCAGCGCCTTTTCGGCCTTCTGGCGCAGCTCGACGATCTTGAGCATGCCCATCTTGTATCCGGTCGCCTGGCCCGGCAGCGTGATATAGCGCCGGATTTCCGAGCGCGAGCGCTCGATCGGCTGGCGTCCGGTGGTGTTCATGTATTCGACCGCCTGGTCCTCGGTCCAGCCCTTGGCGTGCAGCCCGGTATCGACCACCAGACGCGCCGCGCGGAAGAGCTCGGCATCGAGCCGCATGAAATCGGCGGCGATATCGGGAAAGGCGTTCATTTCCTTGCACAGCGATTCGGCATAGAGCGCCCAGCCTTCGCCGAACGCGACATATCCGGTCACCGCGCGGAACTGCGGTCCGCTCTTCTGCCGGACCTGGATGTCGCCCTGCATGTTGTGCCCCGGCACTGCCTCATGGCACATCAAAGTGTACTTGGCCGCCGGATCGGGGACGGTGCCGACCAGATGCACATAGGTGCGCGCGGGGCGCGCGCCATCGGGGCTGGGGGCAGAGGCATGCGCAGCGCCGCCTGCCACTTCGGAGAACGCGGGTTCGCGGACCACCTCGATGCCATAGGCGGGCAGCGTGTTGAAATAGGGGCCAAGCAGACCGCGCGTGTGCTTCACGAACGCATTGGCGCTGTCGAGATACTCCTTGCGCGCGGCATCGTCGAACTGGCGCGGCGGATTGAGGCGCGCGCGCTCGGCATAATAGGCGCTGCGATCCTTGAACCCGGCCTTTTGCGCCAGCGCATCCTGTTCGGCCTCGATCCGCGCGACTTCCGACAGGCCGATCTGGTGGATCTGCTCGGCGGTATAGTCGGTCGTCGTGTTGAGCCTGAGCTCATTGGCATAATAGGCTGCGCCATCGGGCAGCGTCAGCGCGCCCACCTTGCCGCTGGGGGCGTTGGGCAGGCTTGCCCTGGCCCAGGCGATGACCCGCTCATAGGCAGGCTTCAGCGCGACGATCGCTGCACGCGCCTCAGCCAGATGCTTGTCCGCAGCAGCGCGCGGCAGCTTGCCGGCACTGACCAGCGCCTCGGTCTTGGCCTTCACGTCTGCCCAGAGTGCGGCATCGGGGCCGTCGCCGAAAGGCGCGCCGCTGGTCAGCTTCTCGCTGCCCGCGATGATCGTTTCAACCTGGAATTTCGGGGCACGGATGCCGGCTGCCTCGCTCGCCTTGGTCCGCTCGATCGCCACATCGAGCACCGCAGGCATTCCCTTGATCCGCGCGATATAGTTCTTCAGATCGGCCTCGTCGGCGATCGTGTGCGTGTTGATCAGGAAATCGGGCAACTGGCTGTGCGCCGAATAGAGCCGCGAATAGAAGGGCGGGCGATAGAGGCGGTTGGCATGAGACAAGGCGGCACGCTCGGCCTCGAGTTCCCAGATATCATAGTTGACCTGCGCTTCGGGCGACAGCTTCGCACGGTCGAATTTCGCCTTCATCCGCGCGACGCTGTCCTGCCGCCATTTGAGCTGCGCTGCGGCGGCAGCTTCGCTCGGATCGTTCCACTTGTCGCCGCCGTCCTTGCGGCCGAGCCGCGTGGCGAGCTGCGGCTGCATCTTCACCCACGCCTCGAACTCGGCATCGAGAAAGGCGGTGAGCGCGGCATCCTGGGTGGTTTCGGCCGTCTGCGCAGCGGCATCACCGGCGATGGTGACCGAAGCGGGCAGCGCCAGGGCAAGCGAGAAGGCGGAAACGGCGAAACGAAGCGACATTTTCATGATGATTCCCCTTGGTTTGGCGCGGACCATAAGTGCATGATTGCAAACGGGGAAGCCTGTCTTCGACGAACGGTATACGAATGGCCAGCGTTGCCGACCCGGCATTGCGGCATCGATCGAACCCAGTCCTATGGAAGTACCTTGCCGGGCGCCGCGATCTGACCGAGCTCAGTTCAAATGGACGGATGCTGCATCCGAGAGCTTTTGCGCCACCAGGACGGCAGTAGGCGCACTGGGGGCTGTCGCGTCGGCACCCACGGCGGCAACCAGCGAAGGATCCTCCGCAAAAAGCGGCCCGCCGACCATGATGCCGATATGCGGGTTTTGCGAGCGCTTGCGGATCAGGCCGATGGTCTCGGAAAGGCTGTCGATCATATGGGTGGAGCCGGCGGTAAGACCGGCAACCGCAAACCAGCGTGTCCTCGCAGCTTCGGCGATCTCCTCGGCGCACGCGGCTGTTTCGGTCTGCACTTTCCAGCCCGACCCTTCCAGAAACCGCTCAACCATTGTCACGCCGAAAAAATGCTGATCGCCGGGCGTCATGGCCATCAGGACAGTGCGCCGCATGTCGAGCGCATCGCAGCTATGCGTGTTGTTGAATGCGGCAAGCAGCTTCTGCAGCCGTGCAACGCCGAGCGTCACGTCGATGAAGTCGCACGCATCATTGTCCCACATCTCGCCCAGGTGACGCGCCGTTGGCTCGAGCAGTTCGATGAAGAGCGTTTCCATCGAAAGCCCACGGTCGCGGAGCACAATCACATAGCGCACCGCCGCTTCGAGATCGTCGCCCAGAACAATGTCTGCAAGTCCCGCAATGTCCACGCGATCGGGCGCCAGCACGGAGAGCACCGCCTCCACCGACGGTGCTTCGGGCACGATCTCGTCGTGCAGGCGCAGCAGCTGCGGTATCACCCGATCGGAGACCATCTGCGCAAGCTGGCTCTGGCGCAGCGCGAGGTCACCGCGCCGGTAAATGTCCGGCGCAACGAAATGCGTTTCCAGCTGCCGCAAGCTGTGTCGATCGATCTGCGGGATCGGTGCCTGCGCGCCTCGCCCCATGGCCCTCTCCTATGCGTTCACTGCTTCGGAATTCTATGGACGAACAACATCATTGCCGGACCGGAATGTCGAGAACTTCCTGTTGGTGGGATGAACGACAATCATCAGCGGCTTTCGGAAAGCCCAAAACGTCCGACGCGCTCCAAGTCCGTGCATTTATGGAAATGGTGAGCCCTGCTGGGTTCGAACCAGCGACCTACTGATTAAAAGTTAGAATTTGGCGATCTAGCGTCATCTAGCAGCGTCTAGAAAAGCCCGTAAATTCAACGGTTACGGTCTAATGTCGTCCAAGGGCATGCGATAGTATTTGACCCCAAGCGTTACCCAGGGTAACAGTGTTGGCGACCCACTGATATGGGGTCGACCAGGCCAAGGGGCGGCAACCCCAAGGCCCGGCCTAACCACACTGATCGAAAGGAGATCATCATGGCTGACACCGAACTACAGGCCCCGCGCGCGACCGTCACCCCTACATTCGACAAGCTCTACAGCGACTATCGCCGCGCTAAAGCTGAGTTTGACCTGGCGTTCTACACGGCGGAAGGCGAGGGCGTTTCAATGCCTGAGGAGCAAGCCAGCGTTTTCGCCGATGCGCAGTATCATGCATGCATGGCCGTAATGCTGACGCCAGCGACGAACGCGCGCGACCTTGCCAAGAAGCTCGAAATCTTTGTCGATGAAGACATATTCGAGGGCACTCTTAACAAGACCAAGGCCATCGCGATGCAACTCGCCATGGATGCCCATGAAGTAGCATATGGCTGATGCCGTCATCCTGACTGATGCCAAGTTGCAGGGGCTTAAGGCCCCTGCAACCGGGCGCATCGAAATCAGCGACGCCAAGGTGCCGGGGCTGCGCGTCCGCGTCGGCACGTCCGGGGCAGTGACGTTCATCGTTCGCAAGCGCGTTGGCGGGCAGGTTCGCAACATCACGCTGGGCCGATATGGCCCAAGGTTCGGGCTGGCAGATGCCCGCAAGGCCGCGCGCACTACCCTAAGCGATATCGAGGCCGGGAAAGACCCTGCGGCGGTTGTAAAGGCGCAGAAGCGCACCGGGAGCGGCAAGGGCACCATCCGGGCGCTATGGCCCGCATACAAGGCCAGCAAGGCCGATCTGCGATCCATCGGGGAGGTCGAGCGGATATTTGACCGCTACATCCTGCCAGCCATGGGCGACCGCATGGCCGATGCCGTCACGCGCGCCGATGTTTCCGAAATGATCGACGACATTGCAGCAACCGCCCCCGTCATGGCGCGCGCGGTTCATGCGCAGTTGAGCGCGTTCTATAGCTGGGCGATGCCAAGGCTTGACCGCCTGCCGTCCAATCCCTGCCGCGACGCTGGCAGGCCCGCCAAGCCTAAGGCCCGCGATCGGGTGTTGTCCGATGCCGAATTGCGGGCGCTATGGCAGGAAGCCGAGCGGCAACCGCTGCCATGGGGACCGGCGGTCAAGCTGCTGATCCTGACCGGCCAGCGCCGCAGTGAGGTCTTTGAGGCGGAATGGCCAGAAATTGACCTAGAGGCTGCGCTCTGGACCATTCCAGCAGAGCGGGCGAAGAATGGCGTTGCGCATCTGGTGCCGCTGTCTGGCGACGCCCTGGCGGTCTTGGCGGCTGTCCCCGCCACCGAGGGCAGCGCGCGGGTGTTCCCTGCGGCTGGCAATGGCGAGAACAGCGCCAGCGGCATCAGCAAGGTTGTGGACCGCTACCGTCGCGCGATCGACAAGGCGCTAGAGCGGGATCAAGGCGACCGATGGACGTTGCACGATATCCGGCGGACTGTGGCGACCGGCTTGCAGCGGCTTGGCGTCCGTATCGAGGTGACAGAGGCGATCCTCAATCACGTATCGGGATCGAAGGGCGGCATTGCTGGCGTTTACCAGCGGCACGATTGGCAGGATGAAAAGCGCACCGCCCTAAACGCATGGGCACGCGAGGTTGACCGCATCGTCAAGGACAAGCGCGACCGGCGCGGCAACGTTCGCCAGTTGAGGGGATGACCCGCCATGGAATTAGACGAGTTCGTTGACAAGCAAGTTGCCGACTGCCGCCGGTTATACGAGTTGGGGGACTATCGCCAGCTTATCACTGCGTTCCGCTGGTGCACCATGTATGACAGGCCCTTGCCCGCATGGGTTGCCGATGAGGCGCTGCGCGCGCTTAAGTTCACTTATGAGAAGGGCGGCGCACCGGGAAAAGGGAAGACCGGCGGACCGAAAGCAAAGTTGATCCGGTCAAGGGTGCACCGCGAACGGCACCGGGTGGCAGCGTGGCAACTCGCCCGGCGGGACATAGACGGCGGCAATAGGGAGAGTGCCTTTGAACGGGCATCGGCTTACTTGCGAGGCACATTTGCGCAGGGCAGCGCCGGGGCCGTCGAGGACAGTTACAACTTGATCGCCGCAGAGCTGGCCCGGCTAAAAGCCACGAATTAACCGTGGCGGCAGGGCCACCGCGAGCCTGTTAATTCAATGCCATCCTAAAACAGCAAAGGATGGTAAACGATGGAAAACAGGCACCAAACCCCGACGCGGCGTTTCATGCGCCTGCCGGAAGTGTCGAAAGTAACCGGCCTGTCGCGGTCGATGATTTACCTGGAAATGGATCGGGGCACGTTCCCCCGCCCCGTCAAGATTTCCGACCGCCTCAACGGCTGGCTGGAGTCGAGCATCGAGCAGTGGATTGATGCCCGGCTTGCTGCGCGCGATGGAGCGGAGGCGGCTTGATGGAACCGAAAAGCCCCACCCCGACGAGGGGGCAGGGCTTGGGATCGCATCGAGCAGACGCTACCCAAGTCCATAACGCAAACGGCACTGAAACGCAATTTTCGCCGAGCATTCACGTTCGCAAAGATGGCGCTTTCTTTCGGCTGTTGATCCTTCCCCCGCAAGCTTTGCCGCCGAGCATAGAGCGCCCTGGCACGCACGGCTCGCACGCATCGGCGATGCAGGCCGCACGCTGGTTGTCCGACGCCACCGGCTGGGCAATCACCGATCTGACGCGGGGTGCCTAGATGGCCGACCGATGGCGGCAGAAGAAAGAACCGACGCACGTGCGGGTCTATGCCTTCCTGATGTCGACGGTTGCTTGGCGGCACCTAAGCGGGCCAGCCGTGAAGGTGTTGCTGGCGCTTATGGCGCGGGACAACGGCACGCGTAATGGCAAGCTTGGCTTCAGCTGCCAAGAAGCAGCGGAAGCAAGCGGTTACAGTGTTCGAACGGCTTGGCGCTGCCTAGGCGAGCTGCAAGAGAAGGGCTTTATCGTCTGCACCGAAAAGGGCGGATTTTCGCGGAAGGTGCAGCACGCGAGCCTTTGGCGCATGACGTGGCAGCCATGGCCGGGAGGCAGACCCGCCGCGCCAACGCATGACTATCGCAAATGGACGCCAGATGGAAACACGCGGTTGCAGGTTTCGTCGCCAGCGGTTGAAGTTTCTGCACGATCACTGGAAACGGACCCTGCATCGGTTGAAGAAACTGCAACAGGAAACTTGGAAAAACCCGCCGTTTCCAACGATCCTGAATTTGCAGAAACTACAACACTTATAATTTACCAGGGGGACGGGAATAGCGCAGCCGCATCTGAACAGCGGAAACATGCACTAGAACACCGGCGGGCCGATTTGGCCGATCTGCGCGAGCGGCTGCGCAGCCATCTCGACCGGTCGCAGCCTGGCGAGCAGACACGCTTGGCAGCGCGTGCCCAGATACCGCCGGGAACACTCTCGAAGTTCATACACGGGCGGCCCCTGCCCGAACATCACCGATCACGATTGAGCGAGGTAATCGCATGAACAAACGACCCCACAATTGGGGCCGACCGATCGCGCCTGCCCTGCGCGGTTATGGCACGGCCCACAAAAGGATGCGCAAGCGCCTGCTGGCAGAAGAACCGTATTGCCAGCAATGCCAAGAGGAAGGGCGCGGCAACGTCCCTGCCGTGTTCGCCGATCACATCATCCCCCGATGCATGGGAGGCGATGATACCCGGTCGAATTACCAGGCGCTGTGCCGGGATCACCACCTTATCAAGACCGGGCGTGAGGGCGCGATGATGCGCAATGCCAAGCGCAGGGCAAGGGCAAGGCTGGCAGAAGGCGGGAGCAAGCCATGACCAGCCGATGGGATCACGGCGGCAAGACCCGTCAACAGCGCGGCTATGGACGGCAGCACGAGACTATGCGGGCGCACCTGATGCGCACTGTCGTCTTGTGCGAGGCATGCCGGGAGGCGGACCCCCCGCGCATCGTCATCGGCACGATTGCCGACCACATCATCCCTCTGGCCAAGGGCGGCACGAGCGATCGCAGCAACTATCAGCTGCTATGTGCCGATTGCGCCAGGGAGAAGGATGCGCGCGACCGTGGCAGACCGCTTAGGCGCAGACCGCGCTTTGGCTTGGACGGGTTTCCGATCGAATGACCCCGTGCACCCCAAACTTTGGAGGATGGCGGCGAAGGACCGACGTGGTTCGGAAATTCCCGCGTCCACGCTTCAGGCTTCAACCCCAGGGGGGCGGACAAACTCCCCAACCTGCCGCCGCAGGATCGGTGTGGTTCCGCTCCATTAACGCAAACACAGATTTTCACCCGCGCGCGCGCGCGCGAGGCCGATCCTCTCCAATCACCCAAGACCGAAAGGCAAAACCATGAATGAACCGCAGCAAGTATCAATTCACGATGCCACCGCCATCTTTGCGCAAAAGATGATCGACCTGGGCGTTTCCAAGAGCGACACCGTTCAAGCGCTGCTCTCTGTGGCAGCTGGCATAACGCTGAAAGACATAGGCGTCGACCGGGCGAAGCAATACTTTGCCGACGTGGCTTTGCACGTCTTTGACGACCCGGATTGTTGACTTTTCTGCCGATTTGTGCTTAGTGTTCGGCACTTGGCGCGCTTCCCGGCCCTTCCGGTTCTAGCGCGGTGACGCCACCACTTTGGCCCCTTTGGTCATTGCCCAGGCGTCGGCACGATGGGGCTTTTGCCTCAGGGTTTAACGTGCCGACGCGATTTGATGGGCGTCGGCGTCTCCAAGGAACAATGACATGACAACGAAGGTTTACCGCAGCATTCTCGAATGCCGCCAAGCTATCGCTGAGAACGGCGGCAAGCTGAAGGCTGTCGCTGGCGACACGTTCGACAAGCTTCAGAACAAGCTCGAAAAGGTGAAAGAGAACGGCGGTCACGTCGCCGATCTGCGCCGCATCGGCAATGAAGCCCGCGCATGGGTTGCCGAGCATACGCAAAAGCCCGATTGGAAGGCCGAGCGCGATGCACCGGCCTATGACGCTGCTATGGCGTTCGTCGATATGATGGATATCGAGATCCTGAACCATATCGCCGCGCATAAGGCGATCGGCACCATGGACGCCGCAGACAACAGCAGCGGCTGGATCAACGCCAAGACGAAAGAGCCGATCAAGCTCTATAAGCCGACCGACAAGATGGCCGGGGATGGCCCCCGCGCTGACGTCGGCCTTGGTGAGCTGCTCGAAGGCATGTTCTTTGGCCCGCGTAACGACCGGGTTCGGGCGGCGCTGGAAAGCGGCACCAATACCGCAGGCGGCTATTCCGTGCCGACCGAGGTGATGCGCGACTTTATCGACAAGCTGCGCGCGCGTTCGGTGTTTGTGGCGGCTGGGGCTCGCACCATGGAGCTTGATGACGGCCTGACCCGCATCGTTCGCCTGGACAGTGACCCGACCGCTATCTGGCGCGGTGAGAATGACAGTATCGGCGATAGCGATATCACGCTGGGCGCGGTCAATCTGTCTGCCAAGTCGCTTTCGACGCTGGTCAAGGTGCCTTACGAGCTTCTGGCAGACTCCGTGAACATCGCCGAAATCCTGGAGCGCGCTTTGATTGGTGCGCTCTCGACCGAGCTTGACCGGGCGTGTCTGTTCGGTTCGGGCAGCGGTAACGAACCGGCTGGCCTGTTCGGGCGTGCCGGGATCAACACTGTCTCGATGGGCACCAATGGCGATACGCCTGGCGATTATGACGATCTGCTCGACATGGTTTACGAGCTTGAGCTGGACAACGCCGCCGCGCCCACTGCCGCCATCTGGCACCCCCGCACGGCCCGCACGTTCCGCAAGCTGAAGGACACGACCGGCCAGCCGCTGGTTGCGCCTGAGCCTGTGGCGTCGATGCCCAAGCTTTCGACAACGGCAGTTCCGATCGACCAGACCCAGGGCACCGCAGCAGGCATTTGCTCGACCGTGCTGATGGGCGACTTTGCCGAGGCAATCCTGGCAATCCGTGAGGGGCTGACGATCCTGCGGCTCGACCAGACCTATGCGGCGAACGGCCAGATTGGTTTTTGGGCACGTATGCGCGCTGATGTCGCGTTCGCGCACGAGGCCAGCTTCTGCAAGCTGATCGGAGTTAAGGCGTAACCGGGTTTTTTTGTGGTTTCTTCCCCCGGTTATGCCTGGAGGGGGGCGGTTTGGTGAGCCTGCCCCTCTCCACCTTTCCAGAACGTAGAGGGCGGCGATGTCAAAGATACTGAGAACCATCGGCACGATTGCCAGCGTTGTCGCCACGGTTGCCGGGGTGGCTGCTCAACTTGGGGTGCCAGGTGCCGGTCCTGTGGCCATTGTCGCGTCTGTCCCAAGTGACCCCAAAGCAATCGGATTAAAGGTGTTCGAGCATGACCCTACAGAACGGCCTAGTGCATGGTCGCAAATCGTTCGTCTGGGTCGATACGGCCTTATGGGACGGACACAGCGGCGAGATTATGTCCTACGCATCCAAGGCCTTTCAAGGCGAGTCCTGGCCATTTGCCGCAACCTTTTCAACCTGGGGACCGTCGCATCAAGCCCTCATAGAGATCATGAAGGCGGCAGACCCCGAGAACTTGGATGAGGCGCTGGAGATCGCTTCGGATGCACTGCGCTGGTTTGTTTCGATCGGCGGCTTCGGGCGAATTCTGATGGCGAGCTTCGAGGGCAGGCCGCGCTTGCATGTCGTGCCCTCTGGCGAGCTGTTTCCCGGCTATGCGCCCTTCGAGCCGGTGGAGCTCGATTACTACGTGTGCAGCGCCAACCACACCGACGCTTTCAAGGTCGCAGCGCGCAAGGGCTTCAATCCCAAGCGGATGCGGCGCGTGGTCGATGCGCAATGCGAAACGCCCTGGGCGGTGGAGTCCGGTGCTGTGGCCCTTGCCGAGCGGGTTTGGATCGGTGGCGACATCGTGCGCCTAGAGGTGGGCGCGGATGGTGTGACCAGCGCAGTTGAGCGGACTGTCCAGATGTAAACCGGAATTTAGGTCGTCGTGCCGGCTGTGGGTTGCTCAGGCGAACTAAAGATAGTCACGCATCGGTCTCCATTTTGTCTAATGATTCGCCACCGGGGGAAAAACATTGTTTTTCCTCCTGCGCTACGTTCTATTTCTTTAAAGGGAATTTGGTACAAATTGTGTCGTCCCTTGACGACAATGGACAACATATTGTTTCTTATTGCCAGTGCGCCAGCAGTGGGTGTGATGCAGATTGTGACGGGATCTAACTCAAAAGTGTAATCTGTAATTCGACAAGCGATGTCGCCGATTTCGTCGATGTCGAGCCAATCGTGTGCCGCTGTTGTTTGGTTTAATGGCACAGCAACTCGCCGCTTATCAAAATCGGTGATAATTGTGATTCCAAGGTTCATGGTAAGATGAGGAAATAGCGCAAGATTTCCTGGCTCTAGAAGGTGTGATTGGTGAAATTCAAATTCATCAAGCTCTATCATTTTCAAATCCTCTCTGTGTTCTGAAGTTCGTATTTGTGTCATGGGGCCTACATTGTGGCGCGCTTAGACAAACTGAGGCTTGATTTTTCTCTGCATCGTTTGTAATTTATAGAGGCTGCGCTAGGAGCGATGAAGATCGCCAACCGGCGCGGCAGCCATCTCATCGAATTATGCCATATGGGTCACTGGCGTAAGCCTTTTTAACCATTATTTTGTCCAAAATAAAAAATGATTGATCGAGACCAAGCGCAGTCTTGGAGGCAAGTGGGCGCTCCCGGCGTAGCAATGCATATGCGCAAGCATCTGCAGCTTGTATAAAAGCTGATCTTTTGGATTCGCGATAAACGATATCCTCAATTATTCTGTCAGCAGGAATATTTTTTGCTACCGACCCCTGTTGCCATCCGCCGTATTTGCTCTTTATGTAATTATGAATGCCCAAGCGTCGTTTAAGGTTGTCATAGTTTTTTCCTTCGTCGCAAAACAATACACAACTACTGTCAGTCTCAGCCATATTTCTCTGAATTCTATTTAACAGGTATTCAAATGCGCGGTCTTTGTGTCCTTTTTCGACGCAAGCGTTTATTAACTGTGCATCAGGAAGCCTGGCGATTGCCGATAGGAAAAAATTGTAGAGTGAAGCACGGCGCTCTTTGGAAATTGGACGCTTCGCGATCCTGCCCTTTCCCGCCAGCCAATCAGTAGAGTGAAGCTCGACTGCCATGTAAATGCCGTCGCAATAAGCCATCCAGCGCCGTGCCTCCATCAAGTGGTCTAAAGCTTCCCGCCAGTGCTTCGCTGGGATTATCAAAGCCGAAAAACAGGCCCGATTTTCGTCTCCTGAGTCGTCAACGTAAACGAAATGCATAGCCACTCGATATCATCCGGCGGCCCGGTTGTGGACTCGAACCGCATTCATATTGGACGTAAATGCCGAGCGACGTTGCTAACCTGCGAGCTTGGGCAGGCGTCAGATGAGTGACGCGAAGGGGGGTATGCGCATGGAACATTTAGTGAACAAATAGCTTCCCTTCATCGCGCGGTCAGGCCAAAAAACTCGCTATGCGCCGAATCGATCAATCTGAACTCGAAACTATAATCTATCACGCCATCAAGGCTGCGCCTGCCACCACAAAGGCCGGGTTGCGGTCCAAACGGGCGTTGGAGAGCGACAACGCGCATTCCGTGATGGCAAAGCATATCGCTAAAAGGCTGTCTGGTGCGTCCATGGCGATGGTCATCGCCGATCTTGTGGACGATGGCTATTTTGGGAAGCGACCAGGCATCTGGGGGAAGGATGAGCCTGGGCCGGAGAGCTGAGAGTTATTCAGGATCGCGGCTATCGGCGCATCCGCAGCCGTAAATAGGATTGGCAAGATGAACCCTGAGGCGCTCGCGTAACCTGCGCCGCCTGGCGTGGCCAAAGGGAGCGGGGCGCGCATATCCGGCGGGATGCGAAGCTGACTAAAGTGCAGCAGAGTGCGGCACTTTCTCCGGCGGAAATTGTCGGACAAATTGGCCAACAATTTGCCCCGGTCGGCAGGCCGAAATCCAGTGCCGCAAAATGCTGCGGTGGAAATCACTGGTGCCGCATAGTGCTGCACCAACGGCAATTGTTACGCAAAATGCGCAACAATCTGCGCCGTGCCCTGTCGGCAGGCCAAAGGCAACCGCCGGGAGGTTGTCTTGCAAACTGCAAAACAATCCCCCGCTAAATCCAAAGGCGGGCGGGCGGGCAAAGGCAACCGCCGGGAGGTTTCGCCGCAAAATGCTGCGGAACCGGGGCTTCCGACTCGGACGCGATATAGCAGGCAGTTGTTACCCACACCGTTACCCATAAAGGCGGCGTAACGAACGCCTCGCTGTGCTATCCCCGCAAAGCCTTGATTTAATTGAAGTTTTGGTGAGCCCTGCTGGGTTCGAACCAGCGACCTACTGATTAAAAGTCAGTTGCTCTACCGACTGAGCTAAGGGCCCCCTGGGGGTGGCGCGAGGTCTGCGCCATCGGTGGCCGGGCGGACCCGGGTGCGGGCATCCCCCTAGTCGGGCCGGTCCATCGGGTCAACCCCGTGCCGCACGATGGCAGAGCTGCGCGATACTGAGCCCGGTCAGCGGGTCGCGCCAGTTTGCGGCGATTGTCGCCGCCGGGCGCAGCACGAAGTCGCGGGTGCGAAAGGCGGGGTGTGGCACGACGAGCGGCGGGGAAGGGGAATACCAGCTGCCGCCCGACCAGAGAATGATGTCGAGATCGAGCGTCCGCGCCGACCAGCGCTGACCGCGCCTTCTGCCGAAGCGCGCCTCGATCCGCTTGAGCAGTGCCAGCAGCGCGTCGGGCATCAGCGGCGTCGCGATGATCGCGGCGCCATTGGCGTAGCGGCGCTGCGATGGGCCGATCGGCGGCGTCTCGATCACCGGGGCGATTCCCAGCACATCCGCGCCCTCGCTCGCCAGCGCGAGCAGGGCAGCACCCAGCACCTGGCGCGGCGCGCCGATGCGATGATGCCGGCGGTTCGATCCCAACGCTATCAGATAATGCTGTGTGCTTGCCTCATCCATGCCCAGCGCCTAGCGCGAGGACATGATGGAGTTAAGCCCCATTGCGCATACCGAACCGCCGGTCGACTGTCTGCTATGTCCGCGTCTGCTAGCGCTGCGCCGCGAATGCCAGTCCAGGCACCCCGGTTGGTGGAACGCGCCGGTCCCCGCCTTTGGCGATGCGAACGCCTGGCTGGGCATAGTCGGGCTGGCCCCCGGCATGCACGGTGCGAACCGGACGGGCCGCCCCTTCACCGGCGATTATGCGGGCGACCTGCTGTTTGCGACCTTCGCGAAGTTCGGCCTGTCGCGCGGCAAATACCAATCGCGGGTCGATGACGGGCTCGAACTCGAGGGCGTGATCATCATCAATTCGGTCAAGTGCCTGCCGCCGCAGAACAAGCCGACTCCGCAAGAGATCAACACCTGCCGCCGCTTTCTGTCCGCACAGCTTGATGCGCTGCCCCAGCTTCGCGTGTTCATCGCGCTCGGCCGGATCGCGCATGACAGCTTCCTGCGGCATCTGGGGCTGCGCGCGGCGAGCCATCCCTTCGGGCACAACGCCCTGCACGATCTGGGCGATGGCCGGGTGCTGATCGACAGCTATCATTGCAGCCGGTACAACATCAATACGGGGCGGCTGACCGAAGCGATGTTCGAGGCGGTGTTCGAGCGTGCGCTGGCTGCACGCAATCGGATCACTCCGGCGGGGTAAGCGCGGGCACGTCCTTGGCCGCGTCCTCGGGCGAGATGCCCGGCGGCGGCGCGGCGGCGATCGTTTCCTGACGCCGCATCACCCGGCCTGCGCGCTTGATCGCGGCGCGGACGCGGGGATAGGTGCCGCAGCGACACAGGTTGCGGATCGCGGCGTCGATCTCGGCATCGCTGGGATCGCTGTTCTTGCGCAGCAGCACGCTCGCCGCGATGATCATGCCGGGGGTACAGAAGCCGCATTGCACCGCCTGTTCGGCGACGAATGCCTGCTGCACCGGGTGGCTGCGATCGCGGCTCAGCGCCTCGATCGTGGTGACATAGCGCCCTTCGACCTCGGCGATGCTGACCAGGCACGAGCGGATCGCCTCGCCATCGACCACGACCATGCACGCGCCGCAATCGCCATTGCCGCAGCCATATTTGGTGCCGGTGAGGTTCGAGGCATCGCGCAGCGCCCAGAGTAGCGGCGTCTCCGGGTCGAGCCGGTACTGGACCGGGCGGTCGTTGACGGTGAACTTGGTCATGGGCTCAGCGCTTATCCGAGCCGCGCTTGCAAGTCACCCATGCACAGACCGCCCGGATGCGGATCAGTCGCGCCAGCTCGGGTCGATCTTGTCGACCTTGCGCACCATCGCGGCAAAATCGGGCACGCCTGCGCCCATCGGCAGTTGCACCTGGCTGAGATCGCGCTGGTGCACCGCGACGACCTCGTCGGGCACGATGATCGGCTTGCCCATCGACATGGTGGCGAGCTGGATCTCGCACGCGCGCTGGAGCGACCAATAGGTGATGAACGCCTCTGGCAGGGTGCGGCCCATGACCACCGGGCCATGGTTCTTCAGCATGAGCACGCGCTTGCCGCGAACGGCCTCGACCAGCCGCTCGCCTTCTTCGGCGCGCACGGTGACGCCCTCGAAATCATGATAGGCGATGTTGCCGATGAAGTTGCAGGCATAGAAATTGGTCGGCTGCAATCCACCTTCGGTCGAGCAGACCGCCATGGTCGCGGTGGTGTGCGTGTGGATGATGCAGTGCATGTCCGGCAGTTCCTTGTGGAACACGCTATGCTGCGTGAAGCCCGCCTTGTTCACCGGATAGGGCGAGCCGTCGAGCTTTTCGCCATCGGAGTTGATCTTGACCAGGTTGGAGGCGCAGACCTCGCTGAAATGCAGGCCATAGGGGTTGATCAGGAAGGCGTCTTCCTCGCCCGGCACCTTGAGCGTGATGTGGTTGTAGATCATTTCCGACCAACCCATCATGTCAAACACGCGGTAGCAGGAGGCGAGCAGCTTGCGCGCTTCATGCTCCTCGGTGGTCATCTGGGGGCTCGGCTTCAACGCGGTGGCCATCACGCTCTCCTGTCTCTATCTTTGGTGGCTATGTGCAACCTGTATCGCATGACAAGCAACGCCGATGCAATCCGCCAGTTGTTCGGCGCGGCGCTGGGTACGGTCGATCTGGGCGGGGCGAACCTGCCGCCGTTCGAGGGCATCTATCCCGATTACGATGCGCCGGTGCTGGTGGCGCAAGGGCAGGGCGCTAGTCTCGCGACGATGCGCTGGGGCTGGCCCCCATTTGGCGAGGTCAAGCGGCCGATCACCAATGTGCGTAACCTGAACTCGCCGATGTGGCGCGGCGCACTGCGCGATCCGGCGCGGCGCTGCCTGGTGCCGGTGACCGCGTTCTGCGAATATGGCGCCGCCCCCGATCCGGTCACGAAGCGCAAGCGGCAGCACTGGTTTGCGCTTGCATCGGGCGAACCCTTCGCCTTTGCCGGGATATGGCGCCCGGTGGAGGAGGGCGCACGCTTCGCCTTTCTTACCTGCGAGCCCAATGCGCTGGTCGGTGCGGTGCATCCCAAGGCGATGCCGGTGATGCTGGCGGGCGAGGGGCTGGGTCAATGGCTGCGCGCCGAATGGGACGAAGCCGAGCGGCTGGTCGCACCCTTTCCCGATAATGCCATGGCCGAGCTGCCATCAGTGTCACCAACCGATGCAAGCGAGGCACAGCCCGGGCTTTTCGGCTGAAACGGCGCGAAATTCCTTGAAAATGCCGATGCGCGCTGGTATCGGCCCCGCGTGACCGACAGCCATGCGGCTGGCGTGCCCTATTTTATTGGCCTTCTAGCTTTGGCTTTGCTGTCCGTTTTCCGCGCCCCTCGGCGTGGCGCGAGCGGGTTTGCAGGCCGTGAATCGAAATGGAGCTGACGTAAGTTTATGCAGATTCTCGTACGCGATAACAATGTTGACCAGGCGCTGCGGGCGCTCAAGAAGAAGCTGCAGCGCGAAGGTGTGTATCGCGAGATGAAGCTGCGTCGGCATTACGAGAAGCCCAGCGAGAAGCGCGCCCGTGAAAAGGCCGCTGCCGTGCGTCGCGCGCGCAAGCTGGAGCGCAAGCGCATGGAACGTGACGGCGCGAAATAAGCCGGTTATAGCATCGCTAACCTGACGGATCGGGGACGCCGATTCGTCGCAACGACCCCTGATGGGACTGGAAGGTGAAGGCCTTGCAGTGCTTTTCAGGGGTTTGTGGTACGATAACCGGAGGCTGCCATGTCCGTTACCCGCGTTCCCATTCCGCCGCTGGCCAAAGGCTCGCTGACCAAATTGTGGCTGGGCGTCGCCGCAGCCGTCGCGATCGCGGGCGGTACGGCCTGGGCCGGACTGCAGTCGGTGCCGCAATCGGCCGCCGGTTTCCTGTCGAGCAATGCCGACGAGCCGGGCGTGGTGACGACCGAGAGCGGGCTGCAGTTCAAGGAACTGGTCAAGGGTAATGGTCCGTCGCCGACCGATGCGGACGTCACGCTGATCAACTATCAGGGCACGCTGATGGACGGCACGCCGTTCGATGCCAACCAGCGCGTGCCGATGCCCGTCGCCGGATCGATCCCGGGCTTTTCCGAGGCGCTTAAGAAGATGCAGCGTGGCGGCAAGTATCGCCTCTGGATCCCGCCCGAGCTCGGCTATGGCGCGGAAGAGAAGAAGAATCCGCAGACCGGCGAGGTCGTCATTCCCGCCAACAGCCTGCTGGTGTTCGACGTCGACCTGATCGAGTTCATCCCCGAGATGCAGCTGCGCGCCATGCAGCAGCAGCTTCAGGGCCAGGGTGCGCCGGGTGGTCCTCCGGGGGCACCGCCGCCGGGCATGCCGGGCAACTGATCTGGGAATACGAAAAAGCCCGGTGGCAACACCGGGCTTTTTCTTTGGCTGGCGTTGCTGGCGGTCATACGCCTTCGGGGCGGACCGGCTCAAACGCGGCGACCATGTCCTTGAACCATTGCGGCACCGGCGCGGGACGACGGGTCGCGATCGCAAAATGGACATAGCTGATCGTCACCACGGTGAGCAGTTCGTCACCGCGAAAGATAGCGCACTCGCTGGTCAGCGAGCTCGAACCAAAGCGCTTGATGCGCACCGCGAGGTCGATGATGTCATCTGCGACGGCGCTGCCGCGGAAATCGACATCCGCATGGCGCACCATCATGTCGTGATCGGGGCCGAACAGGTTGAAGCCGGTGCTCTCGGGCTTCCCGCTCGCCAGATTGAGCGCGCGGAAATATTCGGTGATGCCGACATCGGCGTACATCAGATAGTTCGCGTTGAAGACGATATTCTGCATATCGACCTCGTGATAGTGCACGCGCTTGGGCGCGATGCTGCGATAATGGGCGCGGATGGGCGCGTCCGACATGCTGTTCCCCTCTCTCGTTCTCGTTCCGGATCGTCTGCTCCGCATACACAATGCTGGGCACAAAAAAAGGGGGGCACGAAGCCCCCCATTTCCCTGTTTTCAATCGGTTGGGTCTTTTGCCAACCTGATCGTGACCAAGCCCGGTCAAACCGTGATTGGATCAGAACTTGAAGCGGACCGAACCGCCATAGGTGCGCGGCAGGCTGGGATAGCCCGAAATGCTCTGCGACTGCGCGACCGAGTCGAACACGGTCGAGATAAAGCGGTCGTCGAGCAGGTTGCGCGCCCAGGCGGTCAGTTCGAGACCGTTGGTCAGCTCGAGCGTGGCCGAGACGTTGACCAGGTCGGTCTGGCGACGGAACTGGCGGGCAATGTCCAGCGCCGGCTGGAAGTTGCGCGTGCCGTTGGCGTTGGTGACGATGAAGCCCGGCAGACCTTCGGCGATCTGCACGTCGCTTTCATAGGCATAGTCGCCGCGCACGGTGAACTTGGTGCCGCCCGCGAACTCATAGGTGTACGAACCGCCCATCGATGCCGACAGGGCAGGGATGCCCGCCGGGGTCGCGCCGGTCAGATCACCGACCGCCGAGTTGAGGAAGCTGTCATACTTCGGATCGAGATAGGTGAAGGCGACGAACAGGTTGAGGCCGTCGGTCGGACGGACGGTGCCGTCGAACTCGATACCGAAGGTCGACTGCTTGCCCGCATTGGCGAGCGCGAAGCCGGTGCCGGTGAACACGTTGCTCTGGAAGCCCTTGATCGACTGCTTGAACACCGTGAGGTTGAACGCGACCAGCGGCCACTGCGCCTTGATGCCGGCTTCATAGACTTCCGACTCTTCGGGGCCCGCGAAGCGCGAACCGGTGGTCAGGTTCGGCAGTGCCAGGCCGGCATTGCGGATCGGCGAGGCTGCGGGGTTGTTGACCGGCGAGCCGGGGATGAAGTCGGTCGGGAACGGACGGCTGTCACGCGACAGGTTGAACGAGGTCGCCTTGAAGCCGGTGGCATAGGTGGCGTAGATGTTCAGATTGTCGGTGATCTCGTAATTCGCGCGGATGGTGTACGAGAAATCGTCGTCCTTGGTCCGGCCGCTTTCCACCGCATTGGGGAAGTTGAGGAACGGCGGCAGGAACTGCAGCGCGCGCAGGCCGAGCAGCGGGTTCACCGCCGGGTTGGTGTTGTTGGCGCGGGCAAAGGCAGCGGCACCGGTCTGGATCTGGCCGAAAGCGGCGGGCTGTGCCGCAGCGAACGCAGCGATCTGCGCCGCATTGGCCGGTCCGGGCAGGCGCAGCGCCTGGCCGACGGTGGTGGCGATGCCCTGCTGGGTGATCAGCGTGTTGCCGATGGCGACGAAATCAAGCGCCGAGAACGGATCGGTGCTGACGACGTTCGAACGGACGCGCTTCTTGTCCTCGGTATAGTTGAAGCCGAAGGTGAAGGTCAGGCGATCGGTCGGCTTGAGGTCGAACTGGCCGAACAGCGAGAACGCATCGTTGCCATAGGTGAAATCGTCGAAAATACCCTGGCCCTGGCGGAAGAAGGTGTTGTTGGGCACGCCCAGCAGCGCCTCGACGCCGGCGGCACCACCGACGGCGGGGCCGATCAGCGCGCTGGCATAGCCGCGGAAGTCGCGTCCGAACAGCAGGTCGTTGGTGAACTTGATGTCTTCGTTGAAATAGAAGCCGCCGAGCAGGAAGTTCAGCGGGCCGTCAAAGTCCGATGCGACGCGCAGTTCCTGCGTGAAGGTGTCGATCGAGGTGTTGGCGAGGTTCTGGCCGATAAGGTCGGCGCTGGTGAAGTCCGAATCCTGGTTGGTGGTCGAGCGCACTTCGCGATAGGCGGTGATGCTGGTGAAGGTCAGCGCGCCGACATTCCAGTCGCCCTGCAGCGATGCGCCGTAATTCTCGATCTCGTTGGTCGAGGGGATGTTGTTGCGCACGCGGTACGAGAACGGATCGGCTGCCTCGATCGGGCGGGCCTGGCCGCTGGCAGCACGCAGCGCCGCGGTGATCGCCGGGTTCTCGCGGATATTGGCGGCGATACAGCAATTCTCGTCGATCTTGTCATAGTCGCCGATCAGGCGGAACGACAGGTCGGCGCTCGGCTCCCACAGCAGCTGGCCGCGCACGCCCCAGCGGTCGCGGTTGTTGAACTTGATGCCGAGGTTGAGGTCGCGCGCATAGCCGTCGCGCTTGTTGATGTTGCCCGACAGGCTGAACGCCAGCGTTTCGCTGATCGGGCCGGTCACGTCGGCCTTGAGGATGCGCGCGTTGAAATTGCCATAGGTCGCTTCGACCTGGCCGCCGAACTCGAACTGGGGGCGCTCGGTGACAATGCTGATGATACCCGCCGATGCGTTCTTGCCGAAAAGGGTCGACTGCGGGCCGCGAAGCACTTCGACGCGCTCGATATTGGGAAGGTCGCCGATCTGCGCAGCCGAGCGCGAACGGTAGACGCCGTCAATGAACACGCCGACCGAAGGTTCGATGCCGGGGTTGTTCGCGCCGTTGCCGAAGCCGCGGATGATGAAATTGGTGTTGGCCGAGCTTTGTAGCTGCGAGACGCGAAGCGAGGGGACCAGGGTCTGCAGGTCGATCAGGTCGCGAATCTGCGCGTCCTCAATGTCCTCGCCGCTGGTCACCGAAACGGCGATCGGGATTTCCTGCAGCGTGGTTTCGCGCTTGGAGGCGGTGACGATGATGACGTTGCTGTCGGCATTTTCGGCGTCCTGCGCGGCATCCTGCGCAAAGGCGGATGCGGGCATGGCGAGCGTGCCGAGCGCTGCACCCGAAAGCAGAATCGTTCTCAGGCGGGTGTCGGTGATGATCATCGGGTGTTCTCCCCTAAAATGGCTGACAAAAACGGCCCCGTCCCAGGGCTCGTATGGCTTTGGGTTGTCCTTATGACTGAGACCCGACGGTCACAAACAAAAAGCTAGGAAACCCAAGCGAATCCGACGCCTGCGTGACATTATTGCAACGAAATTAACGATTGCCGCGACGTCAATTGCAAGGGGAGCAATTGTGCGTCGCAGCATTCCGTGTGCGTCAAGCGGTCGGCTCGCGCCAAATTGACGCGGACGTCAACCGATCGGGGCGCAGGCGGCCTCCAGCCAGGCCAGTGCCTCGCCATCAAGCTGCGGCGCGACCACCTCCAGTACCTTGGCGTGATAGGCATTGAGCCAGCCGAGTTCGGCAGGGCTGAGCAGCGCCGGTTCGATGCAGTGGCGGTCGATCGGCGCGAAGGTCAGAGTCTCGAAGCCGAGCATGTCGAGCTCGGCACCGGCGATCTCGAGCGGTTCGACCAGCACCAGATTCTCGATGCGGATGCCATATTCGCCTGCCTTATAATAGCCGGGCTCGTTCGAGCAGATCATGCCGGGGCGCAGCGGCTCGCCCTGGCCGCCGAACGCGGCAATGCGCTGCGGTCCTTCATGCACCGCCAGGAAACTGCCGACGCCATGGCCGGTGCCGTGCGCATAATCGACGCCATCGGCCCAGAGGAATTGGCGTGCGAGCGTATCGAGCTGCCCGCCGGTCGTCCCCTTGGGGAAGCGGATGGTGGCGAGCGCGATATGGCCCTTCAGCACCTGGGTGAAGCGCCGCTTCATTTCCGCTGTCGGCGTGCCGATGGCGATGGTGCGGGTGATGTCGGTGGTACCGTCGAGATACTGGCCGCCGGAATCGACCAGATACAGGCTGTCCGTCACGATCGGCAGGTTGGTTTCCTCGCTGACCCGGTAATGGCAGATCGCGCCGTTCGACGACGCGCCGGAGATGGTGTCGAACGAGGTGTCGATCAGCTTGCCGGTCGCTTCGCGGAATTCGAGCAGCTTGGCTGCGGCGGAAAGCTCGGTCTCGCCACCTGCCGGGCCGGCGATCGAGAGCCAGTGGAGGAAGCGACTGACCGCCGCGCCGTCGCGCGCCTGCGCGGCGCGATGGCCTTCGATCTCGGTCTGGTTCTTCATCGCGCGCGGCAGCACGCTCGGGTCGCGCTTGGCCACGATCCTGGCGCCGGCGGCTTCGAGCCGGGCAAAGATCGCCGCGACCGCGCGTTCGGGATCGACCGCGACGGCCTTGCCGCTCAGCGCGTCGAGCCCTGCCGGAAAATCGTCATAGCCATGCAGCGCGACCTGGTTGCCCAGATGCGCGCGCAGATCGTCGGTCACCTTTTCGGGGGCGACATAGAGATCGGCGCTGCCGTCCCGATGCACCACGCCATAAGAAAGCGTCACCGGCGTGTGCGTCACGTCGCCGCCGCGCACGTTGAACAGCCAGGCGACCGAATCGAGTGCGGTGATGACCGCGGCATCGAGCTTCTCGTCCGCCAGCCAGGCCGCGACATCTGCGCGCTTGTCGCCCGCATCCTTGCCAGCATATTCGAGCGCATGCGGCTTCATCACCGCATCGGGGCGCGCGGGCTGATCGTGCCATACCGCATCGACGGGATTGCTCGCGACCTCCCTGAGCGACGCGCCGACCTTGGCCAGCTTCGCGCTCGCCTGTTTCACCCAGTCGCGGGTGTGCAGCCAGGCATCATAGCCGATCACGGCCCCTTCGCCGACGTTCGCCCCCAGCCAATCCGCGACGCTCTGTTGCGCAGTGCCGACATATTCGAACAGCCGTCCGTCTACCTGATCGCGCACCTGGATCGTATAGCGCCCGTCGACGAAAATCGCCGCCCGGTCGGATAGCGCCACCGCGCTGCCCGCCGATCCGCCAAAACCGGTCAGCCATTCCAGCCGCTGCGCATAGGCGCCGATATACTCGCTCATATGCTCGTCACAGATCGGAACGACAAAACCATCCAGCCCCTGACGCTTCAGTTCTTCGCGCAAGGCGGCGAGGCGGGCTTCATGGGTGGACATCAGCATGGCGGGGTATCAACTCCTTGCAAAAGCGGTTGGGCGGCAAGATAGAGACAATCCGTGACCAGCGCCAGTCTGGCGACCGGAACGTTCTGTCGTGATCCAGTTCGAAGGGAGCCGTACATGCCGATCCGACCCAGTTTCTCATCCGCCATTGCCCGCGCCGCGCTGGTGGCGGCAATGGCCCTGTCATCCCCCGTTCTTGCTAGCGAAAGTGCATCCATGTCCGACAAGCCCCAGCCGCCCATCGCCGAGCAGCGGCCCTATAGCTACGAACGCCACGGCGTGACCGTGCAAGATCCGTGGCACTGGCTGCGCGACCAGGGCTATCCCAAGGTCGATGATGCCGATGTGCTGGCCTATCTGGAATCGGAGAACCGCTGGTTCGAAGCCGCGATGAAGCCGCACCAGGCGCTGACCGACGCGTTGTTCGAGGAGATGAAGGGCCGCATCAAGGAGGATGACAGCTCGGTCCCGCAAAAGGATGGCGACTGGCTCTACTGGGTCGAGTACGACAAGGGCGCGCAGTACAAGAAATGGTATCGCAAGCCGGTTGCGGGCGGCGAGAAGCAGCTGATCCTCGACGAGACCGAGCTTGCCAAGGACAAGGACTATTTCCGCCTCGGCGCCTTCTCGGTCAGTCCCGACGGCAGGCTGCTCGCCTATTCGGTCGACGACAACGGGTCGGAGCGGTTCGAGGCGCGGTTCAAGGACCTGACCACCGGCACCATCCTGCCCGATGTCATCCCGGGGACGCTCTCCAGCCTGGTCTGGACCGCCGACGGCAAGGCGCTGATCTATGGCCTGGCCAACGAGAACTGGCGCACCGACAATGCCCGGCTGCACGTGCTGGGCCAGCCGCTGGACAAGGATGTCGAGCTCTACAAGGAGGCGGATGAGGGCTTCCGCGTCGACGTGGGCATGACCTCGAACGAGAAGTACATCGTGATTGCCACCGGCGACAACGAGACCAGCGAGATCCGCCTGCTGCCTGCGGACAATCCGCTGGGCGAGCCGATCCTGATCAGCCCGCGCAAGAAGGGCCGCGAATATGACGTCGAGGAGCGCGACGGCACGCTGTTCATCCACACCAATGACGAGCATGTGAACTTTCGCCTCGCCACCGCGAGCATCGACAATCCGGGCGAATGGACGACGCTCATCCCCGGCAGCGACGATTTCTACATGACCGACATGAATGCCTTCAAGGACTTCTATGTCATCGAAGGGCGGCGCGGTGGCCTCGATCAGATCGAGATCCGCGATTATGCCGACCCCAAAAAGGTCCAGCCGATCACTTTTCCCGAGGCGAGCTATTCTGCGTCGCTGGGCGACAATCCCGAATGGGACATGAAGGTGCTGCGGCTTTCTTATGAATCGATGGTCACGCCCGACACCGTCTATGATTATGATGTCGCGACGCAGAAGCTGACCGTGCTCAAGGTGCAGGAGGTGCCGTCGGGCTATAACGCCGCCGATTACGAGACCGAGCGGCTTATGATTGCCGCGCGGGACGGGACCGAGGTTCCAGTTTCGGTTATCTACCGCAAGGGCTTCAGGAAGGATGGCAGTGCGCCGCTGCACCTCTATGCTTACGGCGCCTATGGCTATGCGGTTCCACCGAGCTTCTCGGTCACGCGGCTCAGCCTGGTCGATCGTGGCTTTGCCTATGCCATTGCGCATATCCGCGGCGGCGACGACCTCGGCCGCAAATGGTATCTCGATGGCAAGCTGACCAAGCGGACCAACACGTTCAACGATTTTGTCGATGTCGCCAAGGGGCTAATCGCCAAGGGATATACTGCAAAGGGCAAGGTGACCGCGAGCGGGGGCTCGGCGGGTGGCGAGCTGATGGGCGTGGTCGTCAACACCGATCCCGATCTGTGGGGCGCGGTCGTGGCGCATGTGCCGTTCGTCGACGTGGTCAACACGATGCTCGACGAGAGCCTGCCGCTGACGCCGGGCGAATGGCCCGAATGGGGCAACCCTATCACCGACAAGGCGGCGTTCGACCTGCTGCGATCGTACAGCCCCTATGACAATGTGAAGGCCCAGGCCTACCCGCCGCTGCTGGTGACCGCAGGGCTCAACGATCCGCGCGTGACCTATTGGGAGCCCGCGAAATGGGTGGCGAAGCTGCGCGTCACCAAGACCGATGACAACGCACTGCTGCTCAAGACCAATATGGGCGCAGGCCATGGCGGCAAGTCGGGCCGGTTCGACTCGCTCAAGGAGACGGCCGAGGAGTTCGCCTTCATCCTCTGGCAGATGGGCATGGCGGGCAAGTAACCGGGTCGGGGCCGGGGCAGGGCGGATGCGCCCGGCCCCGGTGCCGGCTCAGCGGCAGGGACCGAGCTGCTCGAGCACGAAATTATAGTCACGCCGCGCCAGATCGTTGTCCGCAGGCGTGTCGGAGACAAGCGCCCGCGCAGGGATTTCGCGGGGGAGCGAGCAGGCGAGCCGATACCAGAGCAGCGTGTTGCGCTTCGGCGGCGCGGCAGCCTCATCCACGATCTCGGTGAGCGACACTGCCCAGCGCGCGGCAAGGCCGGGCCGGCGCAGCACGGTGATCGACACCGGGTCCCCGGTCGACGTCGCCAGAAAGACCTGCGTCTCGCCTTCACCCTGCAGATTGCCGCGTACGTGCAGCGCCTCGCGGATGCCCTTGATTGCGGGCGGCGCGCCGGTGCTGACCAGTTCGGTCACGATCGTGCGCACCTGCTGCTCGGTGGCCGCCGTCCAGGCGACTTGCGCGTCCTTGGAGACAAGCTGGACCTCACCGGGGCGCGTGCCGGGCCGGGCGAACAGCAGGAACTGTTGCTTTCTCAGCTTGGGAACGTTGCCCTTGGCGTTACGCGGCACGTCAACCAGATAGCGAATCGATTCGCTGACGCCCTGCTTTCCGCGAATGAGATTCAATACCTGCGCCTCGACGAACAGCCGTGCCATAGTGGGAGCGACGTCGGGCGCGCGCGCCGGATCGACGACGGTGGTCTTCTTCACCTGGACCCGCAGCACCTGCGGAGCGGCATCCGCAAGGCGTGCCAGAGCGACATAGCCCGGTCCCTCCGTTTCGGATGAAACCTGTGCATTCGCGGCGTATACGATAGGAAAACCGCCACTAATTGCGATGGTTAAGGCGGTGGCGGCAGCAAGCGATCTGAGCGCGTGCGGCATGGGGGAGTCTCCTCGTTTTCGCTGTCCGGAAGGGCGGCTGTCGGGGCTCAAAGGTTAATTCAAACTGAATCCATTTAAGCGATTGCCTGCTGATAAGTTGCGCGTTAAATCCCCTTCCGGGCAAGAGAAAAACAAACCAGAGGCTGGAACACAGCGGGGGAGCGGGAAGCAAGCCGGAAGGGTTGCATTCCGCAACTTGCATGTTTCATGCACCAGCTGCGGTCATCGGCTGGTTTGTCCGGGTGTCGTGGATTGCAATGTCGGCGCTCCCCGGATGACGGGTTTCAATAGGGTAAGGAGCGTCGTTTCTGAATGGCCTATGCTGATCAACAGGCAAGCGGAAACAAGATAGTTTCCCTCGTTATCGTGGCATTGATCCACATTGTGGTGATCTATGCCCTGGTAACAGGACTTGCATATAGTGCGGTCAAGACGGTGGCTGAAAAGCTGAACGTCGTTGACGTTGAGGAAGAGGTGATCGAGCCGGAAGAGCCGCCGCCACCTCCGCCGGACCAGCCGATCACGCCGCCGCCGGTCGTAACGCCGCCGCCGATCGTTCGGACGCCGCCAACTACGGCGCCGGTCATCACCACCACCAACACTCCGCCGCCGGTGTTCATCCCGCAGCCTGTCGCTGCGCCGCCGCCTGCGCCTCCGGCACCGCCGCCGCCGCCTTCCAAGGCTTCGGGTGCATCGCCGCGTGGTAACCCGGGCAGCTGGGCAACCCCCAACGACTACCCCGCTCGCGCACTGCGTGAAGAGCGTGCTGGTACCACTCGCTTCCGCGTCACCATCGGCCCCGACGGCCGCGTGACGAACTGCGAGATCACCGGATCGAGCGGCCATGCCGATCTCGACGAGGCGACCTGCAAGAACGTGACCCGCAGGGCGCGCTTCAAGCCGGCTCTCGACGCTGCCGGAAACGCGATTTCGGATACCTATTCGAACGCGGTTCGTTGGGAGATTCCGAAGTAACATTTGGACTGGATGCCGCTGCGGCGGATTGGGTTTTGGTTCTAGACGCACCGATTTTTGGACGGCGCTCTATCTATTTTCTGAGAGGAAGTTTTGATGTTGATTGAAATGCTGGCTGCGGCTGCAGGTGAAGCGCCGAAAAACGCTTTCGGTTTCGCGGAAGCTCTCGAGCAGGGCGGTGTGATCGCTTACGCCACCGTCGTTATCCTGGGTATCATGTCGTTCGGTTCGTTCTTCATCCTGTTCACCAAGCTGTTCGAACAGCAGAAGGTGCTCTCGCAGGGTGCCAAGGTTCGTGAAACCTTCTGGCGCGCTGGCAGCATGAAGGAAGGCGCCAACAAGCTCGAGAAGAACACCGCCTATCGTCAGATCGTCGACGACGGCCTGAAGGCACAGGAAGAGCATGCCAAGCTGACCGACCCCGTCGAAGCCCATGACTGGCTGCACGGTTCGCTGAGCCGTTCGGAAGCTGCCATCAACGCCAAGCTGGCTGGTGGTCTGCCGTTCCTGGCAACCGTGGGTGCGACCTCGCCGTTCATCGGTCTGTTCGGTACCGTTATCGGTATCTATCGCGCACTGATCAAGATCGGCATCGCCGGTCAGGCATCGATCGACCAGGTCGCCGGCCCCGTCGGTGAAGCTCTGATCATGACCGCACTGGGTCTGGGCGTGGCCGTTCCCGCCGTGCTTGCCTATAACTGGCTGCAGGCTCGCAACAAGCTGATCGCTGCTCAGCTGAGCGCCTTCTCGACCGACGTTCTGGGCTACATGGCTTCGAACGGCGCTGTGGTCCCGGCGACCAAGGCTCCGGCTGCTCCGGCTGCCAAGCCCGCCGCTCCGGCCGCCGCACCGATCAAGAAGTAATCCGGCACAGGGCAGGGATGCGGCCAGCCTTTCCGGCACCGCATCCCTCCCGCGCAGCCCGGCCGATAGTGCCGAAGCTGCATCGGATAGACTGGCCGTTCCGGGTTTTCCCGGTCGGCCGGTGACACAGCCACCGCTCTTTCGGGCTAGTGGCATGACAGAATAGGATTTGTTGCGATGGCAATGAGCGTTGGAGGCGCCGGCGGCGAAGAGAAGCCGATGTCGGACATCAACACCACGCCCCTCGTGGACGTGATGCTGGTGCTTCTCATCATCTTCCTGATCGCGATCCCGGTCGTGATCCAGACGGTGGATGATCTGGAAATCCCGGTCGTCGAATTCGAACCGACCGAGACGAAGAACGAAAACATCCTGCTTTCGGTTTCCTCGACTGATGCCAATGGCCTCAGCCCGGGTGACGAAGGCTTCGCGGGCGCAAGCCCGAACGGCGAATGCCGCGTCTATGTGAACGTGACGCCGGTGGACAATGCCGAGCTTCAGGAAATCGCTGTGAAGCGCCTGGAATCGATCATTGAAAATGCCGGTGGCGTGGAAAATCTGAAGGAAGAAGATCTTCCCGAAGTGCACATCCGCGGCGACGTCAATGCACCCTATCGTTGCATCGGTGGCGCAATCTTCACCGTGCAGCGCGCCGGTTTTGCCAAGGTGGGCTTCATTTCCTCGCCCATCGCGCTGGTTGAAGCAGGTTAAGCGCTTCGGTGCGCACACAGGAATTGGAGTAGCTTGATATGGCAATGAGTGGCGGCAAGGACGATGGCGAGCCGATGATGGAGATGAACACGACGCCGTTGATCGACGTCATGCTCGTGCTCCTCATCATGTTCATCATCACTATCCCGGTCCAGACCCATGCGGTGAAGATCGACCTGCCGGTCGACAGCCAGACTCCGCCGGATGTCCAGATCGAACCGGTCAAGAACAAGCTGACCGTCGATACCAACGATACCATCGCCTGGAATGGCACCCCGGTATCGCAGGGACAGCTGGCCGGCATTCTGGCACAGACCCGCAACATGGATCCGGAACCCGAACTGCAGTTCCAGCCGGATGCCCGTTCGCGCTATCAGATCACCGACGAGGTTCTCGCCGTGATCAAGCGCAGCGGCGTGACCAAGCTGGGCTTCGTGGGTAACGAACAGTATGGCACCTTCCAGAAGCCGCCGGGTCAGTAATGGACCGGCAGCCCTGGTGCTGACACAGAAAAGGGCGGCGTAGCGATACGCCGCCCTTTTTTTTGCCTGCAGTGCGGCGATCAGCTGCCGCGCTGGCGATCCGAAAGCTGACGCAGCGTCGCAAGCGCATCGCGCAGCGCGGCGTCCATGTCGTCTTCGGTGGCCGCCGGTGCGGCAGCAGCGGCTTCGGGCGCGTCGGTCGCAGCTTCATCGACCATCGGCTCCGCGGCGCTCGTCGAAACCGAAGGCGGCAGATATTCAACCTCCTCGTCCCAGAGTGGCTGCGCCCGGAAACTGGCCGTCTCCGCTTCAGCCCTGTCCTCGACCACCGGGACTTCGGTGGGTTCGTCCGCAGCGACGGCCTGTTCTTCGAAGCGCGGAACATCGCCAAGGCGGAGGCGAAACGGACGGACGGCCTCGCCTTCGCCGGTTTCGTCGACCGACGGCTTCCCAAGCGCGAAAATCTGCGCCCCAGTCGCGTCAGCAGCCATACCGGTCCGATCGGTTTGCGCCTGGTGCCGCCGCCGCGCCAGACCGGATTCGAGCCGCGCCAGCAATTCGGCCACGCTGAGATGGTCGAGCTCGTCGGCCAGCCCGGTTTCGGGCAGAGCGTCGACCGGCATGGCATCCAGCACGGGATGCGCCGCAGCGGCGACGGACCATGCCGCTTCGGCTTGTTCGGGTTCGGCGGCGTGTTTGAACGGTGCGTCGGCAGTTGGTTCTTCCGATGCTTGCGCCAGTTCGACAGTAGGTTCGGGTTCGGGCGCGTCCGGCGCCGCGAAGCGCGTTTCGGCCTCCTCTTCGATATCAGGCTCGATGAACGGCGCTGCAAAGGGCGGCGGCGCAAAGCGCAGCGACGGGGCAGGGGCCGGCGCATTCGGCGCGGGAGCGTTCACGGGCGCGATGACCGCCATGCTTTCACCCAGCTCGAGCGGAGCTGCCGCGACCGGCTCGCTTTCGGTCAGCGGTGCGCCCAGGTCTTCGCTGGCGCGGATCGGCGCACGGACCGGAGCATCGGGATGCTGGTCGCCATTGCGGATGCGCGGCGCGGCGAGGTCAGAAAAGTCGGTGATCGTGCCGGGAGCGGGCTCGCTCTTGCCGAAGCGCAGCGTGCGCAGCCAACTGGCCAGCTTGCCGCTCTTGGCCACCGGCGCGGCAGGCTGGCTCGCGTCGTTGCCGGTGTTGTCGGCTTTCCGGATGGAAGTTTCAAAACCCATTTCGTCGCTCTCCGCACGCGGCAGCAGCGCCAGCAGCGCTCCTGCGGTCAGTGTGCCAATGCCCGCGCTCAGCGCCAGCCTGGCGGTATCGCCCAGCGGCGGGGCGGCCGCGGGCAGCAATTCGGCGATGCCATAGGCGGTGACAAAGCCTTCGATGGCATTCATCGGGATGAAGCTGCTGCCGAATGCTGCCGCGACCCCTCCACCCAGCGCGATCGCTGAAGGATGGCGCGCGAGGACGCTGGCTCCGGCGGCGCCGGTGCTTTCCTGTTCGTCCGCTTGCGGTGTCGCCATGCTGCTAAGACCCTGGTGCCATCGTCATCAGGCCGCGCTGGAAATGCGCCCGCCCATGGTCCGTTCTAGCATGCGTTGGTAAACGGGTTGATAACGCTCTACATTTCGCGCCCAGTTGCGTTCCTCGCCGACAAAGCGCCGGGCTGTGGCGCGTCGCTCGTCCCAGCCCTCGCGCCCCGCGATGAGCCCGGCCAGCGCATCGGCCAGCGCCTGCGGATCGTCGGGCGCGAAAAGCGTGCCGGTGACGCCATCGGCGATGAGCTCGCGGTGGCCGCCCACGTTCGAGGCCGCGACCAGCCGTCCCTGGGCCATCGCTTCGAGCGGCTTCAGGGGGGTCACGGTTTCGGTGAGACGCATGGCCTTGCGCGGGTAGACCAGAATGTCGGTCAGGCTGTAATAATGCTCCACCTCCGAATGCGGCACGCGGCCGACAAAGCGGATGGCATGTGCCGCAGGGGAGGCCTCGGCCTGTGCGCGCAGCGCCGCCTCGGCAGGGCCTCCGCCGACCAGCAGCAGGCGGATGTCGGGATCGCGCGCGATCAGCATCGGCATGGCGGCGATCAGGTCATCGAGCCCCTCATAGGGGTAGAAGCTGCCGATAAAGCCGAGCACGGTCTTGCCGGTCAGCCCCAACGCCTCCGCGCGCGCCGGGTCCGCACGGACGGGCGTCCCGAAAAGTTCCAGGTCCACCCCATTGGGCGAGACCATGATCTTGTCCGCAGGAAAGCCGCGCGCGATCAGGTCATCGCGCAAGCCTTCGCAGATCACTGCAACGGCATCCGCCTGGGCGACGACGCGATTCTCCATCTGCCGGGTGAGCCAGTATTTGGCGGACGTCTCGCTGCCCGTGCCATTGCCGACCGCCGCATCTTCCCAGAAGGCGCGGATCTCGTAGAGCACCGGCAGGCCCAGCCTGCGCCCGGCGCGGATCGCGGCAAGCCCATCGAGCGCGGGCGAATGCGCGTGCAGGATGTCGGGCTTCCAGATCGCCGCCGTCGCCTCGGTCGCGCGGGCCAGCGCGGCGATGTCGCGCCATTCGCGTAAGCCGGGCGGCCCGGATACCGGTTCCATCGTGCGATGAAAGGTCAGGCCGTCATGCTGCTCGACCGCCTCGACATGCGAACCGGTGGGCAGCGACGCCTGGTGCCGGACGCTGGTCACGCCGCGCACCTCCAGCCCGGCGCGATGCTGCGCGGTCAGGATCGCGCGCGTGCGGAAGCTGTAGCCGCTGTGCAGCGGCAGGCTGTGATCGAGAACGTGCAGGATCCGGGTCATGGCGCGCAAGCCTATGGCGCAAAAGGATTAACGCCGCGTCAACCCATTGCGCTTATGGCTGTAAACCGCAAGCCGGCTGTTGCATAGTCGGTGCATCACCATTCGGGGCAGGGCCGCAGGTTCATGGTCGACAATTTTGCCATTGCGATCTCGCACCTGCTGATTGCCGTTGCGGCATGGCGGCTCGTCTGGCGCGCCGATCTGGACAAGGAAGATCCGCCCGAGAAGGACAAGCTGGGCTCGGGCTTCTTCCAGCCGAAACCACGGCCTCGCCAGCAGGAGCGCAGCGATGCGTGACCTTGCCTTTGTCGCATTCCTGGCCGCATTTCTTGCGCTGGGCTTCAAGCGGCCGTTCCTGTTCGTGCTGGCCTATGCCTATATCGATATCGTCGCGCCGCAGCGCCTGTCCTACTGGATGCTCAATGCGGTGCCCATCTCGCTGATCGTCTTCGGCCTCGCGTTTCTGGGCTGGCTGATCGCCGACGACAAGAAGGACATGCGCGTCTCGTTTCGCCAGGGCGTGATGCTGCTGCTGTTCCTGTGGTGCGCCTATACCACGCGAACGGCAGACTTTCCGATCGACGCGCAAGGCAAATGGGAATGGGTGTGGAAGGCGCTGGTTTTTGCGATGTTCCTGCCGCTGACCTTGCGCACCAAGCTGCGCATCGAGGCGCTGGGGCTGATGATGGTGCTGTGCGCCAGTTCGATCATCATCACCGGCGGCATCAAGACGCTGGCCTCGGGCGGAGGCGGCTATGGTGTCATGCAGCTGCTGATTTCGGACAATAGCGGGCTTTACGAGGGCTCGATCATCTCGACCGTCGCCATCTGCATCATCCCGCTGATCCTGTGGCTGGCCAATTACGGCACGGTGTTTCCGCCCGACTGGCGGGTCAAGACCTTTGCCTATGCGCTGATCTTCGCCTGCCTGCTGATCCCGATCGGCACCCAGGCGCGAACGGGGCTCGTGTGCATCGGGGTTCTTGGCGTGCTGATGCTGCGCTTCGTGCGCTATCGCTTCCTCTATGCCGGCGTGGCTGCTGCGCTGGCGGTGGCAGCGGTACCGTTCCTGCCGCAAAGCTATACCAACCGCATGGCGACGATCGGCGAATACAAGGCGGATCAGTCGGCCTCCACCCGGGTCGCTGTCTGGGCTTGGACCTGGAAATATGTGCAGCAGAACCCCGGCGGGGGCGGTTTCGAGGCCTATCTCCAGAACAGGGTCAAGTTCGATACGGTCGCGGCCAAGGGCGATGGGCCCAACACCCTGATCGAGAAGAACGAGATCGTCGACAAGGGCCGCGCCTATCATTCGAGCTATTTCGAGATGCTGGGCGAGCAGGGCTTTTTCGGGCTCCTCCTGTGGCTGGTCATCCATTTCGGCGGAATCGTGCGGATGGAGGTCATCCAGCGGATCCACCGCAAGCGCGATCGCGAGGACGAGAAATGGGTCGTCCCGCTGGCGCTGGCGTTGCAGAACGGGCAGATCATCTTCATGGTCGGCTCGGCCTTTGTCGGCATCGCGTTCCAGCCCTTCGTCTACATGCTGATCGCGATGCAGATCGGGCTCGACACCTATCTGGCGCGTCGTCGCAAGGAGGCAGCCTTCCGTCCGCTGATCGACGGGAAAGCCGCGCCCAAACTTGCCTAATGCGCGGCGCAGCCCTAACTCGGCAGCATGACGACCAAGAAGACCGCCGACGCAACCCCCGTCCTCGCCGAACCGATCACCGCTGAAGATGTCGAGCAGAAGCTGACGGGCCTATGGGCCTGGATCAGCGCGCATGCGGTCGAAATCGCGATTGCGGTGGGTGTCGGCACGGCAATCTATCTGGCGCTCGCCTATGTCCAGCGACATGCGCGGCTTTATGCGGAACGCCAGCCCGATCGGCTGTCGCTTGCTGCCATCATCGGGCGCACCCTGTCCAAGACCAAGCAGTATTTCCTGATCATGGTCTCCGCGCGGCTCGTCGTCGGCTTTTCCGAAGCCCCCGATGGCATCTTCCGCATCGTGACCTTCCTGTTCACCGTTGCCGCCGTGTTCCAGGTCGCCATCTGGGCGCGCGAGATCATTCTGGGCATGATCGAGCGCCGTGCCTCGGGCAGCGACGATGCGGGCAGCGAGACACTGGCCAACGCGATGTCGCTGATCCGGCTGCTGGTCACGGTGGTGCTGTTCGCCATCGCCGCGATCATGGTGCTCGACAATCTCGGCGTGAACGTCACCGGCCTGATCGCGGGGCTGGGCATCGGCGGTATCGCCATCGGTCTGGCGGCGCAGGGCATATTCTCGGACCTGTTCGCGGCGCTGTCGATCATCTTCGACAAGCCGTTCAAGCGCGGCGAGACGATCGGATTCGATACCACTACCGCGACGGTCGAGAAGATCGGGCTGAAAAGCGCGCGGCTCCGCTCGGTCAATGGCGAAGAGATCATCATCTCGAACACCAATCTGCTCGGCAAGCAGATCATCAACTATACCCGGCTCAACCGCCGCCGGACACGCTACCGCATCGGGCTGGTCTATCAGACCGCGCCCGACCGCGCGCGGCTCGTGCCCGCCATGCTGCGCGAAATCGTGGAGCAGGGCGGCGGCATCTTCATCCGCTGCGGCTTTGTCGGCTTCGGGGCCAGTTCGCTCGATTTCGAGCTCGATTTCGACGTGATGAGCGCCGATTTCGAGGTGGTGTTCGAAACCCGCCATCGCATCGGCATCGCCATTCTCGAGCGGTTCAATGCCGAGAAGCTGGAATTTGCCTATCCCACCCAGACCTCGTTCACCGCTGCGCCCGACGGTCGGTTCATCATGCCCTATCCCGAGGGCGGCTATCAGGTGACGATGCAGGATCACGAATGAGCCCTACCCGGTGCGCCCGACCCGAGTCGGGTGACCGGATTTCGCTTTCCGTTTCCGTAAACTGCGCCGCATAACCCGCTTGCCGTAGCGGCGCGCAGTCTTGCCTTGTATGACTGGCGGAAAAGCGCCAAAAGACGCGCATTCCAAACGACAGCGGCGCGCCGCCGCGGCTGCTGCACTATCGACAGGAGGGACAGAAATGAGCGCAATTTCCCCGCAGGAAATGAAGGACATGGTGGGCCAGAATCTGGGCACATCGGAATGGCTGCTCGTCGATCAGGAGATGATCAACAAGTTCGCCGATGCCACCGGCGATCACCAGTTCATCCATGTGAACGAGGAAATGGCCAAGATGACGCCGTTCGGCGGCACCATTGCGCACGGCTTTCTCACGCTCTCGCTCTTCCCGGTGCTGATGGCCAAGTCGGATTGCCCGCGCGTCGAGGGCGTGAAGATGGGCGTCAACTATGGCGGCAACAAGGTTCGCTTCCTCGCCCCCGTCCGCTCGGGCAAGCGCGTTCGCGGCCATTTCAAGCTGCTCGAGCTCGAAGAGAAGCGCCCCGGCCAGTGGCAGCAGACGCTCGAGTTCACGGTCGAGATCGAGGGTGAAGAGAAACCCGCCGTGATGGCCGAGTGGATCAGCCAGTTTTTCGTGTGACCCGTTTCCGCTCGCCATCGAACAGCGGCGAGCCTTTGAAGGAGAATTTCCATGCGTGATGCAGTTATCGTTTCCACCGCACGTACGCCGATCGGCAAGGCCTATCGCGGCGGCTTCAACGCCACCCCGTCGCCGACGCTCGCGGCGCATTCGATCCGTGCTGCGGTCGAGCGTGCAGGTATCGAAGGCGCCGAAGTTGATGACGTGGTGATGGGCGCCGCGCTCCAGCAGGGCGTGCAGCACACCATCGGCCGTACCGCCGCACTGCGCGCCGGTCTGCCGGTGACCGTCGCGGGCATGTCGATCGATCGTCAGTGCTCGTCGGGCGTGATGTCGATCGCGACCGCCGCCAAGCAGATCATCGTCGATCGCATGGACGTTGTCGTCGCAGGCGGCGTCGAATCGATCTCGATGGTGCAGACCCCCGAAATGCGCGTCGGCCCCGATCCGGAGCTGCTGGCGATGCACAAGGACATCTACATGCCGATGCTGCAGACCGCCGAAACGGTGGCCAAGCGCTACAATATCAGCCGCGATCGTCAGGACGAATATGCCTATCGCTCGCAGATGCGCACCGCCGCCGCCCAGGCTGCCGGCAAGTTCGACGACGAGATCGTGCCCGTGAAGGCGAAAATGGCGTTCAAGAACAAGGAAACCGGCGAGGTCACGATGACCGATGTCGAGGTGACCAAGGACGAGGGCAACCGCGCCGACACCACGCTGGAAGGCCTGAAGGGCCTGCAGCCGGTCATGGGTCCGGGCATGAACATCACCGCGGGCAATGCCAGCCAGCTGTCCGACGGCGCATCGTCGTCGGTGCTGATGGAAGCCAAGCTCGCCGAGCAGAAGGGTCTGCAGCCGCTGGGTCGCTATGTCGGCATGGCTGTCGCAGGCACCGAGCCCGACGAGATGGGCATCGGCCCGGTCTTCGCCGTCCCGCAGCTGCTCAAGCGCTTTGGCCTGAAGATGGACGATATCGGTCTGTGGGAACTCAACGAGGCGTTCGCGGTGCAGGTGCTGTACTGCCAGGACGTGCTCGGCATTCCTGACGAGCTGCTCAACGTCAACGGCGGCTCGATCTCGATCGGTCACCCCTATGGCATGACCGGCGCGCGCTGCACCGGCCACGCGCTGATCGAAGGCAAGCGTCGCGGTGCGAAATACGTGGTCGTCACCATGTGCGTCGGCGGCGGCATGGGCGCAGCTGGCCTGTACGAGGTCTTCTGATCGCGCACCCGCCGATAAGGCATCCGGAACCCGCCCTGGCAGCGATGCCGGGGCGGGTTCTTCTTTGTGTGCTGCAAATGCGAGCTCGGGAACGCGCTTCGCGGTCCGTCGTATCCCCTGTTACCAAGACAGGAGCACGATATGACCCCCGACACCCCCCATGCTTCCACCGAAGATACGTCCGAGGCGCTCGACGCGTTCTGGAGCGCGCTCGAGAGCAGCCCGTTCCTGATGCTCGGCCTGCCCGCGCAGGTTGCGCACAGCATGCCGATGACCGCGCAGTTCGATGGCCGCCACGGTCCGATCTGGTTCTATGGCTCGCGCTCGAGCCGCCTCGCCGAGGGGCTCAGCTCGACCAACGATGCGATGGCGCAATATGTCGGCGAAGGGCACAAGCTGTTCGCGTGCATCGCGGGCATGCTCACCATCGACAACGATCCCGCGATCATCGACAAGTTCTGGTCGAACGCGGTCGAGGCTTGGTACGACCAGGGCAAGGCCGATCCCGATCTGGTGATGTTCCGCTTCGACCCTAGCCATATCGAAATCTGGCAGGCGGACATGTCGCTGATGGGCAAGCTGAAAATGGCTTTTGGCGGCACGATGTCGCCCAAGGACCTCGAGGGCAAGCACGTCGAAACCGCGCTTTGACCTGAAAGTTTCCGCCGTCTGCCCATCGCGTCCGGGCAGGCGGCGGATTAACCCTGATCAGCCGAGGCTGATAATTCCGTTTTCGAAGCGGAAACCGCCTGCGCGGTCCTTCTTGAGCAGCGCCGGGCCGTCCAGATCCACCCAGTCGGCGGTCTGCGCCAGATGGAAGGCGGGGCGGATGCCGAGGCTGGTCGAGAGCATGCAGCCGACCATCGTTTTCAGCCCGCGCGCCTTGGCGGCCTCGCTCAGGCGCAGCGCTTCGGTCAGACCTCCGGCCTTGTCGAGCTTGATGTTGACCGCCTGGAAGGTCGCCGCGACCCGGTCGATATCCTCTGCGACATGGCAGCTTTCGTCGGCGCAGAAGGGCAGGGCGCTCTCGATGCCTTCGAGATCCTCCTCGAAACCGGCTTCGACCGGCTGCTCGATAAGCTCGACGCCGAGCTTCTTCAGCGCGCCCGTCATCTCTTCCAGATCGACCTCTTCCCACGCCTCGTTGGCGTCGACGATCAGCCGCGCATCGGGGGCGCCGACGCGCACGGCGGCGACGCGCATCAGGTCATCCTCGCCGTTCAGCTTCAGCTTGAGCAGCGGATAGCCCTTGGCCGCCGCCTTCCTGGCATCGGCCTTCATCACCTCGGGCTCGTTGAGCGAGATGGTATAGGCGGTGACCAGCGGCTTGGGCTGGGGCAGGCCCGCCAGCTGCCAGAGCGGCTTGCCGGTCGCCTGAACCTCGAGGTCCCAAAGCGCGGCATCCAGCGCGTTGCGCGCTGCGCCTTCCATCATCGTCTTGAGCAGGTCCTCGCGCGTCAGCGGGCGGTTCTGCTTCGCGCGCATGTCGATGGCTTCGGCGCATAGGTCCGCCGTTTCGCCCTCGTAATAGATGGGCGTGCCCTCGCCGCAGCCGACATGCGTGCCATCGGTGACTTCGCAATAGACGACGTCGACATCGGTCTTGGCGCCGCGGCTGATGATGAAACTGCCGTCAACGGCAAAGCGCTCGACGCGCACGGTCTTCAACTTGATCATGGTCGCGGCGATAAGGGCCGGGGGCCGGGGCGGCAAGTCCGAAACGCCGCTCCCGGTCCGATCATGCGATCAATCGTGGCTCGCAATCCAGTCCTCGACCACTGGCGCGATCCGCTCGCGCCACTTGCTGCCGTTGAAGATTCCGTAATGGCCGACGCTTTCGGCCATCAGATATTTCTTCTTCGCCTTGGGCAGCTTGGGCGTCAGCGTCAGAGCCGCGCGGGTCTGGCCAAGTCCGCTGATATCGTCGCGTTCGCCCTCGATCGCCAGCAAGGCGATGTCGGTGATCGCGCCCGGATCGATCCGCTTGCCCCGGTGCATGAACTCGCCCTTGGGCAGCGAATGCGTCTGGAACACGTTCTCGACCGTCTGCAGGTAGAATTCGGCGGTCATGTCGCAGACCGAACGATATTCGTCGTAGAAGTCCTTGGTGGCATCGGCGCTTTCGCCATCGCCGTTGACCAGATGCTTGAACATCTCCCAGTGGCTCATCATGTGGTTGCCCAGGTTCATCGTCATGAAGCCGGTCAGCTGCATGAAGCCGGGATAGACCTTGCGGCCCGCGCCCTTGTACTGGAAGGGCACCTTCGCGATCACGTTGTGCTCGAACCAGGCGAGCGGGCGCTGCGTCGCCATGGTGTTGACCGCCGTGGGCGCCTCGCGGGTGTCGATCGGCCCGCCCATCATCGTCAGCGTCTTCGGCCGGCACGGATGCTGGTCGGCCGACATCAGCGCAGCGGCGGCAAAGCACGGCACCGAAGGCTGGCACACCGCGAGCATGTGCGCGCCGGGGCCGACATGCTCGAGAAAGCCGATCAGATAGTCGATATAATCGTCGAGGTCGAACCGGCCTTCCTTCAGCGGCACGTCGCGCGCATCGGCCCAGTCGGTGATATACACTTCATGGCGAGGGATCATCCGCGCGACCGTTCCGCGCAGCAGCGTAGCATAATGGCCCGACATCGGCGCGACGATCAGCAGGCGGGGGGCGTCCTTGGCCAGCTTCTCGTGGCGGAAACGGATCAGGTCGCCGAACGGGCGCTTGAGGACGATGTCCTCCTGAACGGCGCTCGGTGCGCCATCGATATCGACGCTGGTGATCCCGAAGGCAGGCTTGCCATAGGGCGCGGAGGCGTGCGCAAACACCTCGAGCGCGGAGGCCATGATCGGTTCGCCGCCAAAGAAGGTCATTGGGTTGAGCGGGCTATTCAGCATGTTCGCGCCGATCGTCGCGATGGCGCTGGCGCTCGAAAGGAACGAGCGTTGAAGTTCATAGGCGTGGTAAAGCATCAAATTCCCCTGCAAACCGCCGTGTCCGCTTGGTGCGGCTCTTTCCGGCGGCCTCTCACCTGCCAATGTTGCGCTGCACCACCGAAAATACAAGCGATTAACGCAGGTGCGGCGTGCGTGGTTGCCGGTAAAAAGCATCGCATGCACGGGTTAATCAATCGGTTACAGGCGTTTAGGCAGATGTAAATCTGACGTCCCGAAACGGTGACGTTGCCGGTGGCGGGCAACCCAAAAACATTGAGTGCAGCCGGATGGCCTGCTAGGCGCACAGCCATGGCGGAAACACACAATCCAGCGGTAGCTGCGGCGGCTGCAAACGACCCTGCGGGCATCGACGAACCGGTCGCAGACCTTGCGGATAGCGGCAAGGGCAAGCGCGGCAATCCTCGCCAGCTGGGCAATCTTGCGATGCTCGCCCAGTTTGCGGCTGCCTATCCGCGCCAGATCGCCTTCGCGCTGCTCGCGCTGACGGTGGCTGCTGGCGCGACGCTCGCCATTCCCGCAGGCTTCAAGCTTGTCATCGATCGCGGCTTTGGCGGCGATGGCGGCAGCACCGAGGATATCGGCCGCTGGTTCCGCTATCTGTTCATGATCACCGTGATCCTGGGCGTTTCCACGGCGCTGCGCTTCTACTTCGTGTCCTGGCTCGGGGAGCGGGTGGTGGCCGATATCCGCCTTGCGGTGCAGCGGAATCTGCTGGGCCTTGCCCCGTCATTCTTCGAAACCAACCGGCCGTCGGAAATCGCCTCGCGCATGACCTCGGACACCGCGATCGTCGAGCAGGTGGTCGGTACCACGGTCTCGGTCGCGCTGCGCAATCTGGTCGTGGGCATTGGCGGCATCGTCTATCTGTTCTCGCTCGCGCCCAAGCTGACCGGCATGCTGCTGCTCGGCATCCCGCTGGTCGTGCTGCCGATCGTGTTCATCGGTCGTCGGCTCGAAAAGGTCGCACGCTCGAGCCAGGACCGCGTCGCGAATGTCGGCGCGACCACAACCGAGGTGCTTGGCGCGATGAAGATCGTCCAGGCGTTCGGCCAGGAAGCGCGCGAGGCCGCGCGTTTCGGCGAGGCGGTGGAAACGACCTTTGCCACCGCGCGCCGCCGCATCACGCTGCGCGCCAGCCTCACCGCCGTCGTCATCACGCTGATCTTCGGCGCGATCACCGCGATCATGTGGCAGGGCGCGATCGACGTGATCGAGGGGCGGCTCTCGGGCGGCGACATTGCCGCGTTCGTGCTGACCGGCGGTCTGGTCGCCGGCGCCTTCGGCGCGCTGACCGAGGTGTATGGCGACCTGCTGCGTGCAGGCGGGGCCGCCGGACGGCTCAACGAGCTGCTCAACGAGCAGCCTGAAATCCGGGCTCCGGCCAATCCTATCGTGCTGCCGGTGCCCCCGCGCGGCCAGCTGAGCTTCCAGAATGTGAGCTTTGCCTATCCCACCCGGCCCGAAACGCTGGCGCTCAAGGATTTCTCGCTCCAGGTCTCGCCGGGCGAAACCGTCGCGATCGTCGGGCCTTCGGGTGCTGGCAAGTCGACCCTGTTCCAGCTCGCCCAGAGGTTCTACGATCCGCAGGCCGGATCGGTGCGGATCGATGGCGTGGCGCTGTCGTCTGCCGACCCGAAGGAGATCCGCCAGCGGATGGCCTTCGTGCCGCAGGACAGCGTGCTTTTCGCCGCCAGCGCACGCGACAATCTGCGCTACGGCAACTGGGCAGCGAGTGACGAGCAGATCTGGGAAGCGGCGCGCGCGGCCAATGCCGAGGAATTCCTGCGCAAGCTGCCTGAGGGGCTCGACAGCTATCTGGGCGAGGGCGGGGCACGGCTTTCGGGCGGTCAGCGCCAGCGTATCTCGATCGCGCGGGCGCTCTTGCGCAACGCGCCGATCCTGCTGCTTGACGAGGCGACCTCGGCGCTCGATGCCGAGAGCGAGAAGCTAGTGCAGAATGCGCTCGAGCATCTGATGCAGGGCCGCACGACGCTGGTCATCGCGCACCGGCTCGCGACCATCCGTTCAGCTGACCGCATCGTCGTGATGAGCGATGGTGGTATCGTCGAGGAAGGCACGCACGACCAGCTTTCGGCGCGCAATGGCCTGTATGCGCGGCTTTCGGCGCTGCAGTTCAATGAAGGGCCGCTCGCTGCCGAGTGACGGGGAGGACCGGGCGGTGGAGCCGATCGAAGCCGAACCGCGCGGGCGCGTCGCGCTGCGGCGCGCTCTCGCGCTCACCTCGCTGCTGTTCTTCCTTGGTACCGGTGCGTTCGTTGCCGATTCGCCGATCCCCGGCAATGACAGCCAGCAAATTACCGTGCGCACGCCGCGCGACCTGCCGCGCCTGCCACACCAGCTGGGCAATGGCCCGTTGACGCTTGTCGGAGGCTGGGAGCTGCAGAGCGACAACAGCGAGTTTGGCGGCTTTTCCGCGCTGCATGCTATAGGCAATGGGCGGCTGATCGCGCTGAGCGATGCCGCCATCCTTGCGGGCTTCACGATCACGGCCAAAGGCAGGGCGCAGGACAGCTTCATTGCACCGCTGCCGGTGCGCAAGGGGGAACCCAGCACGAAAAAGGACCAGGATTCGGAAAGCCTGACCTTCGATCCCGTGTCGGGCCGATATTGGGTGGGGTTCGAGCAGCGCCACCGCATCCGGCGCTATGCGCCGGGCTTCGCGCGCGCCGAGGCGACCGGTAAGCCGCTGGCGATGCAGGAATGGCCGAACAACGGCGGGGCAGAGGCGATGGTGCGGCTGCGTGACGGCCGGTTTCTCGTGTTTTCCGAATCGCGCTCGATCCGTCCCGGCGTGACGGTGGGGCTCATCTTCCGGAGCGATCCGGCCGAAACAGGGGCTAAGGCCGTGTCGTTCGCCTATCAGCCTCCAGAGGGCTATCGCATTACCGATATCGCACAGCTGCCCGATGGCCGGCTGATCGCGCTGCACCGGCGATTCAATCTTGCCGAAGGCGTGAGCGCCAAGATAGCGCTGATCGACACGAACACGGTCACGGCCAAAGCACTGGTGCGCCCCCGCGTCATTGCGACGCTGAAACCCCCGCTGCCGGTCGATAACATGGAAGGCATTGCGGTCGAACGCGAAGGCCGGCGCACGATCCTGTGGGTGATTGCGGACGACAACTATCTGCTGCTGCAGCGCAGCCTGCTGCTCAAGTTCGAGCTCAGCGAACCGCCTTCTTCGCCACGATCTTGATTTCGGTGACTCCGCCAGGTGAATAGAGGCGCGTGACCTGCACGGCGGTCCAGGCAGCAAAGGGCGGGGTGATGAACTGCTTCTGCACTTCAGACATAACCGCAACTTGCGGCTCTATATCCGTGTGATAGCTGGTGATTTCGACCACATCTTCCCAGGTCGCGCCTGCGCGCATCAGGATGTCGCTGATGCGGCGATAGGTGCGCTCGAACGCAGCCTTGTTTGCCGTCGGACCAACCACCACGCCTGACAGATAGATGGTGCCGTCGCGCAGGATCACGTCATCACTATAGCCCGCGCTCTCCTGAAAGGCGCGTTCCTGCGGATTTTCGGAGTATAGGACTTCGGCAGTCGTGCGCGTCCCTGCCAAAACAGGGCTCGCCAACGCTGCAAGGCCCAGCGCACCGGCATAAAGCGCGGTGCGCTGGCGGTCCATCAGGCCGCAGCCTTGTGCAGCTCGCGCTTGATCTTGGCGGCGCGGGCCGACAGCTTGTCTTCGCTGGTCTTGAGCAGCCAGTTGTCCAGGCCGCCGACATGCTCGACCGAACGCAGGCCTGCGGTCGACACGCGGAGCTTGAAGCTGCGCTCGAGCTTTTCGCTCATCAGCGTGACGTTCTGCAGGTTGGGCAGAAACACGCGCTTGGTCTTGTTGTTGGCGTGAGACACATTGTGGCCCACCATCCGGCCCTTGCCGGTCAGTTCGCAGATGCGCGACATGATAAAGAATCCTGATGCAATAGGTTTGCTAGAAGAACGGGGCGGTTAGCGTCAGATGACCTTCAAGTCAACCGCCTGCGCGCCGATAACCCGTATCTGCCGCGAATCCGCTGGCGGCGCAAGGCGCATTACGGCAAGGCGGATGCCATGACACTCGATACCGCCCGCCAATATGCTGCTCTCGCGCTCGATCTGGCGCGCAAGGCAGCAGAGCTGGGCGAGGTGCCGGTGGGCGCGATCGTTGTCCGCAAAGGCAAGGTCATAGGGCGGGGCCATAACCAGCCCCGCGCTTTGCACGATCCCACCGCGCATGCCGAGATCATGGCGATCCGCGAGGCATGCGCAACACTGGCGAGTGACCGGCTGACGGGATGCGATTTATGGGTGACGCTGGAACCGTGCGCGATGTGCGCCGGGGCGATCGCGCACGCCCGGATCGCGAGGCTGCACTATGCGGCCAGCGACCCCAAGGGCGGGGCGGTCGAGCATGGCCCGCGCCTGTTCCATCAGCCCACGGTGCTGCACAGGCCGGAGGTCTATGCAGGCGTTGGAGAGGAAGAGGCTGCGCTACTGCTGAAGGCATTCTTCGCCGCACGGCGATAATGCCTTGGCCGTCATTCCCGCGAAAGCGGGAAACCCGCTTTTTCATTAACGTCGCGTGAGAAGCGGGCCCCCCGCCTTCGCGGGGGTGACGATTTCAGACGATCAAACTTTCGGAGCGATCAGTGGACGAACCGCGCCACCACGTCGCGATAGCTGCGCGAGACCTTCACCTGCGCGCCCGATTCGAGCACCAGGAAACATTCGCCATTGGTGTGCGGCTTGACCTGGCGGACCAGCCCAAGATTGACGATGGTCGAACGGTGCACGCGCTGGAAGTTTCGCGGGTCGAGCCGCTTTTCCAGATCCTTCATCGTCTCGCGCAGGATCAGCGAATTGTCGCCGGTATAGATGCACATGTAATCGCCAGCGGCATCGATGCGCTCGATGGTATCGACATCGACGCGGAAGATCTGGCCGCGATCCTTGATGTTGATGAGCTTCTCATAGCGGTTCGACGAAGCGGCTTCGTCTTCCTCGCCCAGATCGAGATTTTCCACCGCGTCGGGGGCCACCTCGTTCAGCACGTTCATCAGCTTGACGGCTTCCTCGCGGCCCTTCTTGTCGCGGATGCGTTCGCGGATGCGATCGATCGCATCGGCCAGGCGCACGTCCTCGACGGGCTTGAGCAGATAATCGACAGCCTGCGCCTCGAAAGCCTTGATCGCGTGCTCGCTATAGGCGGTGCAGAACACGACCAGCGGCGGCTCGATGTCCATGATCCCCTGCACGACAGAGAATCCGTCGAAGCCGGGCATCTGGATGTCGAGAAAGATCAGGTCGGGCTTGAGTGTCTTTATCTTGCGGATGGCCTCGCGTCCGTTGAGGCAGGTATCGATAATCTCAATGTCTTCGAACTTTTCCAGCCGGAGCTGCATGCCCTGGATCGCGAGCTTCTCGTCATCGATCAGGATGGTGCGGATGGTCATGCCTGTAATTGCCTTTGTTCGCGTGTTTCAAACGGAATTTCGATAATCACGCTATAGCCGCCCCCGGGTGATGATCGTGTCTCAAACCGGTGATTGTCTTCATATGCCTGGGACAGTCTGTCCCTGATATTCGCCAGCCCGACCCCGGTTGATGCATTGGCTTTCTCGCCCTGCTTCTTCAATCCGGGCCCTGTGTCGGTTACGGTGATACGCAGCAGAGGTCCGATGAGTTGCGCCGAGATGTTGATATCGGCCCCATCCTCCTTGGGTGTCACCGCGTATTTAATGGCGTTCTCAACCAGTGGTTGCAAGAGCAACGATGGGAGAAGCGCCTTGGCCGCATTGGGCTCTATGTCGAAATGCGCGCGCAACCGCTCCTCGAAGCGCATCTTCTCGATGTCGAGATAGAGCTTCAAAGTCTCGACTTCCTGCTCGAGCGTCACGCGCGCCGTCGGCTCGTTGGCGAGCGTGTAGCGCAGGAACGAAGACAGGCGCGAGAGCATCGCGTTCGCGGGTTCGGTCTGCTTGAGCAGCACCAGCGTCGAGATGCTGTTCAGCGTGTTGAACAGGAAATGCGGGTTGAGCTGATAGCGCAGCATCGCCAGCTGCGCGCTGGTGGCCTGGTTCTCCAGCCGCAGCATCTGGTCCTGCTGTTCCTCGATCCGCAGGAAGAAGTTGATCGCGTAATAGAGCGCCGACCACGCGCCGAGCAGGGTGAGGTCGAGATAGAAGGCGCCGAGCAGGATCGCGGTGAAGTTGCTGTCGGTGCCGGGGCGATAGAGCGTGGCGACCCAGGCGTCGACAAAGGCCCAGAGCGCGGATCCCGTCAGCAGTACGATCAGCGTCACGCCCCAGGTGACCAGCGGCTTGCGGTCGATCAGCGTCTGGTAGATCACGCTCATCACCAGCGAGACCGAATAGCCGGTGATCGTCGCGATGATGATCGGCACCAGGAACGAGATCGGCTGGCCATTGGCGAGCCCGGAGATACCGCGCAGCGCCAAGGCACCTGCCCAGCCCAGCGTCTGCAGGTTCCAGAAGGTCCGGTTCTTGTTGGCAAAGAACGGTGTCGGCTTGATAGGCAGCATCGCCATGGTGAACCCGGTCTAGCCGGTTTCGCTCCCGCACCCCACAATTTTTTGCATCCGCTGGTAGGCTGGGTTACGCTTCGTACAAACAGACAGGAGAGGATGCCCATGACGGATACGCTGGCGCCCGAGGCTCGGGCCAAGTTCACCGCGATGACCAACGGGACGCAGGAAGACTGGGCGATCATCGCCGGGCAGTATCGCGAATTTGCCGGGGGACTGGCCGACAGGGTGCTGGCGCATCTGCGGCTGCTCGATGGCGATTTCGGCGGTTTTCCGATCGATCGGCTGCAGCACAGCCTGCAAACCGCAACCCGCGCGCACCGCGATGGCCGCGACGAGCAATATGTCGTCATGGCGTTGCTCCACGATATCGGCGACACGCTGGGCAGTTTCAACCATCCCGATGTCGCGGCCGCCATCATCAAGCCGTTCGTGTCGGAGGAGGTGCACTGGATCTGCGCCAATCACGGCGCGTTCCAGGGCTATTACTATTTCCATTTTATCGGCGGCGATCGTGACGTGCGCGAGAATTTCCGCAGCTCGCCCTATTTCGATGCCTGCGCGGAATTCTGCGAGAAATACGACCAGGCAGCCTTCGACCCAGATTACGAGAGCGAGCCGCTCGAGTTTTTCGAACCGATGCTGCGCCGGGTGATGGCTCGCCCGATCAACTCGATGTACGCCAAGGTGGCAGAGCAGGCCTGATTGCCGTGCGCGGATGGCGAGTTGCGCCATGCATGCTGCTGGCGCTCGCGGCCTGCGCCCCTGACGAGCGTGCTTCTCCGCAAGTGCCCGGCACAAGGCAGGACCCCATGACCAATCCCGTCGTCCATTTCGAGATTCCCGTCGAGAACATGGACCGGGCCGTACGCTTCTATGAGGTGGTGTTCGGTTATCGCCTTCGCAGGGAGACGGTCGATGGTTATGCCATGGCCTTCTTTCCGCGTGCCGATGGCGGGGCAGGGGCGAGCGGTGCCTTGGCCCAGGGGGATGTGTACAAGCCCGCCAAGACTGGTCCCATTCTCTATTTCGACGTTGACGACATCGACGCCACGCTCGCTCGGGCCACAGCCCTGGGAGCCACCATCCTCTATCCCAAGAAGGATATCGGCGAGGCAGGCTTTGTTGCTGAGATCGAGGACAGCGAAGGCAACCGCATTGCGCTCAGCGCGGCAAGGGATTGAGGCGAGCAAACGAAGAGGGCACCCGCATATGGCGGATGCCCCCTCGTTCTATCCAAGCTGTTCAATAGGCCTCAGCGCGCCGAATTTTCGGCGTAGAGACCGTCCACCGCCTTGCTGACCAGCACATTCACCGCAACGCGGCGGTTCTGCGCCTTGCCCTCTTCGGTCATATTGTCTGCGACCGGATCGGCCTCGGCCATCCCAGCAGGCGTCAGCATGCGATAGGGCTTCCACTTGCAGACCTGCTGCAGATAGTTGATCACGCTCGCAGCGCGCTTCTCGCTCAGCGTCTGGTTGAACTCCTCGTCGCCATCGGCATCGGTATAGCCGACGACCAGCAGCAGCGCATTGTCCATCTGCTCGGCAGAGCCTGCGGCCGCGCACAGCTCCGCCTTGGCCTGATCGCTGAGCTTCGCCTGGGCGGTGTCGAAATAGACGTTCGTCGTCGCCTTGACGTTATACTGGTCGATATCGCCCATGCGGCCGCGCAGCGCCTCGGTCGCTGCAGTCTGTTCGGCAAACTGCTGGGCGGTTCCGGTGCGGATCATCGACGCGGTCTTGAAGTCGGTATTCTTGAAGGTGATCTGACTGGCCAGCAGCGTGTCGCCCGACTGCAGCGTCTTGATCGTCAGCGGAAGGCCGTTGAGCAGCGCGCCGGTATCCAGCTGGGTGCGGCTTGCTCCGAAGAGACCGCCGGTCGCGCGGACCTGGGTCTGGTCGTTGACGAACAGGATCGTGCGGCTGCCATCGGCGGTCTGAACCTGGATGCGGTCACCCTGGCGCGCGGTGAGCACGCCCTTGATCTCGGGCCCCTTTGTCATCGTCGCGGGATCGGGAAGCGCTTCGGCTTCGCTCGCGACATCGGCGCGCAGCGGCGTGTTCTGCTGGGCGACAAGCGCAGGCGAGGCGGAAAGCGCGAGCGCGGCCAGGGTCAGACGAATGCCCGACGTGGTGGCATGAAAAGGCATAGATGCTCCTTGAGGAAATGAAATTCGTCCCTGTTCCTCGGGAGACTGACAAATGGGGCTATCGGTTCCTGTTGCGACTCGAAGCGTGCGGCAAGACGACGCAATGCGTGCGGCGAGGCGAGGAACAAACGGTCCAGGACCGTTACTCGAGCAGCGCTGGTGGTTCAGCGAGCAGCGGCGGATACCAGCCCCGGGCGTCTCTGGGAGCAGTCTGCATCTTCGCAATCTCGGCTTCGAACAGCCCGACGCGCTTCTTCCAGCGGTAATGGGTAGGGGCAGAAAATATGCCCTTGCCGCGTTGCTTGCCGTAGCGCGTCCAGAACCGCACCGAGGCTTGCGCATCATAGCCGGCATTGGCCATCAGCCAGATCGACAGCTGGTCCGCCTCGATCTCGGTCGCCAGCGTCAGCCTGGCGTTTCTTCCGAGCTGCTGCAGCAGCCCGCGCTGCACCCCCGCCTCGTTGAGCCGCCTGCGATGCTCGAGCAGATTGTGCGCCAGTTCGTGCGCCAGGATGGCCGCGAGTTCATCATCGTCGGCCATGAACGAAAGCATCGGTACGGTGATGCCGACGATATCGCCGTCTGCGGACGCGCCATAGGAATCGCTCGGACGCAGCTCGAACCGACTCCGGCAGGCAGGGGTGCCAGTCACCGTGATCGCCATCGGTTGGCCACCCCGCAGGATGCCCAGCACCACCGGTCCCTTGTCCAGCGCTGCCCGCATCCGCGTATCGGCCCATGCTATCGGGCGATAGGCCGCGACCTGGTCGATTGCCGCGAGTTCCGCGGCAGGTGGGGCAAGGGGCATGCCGTTGAACGAGACGATGGCATCGTCGGTGCGAAGGCCTGCACGCGCGGCCGGGCCATCGGCGACCAGCGCGAGCACGGCATAGTCGCCGGCAAAGCCGAAGGTCGCGCGCGCCGCAGCGGCATCGGGATACTGCCCGATATGGTGCAGCGTCATTCCGGCAGCATTCTCGATCGCGCGACAGAATGGCGCGTTGGCCGTAGCGAGCCGGTAGCCGACGCTGAGCACCCGGACATCAGCCGCGCGCAACGCATCCAGCGACCATTCGGAAGCCTTGGGCGATCCTGAAGCGGCGATGGCGGGCAGCGGGACCGCGAGCGCCATCAGCCCCGCCATGGCCCAGGCGCACGCAGCCCTTCGCATGAATCAGCCGACCGGCTTCTTCACCGATCGGGCATCGGCGATCGCCGATTTGAGCTCGTCATAGCCGACCGCGCCGTTGAGCACGCGGTTGCCCACGACCCAGCTGGGCGTCCCGCTGAACTCGAGCTGCTGCGCGATGCGGATATTGCCGTCGAGCACCGCCTCGGCTTGCTTGCTGGCGACGAAGCCTCGCGCAGCAGCCATATCGAGCTCTGCGGTCTTTGCGGCCTGCTCGATCGTTGCCTGGCTAGGGCGTCCGGCGGCGAACATCGCCTTGTAGAACGGATAATATTTGCCCTGCTTTGCGGCGGCCAGGCCCCAGGCGGCGGCGACGCGGCTCTCGTCCGACAGGATGGGGAGCTCGTGGAACACGATCTTGAGATTCTTGTCCTCACCCAACAGCTTTGCGACATCGGCCACGCTCTGGCGGCAGAATCCGCAGGCGAAATCCGAATATTCTACCAGCACGACATCGCCTTCGGGATTGCCGGCAAAGGCGCTGGCATAGGGCGTTTCGACCTCCTTGCGCACCGAGGTTATGCGCGTGGCCGCCTGCTTGCCGCGCAGCTTCTCGACCGCCTCGGGAATGATCTCGGGATTTTCGAGGATATAGGCGCGCACGATCGCCTCGATTGCCGCCTTGTCTTGGGTGTCGAACCCGGCTGCGGCCGCCGCCTTGTCGGCATCCTGTGCCGCCGCGCCGCCCGAGGTCACGGTCGCGCCGCTCTGCCACAGAAGCGTGCCGACACCTGCGGCGATGGTGAGCAAACCGGCACCGATCATAAATGGAAGTTTCCCTGAACGGGCCTCGCCGGAAGAAGACGATTGCGATGTCATGGCGGGCCCTTGGTTGGTGAAATGCAATGGATCGATGCGGCTTAGCGGCGGCGGCGCTGGCGTTCAACCGCATCGCGGGCGAGGATCGCGATATCCTGCGCGCGGATCCAGTCGGCGCTGCCCTGGGGCAGGGTGGTCATCGCCTGTTCGGCGCTCTGTAGCGCCAATGGCGCATTGCCCTGAAGCACATAGCGTTCCGCGCTGGCCAGCGCCGCGCGCGCGGTGTCGCCGCGATCGGCATAGACGACGCCCAGCTGATACCATGCAAACGGATTTTCCGCATCGCGTGCCACCGCCGCCTTCAGCACGCGCTCGGCCTCGGCGAGGTTCGACGGATCCTCGGTCGCGATCAGCGCATGGCCATAGACGCCGGCGATCAGCGACTGGGCGTTGGTGCTCGCCACCGCCTTTTGCAGCGGGGCGATCGCTTCCTTGGGGCGCCCCGATTCGAGCAGGATCTGACCGTAGATTTCAAGAAAATAGGGGTCGTCGGGCGCCTGGGCGAGCAATGAGCGGACCTCTGCCAGCGCCTTTTCAGGGTACGCGCTCTTGTGCCAGGCATAGGCGCGGGCGTAGCGCGCGGGTACGCTCTGGTCGGTCTCGGGATAATCGCGCAGTGTCTCGGTGGGCTCTGCGACATAGCCGACCAGCTTGGCCTTCACCCGCTGGAACCGCGCCTCGAGCTCGGGGTCGAGCGGATTATCATAGGCCGGGTCGTTCTGGTAGATTTCCTGCAACAGCGTGATGCGCTCGCCCGAAAGGGGGTGAGAGCGGTTGTAACTGTCCTCCTGCGGGATCGCGAGACGGAATTCCAGATTCTGCAGCTTCTTGAAGAACGCCAGCGAGCCCTTGCCGGTTAGCCCAGCTTGCGAGAGATATTTCGCGCCCGCGACATCGGCCCCCGATTCCTCGCCACGGGTATGTGCCAGGAACTTGCCCAGAGCCGCCTGCTGTCCGGCGCCGATGATGCCAAGCCCCGCTTCGCCCGCGCCAGCGGCCACCGCCGCCAACCCGAGAAGCAGCGACAATATGGTGATGTTGCCCGCCTTGGAGGCGTTTTCCGACCGGGTGATCGAATGGCCGAGCGCGATATGCCCGAGTTCGTGCGCGATGACGCCCTGGACCTCGTTGGCATTGTCCGCCGCCTCGATCAGCCCACTATGGATGTACACGTCCTGCGTCCCGGCCACGAAGGCGTTGATGCTGCGGTCGTTGATGACGACGACATTGACGTTCGACGGCAGGAGCCCTGCGGCAAGGATCAGGTCGCGCGACATGTCTGCGAGCAGCGCCTCAGTCTCCGCATCGCGCAGGATCGATTGCGCCGCAGCAGGCTGGATCGCCAGCATGACAGCCGCGCACAGCGCCAGCATCCTGGCAAACAGCCGGGCTATCGCAGGAGGCTGAGGCTGGGAGCGGTGCTGCATGCGCTGCCGGTTTCCATGGCTAAAGGCTTGATCGAAGGCGGGACAGGTGAAGCCCCGCCGATGAACATGCGATGAAACCGCACGCTCGGGGTCAAGCTTAGCGTGGTGCGGACGATATGCCCAGCGGGGCGGCAACAAATGCGACGACAGGTGGTTCAGGCGGCCCTGAGTTCCGCGAGAAACGCACTGCTGGCCCGGCGCAGCGCCAGCGCCTGCTCCTCCAGTTGCGAGGTGACGCGCCTCATGTCGTCGGAGACCGACTTGACCCGCTGGGCATTCCGGCTGACCGCCTGTGCGGTTTCCTCCATTGCATGCGCGTCGCTGGCGACCTGTCGCGTGGTGGCGTGAATGTCGCTGGTCGCCTCGCCCTGATCGGCAATCACCTTGGAAATATGCGCCGCCCCCTCGGTCACCACATCGATCTGGTCGGCAATGGAATCGATGGTCATTTCGGTCAGGTCCATGCGCGCGCGGATGCCCTGCACGGTATCGTCGACCGACTGGATCGCGCCGCGCGTCTGACCAGACAACTGCTTGACCTCGTGCGCCACGATGGAAAAGCCGCGACCAGCCTCGCCTGCGCGCGCGGCCTCGATCGTGGCGTTCAGCGCGAGCAGGTTGGTCTGCGAGGCAATGTCGTTGATCAGCGTCGTGATCTCGGACACTCTTTCCGCCTGGGCCGCCAGTGCACTGACCGCGACACTGCCTGACATGCTGGCCCCTCGCGCTGCTGCGGCGGCTTCATGCTGTGTATCTACGCGCTGCGCAATCGCCTTGGCTGACTGATTGAGCTGTTCGATCGCGGCAGCGACATGCTGTACCGAAAGGCCGACATTGCTGGCGCGCGCCGTCACCTCGGTCGCACTGCTGTCGGTTTCCTCGCCGATGGCGTGCAGGGCTGCGGCGCTTTTGCCAAGTTGCGCGAGCGCATCGGTGAGCCGATCGACCGTCTGCACAACGGACAGCTCGAAGGCATGAGCCAGATCGGCCCTTGCCCGGCGACGCTCTTCCATGTGACGGTCATGCTGCTGCGCGAGCATCCTTTGCGCGTGCAGTTCCTGCTCGGCTCTTTCGCTCGCCTTTTGCTGCTCCGCCAGAAATCCGTTTTCGCGTGCTTCCGCAAGTTGATGGGATTGCAGGATCGCCTCGGCGTAATGACGCCATATGACCATGGTGCTGCGCCACAAGATGAAACAGAACGTCGCCAGCAGGATGTAGAAATAGAATTGCATCGACTGGCCAGCCACGGCAATTGCAACGCACAGGCCCATGCCCATCGACGCGAACCAGGCCAGGTTTGCCAACGGACGCGAGAGGTAGCACAGCGTACCGATTGCGGTGGTCGATATGCTGATCGCGATGGCCATGTCGTGCAGAGGCGCGATCCCCGAGAGCAGGAGCCCTGCGATAATGGTGGACCAGCCTATCCCGGAAACCAGCGCGACAGCGGTCAAGGCGGTGTCAAGGCGGGGCAGGCTTTTCTGGATGCGGTCGGGTTGGTCCGCGAGCAACTTCAGCTTGAGAAAAATCGGAATATTCGCAACCATGGTCAGGAGGCTTGCGAGACCAGCAAGCAGGACCATGTCGAAGGCCGGCGTGTTCCAGGTGACAAGGGCAAGCAGCGCGCCGGTGATGAAGACCGAGGGGATCATCGGCAACAAGGCGGCGCTGGTCCGCAGCATCTGACGCCGCGCAAATTCATCGCCAACCTTTTCCGCGACGAGCTGACCATGCTGCATGTCAGACCAAATACCCTGGAAATGAACGGTCATTTCCCGGTAGATTTGACGCAGGACTAGGCGCGATCCCCTCGGCATGGGATCGCGCTAGCAGAACATGGTTAATCCGAGGCTAACTTCAACTGGCGCTGCTCCGGGCCACCGGACAGGATCAGCGCCAGACTGAAAGAATGCGATCAAGGCGATCAAAGCACGTATTTGCTCAGATCGGTATTCTTTGCGATGCCGGTGAGCTGCTGCTTGACGTAGTCAGCATCGATGCTGATCGTCTCGCCGCGATGGTCCTCGGCGTTGAAGCTGATTTCCTCGAGCAGCTTTTCCATCACGGTCTGCAGACGGCGGGCGCCGATATTCTCCACCGTCTCGTTCACCGAGGCGGCAATCCGCGCGACCTCGCGCAGCGCGTCCTCGCTGAATTCCAGCTTCAACTCCTCGGTACCCAGCAGCGCGCTGTATTGCTGTGCCAGGTTGGCCTTGGTCTGGGTGAGGATGTGGAAGAAATCCTCCTCGCTCAGTGCCTTGAGCTCGACGCGGATCGGCAGGCGGCCCTGCAGCTCGGGCAGCATGTCGCTGGGCTTGGCGATGTGGAACGCGCCCGATGCGATGAACAGCACATGGTCGGTCTTCATCGGGCCGTATTTGGTCGCAACGGTCGTGCCCTCGATCAGCGGCAGCAAATCGCGCTGCACGCCTTCACGGCTGACCGATCCGCCGCGCACATCGGACACCGCAATCTTGTCGATCTCGTCGAGGAACACGATGCCGTTGGCCTCCGCATCGGCCAGCGCCGCACGCGCGACGTCATCCTGGTCCATGCGCTTTTCAGACTCTTCCTCGATCAGCTTGTCCCAGGCGTCGGCGAGCCGCATCTTGCGCGGCTTGGTGCGCTTCTGGCCGAACGCCTTGCCCATCATGTCGGACAGGTTGATCATGCCCACCTGGCCGCCCATGCCGGGGATTTCCATCGGCATGTTGGGCGCAGCCTCGACCTCGATCTCGACCTCGGTATCGTTCATGTGATTGTCGACGATGCGCTGGCGGAAGCTCTGGCGGGTGGCCTCGCTGGCATTGTCGCCGACCAGCGCGTTGAGCAGCCGCTCCATCGCCGCTTCGGATGCGGCTTCACGTACCTTCTCGCGGCGGCGCTCCTTTTCGAGCCGCACGGCATCCTCGACCAAGTCGCGGGCGATCTGGTCCACATCGCGGCCGACATAGCCGACCTCGGTGAACTTGGTAGCCTCGATCTTGATGAACGGCGCATCGGCAAGCTTTGCGAGGCGGCGCGAGATCTCGGTCTTGCCGCAGCCGGTGGGGCCAATCATCAGGATGTTCTTCGGCGTCACCTCGTCGCGCAGCTCGGCGGGGAGGCGCTGACGCCGCCAGCGGTTGCGCAGTGCCACCGCGACAGCGCGCTTGGCGTCCTGCTGGCCGATGATATGCGCATCGAGCGCGGCAACGATGTTCTTCGGGGTAAGCGTATCGGTCATTCAGTGTCTTCTCTGGAAGGGAGTATCGCGCTCACAAATTGGGGTGTGGCCGCGCTGGCTTCAAGCGCAGCGCCATCCCGCCATCAGGCTGCGGTGCGATTCGACGATCGCGGCGATGTCATGCGGCTGAGGCTCGGCGAGATATACGCCGCGCTCATAAGTGCCTCCGAGCAAAATGCCGTCGCCGCGCGGGAACATGTATCCGGCGGGGAAGGCATAGGCATAGCGGATTTCGGGTTGGGGGATCAGCACCGCGAGCTGTCCGCGCACCGGCACCAGTTCGGGATCGCCGAACAGCTTGGCCGCGCCCAGCCCGGTGCAGTTGAACACCAGGCGCTCGGGAAGCGCCGCGACCTCCGACGGCGTGTTGAAGCTGCGCAGTTCGACCTTGCCGCCAGCCAGGCGAATGTCGCGCAGCAACCGCTCGAGAAAGCGCCCGGTCTCTACATACATGGTCTCGTAGCGGACGACATTGTCGAGCGCGAAGGGGTGCTCGTCCGGGCCAAGCCGCACGCGTCCGGGAAAGCGAGGATCGGACGGCAGCGGACCGGTCCGCCGCGTCTGGTCGTAGGTCGGCAGCCAGCGGATGCCGTAATCGTCGCCCGCCATGATCTGGAAGCGGCGGCGGCTGTAGTCGGCGGCGGCATCGGCCTGACCGCGAAATTCGGGGGTCGCGACATCATCGTCGAAATAGCCGGTGGGGAAGATCTGGCCGCCGGCGATGTTCGATGTCGTCTGCGGTGGCAGCGCGGCGGTGTAGATGGTGACCGGATAGCCAGCCTCCTGTACCAGCCGTGCGGTGGTCAATCCCATGATGCCGGCCCCGATCACCGCAACGGGACCCGAATGGCTGGGCAGGCCGAGCGAGGTGGCGAGGCGCGAACTGCCCCAGCTCAGCGAGATGCCGCCGCCGCCATGGCCGTAATTGTGCACCAAGCGCGTGTCGCCCAATGCCTCGGCGCGCACGACGAAGCCGGAGGGGCGGAACGGACGCAGCCCGGCCACGGTGCGGATCACGCGATTGGCATCGACCTGCACCTTCGGCAAGCACATCGGCGGGGCAGGGGGCGCGGCCACCGGACGCGTCGTCGCGTCTGTCGTGCACCCCCCCAGCAACAGCGCGGCACCGCCGCCCGTCACCAACCCCCGCCTGTTCGTCTGCCACAGCATGGCTGCGGACCCTAGGGCATCAGGCGGCGGTGTCGAGCGTCTCGATCGTCAGCTGGTCGTTCGTATAGACGCATACGTCGCTGGCGATCTTCATCGCCTTGCGCGCGATGACTTCCGCGTCCTGTTCGTATTCCATCAGCGCGCGGGCTGCGGCGAGCGCGAAATTTCCGCCCGATCCGATCGCGGCGACGCCGTCCACGGGTTCGAGCACGTCGCCGTTCCCGGTCAGGATGAGCGTCACCTCCTTGTCGGCTACGATCATCATCGCTTCCAGGTTGCGCAAATACTTGTCGGTCCGCCAGTCCTTGGCGAGTTCGACCGCGGCGCGCATCAGCTGACCCGAATGGCGCTCGAGCTTGGCTTCGAGCCGCTCGAAGAGAGTGAACGCGTCGGCGGTCGCGCCCGCGAACCCGCCGATGACCGATCCGTCGCCCAGGCGGCGCACCTTGCGCGCATTGGGCTTCATCACCGTCTGGCCCATCGATACCTGGCCATCACCTGCGATCACCGCCTTGCCGTTCTTGCGAATGCCGACGATGGTGGTTCCATGCCATACGGGCATGCTGCTGCTATCCTTGCTCATGGCCCGCGATATGGTGGAGCTGGGCAGGGGCCGCAAGCCCTACATGATGCGGCGGACTTCTTCGCCGTCATAGAGCCGCACGTCCGATCCCAGCCGTTCAACCTGCGCGAGCCCCGCACCGAAGGCGGCCATGTGCGGTGAGGCGAAATGGGCTTCCAGCGCGGCTTCGTCGACCCAGCGTTCGGAGATGCGGATGATGTCGGGATCGTTCATGTCGCGGGCAAAGGCATAATGCAGGCAGCCTTCTTCCTGCCGCGTCGCCTCGACCATCTGCCTGGCGGCCTCGGCAAACTTGTCGATTTCACCCGGTGCGAACTGCAGCCAGCCTTCGATGATGAGCATGTCGCTTGGTCTCCTGCCTTGCCGGAGCTTCGTCCGGTACGACGACAGGGTTACGGTGCTTGGGCGGCGGCGGCAAGTCAGCTGCCGGTATAGCTTCGGTACCAGTCGACGAAGCGGGGAATGCCAATATCGATTCCGGTGGTCGGTGCGTATCCCAGATCGCCCTGGATCGCGCTGATATCGGCATAGGTCTGGTAGACATCGCCCGGCTGCATCGGCAGCAGGTTGCGGATCGCTGGTCTGCCGCACGCAGCCTCGATCACGTCGATCATCCGGCCCAGCGGCTCGGGCTGGTTGTTGCCGATATTGTAGAGGCGGTGCGGCGAGACGCTCCCGCCGGGCTTGACCGCGCCGTCATCGGCCGGCGGGCGGTCGATCACGGCGAGCACGCCGGCGATGATATCGTCGATATAGGTGAAGTCGCGGCGCATATCGCCATGGTTGTACACGTCGATCGGCTGGCCCTGCAGGATCGCGCTGGTGAACTTCCACAGCGCCATGTCGGGCCGGCCCCAGGGCCCGTAGACGGTGAAGAAGCGCAGCCCCGTCATCGGCAGGCGATAGAGATGCGCATAGGTCTCGCTCATCAGCTCGTCCGCCTTCTTGGTGGCGGCATAGAGCGAGATCGGGTGGTCGACACGGGAATCGACGCTGAACGGCACGGTATCGCTGTTGCCATAGACCGACGAGGACGAGGCATAGACGAACTGGCGGACCTGCCTGTGCCGGGCGACTTCCAGCAGGTTGAGATGCCCGACCAGGTTCGACTGCACATAGGCGCGCGGATTGTCGATGCTGTAGCGAACCCCCGCCTGCGCGCCGAGATGCACGATGGTCGTCAGCTTATAGGGCGCAATCGCGGCCTCGAGCGCGCCATGATCGGCGAAATCCAGCTCGAGAAAATCGAAATGTCCCGCGTTGATCGTGCCCAAGTCGGCCAGTCGCGCATGCTTGAGCGCGGGATCGTAATAGGCATTGAGATTGTCGATGCCGACGACATGCTCGCCGCGCTGCATCTGCGCGCGCGTCAGGGCATGGCCGATAAACCCGGCGGCTCCGGTGACGATGATGGTCATGGGATTTGGTCTGCCCGATCAGCCGGCGAGACGCAAATGGCCGCTCGGACGCTCGGGCGAGGCAGGCTGGTCGGGCCAGATTCCGCGCGTGTCGTAGACGATCTTGCCCGCGCGTTCGGCGAGCGGGATCGACTTGAACACGTCATGGTCGACCAGCACGATGAACAGGTCGCAGCTTTCGATTGCATCGTCGACATCGATCAAGCTGGCGCCCAGCCCGTCATAGGCGGGTGGCAGCGTCTGCGCATAGGGTTCGACGATGCGGATCCGTGCGCCGAATTTCTGCGCCAGCGCCAGCGCGACCTTGTTCGCGGGGCTCTCGCGGAAGTCGTCGATATTGGCCTTGAACGCCAGGCCCAGGCAGGCGACCTTCGCATCCGGATTGGCCTCGATCAGCGCGCCCGCCTTGCCGAGCACATGATCGACCTTGCCGTCATTGACCCAGCGGGCGGTGCGGATCAGCGGGGTTTCATCTGGAGCGCCATGGATGATGAACCAGGGGTCGACCGCGATGCAATGGCCGCCGACGCCGGGGCCGGGCTGCAGGATGTTGACGCGCGGGTGCCGGTTGGCGAGGCGGATCACTTCCCACACGTCGAGCCCCATGCGATCGGCGACGATCGACAGCTCGTTGGCAAAGGCGATGTTGACGTCGCGATAGGCGTTTTCGACCAGCTTGGTCATTTCGGCCGAGCGTGCATCGGTGGTGATGCATTCGCCGCGCACGAAGCGACGGTAGAAGGTCAGCGCCTTGCGCGCGCAGCGGGGGGTGATGCCACCGATCGAGCGATCGTTGTTGGTCAGTTCCTCGAGAATGCGGCCGGGCAGCACGCGCTCGGGGCAATATGCGATGGCGATATCGGGAATGTCGCTGGTCAGGCCCGGTACTTTCAGATCGGGGCGCAGCTTGGCGATCAGGTCGCGCATTTCCTCGGTGGTGCCGACGGGCGAGGTCGATTCGAGGATGATGCAGTCCCCGGCCTTCAGCACCGCGGCGATGCTGCTCGCGGCCTGGAGCACATAGCTGATATCGGGGGCATGCTTGTCGTCGAATGGGGTCGGCACCGCGATGACGAACACGTCCGACGGCTCGACCTGGAGCGAGGTGCGCAGCATGCCGCGCGCGACCACGCCCTGGACCAGGCCGTCCAGATCGACTTCCTCGATATGGATTCGGCCCTCGGCAATGGTGCTGACGACATGTTCGGACACATCGACGCCGAGCACCCGGCAGCCCGAGCGCGCGATGATCGCTGCTGTGGGCAGGCCGATATAGCCCAGTCCCAGAACGCAAACTTCAGGCTTCTTTTCGGACAGCATGCTCAATCCCCGATCGTGGTCGGCCCGGCGGTGCAAAGCGGCGAACCATAGAGGCCTGCTCTAGTCGCGTCCCGGTTAAAAAACCGGTAAGCAGTGGCTGCATCACCCGCAAGAGTGGCAATTTCAGGGCCTGATGCGCCAAGGCTGCTGCGTGCCCTTATCGCCTTTCCCATGCCGACCCGGACCCTTCGGCATTGGCCACCCTCAGGCAATCAAACGGTACGCCCCTGCTCGACACAACAAAAAAGGGCGGCCCTTGGGAGCCGCCCTTTTCCGTTTAGCGTGCGCCTGATGAAATCAGGGGCTGTTCGGCTCGTCGTCGTCAGCGATGACGATGATGCCGCCGATGACGGCCGCAGCAGCGACGACACCGATGATGATTCCGGTGCTGCCTTCAGCTTCGCTCTCTTCGCTCGACGCTGCGGCCACACGACCGGCAGCCTGAGCGAGGACCGGTGCGCCGACCATGGTGGTCAGAGCGATCGCGGCCACAGTGGCTTTGAACATTTTCATTTTGATATTCCCCATAAGGAGTTTTTGCGTTCAACGATCAGATGGCACAATCAGGCGTATGTTGCAAGTGCGAAATGGCCATATCGCACCATAACGGTGGCGAAAGTTTGCGATAGGTCGAGACTGCCGAATATCCTCAAAATGCCGCTTTTATCGGACGTCCGGGTACATGTCCTTGAGTCGGTGCCGCATGCCGAAGGTCCAGGCGAGGCCGACCTTGAGATAAATAAAATTGGCTTTCAGGGGCCCCCATGCTGCAATGCGGCGGTCGGATGTGATGACCGGCTTGCGTGTCATCCTCAGCTTGCCGAGTCGCGCAAAGCCGATGCACAGATCGGCCTCCTCCATGATCGTGGCGTCCGCCGGAATTCCCCCTATGCGCAGATAATCGGTGCGGCGGAAGAACATCGCATGGTCGCCGAACAGCAGCCGGACACCGCGCACGAACAGGTGGGGGTGGGTGACGATGGGATAATAGGTCTTCCACCAGTTGTGCGCGGTGGTGAACCAGCGCGTCTTTTCGCCCCGGATGATCGGCAGGAAGGTGGCCAGCGCGATTCGGCGGTCTGCCAGCACCCGGCGAATGTGCGTGATCGCATCGGGCGGTAGCAGACTGTCGGCGTGCAGGATGCACACGAGATCGCCGCCGGCCTGTTCCACCCCGAAATTGATCTGCGGGCCGCGTCCGCGCGTCGGCGAAAGCTCGGTTCGCCAGCCTGCCGCTCTCGCCAGTGCAACCGTTTCGTCCTCGCTGCCGCCATCGACAAGCAGGATCTCGTCGGGCTGCGGATCGAGCGCGGCGACATTGGCGATCGTTGCCGGCAGGGCCTTGGCCTCGTTCAACGCCGGGATCATCAGCGTCACGCGCATTGGCCAGGCTCCGCGAGATACGGCCAGCGCGCCAGGTCCTCGGGCCGGTCGCAATCGGCGAGCGTGGGCAGCAGGGCCACGCCAAGGCCGAGAGCATCGCACCGTCGCAAGGTCTCGGGCAGCACGGCTTCGGTGCTCCACGGCATATCGACCAGCAATTCGGGGTGAGCGCTCTGCATTCCGATGAGATAATAGCCACCGTCCTCTGCGGGGCCGATCACGACATCATGGCTTTCCAGCGCCGCCATGGCGGATGCGACAGTCGCTACATCCAGATCCGGCGTGTCTGCGCCGAAGAAGATGTGCGGATGGTCGCGTGCGGCATCGATCAACCGCTCGGAAAGCCCGCCCTCCACCTGCTCGATCAGCAGGACCCCATCGCCGAGCCAATCGCGGAATTGAGTTTCATCAGCCCCGGCAAAACGCACTTCCACGGGCGCTCCCGCCTGCAACAGGATATGGACGGTCCGCCCTGCGAGGTGACGATGGACTGTTGCCGCTCCTACCGCGCCCAGAGCAGGAATCAGCCGCGTCTTGGCATAGCCCGGCACCGGATATTTGGCGAACAGCACGAGATCGGGCAGGGCGGTCATCGCGCAAGGCTTAACGCTCCGCGAAAGGGAAACAAGCCTTGCATCGCTATCCTGCCGCCATATGGTGCGCGGCCCGGCCAACCGACCTCGAGGAGCCTCGCGCATGTCCGACACCATTCTGTTCGATTACTGGCGCTCGTCTGCCAGTTACCGCGTCCGCATCGTGCTGAATCTCAAGCGGATCGCCTATCGGGCAGTGCCGACCGACTTGCTGGCCCGCCAGCAAAAGGCTCCCGATTATGTCGCGCGCAACCCGCAGGGGCTGGTGCCGATGCTCCATATCGACGGGCAGGACCTGACCCAGTCACTGGCGATCATCGACTATCTCGATGCGACGCGCCCCGAGCCGCGCCTGATCCCCGCCGATCCGGTCGCGCGCGCCGCCACACTCGCGCGCGCCATGGTGATCATCGCGGACATCCACCCGGTCAACAACCTGAGGATGCTGCATTATCTCAAGAACGAGATGGGCCAGGACCAGGCGGCGGTCGATGCGTGGTACCGCCACTGGATTGCCGAGGGCTTCGCCGCGCTGGAAAAGATGGCACCCGAAACCGGCGTGTTCGGCGGTGATGCACCCGATCTAACCGATGTGTGTCTGGTGCCGCAGGTCGCCAATGCCAGGCGGTTCGAACTCGACATGGCACCCTATCCGCGCCTGACGCGGATCGATGCCGCGCTGCAGGCGATCCCGGCCTTTGCCGCTGCCCATCCGGAAAGGGTGAAGCCCGCGTGAAGGTTGCCATCCTCCATCTGGTCTGCGGCGTCGGACTGGCGGCACTCGCATCTGCCCCAGCGCATGCGCAGGAGGCCCAGCCGCAGGGCGATACGATCAGCTGGCCTGATGCGCCGATCACGGTGGTCGGGCGCCCTCTCGATGCGCCGATCGGCGACCGCGCCTATAGCGTCACCACCATCTCGCCCGACATGCTGGCCAACGAACCCAGCCAGCGGCTCGAAAACGCGCTCAGGCTGGTGCCTGGGCTGCAGCAGTTCCGTCGATCGGATGCGCGCAGCGCCAATCCGACCAGCCAGGGGGTGACGCTGCGCGGGCTCGGCGGCAACGCCTCAAGCCGTGTGCTGATGCTGCTCGACGGCGTACCGCAGAGCGATCCGTTCGGCGGCTGGATCAGCTTTCCCGGCTATGACGCCATCAACCTCGCCAGCGTGCGCGTGCGGCGCGGCGGCGGCACTGGCGGCGATGGCCCCGGCGCGCTCGCCGGAACGATTGAGCTCGACAGCTCGGGGATCGCGCCCGGCCAGTCGAATGTCTATTCCGACCTTGCCTATGGCAGCCGCCAGTCGCTCGAGGCGAGCATCGGCACGACGCAGGCGCTCGGGCAGGGGGGGCTGACGATCTCCGCGCAATATGCTCGCGGCGACGGCTTCACCCCGGTGATAGCGCGCCAGCGCGGCCCGGTAGACCGCCCAGCTCCCTATGAGCAGCTGGGTGTCAACCTGCGCTTCGTCGCCCCGCTCGATGCCAGCACCGAACTGCAGGCCAGTGGACGCGTCTTCACCGACGAGCGCGAGCGCGGCTTCGCCTTCAGCGACAACCGCAACGACGGCGCCGACGCCAGCCTGAGGCTGGTCGGGCGCGGCAACCTGCCCTGGTCGGCGCTCGCCTATGTGCAGATGCGCCGCTTCGAGAGCAGCTTCGGTGCGATCAGCGCCGACCGCCGTACCGTCACGCAAAGCCTGGACCAGTACAACACCCCTTCGACCGGCATAGGTGCGCGCGCCGAAATCCGCCCTTCGCTGGGCAGTGCGGGCGAACTGCGCCTCGGCGCCGAATGGCGGCGGACGACGGGCGAAACGCGCGAGCTGTTCACCTTTGTCGCGGGCGCGCCCACCCGCCTGCGCCGGGCCGGCGGGGCGAGCGCGACGCTCGGTGCCTTTGCCGAGGCGAGCTTTCAGGCTTCGCCCGATCTGCTGCTCACCGGCGGCGGGCGGGTCGATCATTGGCGGTTGAGCAATGGCCGATTGCGTGAAACGGTTCTCGCCACCGGCGCGCAGGTGACCTCCGCATCGTTCGATGACCGCAGCGGGTGGGAAGGGACGGGTCGGGTCGGTTTCGCCTGGGACGCGGCGGGGCTGCTCAAGCTGCGCGGGGCGGGCTATCTCGGCTGGCGCCTGCCGACGCTGAACGAACTGTATCGCCCCTTCCGTGTCGGCCCCGATGCGACCGCTGCCAATGCCGCGCTCGCCCCCGAGCGCCTGCGCGGCGCGGAGCTGGGGCTGGATTACGAGATCTACACCATTCGGCTGGGCGCAACTGTCTTCTGGAACCGGCTGGACAATGCCATTGCCAACGTGACGCTGGCGCGCGGACCCGGCAATTTTCCCGGAGTAGGCTTCGTTTCGGCGGCGGGTGCGTTCAGCCAGCGGCAAAATCTCGACGCGGTCGAGGCGAAGGGTGTCGAGATCGAAGCGAGCGGCGATATCGGCGATGTCCGCCTTGCCGCCGCCTATAGCTATGTCGATGCCGAGGTGGAGGCTGCGCCAGCTCAGGCGGCGATCGATGGACGCAGGCCCGCGCAGGTGCCACGCCACTTTGCCACCGGCTCGGTCGGCTGGTTCCCGCGAGGCGGTGACAGCGGCGTGAATATCACGGCGCGCTATGTCGGATCGCAGTTCGAGGACGATCTTGGCCAGCTTGCGCTCGACGATGCGGTCACGCTCGATGCGCGTGCGGCGCTCCGGCTGAACCGCAATCTGCTTGTCGAACTGCGCGGCGAGAACCTGTTCGACACGACCGTGCAGGCGGGCATCAGCGGCCCCGGTATCATCGAACGTGCCCTGCCGCGCACGATTTGGCTTGGCGTGAAACTGGACATTGAATAGCCTGACCGACGCAACATGACCCGCAGCATAACTCGCCTTGCCGATTTCCTCCCCTATCGCCTTTCGATCACGTCGAATGCGGTGAGCGATCTGATCGCGCGCGAATATCGCACCCGCTTCGGCCTGAAGATCCCCGAATGGCGGGTCATGGCGGTGCTGGGCGATGTCGGCGAGGCGACGCAGCGCGAGCTGGTGGCGGCGACGCGGATGGACAAGGTCGCCGTCAACCGCGCGACGAAGACCCTGGGCGAGCGCGCCTTGATCCAGCGCGCACCGAACATGGCGGACGGGCGGTCGCACCATCTGGCGCTGACGGCGGCAGGGCAGGCGCTCTATGCCGAGATTATGCCGCTCGCACTCCAGATGGAGGCGCAGATCATGACCGTGCTCGACGATGACGAACGCGCGCAGCTCTCCGCGCTGATGAACAAGCTGCTGGGGCGCGCGGATTCCCTGACCGATGACTGACCCGCGCCGCCCGGGTCTTGCATTCAAGTTTCATTTGATACTATGCTGCGTGCAGCATCTCCGCATTCCGGCAACAGCAAAAGGCAGCCGCATCCCATGAAGCTTGCATCTCTCAAGAGCGGCCGCGATGGCCATCTCGTCGTCGTTTCGAACGATCTCGCCTGGTATGCCGATGCCAGCCATCTGGTGCCCACGCTCCAGGCGGCACTCGACGATTGGGACCGCATGGCGCCGTATCTCGAGGTGCTGGCGCGCGATCTCGAACATGCCGCCATTCCGCGCGAGCGCTTTCACGAACATGATGCCGCTGCGCCGCTGCCGCGCGCTTATCAATGGGCGGACGGATCGGCCTATGTGAATCACGTCGAGCTGGTGCGCAAGGCGCGCGGGGCGGAGTTGCCCGAAAGCTTCTGGACCGATCCGCTGATGTATCAGGGCGGCTCGGACGACCTGATGGGCGCGCGCGATCCCATATTGCTCAAGGATGAGGCCTGGGGCTGCGATCTGGAAGCCGAGATTGTGGTGGTGACTGGCGACGTGCCCCAGGGCGTGACGCCCGAAGAGGCGCGCGGCTATATCCGGCTGGTCGGCCTGGTGAACGACGTGTCGCTGCGCAACCTGATCCCCGACGAGCTCGCCAAGGGCTTCGGCTTCGTCCAGTCCAAGCCAGCCAGTGCGTTTTCACCGGTGTTCGTGACGCCCGATGCACTTGGCGACTATTGGAAGGACGGCAAGCTGCACCGCAAGCTCCTGGTCGATCTGAACGGCGAACCGTTCGGCCGTGCGGTGGCATCGGACGACTGCACCTTCGATTTCGGCGTACTGATCGCGCATCTGGCCAAGACGCGGCGTGTGCGCGCGGGATCGATCATCGGATCGGGAACCGTCTCCAACCGCGACAGCGATGGCGGCCCCGGTCGCCCGGTCAGCGAGGGCGGCCTGGGTTACAGCTGCATCGCCGAAGTGCGCATGGTCGAGAAGATCACCACCGGAGAAATGAAGACCCCGTTCCTCAAGCATGGCGATACGGTGCGCATCGACGTGCACGACGACAAGGAACACACAATTTTCGGCGCAATCGAGCAGGTGGTGAAGGTCGGCTGAGCAGGCTTGGGAGCGTCAGTCCTGATCGTCACCGGCAGCGGAAGGATTGAGGATCGCGCTGACGAGCATGCGGCGCTGCTTCCAGCCGGCGCGGGCGTGCGGCATGCTGTAGAGCGTTCGCAGCAGTGCGATGTCCCAGTCGGTCGGGTTCGTATAGACATTGCCGGCGTCGAACAGGCCCAGGATCGAATTCGGCATGGGCTGGCTGGTCGGAGTGGTTTCGGCAAAGGCGACCATGGCAGCATAAGCGGCCACGGCATCGAGCGAGCGCCCCTGCGCAAGCTTGACGTCGATGACAACCGTTGCCTTGAACAGCGCGCGAACAGCCAGCGTGCCGATGATGGTCGAGCGATAGGCCTGCACCGTCTCGTTGCCATGGCCGATCGCAGATTGGCCACCAATTCCCGTGCTGAAAGTATTTCCGTCGGTCGCCTGCGCGCCGGCCAATAGCGAATCCGAATTGGCCGTCTTCATGCCATCGGCACCTTGACTGCGGCTGTTGTACCACCAGCGTATCGGAGCGTCGCCCGTCAGCAACTGGTCGCGCTGAACAGGTGTGAGTCCGGCGAGACGGCTCGGTGCCTTTTTCGCCAGCTGGCGCATCAACGCACGCGCGTCGTTGGTGAAGGTCACCGCGATATTGCCCTGGCAGCCTGGAGGGGCGGTCTTGATTCCCGATACCTGCGCAATTTCGCGCATCCGCGCTTCGACAATCTGAGCATGGTCGGCATTGATGCCCACGACCTTCGGGCAAACCGGTTCAAGCCAGCGCGCAACCGGATCGGAGCTGTTGGCGATGCCCGTACGCCGGACATAATCATTCGCCTGCTTGCGCAGCTCGGCCGGGTTGGCGGCGGGGGCGATGACGTGGATTTCCGGTTTGGGCTCCGATTGCGCGATCGCCGGTGCGTGGCCTAATGCCAGCATGCAGACAGCTGCGGTAAGGAACACGGTCGTGCGTTTCATTGTCACGCTCCAACAGCTGCCATTTCTGGCGGAAAGGCTCTTGCCAATGGCCGGGACAGGCTGCCCCTGCTGGGCTCCGGGTGCTGACTCACGGCTTTTCCAAGATCCGCCCGGCCTGTTCGGCATCCTGAACCAGCCTGGCCACCAGCATGCGCCGCTGCTGCCAGCCGGCGCGGGCAGCGGGTATGTCGTAAAGGCCCTGCAGGAAGCTGATGTCGAAGCTGGTCAGCCTGGCCTGGGTTCCGCCGCTGGCGAACAGCCCGAGCAGCGAATTCGGCGGAGGAGTGCCGGGCTCCAGCTCTGCCAGAGCGACCATCGCGGCATAATCTGCAACGCTGTCGAGCGGCAGGCCATGGGCACGATTGATATCGACGATCACCGTCGCGCTCTGCAGCGATCGGATCACCTGTGTCTGCACCACGCCGGACCGGAATGTCCGGATGCCTGGGACACTCAGCAGAACCCCAGACGGCTCGGAGCCTGACCCGAGCGTTTCTGCCGCGGATATCTGCGGAGCGACGCTGACGCCGTCGCTGGTGCCGAGGGTCGTGGCATACCACCAGCGGACGGGCGCGTTGCCGTCCATCAGTTCGCTGCGGGCATGTTGAGGAACGTCGTTGAGCAAGGTTGGATTGCGCGACGCCACGCGCCGGGCGGTTGCCTTGCCATCGGTCACGAAGCTGATGAATATGTTGGCCCGGCAAGGTGCATCGGCCGCCTCGACACCAACCCGCTTCGCCAGCCCGCGCAGCCGGTCCTCCACTATCCGCCCATAGACGTCATGCAGGCCGATCACTCTGGGGCATATCGGCACGTTCCATCGCGCCACCGGATCGTCATTCCGGATGATGCCGGTCTTGCGGATATAGTCGTGCGCGTCCTTGCGCGCTTCGGCTTCGGACAGGCGTTCGCCCAACACCTCGATCTGTATGTCGGCGCCATGGCTGGCGATGGCGAGGCCCGGACTATTCTGGCCCTGTGCGGTGCCGGTAGCAGGAAAGGCAAGCAAGGCAGAGCATGCAAGAATAACGGAATGGCGCAGTTTCGGGCTCGGAAACATCTCGGCCTCCTGATGACGCATCCGTTACATCATGCAGGGATTCTTCGACTTATTCAACCAAACTAATACATTCATAATGGTTTGAATAATCCGGCTATCGAAAAGCATCGATATTCAGTTACGGATCGACCATGTATCGACGCGACGCGTGGGCGCGCCTCGCCCGGTTATTTGACCGTGTCTGCCAGCCCTTCGGTCAGATCCTCTTCATCGTCAATCTGACCGGCCGCTTCCGAATCCTTCAGGATCCTGCCCACGAGCATGCGCTTCTGTTTCCAGCCCGCTCGGGCCGCGGGGATGCTGTAGAGTGCCTTGAGGAAACTAATGTCCCAGTCGGTAGCGCTTGCGACCGGGGTATCGGGCGCAAACAGCCCCAGGATCGAATTGGGAGGAGGGGTCTGTGCTGGCTTCATCTCGGCAAAGGCGACCATCGCGGCATAAGCAGCGACAGCGTCGAGCGGGACACCCTGCGCAAGATTGACATCGATCACCACCGTCGCGCTGCGCAGCGCGCGGACGATCTGGGTGCGGACGATGCTCGAGCTATAGGCCTGCACCGTCGGCAGCCCATTGCCGATCGACGAGCCTCCGCCCTCTGCCGTGCCGCTGTTGGCAGCAAGGCTGTCAGATGTGACCGCACCCACCCCGTCAACGCTGGCTTCCTGCGTCGTATACCACCAGCGCACCGGCGCAGTGCCATTGAGTAGCGCGGACCGATCAGGAATCTGGACTTCACTCAGGCGGCGCGGCGATTTTTTCGCGATGCGCTGAACAACCGCTCGCGCGTTGGTTGTGAAGCTGACGACGATATTAGTCTTGCACGGAGCCTGTGCTGTGTCGATTTCTGCCACTTTCGCGAGTGCACGGATCTTGCGTTCGACAATCGCGGCATATTCGGGCTGAATGCCCAGCACCACCGGACAGATTGGAGTGACCCAGCGCGCCAGCGGATCATCACTGCTGGTCGACACCGTCCGTCTGACGAAGTCGTTGGCTTCCCTGCGCGCCTGCTCCTCGGTCTGGCGCCGGCCGATGACCTCGATTTCGCTTTCCGGGGACGCTTGCTGGGCCTGGGCAGGGACCGGCCCCACGCCAGCCGAGACAATGATGGCCAAAAACAGTGAGAGACTGGCGGATCTGGCAGACATGCATTGCCCCCATGAAATCATGTGGCATGACATTGCAGCAGGACCGATCTGCATGCCATCGCAATTCGACCAAGGCACGCAGATATCCGGCCAGCGCCGTCACCGGATCGGCGAATCCGGGGCTAGGCGCATGTCGAGATAATTGTCGACCGAGTGCATCAGATCGTCGAGCTCGTGCTCGAAGAAATGGTTGGCGCGGCTGATCTCGTCGTGGTGGATGGTGATGTGCTTCTGCGTGCGCAGCTTATCGACCAGCTTCTGCACCGCGCCGGGCGTCACCACCGTATCGGCGGCGCCCTGGACGATGATGCCCGAGGCAGGGCAGGGCGCGAGGAAGCTGAAATCGTACATGTTCGCGGGCGGCGCGACCGAGATGAATCCGCGGATCTCCGGGCGGCGCATCAGCAGCTGCATCGCGATCAGCGCACCGAAGCTGAAGCCCGCGACCCAGGTGGTCTGCGCCTCGGGGTGGAAGCTCTGCACCCAGTCGAGCGCGGCGGCGGCATCGGACAGTTCGCCGATACCGTTGTCGAACGTGCCCTGGCTGCGGCCGACGCCGCGGAAATTGAAGCGCAAGGTGGCAAAGCCGCGGCGCACGAAGGTCTTGTAGAGCGCCTGGGTGATCCGGTCGTTCATCGTGCCGCCGCCCTGCGGATGCGGATGCAGGATCATGGCGACCGGTGCGCGCGGGCGAGGGGCGGGGCTGAAGCGTCCTTCAAGGCGGCCTTCGGGACCGGGAAAGATGACGGCGGGCATGTTTTGCGCTCTTTCGGCTGAAACGACACTAATGTCGGCATGTTGAATATCAGGGCGGCAGAAGCATCCGATAGGGTCGCAGCGGCTGCCGGGAAGGGGCGCTATACGCAATCCGCTCGGGCAAAAGCAACAAAATGCGTGGATTCGCGCCTGACTGCGGTTAGAGGAACGCGATGAGCCGTTGTTCTCTTCCTCACGATCCGCTGCCCCGATGAACCAGCCGCGCATCTATCTGGATCATGCCGCTACGACGCCGGTGCTCGCCGAGGCGCGCGCGGCGATGATCGCGGGGATCGAGCGCTGGGCCAACCCGTCGTCGCCGCACAGCGACGGGCGTGCGGCGCGCGCGGCGCTCGAAGAGGCGCGGCGGCAGATTGCAGGCGCGCTGAACTGGGACGGCGAGGTGATCCTGACCAGCGGTGCGAGCGAAGCCATCTCGCTCGCCATGCTGGCGGGCAAGGCCGATGGCTGGATCGTCAATCCGACCGAGCATGACGCGGTGCAGCGGCTGACGGCGCGCATCCCGGCAGGACGGTCGCTGATGCGGCTCGCGGTCGATCTCGACGGACAGCTGGTGATGGCGAGCCTCGCGCGTGCGCTCGAAACCTGCGGCGGACGCCCGATGGTGGTGGTGCAGTCGGTGAATAGCGAGACCGGGGTGATCCAGGACAATGCCGCGATCACCGCGATGGCGCGCGACGGCGGCGCGCTCAGCCTGTGCGACGCCTCGCAAAGCGCGGGCAAGCTGCCGCTGCCCGATGCCGACATGATCGTGGTCTCGGCGCACAAGCTGGGCGGTCCGCCGGGGATTGGCGCGTTGCTGGTGCGCGATCTCGGGCTGCTCGAACCGCCGGGCGGGCAGGAAAAGGGCTATCGCGGTGGGACGGAGAATGTGCCTGCCGCCATGGGCTTTGCCGCTGCGCTGACGCACGCGCGCTACTGGACCGACCGGGCGGCGGACCTGCGCCATCAGCTCGACAGCGCCATTCGCGGCGCGGGCGGAGAGGTGGTCGCGCAAAATGCGCCGCGCCTGCCGAGCATCGGTAGCTATCGCATGCCCGGCATGGCGGCGAATGCGCAGCTGATCCAGTTCGACCTTGCCGGCGTTTCGGTATCCGCAGGCAGCGCGTGTTCTTCTGGCACGCTCAAGACCAGCGCGGTGCTGACCGCGATGGGCTGGGACGAGAAGGCGGCGGGCGAGGTGGTGCGGGTGAGCTTCGGCCCGTCGACCACCCGCGCGCATGTCTATCGCTTTATCGAATTGTGGCGCGAGATGGCGGCACGGACGAAGCGCTGATGGCCGCTGCCAGCCCGATCTATCTCGATTATCAGGCGACGACCCCGCTCGCGCCCGAGGCTTATGCCGCGATGCTGCCCTGGCTCGGCGGGCCGGAGAGCGCGGGCGGATGGGCCAATCCGCACAGTGCGCACCTGCTCGGACGCAAGGCCTCGGCCGCGGTCGAGGTCGCGCGCGGGCAGATCGATGCGCTGATGCCCAAAGGCGGGCGCGTGATCTTCACCAGCGGCGCGACCGAGGCGCTGAACCTGGCGATCCGGGGGGCGCTGCCCGCGCTCGCGCCGCGCCGACGGATCGTCACGATCGCGACCGAACATGCCGCCGTGCGCGATACGTGTCTGTGGCTGGAGGCGCAGGGCCATGATGTCGTGCTGCTGCCGGTGGACTGCGACGGGCTGGTCGACATGCCCGCGGCGCGCGCTGCCATCACGCCCGACACCGCGCTGGTCGCAGCGATGCTGGTCAATAACGAGATCGGCGTGATCCAGCCGATCGAGGTGCTCTCCGATCTGGCGCACGCGGCGGGCGCGCTGTTCGTGTGCGATGCGGTGCAGGGCTTCGGGCGCGTCGCACTGCCGCAAGCGGCGGACATGATCGCGGTCACCGCGCACAAGATCCATGGCCCCAAGGGAATCGGTGCGCTCTGGGTGCGCGAGGGCACGGCGCTCGAACCGCTGATCCATGGGGGCGGGCAGGAGCAGGGGCTGCGATCGGGCACGCTCTCGCCCGCGCTGTGCGCTGGCTTCGGCGCGGCGGCGAAGCTCGCGGCGCAGCGGGCGGAGGAGGATGCCGCGCATGTTGCATGGCTGCGCGATCGCGCGCTGGAGCTGTTCGCGGGCTGGCAGGTCAACGGATCGCTCAGCCAACGCTATCCCGGCAATCTCAACCTCCGCCGCGACGGGCTGGATGTCGCGCGGCTGATGTCCGATGTGCGCGGCGTCGCCTTTTCCGCGGGCTCGGCCTGCGCCAGCGGTTCGGGGCGGCCCAGCCATGTGCTCACCGCGCTGGGCCTGTCGAGCGCAGAAGTGCGTTCGTCTATCCGGCTGGGCTTCGGGCGCTATACCGGCATTGACGAAATCGAACGCGCCGCGCATTTGATCGTTGATGCGGCCAATCGGCAGATGGGGTGATCGATGATCGAAGTGACGTTCATCAGCGCGGACGGCAAGACCCGTCAGACGGTGCAGGCGAGCGAAGGCGACCGGCTGCTCGATGTCGCGCAGGCCAATGGCCAGCCGCTCGAAGGCACGTGCGAGGGGCAGATGGCCTGCTCCACCTGCCACCTGATCATCGATCCGGCGGATTTCGCCAAGCTGCCCGATCCGGTGGAAATGGAAGAAGACATGCTCGACCTCGCCGTCGCGGTGACGCGCACCTCGCGCCTGTCGTGCCAGATCTTCCTGCGCGAGGAATGGGGCAGCCTGACCTGCCGCGTCCCGGCAGAAAGCTATGACATGCAGGGCGTCTGACCGCGTTTTCAGCCCGGCTTGCTTTTCCGTCATCAACTCGCCATATGGCGCTCGGGAGTCGGGCGGACGTAGCCGTCGCCAATCTGGTCAGGTCCGGAAGGAAGCAGCCACAACGATTTTCGCCGCGGGTCGTCCGGCTCCTACCATCCTATAGCGCCGCATCCTTCACAGGCCCTCTGTTTTGAACAAGCGGGCGGTTTCGGTTTGATCAACTGGCAGCAGCGGCTAATCAGCATCTATGGACGATTCCCGGCCCCAAGATATCGACAATGACGCAGGCGAAATGCCCGGGCTCGGGCTGGACCTGCCAGCTGTCGCCGTACCTGCTGCCGCCGGTGGCCAGGCCTATCGCGTGCTCGCGCGCAAATATCGCCCCCAGACCTTTGCCGAGCTGATCGGTCAGGATGCCATGGTGCAGACGCTGGGCAATGCGATCCGGCGCGAGCGGCTGGCGCATGCGTTCCTGATGACCGGGGTGCGCGGGGTTGGCAAGACCTCGACCGCGCGGCTGATCGCCAAGGCGCTGAACTGCATCGGCCCGGACGGGCAGGGCGGCCCGACCATCGCACCATGCGGTGTGTGCGAGCCGTGCGTCGCGATTGCCGAAGGGCGACATATCGACGTGATCGAGATGGACGCCGCCAGCCATACCGGCATCGACGACGTCCGCGAGATTACCGAGGCAGTGCGCTATGCTGCCGTATCCGCGCGCTACAAGATGTACATCATCGACGAAGCGCACATGCTCTCGAAACAGGCGTGGAACGGTCTGCTCAAGACGCTGGAGGAGCCGCCGCCGCATGTGAAGTTCCTGTTCGCCACGACCGAGGTGAACAAGGTGCCGATCACGGTGCTGTCTCGCTGCCAGCGCTTCGACCTCAAGCGCATCCCGTCCGAACTGCTCGCGAGCCATTTTGCCGAAATCTGCGTCAAAGAGGCGATCACCGCCGAGCCCGACGCGCTGGCGATGATCGCCGATGCCGCCGAAGGCTCGGTGCGCGACGGCCTGTCGATCCTGGACCAGGCGATTGCCCATGCCGATCTTGGCGGCGATGCCAGCGAGGGCGCGCCGCAGGTTCGCGCCGAACAGGTCCGCGCGATGCTCGGCCTGTCCGATCGCGGCGCGATGCGGCGGCTGTTCGCGCATCTGATTGCGGGCGATGCCGACGCGATGCTCGCCGATCTCGATGCGCAGCACAGCCTGGGCGTCGATCCGGTCGCCGTGATGCGCGGGCTGCTGGCAATGGTGCATGCGATTACGCTGCAGAAATCGGCGGGGCGAGTGCGCACCGTGCATGGCGAGGAAGACCGCGCCGCGCTCGCCGACTGGGCGGGCAAGCTCGGCCATGCCAGCCTGCACCGGCTGTGGCAGCTGCTGCTCAAGGGCCATGACGAGATCGAGAGCGCGCCGGTCCCCCGCGAGGCGTGCGAGATGGCGCTGCTGCGTGCGCTCTATGCCGCGACCATGCCCGATCCGGGCACGCTCGCCCGCAGGCTGGCCGATGCGCCGGCGGGAGGCACCGCGCCCTCTCCCTCCGAGGCTGCAGCGCCGCCGCCGCCACCGCCTGCCGAGGAAAGCCCGCCCTGGAATGCGGCTCCCGCCGAGCCGGTAGCGCCTCCGCCACCCGCCACGCCGCGGACCATGGCCGATCTGGTCGACATGCTCGACAATGCCAACAAATGGCTGATCGCCGCTCAGGTCAAATCGGACATGCGGCTGATCGAGCTGGGCGAGGACAGGCTGATCTATCAGTCCGCCACCGGCCGCGACGATTATGTCCCGCTGCTGCGCGAGGCTCTCGCCTCGATCACCGGGCGGCGCTGGGAGGTCGAACGCGGCGAGGGCGAGGCGCAGCCGACGCTGGCCGAGCTCGAGCAGCAGGCCGAAGCGGCGATGCGCGACGAGATTCTGAACCATCCGCTGGTCAAGGCGACCCAGGCCGCCTTTCCCGATGCGGAAATAGACTGGACTGCGGCGGAAATCTCCCCACATGGAGACGAAACCCTGCCAACACGGAGTGCCAAGGCATGAAAAGCATGGAAGAGATGATGGCGGCTGCGCAGGAAGCGGCGCAGACCGTCCAGCGCCAGATGAACGAGGCGCAGGCCAAGCTGGAATCGATCGAGGTCGAAGGCGCAGCGGGCGGCGGCCTGGTCAAGGTGCGCGCCACCGCCAAGGGCCGCATCCTCGGCGTGTCGATCGACGACAGCCTGATGGTGCCTGCCGACAAGCAGATGCTGGAAGATCTCATTGCCGCGGCGTTCAACGATGCGCGCACCAAGGCGGATCGCGCGAGCGAGGAAGAGATGGGCAAGATGGCGCAGGGCCTGCCGCTGCCGGCGGGTTTCAAGCTGCCGTTCTGAATGCGTTAACCTGGGTGGGTGCAGGATCGCTTGTCGTGGATAGACCCGGCAACCATATAAGCCGGTGAGATGCCACCGGACGGCCGGTGACCAACCCCAGATGGATTGAACCGAATTGACCATGTCCCAGACCTATCCCCTGCTGCCCTTGCGCGACATCGTGGTGTTTCCGCAGATGATCGTGCCGCTGTTCGTCGGCCGCGACAAATCGGTCGCTGCGCTCGAGCGTGCGATGGAGCAGGACAAGGAAATCTTCCTCGTCGCGCAGCTCGATCCGGCGCGTGACGATCCTGATCGCGATGATCTCTACGATATCGGCGTGGTCGCGACCGTACTGCAGCTGCTCAAGCTGCCCGATGGCACCGTGCGCGTGCTCGTCGAGGGCGGCGAGCGGGCACGGCTCAACCGGCTCGAAACGAGCGGCGATCATGTGCTCGCCGAGGTCGAGACCATCCCGGCGCGCGCTGTCAGCGGTACCGATGTCAACGCGCTGATGCGCTCGGTGGTCGAACAGTTCGAGAATTACGCCAAGCTCAACAAGAAGCTGCCGGCGGAAACCGCGGTGCAACTCGCCGAGATCGACGATGCCTCGAAGCTCGCCGATGCGGTCGCCGCGAACATTTCGGTCAAGGTCGCCGACAAGCAGAGCCTGCTGACCGAGGACGATCCGGTCAAGCGGCTGGAAATGGTGTTCGGCTTTATGGAAGGCGAGCTCGGCGTGCTGCAGGTCGAAAAGAAGATCCGCGGCCGCGTCAAGCGCCAGATGGAAAAGACCCAGCGCGAATATTATCTCAACGAACAGCTCAAGGCGATCCAGTCGGAGCTGGGCAACGGCGATGGCGATGACGGCAATGGCGTCAACGAGTTCGCCGAGAAGATCGAGAAACTGAAGCTCTCGCCCGAGGCCAAGGCCAAGGCGACCGCCGAGCTCAAGAAGCTGCGCGGCATGGCGCCGATGTCGGCCGAAGCCACGGTCGTGCGCAATTATCTCGACGTGCTGCTCGGCCTGCCCTGGGGCAAGAAGTCCAAGCTCAAGAAGGACATTGCCGAGGCGCAGACGATCCTCGACGACGACCATTTCGGGCTCGAAAAGGTCAAGGACCGGATCATCGAATATCTCGCCGTTCAGGCGCGCACCAACAAGCTCAAGGGGCCGATCCTGTGCCTCGTCGGCCCTCCGGGCGTCGGCAAGACCTCGCTCGGCCGCTCGATCGCCAAGGCGACGGGGCGTGAATTCGTGCGCCAGTCGCTGGGCGGCGTGCGCGACGAGGCGGAAATCCGTGGCCATCGGCGAACTTATATCGGCTCGCTGCCGGGCAAGATCGTCAACAATCTCAAGAAGGCAGGCACCAGCAATCCGCTGTTCCTGCTCGACGAGATCGACAAGCTTGGCCAGGATTTCCGGGGCGACCCGGCCTCGGCGCTGCTCGAGGTGCTCGATCCCGAACAGAACACCAAGTTTCAGGACCATTATCTGGAGATCGACATCGATCTTTCGGACATCATGTTCGTGACCACCGCGAACAGCCTGAACTTGCCGCAGCCGCTGCTCGACCGCATGGAGATCATCCGGCTCGAAGGCTATACCGAGGACGAAAAGGTCGAGATCGCCAAGCGGCACCTGATCGCCAAGCAGATCGAATCGCACGGTCTGAAGGCGGGCGAGTTCGAGCTGACCGAAGAGGGCCTGCGCGACCTGATCCGCTATTACACCCGTGAGGCGGGCGTGCGCACGCTGGAGCGCGAGATTGCGCGGCTGGCGCGCAAGTCGCTGCGCCGCATCCTCGAGGGCAAGGACAAGGCCGTGGTCATCACGCCCGAGAACCTGTCCGAGTTCGCGGGCGTGCGCAAATATCGCCACGGCATCGGCGAGGCGGAGAACGAGATCGGCGCGGTGACGGGACTGGCCTGGACCGAGGTGGGCGGCGAGCTGCTGACCATCGAGGCGGTGACCGTACCCGGCAAGGGCGCGATCAAGACCACCGGCAAGCTCGGCGAAGTGATGCAGGAATCGGTGCAGGCGGCGTTCTCGTTCGTCAAGGCGCGGGCGCCGGCTTATGGCATCAAGCCCAGCATCTTCGCGCGCAAGGATATCCATATCCACCTTCCCGAAGGCGCAGTGCCGAAGGATGGTCCGTCGGCTGGCATCGGCATGGTAACTTCGATCATCTCGACGCTGACCGGCAACGCGGTGCGCCGCGATGTTGCGATGACCGGCGAGGTCACGCTACGTGGCCGCGTGCTGCCGATCGGGGGCCTGAAGGAAAAGCTGCTCGCGGCGCTGCGTGGCGGTATCACCACGGTGCTGATCCCGCAGGAAAACGAGAAGGACCTGGCCGAGATCCCCGAAAACGCCAAGCAGGGGCTCAAGATCATTCCGGTGTCCCATGTCGACGAGGTGCTTCGCGTCGCCCTGGTCGATCCGCTCGTGCCGATCGACTGGACCGAGGCAGACGAGCTTGCGGCGCAGCCGCCGGTGGCCGCCACGGACATTGCGGAAGCAGCAGTGAAACACTGACTTGCATGGTGCATTGCAGCATCTGAAAGAGAAGCGCGCATCCGGGATCGCATTACGGTAACATTGCGACAAAACGCCCGGAAATGCGCGCTTTTCCCTTTGACAGTCCGGTCAAATCGGTTCTTACTCAGCCCCCTCAAAGCCGCGATTCAGCAATATTCAACAAAAATCAGGGGGTTCCCACGGCATGAACAAGAACGATCTCATTTCGGCAGTTTCCGAACAGGCTGGTATCACCAAGGCCGACGCCAGCAAGGCGGTGGAAGCGGTGTTCGATTCGATCAGCGGCGCGCTGGCAAAGGGCAGCGAAGTCCGTCTCGTCGGTTTCGGCACCTTCTCGGTGAGCAAGCGCAAGGCATCGACCGGACGCAATCCGCGCACCGGCGAAAAGATGGAAATCAAGGCATCGACCCAGCCCAAGTTCAAGGCCGGCAAGGGCCTGAAAGACGCGGTCAACTGATCGTATCCGCCCTGCCTCTTGGGCGGGGCAGCGCAGACGCTTTGAGCGGGCAGGGGTCGCAGCTAACCCTCCCCGGTTGAAATGCTAGAAACAGGGGAAGGCGGCGCGAACAGTGCCGCCTTTTCTTTTGCCCGTTTTCAGTTGCCGGCCTTGCGGATGGCTGCGGTCACCCTGTCTGCCCGGCGGGTCGCCTCGCGCTCGATCGCGCGCCAGTCGGTAATATAGGCGGCGGCGAAGCCATCCACGCCCATGCGCCGATATTGCTCGACATGCGCGAGTTCGTGCGCCCACATCCAGACATTCTCGGTCAACCGCGTGCTGGAGAAAACGACCTGACGGTTCAGCGCGATCGCGCCTTCGTCCATGAACTGTTCGGCGATAATCGCGCCCAGATCGACGCGACCCGTGCCAATCGTCCAGCGCGTCGCAGACAGCGTCTCGGGCTTGAAATGCGGCATGAGCAGCTTTCGCATGTCGGCGGGAATGGGCTTGGCGCCCGCACGGGCAGCCTGGCTTTCGCCATGCCGGATCGCGCGCGCGAGCACGGGGGCGGTCAGTCTCGCCGATCGCCGTGCAAGCTGCTCGGACCCGCGCCGCGCCTCTCCGGCAATGGCGCCTGCCGAGCGTCCCCCCAAGGCCTCCATGACGCGGTTCAGTTCTGCTGGCGGGCGAAGCAGTTTCTCGTCGGGACGCTCGATGCATCCCGGAAGAGTGCAGGCTGTCAGCGCCGCCAGCATTCCCATCACGTGTCGCGGTCCGATCATCCGCGAACCGCTACGCGACCGCTTACTGACCGGCAAGCCCGATCAGCGCTTCCGGCCCCTTGGACAGGCGGCTGTTGACGACCCATTTCAGCGTCGCGTTCGCGCCCGCCATGGTCGGGCCGTCCTCGGTATTGTTGGTGAGGATGCGGCCGTCGGTGGTGATAGTGAACGTGCCTTCGGGCTTGGGCTGTCCAGGCTTGCCCTTGGCATCGGCTGCACCCGCCATCGCGCCCAGCGCCGCCATCTCGCCGCCGCCCGCTTCGCCCGAATAGGCAGGGGCAGAGACCTTCACGCTGCCGTCCTTGCGGCCGATGATGGTGACGAAAGGCATGATCGCGTTGCCGCCATCGACCAGCGGGAAGGCGAAACCATGCGTGCTGTTGCCGGTGATCGAATATTCGACATCGATGATGCGGTTGCCGCGATAGCTGACCTTATTCCAGCCGCGCTGCTTTTTCAGCTGCTCGACCAGATCGGCAATGCTCTCGTCACTGCCTAGGCCGCCCATCTCGCCGCCCATGGCATTGCCGACCATTCCGGTCTCCGCCTTGCTTTCGGCCTGCGCCGCGTCGAAATCCTTGCGCTGTTGCGCCAGTTCGGCCTCGGTGCATTCGCGCTCGTCGCCTGTGTCGTCGCTATAGCAGGGGCTCGCCGAGAACTCGGCGGGCGGCGGCGACATGTCGGTCACCACGATCTCGCCGACATAGGTGAAGGTGAAGCTGCCATCGCGCCGGAGATCCAGCGAGGAGGTGAACTTGCCCGGCGACAACAGGCAGCCGGTGAGCAGCAGCGGGGCTGCCAGCGCGGCGAGGATACGCACGAATCTCATGTCTTGGTCCTTTGTACAGGTGCGACCCGTCGGAACCAGTGTGGCGGGTCCGGTCTCAGGCCGGGTTGAGCGATATCAGCGCCTCGGGCGCGCGATCGCGCCGGGCATTGACCTTCCATTCGAGCACGCGCATCGCACCCGACACGCTCGGGCCGTCTTCGGTGTTGTTGGTCAGTATCTCGCCATCGGTGCGGATGGTGAACATGCCGTCGGGCTTGGGCAGGTTGGCGAAGATCTTCGCCTCCTCGCTGTTGCTGGAGGACCCCACCGCCTGCAGGATCGACATCAGACCGCCCATATTGCCGCCCATGAAGCTGGTCTGGCCGCCAGCAGCAAAGGCGGGCGCGTCGATGCGCACGGAATTGTTGGTGCGCGCGGTGGCGACGATGAACGGCGTGATGCCCTGCACCTTCTCGATCGTCGGGAAGCTGTAATCCTGGTCGATCCGGCCCGAGATCGCATAATCGACGGTAAACAGGCCGTCGCCCTTGTGCACGATCTCGCGCCAGCCCTTCTGCTTCTTGATCCGGGTGATGAACTCGTCGATCGCGTCGGGCGAGGTGGGGTCGATGCCACCGAGCATCGCCTTGAAGATCTCGATATTCTTGGCGTCCTCGGCCTTCTTGGCCGCGCGCTGCTCTTCCCAGGCTTCTTTCTGGCTCTCGATCTCGGCGGGGGTGCATTCGCGTTCGAGTGCTTCCTCGGCCCAGCCTTCGCCGTCCTGCTCGTCCTGGGCATAGGCGGTCTTGAGCACCGCCGCGTCGACCTCGGCGGGCTCGCCATAGCAGGGGCTGGGGGTGAACTCCGCCTTGTTGTCGTCGAGCGCTGCGCCCATCGCGATCAGTTGCGACAGGCCGAGTAGGTGGATGTCGCCCTTGTAGGTGAAGCTGAAGCCGCCGCCACGCATCACGGTCATGTCAGCAGCGAACTTGCCGGGCGAAAGCAGGCACCCGGTCAACATCCAGGCGGCGGCGGCCACCGCCAGTATCCGCAGCCCCATTCGCCCCCCGGCACGCATCAGCCTTCCCCCCGATCCATTCGAATCGCGTAGAGCGAGATGGCGGCCGCGTTCGAGACGTTGAGGCTTTCCATCGCACTGCTGATCGGCAGGCGCGCGAGTGTATCGCAATGGCCGGCGACATTGTGGCGCAGGCCTTCACCCTCGGCTCCCAGCACCAATGCGACCGGGCCGGTGCCCAGCACCTCGGCCAGGGTGTCCTCGGCCTCTCCGGCAAGGCCGATGCGCCAGTAACCGGCATCGGCCATTTCCTCGAGCGCGCGCGACAGGTTCACGACTCGCACCCAAGGCACGATCTCCAGCGCGCCAGAGGCGGCCTTGGCGATGGTGCCCGATTCGGGCGGCGCGTGCCGATCCTGGGTGATGATCGCGGCGGCATCGAAGGCGGCGGCGGAGCGGAAGATCGCGCCGACATTGTGCGGATCGGTGACCTGATCGAGCACCACCAGCGGGCGCAGCGGATCGCCCGAGAGCACATCGCCGAGCAGCATGTCGTCGAGCGGCTCGACCTCGATCACGATTCCCTGGTGCGGCGCATCGCGCGCGACCAGGCGGGCAAGATCGGCGACATCGGCATATTCGACCGACACGCCCGTGGGCAGATCGAATTGCGCCAGCGCCTCGCGCGTGCCGCGAATCCAGCGAATCTGCCGCTCGGGATTGTTGAAGGCCGCCTCGCAGGCATGCGTCCCCCAGAATCGCGGCAGCTTGCCGCCCTCGAGTCCCGCCTTGCGGTTGCGGTTGCGTGCGCCGCGTTTTGCCATGGTTTGTGGTTCTTTCTTGGGCGCGGGGAACGCCGGTGTTGATAGTTTGCAGCTTTTCGTCCTGTCGGCATTGACAGGCAAGCACGAATTGTTCAAGGGACCGCCTCTCGGCAAGAACGACCCCCTCCAGGGGGTCAACGCACTGGGTTTAAGCGCGTGGACAGGTGGCCGAGTGGTTGAAGGCAGCAGACTGTAAATCTGCCCGGGTAATGCCGAACGGTGGTTCGAATCCATCCCTGTCCACCACCCCCTTATCCGCAAGCATCCACGAATGACCGTGGAAATCCCGGAAAACCTAGGGTATTCTGCGCTTCTTGGCCCGCATTTGTCCGCTGCTGTTTGCATGCAGCCAGAGGCTAGTGTGGGAGGGATGTGGGAGTAAGTTGGCTTACTCCCACACTGCACCCCTCCCAAGGTGGGCTTGAAAGTGTGGGAGAAAGAAATGGGCAAGCTCACGGCGGTAGCGGTCAAGGCAGCGATGGCGAATCCTGGAACCTATCAGGATGGCGATGGATTGGTGCTTAGGGTCGATAAGCGTGGTGGAGCCTATTGGGTCCTAAGGCTCCAGCGAGACGGCAAGCGACAGGATATCGGCTTGGGTAGCGCCAAGCAGATGACACTTGCAGAAGCGCGGCAAAAAGCCACGGTCTTGCGTAAGGCGGTTAAGGTCGACCACCGTGATGTTCTGGCCGAAAAAAAAGACGAGGCCGCCGCCAAGGTGACGTTCCGGGCTGCCGCGACTCAGTACCACAGCGAAAACGAAGCGGGCTGGAAAAGCACGGTCTATGCGCGCCAGTGGCTCGCCAGTCTCGAAAACTATGCCTTTCCGAAGCTGGGTGACATGCCGACGGGCAGCATCAGCAGTGCTGATATCATCGCCGTGCTGACGCCAATCTGGCAGGAAATCCCCGATACCGCCCGCCAGGTCCGCAACCGGATTTGCGCCGTGCTGGATTATTCCCACGCGAAGGGCTGGCGCTCCCGCGAGGCCCCGTCGGGCAATGGCAGCCTGAAGGCGGGTCGCGGGCTGCCACGGCAAGTGAAGGTGCGTGAGAATCGCAAAGCGATGCCCTATGTCGCGCTACCCGGATTCCTCACCGCCTTACGGCGCAAACCATCCTTCGGGCGGCTTGCGCTGGAGTTGCTCATCCTGACTGGAGTGCGCAGTCAGGAGGTCCGCCTGGCGACATGGTCCGAATTTGACCTAGAGAGCCGGTTGTGGACGATCCCCGCCGAGCACATGAAGCGAAACAAGGCGCATATCGTGCCGCTGTCTGACGAGGCTCTGGCCGTGCTTGCAAAAGCCGATGCCCTGCGGATGTCTGAGAGCGACGTCGTGTTTCCCGGCGTAGCTGGTAAGCCTATGTCTGACATGACGCTGCTCAAGGTGCTGCGGGACATGAGCGAACCTTACCACGTCCACGGCTTCCGCTCTGCGTTCACCGATTGGGCAGCAAATGAGGGCATCCCCGATGCCGTGGTAGAAGCTGCTCTCGCGCACAAGACGCCCGACGCTGTCCAGGCGGCCTATCGCCGCACAACCTATCTCGGCACACCCGACCAGCCCGGCGCCCGCGTGAAGTTGATGGCAGCTTGGGGGCGTTACTGCCTAGGGGTGGCGACGGGCGCGGACAAGGCAGCCCCGCCGGCTTGAGTGTGGGATCAGCTTACCGATGCTCTCGCGCAGCAACTGAGACGAGAGGCAAACTCTCACCTTGAGCGTCGCTCTACAATTCGGAGCGACCGCTAAAAGCGCCAATGGCGAAGCACTTCGCGGACATAGCCAGGAGTCTCGCCATTGCGGGGAATGCCGCCTGCACGCTCAACGGCGCCGGGACCTGCATTGTAGGCAGCTACCGCGAGGTGGACCACGCCAAACCTGTCGAGCATCTGCCGCAGGTATCGCGCTGCGCCGAAGATGTTGGCCATTGGATCGAAGCGATTGAAGACTCCGAGTTCTTTTGCCGTGGCGGGCATCAGCTGCCCAAGGCCCGCGGCACCCGCCGGGCTGACAGCCAAAGGGTTGTAACGAGATTCTGTCCATACGAGCGCATCAAGCAGGCCCGCGGGCAATGAGTACTTCGCCTCCGCGGCATAGATGTGAGGCAAGTAGGTTGCTCGCCGAAACCCGGATGGGGCCGGCTTGGCATTGGGTTCGTATCTGTATGGCCGGTTGACCCGCCCATCGTCCGCCACTGACAGGCGCGGTGCTGGGGCGGTCTGCGAGGAACGCCAGAGCCCATGCTCGACCAGTTGAAAGCCGTTTGATGCTTCCGCAATCCGAATGCCTTCGGAGTGGCTGGCCGCAGCGCCGTTCGTAGCTGGCGCTGTTATGTCCTGAGCACTGGCCGGGATACCAGAAGTGATCGCGATGCCCGCGATCAAGAGAGTTCTGATTGTCATTTCTCGATCCTTGTCTAGCCGAATCGAGTGAGAACATATAAAGAACAAGCGATGTAGGAAAACTGGACTGGCGCAAGTGAAGAGCGGAGGCTGCGCGGGGAGGGCACCTCAACCGGAGAAGGTCGATGCCCCCGTTAGACAAAGTTCATCAACTCGAACGCCGCGCCCGCACGATCGTCGAAAGCCTTCAAGGTACATGGAGTCGGGGCAAAGGCATGTGCTGCTGCCCCGCGCACGACGACCGCACTCCCTCACTGAGCGTGACACTGGGGCGCAAAGCGATCCTGTTTCATTGCTTCGCGGGATGCTCGAATGATGAGGTGATTGCCGCACTCGACCGCCAGGGTATTCGCAGCCGTGACCTGTTCGATGGCTCGGGGGCCGTTGCCGCTGATCGACCGGAAAAAAGGGCCTTCAATTCCAACGCGCGGCGTTTGTGGCACTCGGCGGCGGCGATCTCCGACAGCCCTGCCGAAGGATACCTCGCGCAGCGCGGGATCCTGCGTGCCTCTGATCAGCTCCGTTATCTCGAGCGCACGCCGCTCGGACCACGTGGTGCGGTCCAGTTCCTCCCTGCAATGTTGGCGGCCGTCACGACTGACATGGGCATAATCGCGATCCACAGGACATTTCTCGACGTGCCGAGCGCAAAGCTCGCCGATTTTGAGCGGCCCAAGCGTGCGCTTGGCAGCCTTGGCTGTGGTGCAGTCAGACTTGCCCCGCCGGCCGCAGGCCGGTTGGGCCTTGCCGAAGGTATCGAAAGCGCCCTGTCAGCCACGCAGATGTTTGGCGTCCCTTGTTGGGCAACGCTTGGTAACGAGCGGTTCGGCCTCGTCGCGATTCCAGAGAGTGTGCGCGAGCTTCATTTGTTCATCGACAATGATCGAGGGGGCGAGCTCGCAAATCAGCGCGCCCTAAAGGCATATTCTGCGTCATGCCGGGTGATCCAGTCGCGAGCGCCAGCGTCCGCCGGTTTCGACTGGAATGACGAACTCAAGGCAAGGCTCGCTTGTGAAACCTGATCAGCATGCCAGAGGGGAGGGGGCCTTCGGTTGATTGAGGCCTGCGAGACGCAGGACCTCGTCAGGAGGTTTCCCATGTCCAACTCTTCCTTCGCCTTCGCATTCGATCCACCATCTCCGCCGCTTGTCGTGGCGGCAGCCAAA